>ENA-ORXR01000154-ORXR01000154.1-marine-metagenome-genome-assembly--contig:-NODE-154-length-107391-cov-4.984997_pt1 | contig 107391 bp, 95 predicted proteins | sample MGYA00237866_ERZ511479 | MGnify/ENA metagenome assembly ERZ511479
GCAGTTTAATTTTAATTTCCATTTTATCTAATATTTCCTTACAGCCCCCCCCCCCTTACGAGTAATGCGATTTCTAATAATTCTTAAGACCAGAACCTGAAATCATTTCTGGACAAGGTGTTTTTTTGTCATTAAAATTAAAATTCGCATTTATCCTATTACCATCCGAAAGCCATAGTTCCACACGTTTTCCAATAAGTCCACTGGAATTACCACTAAAATACATTCTTGTAGTATCGGTCTGCGATTCTAGAGGGATATTGTAAAATGTAGTTTGATAGGGAGAGCATTGTGTTGTATTAATTTTTACAGTAACTGAATTGTTGGTCAAATCAGTTATTTCAAAATAACCATTATTATCAACACAATTGATTTCTTGACAACCCGTATTGCCCGATTTGAATATTTCTACAAATGAGCCTAAATCGTATTTACCTATAAAATTAGGTGTAACACTACCACTATTACTGCTATTATTCTTATTACAACTAATCGATATAAATATGATTCCTACCAGAAAAGTCAATAAAATTATTTTATTTTGCATAAGACAAATTTAAAACAATAGAAAGAATAATACTTTTTAAACAATATTTATTTAGCGCTATTCTAGTTCTTCGCACAGCTAATTGAAGTTTGCTGATTGGAGTTTAACATGCGAAGGCAGGTATAACTTCAATCTGTATTTATAAATTTCAATACGAAGCATTGTAGTTGACGGCCGTTTGTAGTTTATCACGATTTCCGTGAGCGGATACAATTTCCAAAAATTATTTACACAACCATTCTTTTGCCACGCTGCGGCAGGCCCCAACTTCCTTATCTAATTCGGCGTATTGTTACAATCCACAATTGCTTTACCGTTACGGCCAAACTACAATTAGCGAGGGTACATAAATAATTTTTATTTATTTTTAGTGCTGTTAAACCTTTTACCCTCTATTAACGTCTTACTTACAAACCCCGAAAAAATGAAAAAAATAGTACTTCCTTTTCTATTATTAATATTTTCTTTTACAATAACAGCGCAGTCTCAAAATTTTGATTGGGAAATAATACTAGAAGACACTACTAGCGCACATTCTATACAAGGCTATCCTGATAAAATTAGAAAAATTGTATCCGTGGATAAATTTATTTATTTAGGATTCTACTCATACGGAGGAGGCGGTTTTTTGCCAGACAAAGGAGGCTTAGGGCAATATGAATACAACCGTGAATTTATAGCCAAGTTTGATATAGAAGGCAATTTTTACTGGAGCCGCTCTTTAAGTTTAGCTACGAATTGGGATTTTGATGTACAAAATGATATCATTTACATTACGGGTATAATGGTTGGCGATTTGAGAATAGGCGCGGATACGATTGTAAATACTGGGATCAGACAAAATATTTTACTAACCTTAAACGATTTAGGAAATCTTTATTGGCACAAGTCATCGCCTAAACAATATTCTAGCTTGATTTCTCAAGCAATTGCTGTGCAGGGTAATAATATAGCGGTTGGCTTTGAAAATGAAAAAAGGCTCGACATAGACCTATTTGATTCGAATGAGACAATTCGATTAAATGATTATTATGGAAATATTTTACAGCTATATGATACGCTCGGTAACTTTAAACAATATAAAGGTTTCTCTGCACAAAGGAGCGATAACAGTAAGAGTACTATCAACCTAATAGAAAAACAGAACGGGCATTTTTTATTAAAAATGGGTGTCCACAATCGATTTAGTTTTGGTTATAGCACAGCGAAGGACAAAACCTATTCACAAATAAGAGCGTATGATCCAACTACCAATCAATGGATGCAGCAGTTACATTTTACCAGCGAGCAGTTTTTTATTATCCAAGAAGCGCTCCCTGTTATGGACAAGCGTTATTTAATTGCAGGCTTGGCAGCTAATCCAATGGTCGAAATTGAAGAACAATTCAAACTAAACAATGCGCCTGGGTCTAAAACCTTTAAGTTTATTGCCCTTTTAGATGAGCAAGGCGCTCCAATTTGGTCCGTCCCAATCAAGGGCAATAGAACATTAACTGATATTACTTATGACCCCATACGGCAAGAAATTTATTCATCTGTTGTAAAACGCTCGACGACAGAAGAATTAGCCCTAAAGGGAAAACGATTTAAAAATATAATTTCGCGTTACTCAAAATTTGGCAATGTAATCGATTCAACTATTATATTTCTGGACAGGTTTGATTCGGACTACGGCGCCCCCTATGGTCCGCAGATAACGGTATCCAATACTGCTTTATATTATAGTAATCCCCTGTATGCATTTGTTTCAAGCCTGGGCATTACAGAAATACCTAGTTTTCATTTAGCAAAATTAAGTTTTGGAATGGCAACGGAGCCTGAATTAGAAACGGGTATCCTATTCCCTAATCCAGCCAGTTCGTATGTCATATTGCAGAACCTGAATAATAAACCAACCGATATAAAAATTTATAATTCCCAAGGTCAACAAATAGATAATTTCTCAACTGAAGTAAAAGATAACATAATCGCTATTTATATAAATAGCTTAGCTGATGGAGTGTATTTCCTAACTGCGTTTTCTACTGATTCTATCAAAAAATATAAGTTCATAAAGAAGTAAAAGCTGAACTCAAAATTAAACTACTTTCTTTCCCTCCGATTCTCTCGAAGAGGTCCGAAGCTTCGGACTTAGAGGCTCGGGGCTAGTAAATGTAGATTCTTCTTTGCTTTTCAGCTAGCAGCACATGTGCCCCAACTGATTAGAGTTTATCACGCTTAAGCGTGAGTAAATCAATCTGTATTAATAAATTTCAATACAAAGCATAGCAGCTAACAGCCGTTTGTAACAGCTTAGCCCACCAACACATACAAAAACCAATAACACACCCCAAACCCAACAACCAAAAGCCTTTCCGCCAACGGAAATCATTGCGCATAGCACGGAAATTGTTGCGCAGAGCACGGAAATTGATACGCCCTCGACGGATAATGTTGCGCAAGGCACGGAAAACAGCGCGCAGCGCACGAAAGCGCCAAAACGCTCCTCAGCAAGCCGTCCGCTGGACACAGAAAGTAGCAAACACAGCACGGCAAGCGGTTTTTCGCCTTTGTTGGTGTTTCGCCTTTGATGGTGTTATGAGGCTGACCGAGAACAGTAACAACGGCATTAATTTCTGAAGAGTATAAACATTCTTCTGCTGCTTTTTACTTTACTGGCGATCAGCATTTTGAATTTCTCACGAAACCAAATGTTATTGGCGATCTTACAAACAACGGCATTCTTTCTCACCAAAGCTTGTGTTACTGGCGATAAGTCTAGCAACAGAGAGCCAAGCAGTCGAAACTACTTAGCACCCTTTGAATGAGCATTTATTATATATCGGTTAATTAAGGGCTTAAAAAAACATTTAAGTTCACTTATCAGTTAAGTTTAATGTTGAAAAAAAATTACAACAACTACTACTATGACTTTGAAAAAATTTATACTCACCGTAACGGTTCTTCTCTCGTTTCATACAATGTTGCTTGCTGAAGGTACCAAGGAGCTCACACCTGTTGAACTAGAAAATGCTGCTCTTTATATATGGCCGAGTCGTACTTGGGGCCCTTATTTTAATGCGGGCGCAGACGATCAGCTAAGATTTTTTATCAAAGACCACACTACGGAAGATTTCTATTTTGGTACACAATTTCGCACCCGTGGCTCCGCCACTATTTTGAATGATGTATACTATCGAATACTTGATAATAGTAATACGGTAGTGGCAGGTCCTGCTTTGGTGCCAGTCACCGGAGCTGGTGTTATCAATAATTATAATGAAGCGGTTGCTGGTCCTAAAATAGGTGCTCTTAACCCAGCGGGTTATGATCCTATTATTTTTGACCCTACAAGCAATGGTGAGTATCATATAGAATTTTATAGAAGCACAACAGGTGGTGCCTCAATGACATCGACTACCGGGTACATTTCTTCATTATATGATTTTACTATCGCCAACGCTAGTGGTACCACTTTTCCCGGACGCTTATATTGTCAAGCTTGGTCAATACTTGCTACTACGGCAAGCGATAATTATCAAGGTCAGTTTGTGCAACCTATCAATCCAACTTTTTTTGCTTACACGCCTGATTCAACTGTTGTTAATGTAGAATTTACCCAATTTAATCCATTAGCGGCTATTATTGGATTTAACTTTTTTGGAGTAGATGCTTCTATCACCGATTGGACCGTAGGAAGGCAATCCAATACTCCGGGCACGCAGGGACCTAACCTTGTAGGTGGATACTCTACCTTCTTGAATTTGCCAGATTCAACAGTATTTCCTTTCTCAACTGCTTACGGACCGCCTACTATTAACTCCGATATTACTGGTTGCCCGGGTAATTATCAAATTGACTATACAACTCCGGCCGATGGCGATGTATTCATAAATTTAGAGTTTAATGGAACAGCTGGCTTTCAAGCCGGAACGGCTGATAGACAGTTATTAGCACAAAATGCCCCAGCAGGAAACGCTACTTTAAATTGGGATGGACTTGATGGCTTAGGAAATCCTGTGCCCATAGGCGGAACAATTACAATAAGTACAATTTTAAGAAGAGGGCGAATAAACCTACCAATTTATGATGCGGAATGGAATATTAATGGATTCACTATCAATACAGTAAAACCAGTTGCCAAAAGCGGTGAAACGCTATTTTGGGATGATTCTCAATTGACAAATACTGGAACGAGTGGCAATAGCGCAAATGGTACAGGAGCTGGAATTGATAATAGTGTTTTGGGTCAGGCAAGCCCAGGAAGAGCATGGAATGGCGCTTATGGTTCCACTTTAGTAACTCCACCCGCACCCGCAAATGGAGGAGGAAACGCTACACCCACAAGTGCTTTTGATGATTTTGGAAATATCAGAACGTTAAACACTTGGTTTTTTGGATTTGACACTATGAGTGCCGAAGTTTCTATTGGATTATCTAACTGCGCACCTTTGCCTGTAGAACATATTGAACTTCGTCTACAAAAAAATGATATAAGTGACTTGCTTTTGCTTGAAACAAAGGGAGAAGAAAATATTGCTTTCTTTGAACTTGAATATAGCTTAAATGGAATTTCATTTAAAAAATTAGACCGAATAGACGCCCAAGGAAATACCGCTACTGAAATGACTACTTATAGATTCAATGCTCCAAAACGGGACGAAAATGTATATTACAGAATTCGAGTTTCCGATAGAGATGGCAGTCAATACTTGAGCAATACCGTTCTTTCTAAAGCAAATATCGAAGTGGGAACAACTCCTACTGTATTTCCAAATCCTATTCAGGAGGACATTCATATACATTTCAATCAAGCAGCTTACTATATTATGCAATTGTACGACATGAATGGTAGAATGGTAATGAATAAAAACTACCAAGTGAATTCTGACTACGAAAATTATTTATTGAGCAGGGCTAACTTAAAAAATGGTTTATACATTTTGACAATCAAAAATGAAAATACCAACGAGAAAGTGCAAATTAGAATTTCGTTACAATAGTTATTGGCAAATCTGCTAAGTAATCAAATTTGATTGCATTGCGTATTGACTTATTTTGCTTCGAGCATTTTAAATCAATACGCTTTTTTTATAACCCCTACTATAATGGCAAGCTACCTATCATTGTTCGTATGGTGACTCACAAGAAATAATTTTCTTAATTTAGTTGTGCAAACTTTTTTTAATATGAGTGAATGCATATAGAACTGACTAGAAATTGTTAGAAATTAATTCCTATTTCTCAACAACGCCACTACCCAATGAAGGCATTGAATAAATAGATTATAATTAATTGGATAAAATATTTAATAATTAGCCTAGAATAACTTTCAGTTTATATCGCTTTATACACTTATACTGAAACGTAAAGTAGTTTGACAATCCAAAAACAAAATCAAGAGCATAAAACGGTAACTTTACAAAACGTATGATACAATTTAGTTCGTTACTTATATTCTTAACCTTAGGCACTCTTCAAACGACTAGTCTTAGGCAAACGGAAAAGAAAATAGCCTCCATAGAAGGAAGCATAACCAACGAACATGGTCACCCGATTGAGAACGCCCTACTCTATCTCAATAAGGAAAACAAACTAATAAAAGTGGCCACCTCTGACACCTTGGGGCAATACAAATTTGTTTCAGTTTTACCAGATAACTATTCTATCAAAATTTCATACGTTGGCTATTTTAAAAAAGAAATTAAGAATGTCAAAGTGAGAGAAGGAGCTAAAGAGGAACTAAATATCACGATGAAAGAGTTGCGTTGTAAACATGGGCATACGCACTAACTATTTGATAGAGTCCTGGTTGCCTTAGCAACTGAATCGTTAAGAATCAAGAGCTATTTCAGTAATTACTGTATCACAATTTCCTTCACAACTTGGTCGTTTCGAGTTGTTTTTATTCTAAGAAAATATATGCCTTTAGTCAATGAGGATAAATCTATCAACTCATTCGGATAACAAGTTTTAATAAATCGACCTTTACTATCTGAAACATTGATTTCAGTAAGCGTCCCTAATTTTTTATTTAGTTCTACTGTAAAAATGCCTTCCCCAGGATTTGGATAAATTTTAATATTGTCCGCCGGTATTTTTCTATCCAATGTAGCATTCGTAAAATTGGCCGTTACTTGTAAAGCATCAAACAAAACATCAAATTGTCCAATTATTCTTTTATAGCGAAAAGCTAAATAACTAGTTCCAAGAGTTGCTGGAATACTAATTGACGGAACTTTTTGATATGTACCGTTATTCTGAGCATAATCTGTATTATCAAATTGTTTTAGTAATTGCCAGCTACCCAAAGAAGGATTTTGCGAACCACTTATAAGATAGATCCCCAAGGTATCTGTCAAGCTTGGAAAACTAAGGCCGCTTAAATTGATAATGAGCGAGTCTAAATTGCCGCCCGAGCTAAAATTGAAAGCCGGAGACACTATCCAGCTATCCATAGGATTCGAATTACTCAAAGCAGGCGCAGCATGTGCTAGTACCTCTCCCTGCAATACAGCTACTGGCGTATAGTACCAACTAGTAGAACTATCTATACCTATATGATATTGCAACCAAGCTTGTCGCTCTATGGCATTATCCCAATTGGTGCGATACACTTGGGCATAGGACTGACTAAGACTAAGCGTTAAAAAAAACAGGACTATACTATAGATTTTGGTTCTCATGATCAGCAAAACTATTTATAAAGATACGTTGAAGCTGGATTCATGCTCAATAATGATATATAACATACTCTTGTACGAAATGGGAAAGAGAAATGAAAAAAGTTATTACGAGAAGTTAGTTAGTCAAAATAAATGCCAATATAAAATTCATCGACTAAAAAATGTTCATTGAATAACGTTCTATAAAAACCATAAAACCAAATTCTAGTTTCAAATGTAATTTCAAGTATAATCGAAACAGAAAATTCTCTAGATAATCTTTACCAAAAAGAACTGCTTTTGCAAAGCACAAACAGTTCCTTTTAGAGAGTGAGTCTATTTACATTATTCACAAAACTCAGCTAGGTCACTTGACCACATAATTTCGGGCAATATAACTTCATTAGCCATTTCAAATCCAAACTGGGTGATTAAGCCTTCTTTCAAATTTTTATAAACAAATGAAAAGTCCTTAGGTCCTTTTTCACATTGCTCTATAAAACGATTTGTCCAGTTTTCTTTTCCTGTACTCTGTTGTTGAATGAGCGATACGTAGTCAATAAGATTGTCATAAACTTTGTTCAATAAGGTACTGTTTGTGTTGTTAGTGTAATTCATGTTTTTATCATTTTTAATAATGTAAATATCACACACCAACTGTCCTAGAAGCTTTCACTTTCGACCAAGGGTTATTTTTATTCGACGAATCGCATTATAGCCTCGAGTAGCATAATGGTTAGCACCAGTATATAGCGAATATTCGCTATTGTGCAACAAAAAATACCGCAATAAGTTTGCAGTCTAAAATAACAAACAAATGAAAACCTTAAAATTATCAATGTTCATCGCACTCGTAGCCATCACATTTTCAGCCTGTAAAAAAGATGCTACAGAAACTATCGTAGGAAGCTGGAATACCGATGACGGAGGATCAATCACTTTCAACGCAGACGGAACAGGAACTACGCAAGACTCTGAATTCTTTGAATTTGATTGTGGCACTTTAAACGGCAATCGCATTGGCCCCATCCCTTCCTTTAGTTGGGAAGTAAGAAATAACGGCACCAATGATAATCTCTTTATGGCATTTGAAGATTCTACCAGTTTCGTTTCGCCTTGCTCAGGAAATATGGAGTTCCCAGTGAAATTCACAAGCAAAAATAAAGGGCAAGTCGGTAACGATATTCTAATAGACATTTCAGTGGACCTAACAAGAAAATAGCCACTTACCATCATTCCTAACCAACATCCTCCTAAGGTCATCAAGTTTTCTTGGTGACCTTTTTTTTAGTCGATTGCTTTAAGATTTTTAATCTAGGCAAAACTTGCAAAACGCCTTACCATTAGATAGACAGGTGTAGATACACTAAGAAAGAGTGATAAACGCATAGCTTTTTTACATTTACCCTAGCCTACAAACTACCCCACTTGTCCCTGAAACAAGTTCAGGGATGGCTATGCTAAAAAATTTTTCCTCAGAAAAATTTATTCAGTATCCTCGATAAGTATAGGATTAAGTCAGGTGGGGATAGCAGAAATCCTTAGCTAAAAGAAATTTTAAAGCGCAGATAGAATCTATACCAATAGGGATTATCTTTATATTAAAGAAATATTTAAAAACCTGTACATTATTAAATGAAAAAAGATTTAACAACATCTGACATACATAGAAGAAATATTCTCAATAATAAGTACGCTTTAGAAATTATTTATGATGAAATATCATTCCCAGGTGTAATGTTTGAAAATAAATACAGGTTTACAAAAAAACAAGTCGCTAGTTTTTTTGAAATTGATGAAAGGACGGTTGATAGATATATAGAAAAAAATAAATATGAAATTGAGGAGTCGGGTTATGAAGTCTTAAAACTTAATCGATTGAAAGACTTTAAGTTAGCTTATGTCAACGACACGAATGTCGTTGACATAGATGAATCCCTTCAAAAGTCACCATCCTTGGGAATATTTACTTTTAGGGCTCTTCTAAATATTGGCATGCTGTTAACAGAAAATCACAAAGCAAAATTATTGAGAGCCTTTATCTTAAATATTGTAATTGATGCTATTAATCAAAAACTCGGCGGCAATACAAAATATATAAATCAAAGGGAAGAAGAGTTTTTAACTAGTGCCTTAAAAGAAAATAACTACAGAAAAGACTTCACTAATGCTCTAGATTACTATGTAGAGCCTGATAAATTTAAATACGCCCAATTAACAAATAAAGTGTACCAAAGCATTTTCAAAGAAGATGCTAAAGAGTATCGTCAAATTCTGAACTTAAAAAAGAAAGAAAGCGTAAGATCAACTATGTACGCTGAGGTTCTAGACTTAATATCTAGTTATGAAAATGGTTTTTCTGACTATTTGAAAAAACACTACGAAAAAACAAGTAGAAAGTTACAACTAACTGAAGCAAACATTTTGTTCGACGAATTCGAAAGTTTAACAGATTCCATCTACGAACCATTAAGAGAAAAAGTACGCGGATTAATGGCAAGTAGAGATATGGCCTTCAGAGATGCCTTACATGAAAAACTAAAAAATTACATAACACCTCTTACTACGGAAGAGTTTGACAAATTTCTAGGAGAAAAAAGTTTAGATTTAGAAAAACGAATTCTGAATAATATCGATGTTTTTAAAAGACTGAAAAATAGATAATGGGCGAATTCATATATTTCAATATAGAACATGCAATACGAACACATGATTTTATTATTGATAATTCAGGTGGCAATTCAGGTATTTTAGAAATTGGAAAAGCTGAAAGCGTCTTAGAGCATATAAAAAATGACTTATACTATCCAAAGTTTGAAGATAAACTAACGCACCTCGTATTTTCTGTAAACAAATTTCACGCATTTAATGATGGCAACAAGAGAACGTCAATTGCACTAGGCGCATATTTATTAGAAATTAATGGAATTGGATACTGTATTGATAAATTTATTATTGAAATGGAAAATGTTTCCGTTTATGTTGCGGACAATATGATTGATAAGGAGTTATTGCATTATATAATTTGTTCAATCTTGTCCGAAGATGATTTCAATGAAGATTTAAAACTTAAAATAATTGACGCTTTAAATAAATAATCTTCCAGCTTTTTTACATTTACCCTAGCCAATAATCTACCCCACTTGTCCCCGAAACAAGTTCAGGGCTGGCTATGTTGAAAAATTTTCCTCAGAAAAATTTATTCAGTATCCTCGACAAGAAGACTACCCAAGCACAATTTATAATTACGACTTTCTATTAGATAGGCAGGTGTAGATACAATCTACACTAGAAAGGGCGTAAGCATTAGCATTGCCGCTCTTGAGCTAACGGTTACCAGTGATAGCCTAGGCACCTACGGCATAGTAGATAATATACCGCCCGCCACCTATACCCTCGAGTTTAGCCTAGACGGCTACACCACCAACACCCAAGAGGTAGAAGTACGCAGTGCCGATGAAACGATTACACTAAATGTGGTGATGGCAGCGGAGTAGTTTTTAGTACTTAGTTTTTTTTAAGACCTTCTTTTTGGAGGTCTTTTTTTTGCTCCTACGACAAAGAAAGAGTGTTGTCGCAAACTAGGTTCAGTTGTTAGTATTAAAAAATCAACTTGCTAGACCCAATATCTCTCGAAAATCTTGTATTAACTCAATCTTCGCCTCAACAATTTCAGTACTAACTTGATCCTCAAGTTTATCCCAAGTGTCAGATGAATCATCGTACCGCTCTGTATGTATACCCTTTTTTATGTGCTCTTCAAAATATCTTGCTTTTCTTTTAGCACTACTCATCTTCCATACTATTTTGTGGGATGTTATGGACAGTTTATGTAATTTTTCATACAGTTCTTGTTCAAGATAAATTCTATTAATTTCTATCAAATCAGAGAATTCCTCTACCTCCTTTCTAGCATTCTCATCTCTTTCACTATCTTGAATCCAATCTGAACCTTGAGCTATTGTGGTCAAATTAATCAGACTTTTTTCAAGCTCTCTTATTCTGATATAAATATTTTGAATCCTATTAGCTCTAGTTTCATGAAGCTTTGAATACTTAATATGATGTTCGGTACTGATAAGTTGGAGTTTATTTTTAAACTCTTCGTTAGTATAATTCAATCCGTTCTTAAACTCTTCGAGTTCTTTCTCAAGTTCAAGTTTATGTTTTTCTAATGAAAATTCGCTTGATTTGTCAATCATGGTTTTAAATAAATATTGTGCCAAATAGACAATACCTCCAACCAATGTTCCATAAGTGGCAATGTGTTTCAATAATTCCGCATACATAAATTAAATATAATATTTTTATTGTTAAGGCACTGCCTCTTCCTCCTCAGAGTCGCCTATCGGCAGGCTCGGAGGAGTAAAGAGTAATTTTTAATACTTAGATTTTTTAAGACCTCCTTTTTGGAGGTCTTTTTAATTATATTTGAAATTAAAATTCTATACTATGAAAAATAATTTACTTCTTACGTTTGGTTTATTTGTTGCTTTAATGGCTTGTAATGATAACGAACATTCTGCAGCCGAAAAGACTGCCGACAATAAGCAGGTACAAGAACCGGTTACAAGCAATTACGCTTCTAACTATATAAAAGATACGAATGAGATAGGAAGGTTTACTAATTACGAAATAGTAAAGGATGAAGCTATTTTAGAAAAATTAAACTTAGAAAACATTTTTAGCAACAAGAAGTTATACGGCATTATAGAAAGAGCGAACGATGAAGAAATAGAAGAAATTTACATAAGCAGTACAAAAGCGAAACGTACAAACGATATGGGGTATGAACTTAGCGGTAATGCCGCGATCAATGTAAGGGAATCGGCTTATGCAGGAATGCTTACACCCATTGAAATAAGAAAAGTAAAAACAGATTGGAGGGATGATTTTTATATCTGCCTTTTTAATTATGAAATAAAAATTAAAGAGCAAAAAGACCTACTGCTTAAAGGTATTAGCTCTGTGGTTGTAGGTTTTGACAAGGACGGTACCGTACAGCCATTTGCCAATGCGAGTGAATTTCATAATTACCTACAGTTTGTGGGGGTACTCACAAAGGGGGTAAAAGAGTATAAATGTATTTTCAATAATGATTTTTATAGTGTGTACTCTGAGTTACCGTACATTTCGCCAAATTCGTATAAAAAATTATTTGGTGAGGAGCCCTATGAATTTAAGCCAACTGAATTTATGAAAAATAAGTTCCCCAACATTTCAACTTATTTCGAAGATAAAAGGTAGATCTTCATTACTTTGATTTCTCGTCCCCACCAAGCCTCTCAAAGAGGTACAAAGTTTCGGACTCGAAGCCTCGGGGCTAGTTATTATAAAATCTTAATAGCTTTGCAATCAGCAAGACTTGTACTTCCGAGTCGCCTATCGGCAGGCTCGGAGGAGAAAAAAAAGCTCGAAAACATTCTTGTGCTATTGACATGGAATAGTTAAATTTGAAACGTTGTTAAAGCTGTATTAAATGATTATAATTTATTTACTTTCTTTCTTATTATCTTGTTTGATAATTTTTTACATAGTTAAGTATGCAATCAAAAGTGGAATTAGGGCGTCGCATAAAGAAATTGAAAACAATTCTAAAAATCAACTTACTCAAAAACGAATTGAACTACAGAGAAAATATGACCAAGGTGAGATTACGTTTGAAGTATATAGTAAAGAATGGGATATAACCTGAAAACAACTTACTATAAATGTACTAAACCACTATGGAATTATGTACTAGAAAAAAACAACTAAACATATTTGAAATTATTGCATTCGAGTTATTAAAAGAACACGAATCACAAATGATTGTTGATATTGCTGAACCCGATTTTACGGATTATAAAATATTATTTAAAGACAATTTAGGAATTTTTGATACTGTAATATTTAGAATATTCAGGGGGTAAAAAAAATTTATCAGGCTCGTCAGTTTATAATTTAATTTTTAGTAGCTCTAAACAGATATCGTCACCAAACAAACTCGAAACTTTGATAAAATCAATATTAAGGAATTATGGTAAGGATAAAAATGGTAATGACTCTTGGACGTTGGAAGATACAAATAGAGCCTCAAGAGGGTTCTATCATCGAACATGGTATTTTGGTAAGAATAATAAATCATATCCTGATTTACACATTGATTCTGAAATTTATCAATTGGGAATCACTTTGTTCGAGGACGAAGGGATTAGTTTAATAATTCATACTGCCAAAGAGTTATTGAATTTTCCCGACTAGCCGTAGTTTGTATCTACGATTTGCTATGTAGACAGGCGGGTGTAGATACAATCTACAATTACAAGGAGAACAATTGCCACCGAGCCAAACTACACAATCTATAAATTTTAAACAAAATTCAATAAGCCTTCCCCGCGTTTCAACTTATCTTTACCACCATGCAAAAAATAGTATTAGCTGCCGTTTTAATTTTAGGATTTTCTTTTAGCGCTCAACAAGCTAGCGCTCACTGCGAGGTACCTTGTGGTATTTATGGAGATTCGGTTCGGGTCAAGTTGATTTATGAACACATCAAAACCATAGAAAAAGCAATGGCCAGCATAGACAAAGAATCAGCCAAAGGAAAACCAGATTACAACCAACTAGTTCGCTGGGTGAACAATAAAGAAATTCATGCAGAAAAAATTCAAAAAATTGTAAGCCAATATTTTTTACATCAGCGCATTAAACCCGTTAGCCAGTCTAACGGTCATGCCTATGGACATTATACTCAAAAGCTCATGTTGCTTCACAAAATATCCGTCTCTGCCATGAAGTGTAAGCAATCAACCGATCAAGCGAATATTACTACACTGCGCAGCACAGTAGCTGCTTTTGAAAAGGCATACTTTACCCACAGTCATTAATCTGTATCACTCTTCTGTGAAATTTTGCTATCGGAATTTCACTAAATTCTAACGTCTAAATCCTTAGTACTTGCTACTAAGTACTAGATTTGTGAGCCGTGAATTTTATATTTCCTTTATTCTTGATTGCAGGCGTTTTATTGGCCGTTCCGGTCATCATTCACCTATTCAATTTTAGGAAATTTCAAAAGGTTCTTTTTCCAGACATTCGATTTCTTCAGGAAATCAAGGAGCAAACCAATAAACATTCTAAGCTAAAAAGACGACTGATTTTACTGTCTCGACTATTGGCGGCAGCGGCTTTAATTCTGGCCTTTGCACAGCCTTACTTTTCTAAAAACGGACAAAAAGTAAATCAACAATCTAAGGCAGTCAGTATTTACATTGATAATTCATTTAGCCTAGCGCAGCAGGATAAAGGAGTGCCGCGTCTGGAAGTAGCGAAAAATCAAGCGAGAGATATTATCGAATCTTTTGGCGAGACGGACAAATTTCAAGTCCTCAGTAATAATTTTTCCAATAGTGAAAATCAATTTTATACTAAAAAAGAGGCGCTTATTGAACTCTCTAGAATTGAAGTGTCACCTAAAAAACGTAAAACAGGTGCTATACTCGAGAAGCAAAAAAAACTACTGCAAACACAGAGCAATAGCAAACCGCTGATCGCTTTTATCTCTGATTTTCAAAAATCAGGATTTGATGTAAACACTAAAAATAATGATACCATCCCCAAGTATTTTATTCCCATTAGCCAACCATCGGTTCAAAATATAAGTATTGACACTGTGGATCTTGTAAGTGGTAGCTTGCGCCTGCAAGAAAAAAATGAATTGGAAGTAAAACTGACCAATTACAGCAACACGGAGCAAGATGTACCCCTCACTCTATCCATAAACGGTCAAATCAAAGCCGTGGTGAATACAAGCCTTCCTAAAAATGCCAGTAGTACCGAAACGGTTTCATTCGCGCCTTCACGAGCGGGTAGTCAAGAAATTAAACTTTATATCGCCGATCAGCCCATTTCATTTGATGATACCTTTTATGTGGCGGCCAAAGTGGTTTCAAATTATTCAGTTTTAATTTTAAATCAGAACAATGCCAATGCGTTTTTAAGCAATGTATTTAAACCCACCGGGCTTTTTAAATCTGAAAATAATAACGTGCGTAGTTTCAATCCGAAGCTATTGCCAAATTATAGTTTGGTGGTATTAAATGCCGTCAATACTATGAGCGCTTCTCTTAGCGAGTCTCTGGTAAATTACTGCCGTGAAGGAGGTAACATTTTAGTATTTGCTCCTCAAGGCAATCCGGCAGGCATCAATCGTTTTTTACAAACAACGGCGGGCACAAGTTTCGGAGCTTTACAAAAAGAAAAACTCTTTGTAAGTTCATTCAATAAAAGTCATCCCGTTTTTTCAGGTCTTTTCGAAAAAATACCGGATAATGTAGACTTGCCCGTCGCTTTTGAACACTACTCTATTCGGTCGGGCGGCATGAGTGGGGTGCAAAAACTATTTACATTTTCCAATGGAGACGGCTTTTTAAATTCGTACAGAGTGGGTAACGGTAAACTGTATGTCTGCGCCAGCAATGCCAGCAAACAAGCCTCAACCTTCCCGAATTCATATTGGTTTTTACCACTGATGTACAAAATGGCCATGTCGCAACAAAAAAATTCTATCCAATCCGTTGTTATGGGCGCTAAGGCACAAGTTGCCATTCCTGGTAATAAACAGATGGCAAAAGATGCTGTGTTTCATATCACCAATGGTACCAATGATATTATACCCGCACAGCGGGCAGTGGGCAATCAAACGGTACTATTCTTAGATAAAAATGTGGAGCAAGGCGGCTTGTATCAAAGCTACTTGCCTGGCGCAAAGGATTCCTTAGCCTTAGGGATTAATTACAGTCGCGACGAAAGCGATATGAGCTTTTGGAAATTAGATGATTTAAAAAAGAAAAGTAAGATTAAAAATGCTAGCTGGTTGTCTCCCAATCAACAAGCTGGTGCAGAAGTGAATAGCCTTGAAAAAGGTACGCCGCTTTGGAAAGTATGCATTATTTTTGCCCTACTCTTTTTATTAATAGAAATCCTATTGATACGATTTTTAAAATAGTTGAATGACTATACTAATTAAACAGGCTACGATACTTTCTCCGAATAGCCCGCATCATCTAAAAAAAAGAGACCTTCTCATCCGCAACGGTTCTATAGAAAAAATGGCCGCTTCCCTTAGCGATAAAGCTGCTAAGACTATTCAAGAAAAAGACTTGTATGTAAGTGAAGGTTGGAAAGATATTTTTGCCGATTTCTGTGATCCAGGTTTTGAGCACAAGGAAGATATTCAATCCGGGCTTAGCGTGGCGAAAGCTGGTGGCTATACGGGCGTATGCTTACTGCCGAATACCTACCCTAGCATTAGTTCAAAATCGCAGGTAGAGTATATTAAGAATCAAGAGCGAAACTCTGGCGTAAACTTATATCCAATTGGGGCCGTTTCACAAGATGTAAAAGGTGAAACCCTAGCTGAAATGTATGATATGAATCAGGCGGGCGCGCGCCTTTTTAGTGACGGTAAACAAAGTATCCAATCTGCAGGATTATTGCTGAAAGCTCTTCAATATTTAAAAACTATAGACGGCACTCTTATTCAAGTGCCCGATACAAAAAGCATATCTGCGAACGGTTTAATGAACGAAGGTAAGGAAAGTACTCAGTTAGGTATGCCGGGCATTCCGACTATCGCTGAGCATTTACAAATTCAGCGAGACCTTACCCTTTGTGAATACGCCGAAAGTCGAATTCACTTTACAGGCGTAAGCACGAAGCAAAGCGTGGCGCTGATAACAGCCGCCAAAAAGCGTGGAGTTCAAGTAAGTTGTTCGGTAGCACCCTATCACTTATTATTTACAGATAAAGAACTTTCTGCTTACGATTCTAATTATAAAGTTTTTCCTCCTTTGCGCAGTCAAAGCGAACGAAACTTCTTAATTAAAGCACTTAAAGAGGGCAAGATTGATGGTATAGCTTCTCATCATACTCCACAAGATACGGATTCTAAAAAAGTAGAGTTTGCTTTCGCTAAAGAAGGCTTGATTAGTCTTCAATACATTCTTCCTATTTTGTTAGAAGCAGGCTTTAGTGCCGAAGAAATTGCCAGAATTACTACAGGGGCTTTTGAAAATGTAACGGGCTTAGATAGTACGGTAGAGGTGGGTGCCAAAGCTGATATTTGTCTATTCTCAACCAAAGGAAAAACAATTGTTTCTAAAGAAACGAACCTATCTAAATCTACCAATACTCCGCTTATGGAAAAAGAAATGAAAGGACGTATAGTAGGAACAATTTTAGGGACTCAGCTAAACCTATGCTAATATGAAAGGATATACTCAAATAGGATTTCTTACAGGAGGTTTTATATTTTTTTTCCAGTTGTTCCTACTCAAATTTGATTTAGGCGAAAGTGGCCTCCTTGGTTTTCAATATTTAATATTATTGGCTGGAATTTTTATTTCCATTTATTTATACAATCGCGAAAACCGATTGGTAATGATTGACTTGTTCATGATTGGCATACGCACTATGAGCAGTGCTATTATTATTTTATTAGTGGGTGTGGTAGCGTTGTATTTTATCAGCAAAAGTCAAAAACCTTTCTCTCAAGTTTTAATGGAGGTAGTTTTTCCTTTTGGTATGTCGGGCGCACTTTCTAGCTTTGTAAGTGCTATTATTGTAAATAAATTATTACAAAAAACGTGAAGCTAAGCATTGTCATACCCGCCTATAACGAAGCCGAATCTCTCCCAGAATTGTTGCAATGGATTGAAACGGTGATGCAGCAGCACGGCTATAGTTATGAGGTTATTTTCATTGACGATGGAAGTCGTGACAATTCTTGGGAAGTGATCGAAAGCTTATCTCAAAAAAATGCACAGGTACGAGCTATAAAATTTCAAAGAAATTATGGAAAAAGCCCTGCCTTAAACGAAGGGTTTAAATTAGCCCAAGGAGAATATGTAGTTACCATGGACGCGGATTTACAGGACAGTCCTGAAGAAATACCAGAGCTAATACAAGTACTGGAAGAAGGAAAATTTGACCTAGTAAGCGGTTGGAAAAAAGTAAGACACGATAATAAGCTTACTAAAAACTTACCTTCTAAATTATACAATTCAGTGACAGGCAAAATGAGTGGTATTAAGCTACATGATATGAATTGTGGGTTAAAAATTTACAAGAAACAAGTCATTAAAAGTATAGAAGTTTTTGGCGAAATGCACCGCTACATCCCTGTTCTTGCCAAGGCGGCGGGCTTTGATCGGATTGGCGAGAAACCAGTTCAGCACCAAAAAAGGAAATATGGGACGAGCAAATTTGGAATGGAGCGTTTTGTAAATGGCTTTCTTGATTTGTCAACTATTATATTTATTACTCGATACGGTCGTAAGCCAATGCACCTTTTTGGATTGTGGGGTTCAATCATTTTTCTAATCGGTTTTTTGATTACCGCTTACCTTATTGTATCTAAATTTATTTGGGATACGAGTATCACAAGTCGAGTGCCTTTTTACTTAGCGCTTACAGCCATGGTGCTAGGGACTCAATTTTTCTTAGCCGGTTTTATTGGCGAACTTATTAATCGTCGCAGTCCTGATCGCAATCATTACTTGATTGAAGAGACCATCTAAACGTCTTTTAACATACAAAAAAAAGGTAGTCCAAGTGAACGGATTTACCTTTGCGCCTTCATGAAATATTGTATCAGTATTGTACTATGGCTCGTTTTGCCTTTTGGATTATTTGCCCAAGGTCAAGTAAGCGGCTTGGTGATTGATTCAAAGACAAAAAAAGCTGTTCCTTTTACTAGTTTCAAAATTAAAAATCAAGAGACGAATAAAATTTTAGGGAATAAATCTAAGCTTGACGGACAATTTAAATTAGTAAAAATTCCTTTTGGAATCTACACCGCAACACTTTCTAGCGTAGGCTATCAGGATAAAATTATTAGAGATATTCGTATTTCACAATACAATCGCAAGCTCAAACTGGGAAAAATTTCCTTAGTTAAAAAAAATACTAAACTCGGCACTGTCGTTATTGAAAATGTGAAAAAGAGCATTGAGATACAAGCCGATAAAAAAGTATTTAACGTAGAAAAGAATATTGCAGCCGAAGGTGGGACCCTAGAAGATGTATTACGGAATGTGCCAAGTGTAACCCTTGGGGCGGATGGCAGTGTTTCGCTACGAGGAAAATCTAATATCACAATTTTGGTGGACGGAAAGCAAAATCCGCTCTTTGCCGATTTGGAAACTGCTTTACAAAGTATTCCTGCCGAAAATATAAAAAGTATTGAAGTCATTACTAATCCTTCTGCCAAGTATGAAGCCCAAGGTCTGGGTGGCATTATCAATATCGTAATGAAAGAAGGAAAACGAAAAAAAGGGCTGAGCGGCTCTGTGAATGTAGGTGCGAAGTATAACTGGCGAGCCAATGCCGGAGTGAATGTAAACTACCGCCCTTCTGAAAAGATTGCTTTATTCTTAAATGCCAACGGAGGTTTAGGTAACGTACAAGAAGAAAATGTATATAGACGTACAAGTTCTGAAAGTGCAGATAGCTACATTTCTGATGCGCTAAAACTTAGACAGCCTAAACGGTCTTTTGCTAGTTTTGGTATTGAATACGCTATCAATAAACGCAATAAACTAATTTGGACCAATTCAGTATTTCGAGGAAGCTTCGATGGAAATGATTATAATGAAATTTTTATTACAGACGATACAGGACAACTCTCAGAGTTTTGGCAGAGAAGGAATATTTACAATGCTAAACCCTCCAATACAACTACTAATTTAAAATACCTCCGCACCTTTGATAATGACCGCCAAAAACTAAACGTAGAAGCAAACTTCAGCAAGCGGACTTATATAAGAGAAAGTGACTATCAAACTGATATTTTTGACGGAGTCAATAATAAAATCAATAGTTTCCTACAAAGAAACCCAATTGATGGTGGCAACCTGAATGGAGCATTTCAAATTGACTATGAACACCCAATTGGAAAAGAATCGAAAATAGAAATTGGTGAGAGAACGTATCTCATGGACTTTAGTTCTGAAAACTTTCCAACCATTCAGTTTGAAAACCAGGCAGAACAGTTGGAAAGTTTATTAAAAAATGATTTTGATTTTTTACAGCAGGTGCATGGTGCGTATGTAAACTATGTGACTAAATACAAAAGTTTCTCTTTGCAGCTTGGATTGCGAGGAGAGTATTTCTCTTATCAAGGAACCGCTGCTCAGCTGGGTACTGGGACGTTTAGTACAGACTATTTGAGTTTGTTCCCAAGTGCCTTTCTTACTAAAAAAATAGACAAAACGAGTGACCTAAGTGTAAGCTATTCTCGTCGAGTGAATCGTCCTTCGTTCTTTCAACTCTTACCCTTTATTCGAGTAAATAGTCCGTTAGATACCAGTATAGGCAATCCTAGCTTGCAGCCTGAGTTTATCAATGCATTTGAAGTTTCTTACAATAAAACGTATGTAAGAAACAGCACATTTCTAATCAGCGCCTATTATCAATTAACGGACAATATCATTCAACGTTTCAGACGCTTTAATCCAGATGGCTCTACTTTTTCTCAAACGCAAAATTTAGCGAGAGGTGGCACCCTAGGCATAGAAATTACGAATCAATATGTAGTAAGAAAAGGTTGGGATATCACTTTAAATGCTAATGGGTTTCGAAATGTTATTTTAGGAAATGAAGTAAGCGACAACCAAGATTTTGAGGGGTATGGCGGTTTTGTAAAAGTCATAAATAATACATCAATCGGCAAAAAATGGCAATTGCAAATTTCTGGCAACTACTACGCTCCGAAAGTAATCGTTCAAGGAACTCGAAACGGTTACGGATTCATGGATTTGGCTATTAAACGATTATTTTTAGATAAGCAACTTAATCTGACTCTTATGGCCAGTGATGTATTAAATAGCAATCAAACACTCACCACTTTTACTGTAGATCCTAATCAAGTTCAAACAACTCTTCGCAATCGGCAAACGCAATTTATTGGATTCAATCTTAGCTATCGTTTTCCTCAAAAGGGAAAAACAAGCTTTGGTAGAGGAAAGAAAAAAACTGAGACCAAAAAAAGAGACGATAATTTAAAAGACGGAGAAGGTGGTGGATATTAAGATTCGGTTGATAAGTGACCTTGGGAGTATAGGCAGTACAAAACGAAAAAGAGTAACTTTACCGCTCAATAATAAATATCCTGTATGACAATTTCTTCCATAGTGGCCTTCTCTGACAATAGAGTGATTGGAGTGGATAATGAATTGCCTTGGCACCTTCCGAATGATTTAAAGTTTTTTAAACGAACAACTTCAAATCACACGATTATAATGGGTCGAAAAACGTATGAATCTATTGGACGCCCTTTACCCAATCGTGAAAACATAGTCATTACTAGGAATGAAAGCTACCAAGCTTCTGGAATCCGTTGTTTTCATGGTATTGCTAGCGCAATAGAATATTGTGAAAGCAAAGCCAAGAATGAAATATTCTTTATTGGAGGAGCTCAGATTTATAAAGAATGTTTACCATGGACTGATAAACTATACATAACCCGTGTACACACTGAAATAGAAAATGGAACAGCTTTTTTTCCTGAACTTGATTGGAGCCAATGGAACTTAGAGAGTAGAGAGGCGCACCAGCGCGATGAAAAGAACGATTACGATCACACATTTGAGACGTATTTTAGAAGTGAGTAAGCAGCATCAAATTTTTTCTTATATTCAGTATTTGCTTTCTGCAAAAGGGGCACATAGTACGCACTCCCCTTTCGTTTTTTCTTTTATCAATGAAGTCCTTAAAGATAAAAGGCAGTTTTATGCTTTTGAACAAATTGAAAATTTGCGTAGTGAGCTACACAAAAATAACAGCAGTATAGAAATCAAAGACTTCGGGGCCGGTTCCTTACACAAAAAAACAAACAAACGGGCTATAAGCGAAATTGCCAAAAACGCAGGACGCAGTAAGAAGCACGGTGAACTCCTTTTTAGAATTGCTAATTATTTTGAACTCAATAATATTTTAGAACTTGGTACTTCTTTGGGTTTAGGCACTGCCTATTTAGCAAAAGCCAGAGAAAAAAGCCAAATCATTACTATTGAAGGGTGTCCTTCCATCAAGCAACAAGCTGAGAAAAATTTTGGAAGTATCGGGCTAAAAAACATTCATGCTTACCAAGGTAATTTTGATGACATTTTAGGAAGTGTGTTAGAGAAGCACCCTAGCTTTGACCTAATTTTTGTAGATGGTAATCATCGCAAAATTCCTACGCTGAAATATTTTCAGCTACTTAAAAAATATATTCACCCGAACTCTTTGATAATATTTGACGACATACACTGGAGTAATGAAATGTCAGAAGCTTGGCTAGAAATTAAAGAGGACCCAAGCGTTAAAATATCAATTGACTTATTTCAATTTGGACTTGTATTTTTCATGAAAGGCGTGAAGCAAAAACAGCATTTCACGCTGCGTTATTAAAATTTTTTTACTCCTGACTTACACTAGCCGTATCAAATACAAAAACGTCTTCATTATCTTTTTTCATAAAATAACGCTCTCTTGATTCTCGCTCTATTTCCTTTGGATTCGTTTTCAATTCTTTGCGGTGTGCTTCGATTCGTACAATTTCCTTTTCAAGGAATGAAATTTTATCTTTCATATCGTTGAGCTCTGCACGTTTTTCTAAAATTGTAAAAACATCGTACTGAGCAAAAAAAAGTATCCACGATAGCAAGATGGCTATTGTGATATGTAGTTTATATTTCTTTAGAAACTCCAATTCAATAAATTATTTAGTGCCAAATAGTAGTTTCTTACCTGGATAGATTGCTTGTTGGCCCAATTCTTCTTCAATACGTAACAGCTGGTTGTATTTTGCCATTCGGTCAGATCGAGAAGCAGAGCCTGTTTTAATTTGACCGCAATTAAGTGCCACTGCCAAATCTGCAATAGTAGCATCTTCCGTCTCACCACTTCTATGGCTCATTACTGTAGTGTATCCATTTTGTTGGGCTAGGCTTACCGCATCAATCGTTTCACTCAAGGTTCCAATTTGATTTACTTTTACTAATAAGGAATTGGCTATTTTTTTGTCTATCCCTTTTTGAAGGCGAACTGAATTCGTAACGAATAAATCATCTCCTACGAGCTGGCACTGATCTCCTATCTCTTGGGTCAAGTGCTCCCAGCCTTTCCAATCATCTTCATCTAAGCCATCTTCAATAGAGGCAATCGGATATTTTTTGACCCAATCTGCCCAATAGGCCACAAGCTGATCGCTACTTAGTTTTTTCCCGCTAGATTTATGAAATACATATTTTTTTGATTTTTTATCATATAGTTCACTATTAGCAGCATCCATGGCAATTACAATTTGGGATTTTGGTTTATAGCCTGCTTTTGAAATGGCTTCCAAAACAGTTTCAATCGCTTCCTCATTGCTTTGAATATTAGGCGCAAACCCTCCTTCATCACCCACATTGGTAGAGTAGCCTTTTTTCTTTAAAACACCTTTTAGCGTATGAAAAATTTCAGTACCCCAACGAAGCCCCTCGCTAAAACTTTTAGCACCTACGGGCATTACCATAAATTCTTGAAAATCTATTTTATTATCTGCATGAGCACCACCGTTTAAAATGTTCATCATAGGAACGGGTAAGGTCTTAGCGTGCACGCCGCCTACATAGCGATACAGGCTCAACCCGCTTTCGTTGGCGGCCGCCTTTGCCGCTGCTAAGCTTACTGCCAATATTGAATTGGCGCCTAATTTACTTTTATTTTTTGTGCCATCTAATTTTAACATGGCGGCATCAATCGCTTGCTGATCACTAATTTCCATACCAATCAGCGCCTTTTCAATTGCATTATTTACATTCTTCACTGCCTTCTCAACACCTTTGCCAAGATATTTTGACTTTACATTATCTCGCAATTCTGCTGCTTCATGAATTCCCGTGCTTGCGCCGGAAGGCACTGCCGCTCGACCACGAAAACCATCGCTGGTGTATACATCCGCTTCTACAGTTGGGTTTCCTCGAGAATCTAAAATCTGTCGTCCTACAATACTGGTTATATAGCCCATTGAATCAATTTTGTGGCAAATCTAATATCGGATTAAGAAGGGAACGAGGAATATTGATAATTAGTTAATCACATGACATAGTGGATAGCTGATGTTGAAAAATAGTTTAGATTGAAAAAAGTTCAACCTTCGTTGTTTGAATTTCTCCACTTCTTCAAAAACTTACTTCCTCGATTTTTCAGCCCACTACTCCATAAAGATTGATTCGTTTCTATAATTTGTATTAGTTCGTTCTTCATTTCAGGATACTTTTCAATCACTCGTTCGCACACTCTCAGGCTAAATGCTTTTACAGCAGTCATTTCTTCAATATCATTCACGAAATTTAGACAGATATCATATAGTTCTGCTTCGTACTCTTCAGGAATGTCTGCAAACTGATAGGTTCTTATAACATTGCGCCGTATCGCATTGTGATTTTGAACCTGCTTTAAAGAGTCCAATAATACTCGGTGGTGCTGATTATACAATGCTGGATATTTTAATGAAATTTCTCCCAAAGCCCAACTGGCTCGTTGTGAAAGGCGCATATCTTCTCCTAATACACAAATCAGCAAATCCTTGAATCGAGACTCACTCTGTCCAACATATTCAACAATTTCAGTATTAATTGTTTTAGAATGACCTTGTGCTAGTTTTTTGGAAATATTCATTTTAAAAAGGCTAAAGTAAAACTTTGCGCTTTGGATTAAATGGAATTTGTCTAACTCTCGACATTGAGCCTGAATGAAGAGTTTAAATAGCCCCCATTTATTTTTTTGAGAAACTATGTCTAACTTTATAAGGTAGCCGCTAAATTTAATAAGAGAGGAGTCTTAGAAAAAGGTTATTTTTACTAAACTATAATAAACAAGCATGGCAGATAATTACCTAAAACTCGTTTTTACACTTGTACTTTTATTGAGCCTAAATTTACAATCCAACGCTCAAGAAAATAAGCGTCGGCCTATTTACGAACATTTTAAAATTAAGGTCACCCTTATTGGTGACACCGTAAAACTTAGTTGCAAAGAAGGCTGTGCTTGGCAAGAACTCAGTTTTTCTAAACCCTATGCGTTAAGAGGACAAGCTATTAATCAGTATGGTATGACGAAGGTGGGTAATTTAAACCTCTTAAAAAAAGACGACGAGTTTGCTGATTTTCTGCTTACAATCAATCACCAAGGCGATCAACTAATAATTAAAGGAAACAAAGGAGTGCATTGGGAAAATTTGATATTACCCTGCGTAAACGGTTGTGAGGAGTTTGTAAGCGAACGAGGCACCAAGACCAAACAAGTTCAGGAAAAATTTTAAAGCTTGATTTGACTTTATACTAAAACAACTTTAGGTCATTTTTAAGCTTTTCAATCCGCTTTTGTAAAAATCTACATTACATTTACGGCGCAATTTATGAAGAGCATTTTACTCAAAGAAATTCGGTCCTTTTTCAGTTCATTGGTAGGCTATATAGTGATTATACTATTTATACTTATCAGTGGTTTATTTATGTGGATTTTGCCAGATACCAATATGTTTGATTATGGCTATGCCAGCTTAGAAAAGTTTTTTTCTTTCGTACCCTGGATTTTGATCTTTTTGATTCCCGCCATCACCATGCGCATGCTAGCCGATGAATATAAATCAGGCACAATAGAAATGTTGAGCACGAAGCCGCTTACCGAAACAAGTATTATCCTAGGAAAATTCTGGGCATCATTCTTCCTAGTTTGTATTTGCTTGCTACCAACACTTTTATATATTCTCACTCTTGAATCCTTAGCAGTCACTGCTAATAATCTAGACACGGGTGGCATACTGGGTTCCTATATTGGCTTACTCTTTTTGATTTCTGCTTTTACAGCCATTGGTCTTTTTTGCTCTTCCCTCACGGATAATCAAATTATTGCTTTTTTAATCGCCGTTTTCCTAAACTTTATCCTTTTTCAAGGTTTTGAATCACTAAGCGCACTGCCAAGTTTTAGCGGCGGTTTAGATTATTTAATTAGTCAGTTGGGGCTTACCTTTCATTACGAATCCATCAGTCGGGGTGTATTAGATACTCGCGACTTACTTTATTTTGCTTCGGTAAGTTTGTTATTCATTTTTGCCACACGTTTATCACTTCAAAAACGAAAATGGTCATGAAGAACGTGAAACGAAATCATATAATACGATTTATAATTTTAGCGGCTATCCTAGTTGTAGTTAATGTTGTAGGTGCGCGCTTTCACAAACGATTTGACCTCACGAAAGAAAAGCGATTCTCGCTTTCCGACCCTACCAAAGTCTATGTAGGCGACATGAAAGAAGCTGCTACGGTAACGATATATTTAGATGGAAAACTGCCTGCTGGTTTTCAACGCTTACAAAATAGTGTTCTAGATATTTTAAAAGAATTTAATGAATATTCTGGGGGTAAAATTCAGTATCGGTTTGAAAACCCTTTATCAGGAAAAAGTACGCCCAAAGCTAAACAAGAAGTCATAGAACAGTTAGCACAAAAAGGAATCCAGCCTGTTAATTTGCAAGTGCAACAAGACGAGGACGACGGCGGCTACTCTGAAAAAATTATTTTTCCGTGGGCCTTGGTTGCTCATAACGGAAAAGAATACCCTGTAAGTTTATTAGAAAATCACAGAGGCATGTCACCGCAAGAGGTCCTAGATTATTCTGGTAATTTGCTGGAATATAAATTCGCACAATCTATCCAACAAACAACTAGAGCGGACAAACCTTATGTTGCCTACACTACAGGGAATGGCCAGCCGTTGGGCTACAAAACCATGGATATGCTCACAACCTTGGGCGGTCTGTATAATTTAGACACTTTAGATCTCAACACCAATATTGAGGTGCCTCAAGTTTTTGATGCCATAATAATTACTGCGCCAAAAACGGGCCTTGATGAAAAAGCAAAATTCAAAATTGACCAATATGTCATGAATGGTGGACGCGTCCTATGGATGATAGACCGCCTGAATACAAGCATGAAAAAACTGCAAGAGTCACAAGCCTATTTAGCCGCAGAAATGCCTACGAATCTAGAGGATATCCTATTCAAATATGGAGTAAGAATTAACCCAACTCTTGTAGAAGACGTACAGCAAAATGCTCCCATCCCAGTGACAGTTGGCATGATTGGTGATAAGCCTGACATTCGACTACTACCTTGGTTATATTTCCCTTACGCTGTTCCAAGCGCAAAGCATCCTATCGTACATAATATGGACGCCGTTCTTTTTCAGTTTGCGAATAGTATTGACACGATTGCTCAACCGGGTATCAAAAAAACAGTACTGCTGCACTCTTCCAATCGAAGTAGAACACAAAGTGCTCCCTTGCGAATTAGCCTATCCGATTTGAAGTACAAACCCAACCCGGATTTGTATAGAAAAAAACAAATTCCTATGGCGGTTTTATTAGAAGGCAAATTTTCTTCGAACTTTGCCAATCGCTTAGCTCCGCAATTTTTGACTACATTGAAAGATTCGCTCAACAAACCTTTCTTATCCGAAGGAGTTAAAGCGTCTAAGCAAATTGTGATAGGAAATGGTGACGTGTTTTATAATGACTTTAGCGAACGAAATGGCCCTATGGAATGTGGTTATTATAAATTCACCAAACAAAACTTTGCCAATAAACGCTTCCTGCTAAATTGTATTGAATATTTAGTTGATGATTCTGGACTTATTAAGGCTCGGAGCAAAGATTTAAGTCTGCGATTATTGGATGCACCTAGAGTCAAGGAAGAAAAACTGAAATGGCAATTGATTAATATTGGACTCCCTATCGTTTTGACCATCGCCTTTGGAAGCCTGTTTTTATTCTTCCGTCGTAAACGATACACCGGAAAAGGGTAATTTTACTTTTAAATAAGACGCTTCCATCTACCCTACATGGTATAATTCTAATCTAAAGTTTCAGAATTGTGAAGGAATAATATTTAAAATGTATGGGTAAAAAATATACGTGCTCCTACCCCAATATTGCGTAACTTCGACTAAGAGTGTTGACTTACAAATATCAATATCGCTGTATAGGAATCCTGATAGTTTTTTTATGTTTCTCAACTGTTGTTAAGTCACAGGAGGTTCCGGACCAGAAAAGTTTGATGGGCAGGGTAATTGGTGTTTTCAAAAAGAGCAACTATGTAATTGCACCCATCGTGGCCTATAAGCCCATTACGAGTTGGCAAGTAGGATTAGGAGTAAAATATTTATATCGCCCCAAGGCCTACGATACTGTAAAAACTAGGAAATCTTTCATAGCCGCATCTGCTATCTATACGCTTAACAATCAAATACTTGTAAACCCTTACTTTGTGCATTTCTTTAATGAAGAGAACTATATGCTAGATGGGTATTATGGCTTCAAGAAATTTCCGCAGAACTTCTATGGCCTAGGAAATCAGAGCGAGAGTTCCTCGGCAGAGGTAGTGAGCCTAAATGAGATAAAGGTGGAACAAATGGGCTTTCGAAAAGTAGGCGAAGATTGGTTTGCCGGTATTGGTTTTCGAACCATTGGAGTATTTAATGTTAGACAGCAAGGAGATGGTATTTTAGAAAATACGAAACTAACCGGTTGGGCTGGATTCTGGTCTGCGGGTCCAACAGCCAATGTGCGCTTAGACAGTCGAGATAATATATTAAATGCTCGAAAAGGGGCTTATGCAGATGTGCGCTTAGAGTTTATGCAGCGTTTCGATCAAAAAAATAATAATTACACATTGTTAAAAATTGATACACGAAAATATCTTACACCCTTTTACAACAAACGAAACGTATTAGCTGGTCAACTATTCATGCAGTCAAGCGTGAAAGGTAATGTGCCTTTTACCGAACTAGCCTTTGTCGGCAGTGATTTTTTAATGAGGGGATACTATGACCGACGGTACATTGATAGGCACTTTTTAGGAGGTCAATTAGAATATAGACACACCCTACCCTATAATTTTGGTTTTGTTGTTTTTGGCGGATTAGGCGATGTAACTTCTCGATTGGATCGTTTTCAAATGAATGAAATTAAATATTCCGTTGGTGCAGGAATTCGCTATCTAATTATCCCTAAAGAAGATATCAATATTCGATTTGACTTTGGTATCGGCAAAAATTCAAATACTTTTTATTTAAGTATAGCGGAGGCCTTTTAGCCTTCGTTTCTTATCCACGATTCTACAATTTCACTTACATTTGCCACGCTTTATGAAAAGCTTATCAGAATTAATTCCGCTATTGAGCGAACCGAAGAAAATAGTAATTACCCATCACTATAACGCAGATGCAGATGCCTTGGGTAGCACGCTTGGACTCATGCACTTTCTAAAAAAACTTGGGCACACGGCCACGGTAGTGTCTCCTAATGATAATCCCAAATTCTTGTCTTGGCTACCGGGCTATAATACTATTTCAGATTATGAGACAAGCCCCGATGTCGTTCAGTCAAAATTAGATGAGGCTGAAATTTTATTTTGTTTAGATTTTAATATTTTCCACAGAACCAAGCACTTGGCAGATAGCTTGAGTAATTTCAAGGGTATAAAAGTTCTAATCGATCACCATCTTCAACCCGATACGGAATCTTTTGATTTTGGCTGTTCACTCCCTGAGAAAAGCAGCACAGCTGAAATGGTTTATGATTACATCGTGCTAAATAATAAAATTGAAGATATCGATAAGGAAATTGCCAGCTGTTTGTACATAGGCGCCGTGGCTGACACAGGCGGTTTTCGGTATGCTAGCACAGCTCCTTCCACACTTGAAATGGCTGCAACTTTAATGAAAACGGGCATTTCAATTTCAAGCATTCAAGAGCGCACCTTTAACACCCGTTCAGAAGGCGATCTACGCTTATTGGGCTATATATTAAAAGATAATATGCAACTGTTTCCTGAGCATCATGCCGCCTTAATTACAGTTCCACAGGAAATTTATAAAAAATATAACATACAATCGGGGGGTACGGAAGGCTTGGTTAACTATCCTTTAAGTATTGGAAATATTATTTTTTCTACTTTTATCGTAGAGCGAGATCAGGAAGTAAAAATGAGTTTGCGAAGCCAAGGTTCACTTGACGTAAGCAATATTGCCCGCACTTATTTTAATGGTGGCGGACACAAAAATGCCTCAGGCGGGCGTTCGGATGAAAGCCTAGCAGAAACGATCGAGACTTTTAAAAATGTATTAGAAAAACACTCAAAAGAAATAAAAACATGTTACAACGAATTACAACAATCACCGTATTAATTATTTTAATAGGCTTAACGGCTGGAGCCCAATCAAAATTTGAAAAATCAAAATCTGGATTAGAGTATAAATTTTTAAAGCGAACCCAAGGTAAACAAGCCAAGGTAGGTAGCAATATCACTATTCACATTATTACTAGTGTGGGCGATTCCATTATCTTCGATTCTAAAAAACTTAACAAAAATCAAGCAGTACCTACACCGGTCACTGAGCCTAAGCACAACGGCGACCTTCATGAAGGATTTGCGATGATGCGAGTAGGTGAATTGGCTCTTTTCCGAGCACCTATCGATTCTGTAATGCGCGTAAGACAGCAATGGCCTCCTTTTGCTAAATCTGGAGACAAAATGATGTTTCAAGTAGAACTAGTAACGGCTAAAACAAAGGAAGATATTGAAAACGATGCCAAACAAGCAGCACAGAAGGATGAGGCTGCTATTAAAAAGTACATTGCCACTAACAAATTAGGTACTCAAGTTAAAAAAACTGCTTCTGGACTCTATTACGTAATCACAAAAAAAGGCACAGGTCCCAATGCGAAATCGGGTCAAACGGTATCAATGAATTACGAAGGAAGTTTACTAGACGGAACAAAGTTTGATTCCAACCTGGATCCTGCTTTCAAACATGTAGAACCTTTTAAATTCCCTTTAGGCCAAGGTCGCGTAATTAAAGGCTGGGATGAAGGAATTGCTATGCTAAACAAAGGCGCTAAAGCCAAATTAATAATTCCTTCACGTCTAGCATACGGTGCGCGAGCAGCAGGTGAAAAAATTCCAGCTAATAGCGTATTAGTTTTTGATGTGGAAATGATAGAAGCTACCGACCCAGTACAAGCACAAGCTCCTGCAGCTGGTACAGGCGATGTAGTTGATGAAGAAAAAGCAATTGCAGAATACATCAAAGCAAATAACCTTATGAAAAATGTAAAACGCACTCCTTCGGGCTTGTATTATGTGATTAAAGAAAAAGGCGATGGTGCTAAACCAACCAATGGTCAGACTGTATCTATGAATTATACAGGTTCATTATTGAACGGTTCACTTTTTGATTCAAACGTAGATCCTCAGTTTAAGCATGTTTCACCTTTTGATTTTCCATTAGGGCAAGGGCGAGTTATCAAAGGCTGGGATGAAGGTATTGCACTATTAAACGTAGGCACAAAAGCAAAATTAATTATCCCGTCTAGATTAGGTTATGGAGCAAGAGCTATGGGAGCAAAAATTCCTGCAAATAGTGTGCTTGTTTTTGACGTAGAAGTCCTCGGAACTAAATAGATTTGCAACTCTAAAGATTTTTTATTCAAATTATGAAAAACACACTAAAATTAATGATACTACTAGCCGTGGTGATAACTGCAGCTTGTAATTCTGAAAAGAAAACAAAAGATGGCTACACTGTTTTAAGTAACGGTTTAGAAATGAAATTCAAAGAAGATAAAAAGGGGGCAGCCGCTGATTCAGGCTATATCGCTAAAATAAATATTACTGTGAAAGTACAAGATTCAGTCATATTTGATTCTAAGAAAATGAATGCTAACAAACCAGTTGTTCAACCAATTAATCCTACAAAAAGTATTGCGGATTTGATGGCTGGTTTTATGAAAATGTCAAAAGGTGATATCGCAGAATTTCGTGTAATCTCTGATTCTATCTTTGCCAATCCTCAACAGCGTCCGCCATTTATAAAAGTAGGAGATATGATGACCTGGGAAGTAGAAATGGTAGATTTACAAAGCCCTGAAGATATTGAAAATGAAAAGAAAGAAGTAGCGGCTAAAGAATCTGGAATATTGGAGAACTATCTTAAAGAGAAAGGAATCGATGCCAAGAAAACCCCTTCGGGAATGTACATTGCTGTAACTGAGGAAGGAAGCGGTGAACTAGTAGGTAGCGGCAGAATGGCGAAAATGAAGTACACAGGTCGTTTATTAGATGGTACTGTATTTGATTCTAACGTTGATCCAAAATTTAAGCACCCGGAACCTTTTGAATTTGCAGTAGGACAAGGAAGCGTTATCAAAGGTTGGGACGAAGGTGTAGCTACTTTAAAAGTAGGATCAAAAGCTAAATTGATAATTCCTTCAGGATTAGCGTACGGAGAAAGAGAAACTCCTCCTAACGATGTGAATCCAAAAGGCATCCCAGCAAATAGCCCCTTAGTATTTGACGTAGAAGTTTTGAGTGTAAAAGATATGCCTAAGCCTCAGGCGCAGCCTAACATGCCAGCAGGAAATACTGTTAAATAGTATTAAAAAAATAAAGTTATTTCTTAGAGCTTCGTACTAGTTACGAGGCTCTTTTTTTATCTTTAGTATTATGAGAATAACTATTATACTACTCTTTTTTACTTTCCTTATTCGCCCTTCGATTTTTGCTCAAAGTGAAAACAACTTAACGCCCGAAGCTTTCCAAGGTCGTATCCTAAGTGAAAAGTCTAGCGGTATTTATATTTTAGATGTTCGTACACCGGGCGAATTTAATAGTGGCCATTTAGCCAATGCTGAAAATATTGACTTTAACGACAGGAAATTTTCTGCTGAGATTCTTTCGTTAGATAAAAACAAGCCAACGTATGTATACTGCCTGAGTGGAGGAAGAAGTACCCAAGCAGCACAGATATTAAGCAGAGAAGGCTTTACGAACGTTTACAATTTAGCTGGCGGAATTACTGCTTGGCGAAATGCCAAACTTCCCATTGAGGGTGACATGCGGTCAAAAGCAGGATTGAGCATGGCAGAATTCAAGAAAATGGTTGACCAAGATGTGCCCGTCTTAGTAGACTTTACAGCCAAGTGGTGTGGTCCTTGCAGAGTTCTAAAACCAAGAATAGAACGACTTGCTAGTAAAAACGGCGAGAACATAAAAGTAATTTACATAGATATAGACAAGAACCGAGCGCTTTCGAACGAATTAAAAATTCGCATGATACCTCTTTTGCATTTATACAAACGAGGAAAATTGAAGCGAGTGCGTAACGAAGCTATATCCTACCGAGAATTGGAAAAGTTTATACGATAGCGAAAGCAAGAATGGGTATTATATTTGCAATATGCAATTATTGGATGGGAAGGTTGTTTCGGCAGCCTACAAAGAAAAAATAAAAGAAGAAGTTGAACAACGAGTAGCAGCCGGCAAGAAAAAGCCTCACTTAGCTGCGATACTTATGGGTGATAATCCTGCCAGTAAAGCTTATGTAGGCAATAAAGTAAAAACATGTGGTCAACTGGGTTTTGACTCTACCCTAGTTGAATATGACACCAAGGTATCACAAGATGAGCTTTTGCAAAAAATTGAAGAACTGAACCAAAATGATGACGTTGACGGTATTTTAGTACAACTTCCTCTACCCGACCATATTGATGAAAACAAAGTAATTGAAGCAATCAATCCAACAAAAGATGTAGATGGCTTTCACCCTAGTAATTTAGGAAGAATGATGATTGGTCAAGAAACATTTATCCCAGCTACTCCTTATGGAATTATTCTAATGCTTGCACATTATGGCATTGAAACGAGTGGAATGAATTGTGTTGTGATTGGAAGAAGTAATATCGTAGGTACGCCTATGAGTGTTTTACTAAGTAGAAATTCTAACCCAGGAAACTGTACTGTTACCCTAGCCCATTCCCGCACCAAAGACTTGAAAGCTGTGTGTGCCGCTGCAGACATAATAATAGCTGCCATAGGAAAACCAAAGTTTGTAAGTGAAGACATGGTAAAAGAAGGTGCTATCATAGTGGATGTAGGAATCAATAGAATTGATGACGATACTCGTAAAAGTGGATCTCGCTTAGTAGGCGATGTAGACTTTGAAGCTGTTAAAGAAAAATGCAGCTACATTACTCCAGTACCTGGTGGCGTTGGACTCATGACGATTTGCGCTTTGATGAAAAACACACTTCGTGCTGCAGACTTGAAGTAATAATGAAAAATCTAGTAGAACAACAGATCGATACATACCCTTTAATGGAACACTTTTATAGTGTACAGGGCGAAGGCTATCATCAAGGAAGAGCAGCTTACTTCGTAAGATTAGGCGGTTGTAATGTTGGTTGTGTTTGGTGCGACGTAAAAGAAAGCTGGAATGCGAAAGACCATCCTCATACCGCTTGTACTGAAATTGTTTCTTATATTGAGGAGACCAAGGCTCAATTTGTAGTCGTAACCGGCGGAGAGCCGCTTATGTATGATTGTAAGAATCTTTGCAAGTCTCTCCACTCTGAAAATTTTGAAATCGCTCTTGAAACCAGCGGTGCGTATCCCGTTACTGGTGAATGGGATTGGATTTGTGTTTCCCCTAAGAAATTCAAAGCCCCCTTACCTAAAACATTGTCTCGAGCCAATGAATTGAAAGTAATAATTTTCAATAAAAGTGATTTTGAATGGGCTGAAGAACATGCTAAATTAGTAAGTCCTGAATGCAAACTTTATTTACAGCCAGAATGGAGCAAAGAAAAAGAAATGAACCCATTACTTATTGAGTATATCCAATCCAATCCGAAGTGGGCGCTATCTTTACAGACCCATAAATATCTCAATGTAAGATAATACAGTTGACAGTATTAATAAACATTCAATTTGTCAATTAAACTGAGCCTAATCAATACTTTTAACAAGAACCTCTACTCTCCGATTTTGCATAGCCGCTGCGTGATTTACTACGTCGTTTTGGTACAGTTTTCGACTACTGCCAAACCCTTTATAGGTCATTCTTCGTTTATCAATCCCTTTTGAAATTAAGTATAAATACACGACACGGGCCCTCATTTCAGAAAGGTTTTCGCGGCCAGTAGTAGGGTCAAAACCATCGACCCCTCCTAGCTTACAACAAATATGACCTTGCAATTCAATTTTCAAAGACGGTTTTGATTTCATAACCGTAACTAACTGACTTAATACTTGATCTGAGCTAGGAATAATAAAATGCGTCCCTGGCTCAAACAATAGATTGGGCAAACGGATTTTTTCATTCTTTTTAAAGTCTTCAACTTTCAAAAGATTTTTTTCCTTTTCAACCTTGGCAACCTTTTTAGTCTTAACCTTTTCTTCAGTTGCCTTTTTAGCTTCTTCTCTTTCTAAGTATAAATCGCTAATTTGAACAATAGGTGTTTTCTTTAAAACTTTGGCATTTTTTTTCTGACCGACTTCAAAAGACAACAGAACCGAATTGGCTCCTTTCGCATTACTATCGATAATTATATTTTGTTGAATATTATTGAATTCAATCCCTTTGTATAACAACGCTTGATAAATACTTTGTAAACGAAGCTCTGTTAAAACTCGCCTTTGTGAAATCAATTTATCGGTCGGAATGCAACCTAGAATAGTCACTTTTTTCACATTCTTATCTTCAATTATTTTGTCAATACGCTTAGAATGAAGTTTTGAAAGCTTAGAAGAAGAAGTTGCAAACGTAAGACGACAACTGTCTTGTGCATTCGATTGAAAACCCAAACACAGAATCCATAAAAATACTACATATCGCACCTTACAAAGTTACGCTATCAAGAGCTAGAATTAGTTTTTTGAAACGAGAAGGGCGTTAAAGAAATGGCAAATTAATCTCTCAATTTTAGTCAAATGTATACGTTAATCCATCTTATGAATAGCTGGTTTACCCATAACTCTCATTCTACCCATAATGACGGGTTTTGCTGGTTTCTCAGTTTTAGATACACCCTTTTTTAATTCAAAATCACCGAAGGTATTCACTTTATCAACTTTAATAGAGGTATGAAAATCTTGAAAGCCTTTTTTAGAAATTGTAAGCTGATAGTTTTTTGGCGGAAAGCTTACATCATATTTACCATTTTCATCTGTTACAATATCTTTTAGTAAAATACCTTTACTATAAAACTGCATTCTTGCATTTTCAATTCCAGAGCCTGTTGGGCCAAAGACCAAGCCTTGCATTTGAAATTCAAGAGTCTGGCTGATGCTAATTTCACCCATAATAGCCGGTTCGCCGATAGGCTGACCATAGCTTTCAGTAAACGAAAACATGATGAAAATCATAGCCAGCGCTCGAATAAACTTTTTGGTATAGTCTGGCAAATCAAAATAACGTTGGTCTTTTTTTTCTAACTGATCCTCAGCAAATCTACCACAAAGCGAACCTTTATAATTGCTAAAGTATGAAATCACCTCATGGTCAGTCATGCTCGTAAAGTCTACTACTTCTTTAGTACAAATTCCACAAAATTTACCTTGTTCGTGAGCGCTCATTGTATCCCAATTTTCATGACAAGGCTCTTTTATTTTTATTTGATATTGACTCATAATATATCTATGATGTCAATCGCGTTAGGAATCCATAAATTGATTGAATAATAATTAAATGCTTTTATTTTTTCATAAATGTAACTGGCGCATAATCGTCCAGCGACATAAAATACACACCACTTAGTAAAGAAGACACATCTATAGTTTCTTTAAAAGGTTGTTGCAAAACCAAAGCGCCGTTTACACTATATATTTTAATATCACTTGAACTGTCCCCATTGGGCAAAACTAGATGCAATTGACTCTGTGAAGGATTTGGATATATCGATGGTTTGGCCCCTAGGAAAGGCTCTTTTACATTTAAAGGAGAAGCCCCTGCCCATTTGTAACTAAACACAGCCTGCTCGGGTATATTGCTTGGAGGTTGTTGTTTGCTGAATGCTCCGAACAGTCTTGTTTCATCTCGACTCCAAAGTATATCAAAAACAACAGATGCGTTTGAATAAAGATCAAGAGTCATCAACTGAGTACTAAGACGACCATTATTCCCAAAACTGAGATCCAACTGACCGGTAGGGTTAAAATGAGCAAACTCTACTTTTTGATTATTACTACCGTTTTTACGATACCAAGAAATAACAAAACTCTCATCTTGTCGGAAGGCAAAGGTTTGATATTGCTCACTAGGATATGAATAGGTTAAAACCCCATTGGTACCAAAATTTATCATTTGTGTACCGGTTTCATCACATTTAATAGCTTGAATAACCGTTGAATCCGATCCCATATGTTGATAGCGTGCTATGGTGTTGAGCACCACCCGACCGTTAGGCAACACTTTGGATTGCGAAATTATCGTAGCTGGTGTAGAATAACCTGGCGAGTAATAACTTCTGCCATTCGTACCATACGTATTATCCCACTGACCATTTGGCAACATTCTAAAAGTGAAGTACCCTTGATCTAGAACAAATAATGCACCACCACCAACTAGTTTACCATCCGGCATGACTCTAATGTCATTTATGTGTGCAACCGGACTAGTTGTAGTCGCTTGTCTTAATTCGTCTGCATCGTCTAAAATATAACCAGAGTTATTAAAACCATTGTCCAAAGAACCATCGTTTTTATATTTACTAAGACACCATTTCCCAAATCCAAGTGGACAAGTAGCATGGCCATTTTCCACTGCTTGAGAAGAAACATAAAAAGATGAAGGCGTATTAGGATCAGCGGCTAAAGAAAAAGGTGTATAAGTGTAGGCTGTATCAGGGCGAGATAATATATAACCATTGGTACCAAAAGTATTGTCCACGCTTCCATCCGAGTTGAATCGGATAAGTGCAATTAAATTGACTCTTAAATTGGCATCGGCATTTGGTATTGTATGCGTCGTCAACAATAGAATTTTACCATCACCTTGTATAGCTATATCTTGCATAGTAAAGGTTCGAATGGTCGTCAGGCTATTTTCAGCGTACCCATTCGCACCAAACGATTGATTTAAAGACCCATTCGGTTTGAATTTCCAAACGCTTATATTATTCTTACCATTGACAAATCTTGTTCCTGCCACTAAAAGGTCGCCATTGTCCAGTTCAATCATTTTTCTGCCGTACTCAGTAGAGCTAGGGTTTGAAAGATGATATCCATCTTGTGAAAAACTAGAGTCTGGTTGTAATTGTCCTTGAGCAACTACTGCGACCATTAATAGTAAAAGTGTAATCTTCAATTTCATAATTTGATTTTTTTAGTTAACTATTCACAAGACGTTTAATTTAAAAAATTGGTTGGTAAATTATTGGAATCACAACTGTATTTAAAAACTTTAACTTAAAAACACCGATTACCAAACCGTTCATCAGCACTTTTTACTTTGTCGTCCCTATAATTGTTCGAAATGCCCTGAAATAATTTAGGAATAATCTTTTATTTCGTACCTTGCCATTATTCATTCAAATGCAACTATAGCTTACTATTGAGCACCTTTGAAAAAACTAAACATACAAATTATGAGCACAGACGATTTTGATTTATTAGATACCTCCTCCGAAAAAATAAAAGCGAGTCAGGTAGATTTTGGACAAGTTGTAGACAAAATGAAGTCGCAACTAAGTGAAAACGATGACCCAGAAATGCGTCAGAAAATTTTAGACGCAACGCTTGATAGCGTAGTAGGAATTGCCGAGGAAGACAGAACCTCTCTTTTAGGAGCGATTAAAGATTTGACCGATTACTTAGATGAAGTAGGATTAAAATTCGAGTCATTTACTTCTCTCGATGCTAAAGAGAAAGGGCATATCAAAAAAGCTCAAAAGCGGTTAGATACGGCCGAGGAAGAGTTAGAAGAGAAAAACAATATAAAAGACAATTGGTGGAATCGCCTATTTGGCAGAGAACGCAAAATTCAAAAGGCAGAACAAGAATTAGATGACGCGACAAAAAATCGTTCCTTGGCAGAAAATGAGGCAAAAGAAATGTTTCAACAACGCATAGAAAAAGCAGGTGTTGAGATTTTATTGAAAGAGCTTTCTCATAAAAGTCAAGCAGCGGTCAACCAATTGAAAGAACGTGAAATTGAAATTAAAGAAGTAGAAAGTAAACTAACGACTGCTATTGAGGAAGCCAATAAAAATCATACCAAAGCATTACAAAAACGGGATGAGGTAGAAGCTGAAATCGAAAAAGCGACAGCTGAAATGCAGCAACGACGAAGAGAATTAGAAGAAGTGGCTGACAAACAATCCCCAGAATATTCTAAAGCCTTGGCTGCTGTTACAACTGTTGAGCAAAAAGTGGAGGAACTAAACGGCCGAATGAAAGCCTATACTTCCCTTGCCGCTTCGAAGGATAGTTTTGTGCATAAGCATAACTTAACTATAAAAGTATTGACTGGATTACGCTCTAATCTTTTAACGCAACGGGCCAAACTTCAGTCGGACACTGAGGAGCGAATTAAATACTACGAAGGGTATGCTGTGGCTTTAAAAGCACGTACTGATCAGGAATTTGCAGCAATCTTAGAAACGCTTGGTGTAAAAACAGATGAAAACGTAGCAAAAACATTGGCGGCCATTTACACAGCTAGTACCAAAGCTAGCCAAGAAATGATGGAGAGTATTCCTGAGCATGAAAAGAAAATGCATGAAATTTACAAGAGTTATGCCGAATCATTATCTACTGCCAGAGAACGTGATGCGGAAATACACAAAAACTTCGAAAACCGTTACGGCATTGAAGCCAAGGAAATTTTTGAGGAGTATTACCAAGCGGAAGGTGCAAATGATGCCATTGCAGAAGGCGGCGAAGCGGCTAATAAAGCAGTGGATGACTTACTGTCGTAAATAATTGGTCTCTAGCTACCCCTACATAATGGTAGCTAGAATTTACTCACTATGTTTATCGCTGTCATAATTTAATTTTTGGCTAATGCGCTAAGCCCTAATTGCAAACCTCTCAATCCTATTCACTAAAAAAATGGACATATCTCAAATAATAACTCCTGAAGACACGGTCAAACTAGATGATAAAAAACAATACCAATTCTATTTTGACTTAGTTCAGCACGCTATGGGTACACTTGTTGAAGGAACCCGTCGTCTTCACAATGAGCAAGTCTCTCAACAGGAGACAGAATTTATTCGCCTATGTTCAGAGCGATTGTTATACACTTTGAATTCTCTCGAACTTCGCTATTTGCATATTGATGAAAATACTATGGAAATCGATGTTACGGACTCTGGCTTTCCGAATTCTTCTGCATTGCGTTTTTTGAGTAACGAAATATCGTTTATAGAAAAAGGAACCGCTGCTAAAATAGAAGAAGTGGATCCTTTAATTGATGCTTTTGTAGAAAAGCTAATGGTTCAAAAAGAGCATATCGAAAGTGAGGCTATCGCTCAAACAGCTTTTTCTTTATTTCACAAACGCACCGATAAAAAAGAGCTGTTTGACATGTTTGTATTTGGATCGGTACGCCCTTCAGAACTAGTAGATTATGATTATGTAGTTTACTGGATGAATTATGATGTATTGATCAACCGCCCCTTCGTGTCCTTGATGTATTTTGATATTGAAGCCACCAATACTGGGCAGCGGAAATATGATGAAGAAGAAATCATTAATGCATTAAAAAATACGGTACCCGCTTCTGCAGCGCAGACTGTAATTTATGACATTGATAAGAATGTAACTGAAATTGTACCCAAACTTTTCAAACGATTTGACATTGGTCCATTGGCCAGTATTTTTACACGTGATGATCGTAAAATTTCTTTGGCACTCCGCGAGGGCATTAAAAGTAAGGACCTGCCGATTGACGCTTTTGCACTTGAAATAAAAATGGAGCAAGTCAAATCAACAGGCGAAGTAGAAACAGGCGGTATATTTTCTTTTATAAATAAAAAGAAAATTCAAAATTGGAGTGACCCAACGGCCTTTACATTTTTAATGGCCCCTCATTCAGTCATTCAATATTTACATAACAGCCATAGTGAAACCTTGATAGGCTTGACGAAGCACCCTATTGATGTAGAAGGTATAAAAAAAGAACAATAATGGAACAAACACAATCATTTCCTATAAAACAAAAAGAACTAGAGCATTATCGCCAAGAAGCTACGCGCTATATGATTAGCTGTGTATGGGAACAAAGTAATAGTGCTCGAAATCGTGAAGGAAAAGACAATGATAATATCTTACTTTTTTTATCTAAGGCAACTGGCGAAGGAAGTGGCGGCGTAAAAGCAGAAACATTTGGAACTGTAAAAAGTTTAATGAAAAAACTATTGCCCAATTCTATCGCCCTACCACCTTCTTTGAGCCAAACGGCTTACACTTTACAAGAAGGTATTGCGATTGGCAACTGGATTCGAGAAAGCTACGCGGATGCCAGCGGTTTATCCAATTTGAGAGAGAAATTGTCCACACTTGATGCCAACGGTAAGCGAGAGTTTGAAAGCAAAATGCAAACTGGCACAAGCTTTATGTTATTTTCAATTGCTTCTTTTGTATTGCACAAATTACGCCCTTTGGCTAGTTCTGATTTGTCCATCATGCAAAATAAATTTGCAGGTATACCCGAAGTGTCAGTAGTGAGTCCTTCCAAGGGAATTTCCTGTATGTTATTTTATTATAACAAATACTTAAATCATCCAGAAGTGATTTTGTCCGATAAAGATGTAGTGGATTTGACAGTAGTATTTTTTGAAACACTACTAGATGAGTTAGCACAACGCAGAACCTCGCTTCAATTTACTGATTGCATCACGGATAGAAACTATAAGTTAGAAAATAGCGATTTCGTAATTTCGGGTTGGGACACGCTCGGAGGTGATAAGGCCGTTAGTATTGAATTTAATAAAATAAAGTTCGAGCAAATTGTAGGAAATAAAGATGCCAAACATTTTGCACGAAGATTAACAGAGCGCTTATTGAGTTATGATTTCACGGCTCAGAAAAACCCTTTTCAGGAATTAGGAGGGTTTATGCCTGTATTCATGGGCTATGGAATTCCAGGAACCGGTAAAAGTATGTTGATAGCTGCAATCGCTACTAAATTGCAAGAGCATGCCGAACAGTTAGAGATCCCATTTTTGTTTCACCCTATGCCCGATACCTTGATTAGTACATTTCAAGGAGGGAGTGCAGAACGTATGGTGGAATGGATGAAACCACTATCTGACCCAACTCGTCTAATTTTTGCACCGATTGACGATGCGGAAAATAATTTACAAGAAAGAACACAGCAAGGTGTGAGTGCAGGTGTAAAGGAAGTAATCGGCGTATTCTTACGATATACCGAGGGCGCATACGCTGTTAATTATGGAAATAGTTCTATTGGTCTATTTACGAACCTTCCTGAAATGTTGGACAAAGCAGTTATTTCTAGAATACAAGGTAGATTTAAAATTGATGGCGCTCAGCGCGTGAATGATTTCATTGATCAAGATTATATCTGGTGGCGAAAATTAGATGATAGTGTGAAAGGATTTGTTGATATGAAAGACCCCACTTCGTATGAATATCTAGCGGATCAAAAAATGGTAACTCATATTGGCGAAGTGTTGGATACCGTTTCAAAACCGAAGGAGGCAGCCGTAATTAAAGCCTTTGAAGTAGCTCAAAGTGAGGCGGATTTAAATGAACACTCCTTTTTTGCCAAACTATATAAGGTGACGCAGAAATCATTTCCGTTCTTTAGTTCACGCGATGTTCGTAACATTCAAAGTGCTATCTCACTGCGTCTAACCGACTTTGATTTGGAAGCTGATTGGCTAGACAATCCGGAAATTTTTATACGGAAAGATTATGACACCAAGTTTAACATGCTCAAAGAACTTATGCAAACCAACATGAAAGGTTTGAGTTTTGCTGAGATTCGATTACAAGAAGTAATTCGGTATTTAGACAATTATGCTACGATTGCCGATACTGATTTTAAACGTCAAGTAGAAAAACAAGTAGAAAGAAATAAAATTTTTGAAGAAGCAAAAAAGTCAATGAACAATGGATAGACTAAGAAAAGCAGGATTGTATATGTCTTCGCTTTACTCTTTAAAGGGTAAAATGGTTGAGCGCTATAATCAATGCTTATTATCATTGGGGCTTGAGCCAACAGAATTGACATCAATTAATATTGATGCTATCGGCTGGAGTCCTGAGGTAGCAGAAGAGAAAGAAGAAATTCATTATCTAAACCATGGAGGTGCCAATCCGTATGGAATAATTATGTCACCCGAGCAAAATGGTTTACCTATCTATTTTCCCTTCCATAGTTTTGATAGAGAGTTGGTAGACTTATTTTTCAAAGAAAACCTTGCGGCTATAAAAGACATAACCGCTGATGCAGCTATTATTATCAATCTAGATCAAGATATTGATGCTTTTTATGAGCCATCCGATTTAGTAGATTATAATATGGTAACCGTAGGTTATAAAATTTTAGGCGAACTCGATCGCGAACAGATCAAGCAGAATACCTTAGTGCAAAAAATGTATCGCGGACATAATAGTTTAGATGTCAACTTGCATAATAAAATATTGGCCTCGGCCACTAAGTTTGGTGATTTACGAGGACGATCACTTCAACTACGCGAAGTTGATTATCAAACCACTTCATTTTATACCAAGGCTTTCGGCGGTGTTTTTGTGTTACGCAGTAAAACCGAAGGACATTTATTAATTTTTGAATCGATGGAAGAAATTAATAAATACCAACATACCTATATGGCAGAACATATTGCCTCTCCCAATTTATTGACAGAATTAGTCAACCGCGGCTACATACATTTTGATGTAAATAAAATTGGTCGTGAACGAATTGAACGCATTACCCAATACTATTTTGCTGAAAGCGTCGACGGGTCAGAGCATTCACTTTCTGAGATTCTTACCAATAAATCTTTGTATTTAAAATATCTTAATCAACTCTCCCAAGAAGCGAAAATGCAGGTAATTGGTCCGATCAAATTTTTGGAAAAGATCTCCGCTGGTCACAAACCTGAAAGAGAGCGCTATATGACTGACGACATTTTCAGAGCCTTGCACTCCCCTGTTCATGATGAGAATTCATCGCTCATGTGGATGCTCATTTGCAGAATGCAGCCTACTGATCCATTTTACACCTACTACTTCGATAAAGAACTTTTCTATAAACAATTTAAACGTTATTCCGACGGTTATAAAGAATGGGTGATTCAGCTAATAACTGAAGAACTAAAAACAAAATCTGAATCCGATGTTAGCTCTACTGCTTTTGAACAAGTGGTAAAAGAAAATCATTTTCCAACATAATCTTTTTAAAATTTAAACCCCAAAGCAAATAATATGTTTTTATCTACTTTAACCTTTATCGGCGCTGTACTCCTTGGAGTGGTAATCTATTGGCGTGAGTCTCGATCGAATTCTATTTTTCGAGCTTACAATGCGTTTATCAATAAAAAAGAAACCCGTATGCTTTATTCAGATAAAAAAGGATTTTTCTATCAGCGGAATCTAGTGTTTCGAATATTGAATGTTTTATTTCTTTCTGTACTTTTCGGAATATTAGTTTACTATACTCCTTTACTCAATGCTCATATTTTGGAAGTCACTTTAGCATTTTTTGTGGGATTTTTAGCAGGCACCTATTTGGCAGCCGCTTTACCGACTGTAAAACGAGCGGTAGACAATCCTATGGATGCTCTTCAAGATGTTGGTAATGCTGGCAGAGAAATTATTTCTGATTTATCTGAGACGGCCAATGAAAAAATAAAGGAGAGTTATAAGAAACCCTCAAGCCCTAAAAAAGAAGAGCCTGCCCAACCAGCAGAAGAGCCCAAGAAAGAAACGGCTAGAGAGAGAATGAAACGAAAAGGATATTTGAAATAAAATGAGTAGACTAACTAAATTTTGGAAACGTGGCGCTAAGCAAAAGGTGATCGTAATAATATTACTGCTACTCATACTACTGGTAGTCTTTATTATGCGAGATAGTATTCAACCTGTATTATTATGGTTACGTAAATACTTTTTTATTGGGCTAGTATTTTTTATCATTCTATTTCTTGGATTGCAATTGGTGAGAGCGGCAGCCACTTGGCGCAAAATGATATGGACGATTTTATCTTTTGGATTGATTGGCGCAATTTGGTATTTATTATTTCCAGTAGGTATGTATAAATATATGGAAACCTACTCTGTGTATAACCATATTAATTTAGAAGAAATAAGTACACTACCCTTAACTAGGAATGAGCGTATTCAGCCATGGAATAACATTCTCACTATGGCATATGAGTCTATTGGAGAAACAGAAGAGGTATCGCCTCCTCAGCTTGTTCGCATTGATGGCGAAAACCGGTGGACTATGGCGATTCAACCTTCCAAAGATTATTTTTACCAACGCGCCAAGGATAATACCGAAGAGATATTTTCGGTTTCGTCAACGACCCCATTTCCAAAGTTTGCGGAAGAAAATAGGATTGATAAAATATTCTCACTGGGAGAATCATTGGCATGGAGCAGAAATACATACAATGCTGTTGTTCAAAAATTTGGAATTATAGATATGTTTTGTCTAGAGCCCGATGAAGTCTATTATATGAAAGACGACAATGGTCAGTGGGTACAGGTGGTTAACTTAATCCGGTGGAAAGGATTCTTTTTTCCTTATCCAACCTTTGGAGGTGTTATGGTTTTACAATCGGGCGACCATGGGGTGAACGATTATTTTGAACGATTATTATTAGGAAAGGGTGAATATATATCACCTTCAGAAATGCAAAAATATCCTTATCTAAAAGGTCAAAACACCTTATCAGAAAAAATAAGCCGTTTACAAGCTGAAAGTCTAAAATTCTTGGCTGGCTTTACCGACCCGCTCCCTTGGAATATGAAAACGGCTATCAAAATTCCTCAATTAGAAGCAGACCAAAATCAACAACCCTTTGTAACAGATTTCGATTTTAGTGACGTTGATAAAAAAGGATATAATGGATTGTATCATTGGTTTGGTTTGGAACCAATAGGAGTTGAAAGAACGAGCTTAACCATAAGCGTAATGATACCAGCAGACGGAACTGAAAAAGTGTACTATTACAATCATGGTAAGCGAAAAGAAGGCTATGCTGGAGTAAGTGCCATGCCTGCTAAAGTAGTGGAATCTAAAAAAGAGTATGATTGGACAGCCAATGCGCCAGTGGAGTTTCGTCCCTACATAAAGGATATTCTAGGGAAACGAAGATTGTTTATGCTTAGTACAATTGTCGCCAAACGTAAGGTGGATACTAATCCGAATGAACCTAAAACGGAAGCACAATTTGATGGCGCTGCTACACCTGATTTGGCTTTGGTAGATGTACAGTTTAAAGACGTAGTTTGGCTAGACGCAAAAAAACCTTCAACTTGGGAGACTACCATCATGAATCAGATGGGCGAGGCTTGGGGCATTGATGTAAACAAAATTCCTGCCATTGAAGGCACAAAGGTTCCTAGCGATACAAAGTATTAAGAATAGCAGTAAATCAATCAAAGTGTGCCGTAGGGATAATTTTTATTCAAATTGTATCTTTATGACCAATAGGTTTTAAATTAATAGGATTAGGCATTTAAAGTCAACTGAATCATCTAAGCCTTTAGCGTTTTACTGCTTTCTCAAATTGGTCTTTATATTCTAAATGTTTACAAAGAAAATAATCAATTAATAGGGACAATTAAATTTCTGAAACAGTTGTAGAAAACACCTTTCTATACATGCGAATTTTAATCGCAAACATTATGATTAGTTACTCTTCTATTCGGCTTGCATCTGTAAGCGTAAGTTCTCAATTGCGTCAATTAGTAGGTCCTACTTATTAATCATCAAATGTTTACTCCAACTGAATGAAAAGAGTTTTTATCGTCTTACTTCTTATTACAATGTATCTACCTGCCTAGAGTTCTTTTACGATTGAGAATTATAGCAAAGGCAAAGCCGCTGAAAAAATACTGAATGAGAAAACGGCCTTTAATCTCTGGGAATATAGAACAGTCTAATTTGTATTGGAAAAAAGGCTTGTCTTCAAAAGTTGTTCACTTAAACCACAAAACGTACAAGCTAGTAATAAACCGTCGATTAAAAAAATTGTAAATCAACGATACTGACTAGTCTGATAATATTACTAACTTCCCTGAATGAAAAAAGTAGTTTTATTTGTGTTTTGTATCTCAATGTTTAGTTGTGTTCAATCTAACCAAAATAAGTTACCGTCATTAGCGAAAACCAAAAACATACTAAATAATATCCTAGATGATTGGCACGAAGCTGCTGCGAATGCTGATATAGAGAAATACATTGGTTCTATGTCCGAGGATGCGATTTATATAGGAACCGATGCTACAGAAAACTGGTCGCGCTCAGAATTTAGCTCTTTTTGCCAACCCTATTTTGAAAAAGGTAAAACTTGGAATTTCACTCCCTTAAGCAGAAATACATATCTAAACGAAACTCAATCGATAGCCTGGTTCGATGAAATCCTTGAAACACATATGGGCACGTGCCGTGGTTCTGGTGTATTAGCCAAACAAAAAAACGAATGGAAAATAAAGCAATATGTTTTATCCATGGCCATCCCAAATGAAAGTACAGAAGCTGTAAAAGCAGCTAAAAAAGTAGAGGATGATAAATTTTTAAACTCCGTAAAAAAATAATTTTGGGTCTGCCGCCTAGTGCAAATTTAACGGTACCTCAACATACTAGTTGTTTACTTTGTAAATAATGAAACGAAAAGTCATTCTTCTAGTAGGTGCATTTATTTTAATAATTAGCGCGAGTGCATTTTATGTAATTGATTTTACTAAAACTAAAAAAGCAAAGAGGAATATTTCAAATATTGAGCTTCATGAAGGAGATATTATTTTTCAATCTACGAATTCAAGACAGTGCGAAGCCGTGAAGTTGGTTACTAAATCAAATTGGAGCCACTGCGGTTTAATATTTAATCGGTATAATAAGAAAGATGATTGGTGGGTACTGGAAGCAGTGCAGCCCGTGCGTTGGACGAAACTCAATCAATTTATTACTCGTGGACAAGGCGGACATTATGAAATAAAAAGAGTTGAGAACAAAAGTGTGACGGACTCAGTAGGTGAGTTGTTGCAAAAAAGCGCTGAAAAACATTTAGGAAAAGAGTACGACGCATTATTTGCTTGGGGCAATGAATCAATTTACTGCTCTGAACTTGTTTGGAAAACCTATCATGACGTGCTGAAAACTTCTATTGGTAACACACAAAAGCTTAGTGATTTTGACTTATCTCATCCAATGGTGGCTAGTATTGCCCAAGAGCGCTATGGAGATAACATTCCATGGACAGAAACTGTAATTTCACCACAAGCTATTTATGAAAGCGGTGAATTAGTTTCTATTTCTAAAAAGTAAGAGCGCTCATTGTATCTTTAATTTATGGAAGATATATTATCTGAGATTGAAGACAATGAGATTTTAAGTGAACGAGAAGTTTTTTCTAAAATATGGCTTGAACCTCGGAAAGTCTTTAAATTTATTATCAGGCGCTCCTATCGCAAGTATTTTATTTTACTCTTAGGCTTAGCTGGTATTGTTCGTGCTTTTGATAGGGCCTCCATGAGAGATATGGGCGATAAACAATCATTATTGTTTATCGTTAGTGTTTCAATTGTTGGTGGCGCATTACTCGGTTGGATTTCTTATTACATTTACGCTGCCCTCATCCGCTGGACAGGAAAATGGGTTGGTGGTCATGCCGACTTTGATTCTATTATTAAGGTAATTACATATGCTATGATTCCTTCTATTGTGGGTCTTCTATTTTTAGTGCCACAACTTTTAACCTATGGCGTAGAAGCCTATAAAGCAGATGGGGATATTACTAGCGGGTCATTGTTGACTAATATTGTATTTTATGTATCATTACTAGCAGAGCTGGCATTGGGCATTTGGACAATTGTTTTATTAGTAGTGGGCATTTCAGAGGTACAAAATCTTTCCGTAGGTAAAGCTATATTAAATTTACTTCTACCTATTATAATAATTTTTGTTCCCATTCTATTACTCACTTTATTGTTTTCAAGCTTTTGATGGTTTCACGATTAAGTTATCTAACAATATTCAGTCCTTCCTTTGAAAGGTGTTTTTTAGTTATATTTAAATTGAAAACTTACTAAAAAAACTTGGATTAGCTATGTTGATGGAGATAGCGCAATAAGAATAGTCAAGATCGGACATCTCAAATTTTAAGAAAACCTCAATCGTTTTAGTAGGCGGACTAGGCACTGGGTATTCTATTAGTAACGAATTAAGTGTGAGTTTCGAATCACTTTTCAGATATATATAAGCTTCGATTGGAAACTTTCCAATTGAACAACATAATTATTTCTATTGAAGGACAAATTGCTCTGAATATGAAATAGTAATGGATAAGCCCTGCTCTAATCCATGTTAATCCTTTAGACCACTAATCGTTCAAATGAGCATGGATATAATCAAATATTCTTTGTTTGATAATCCGTTCTCGACTTAGGTTCTCTGTAAAGATAATTTTACCGGAACCTTCTTTGTATGACTTGATTAAAAATGTAATTGTGTATTCTACTTGCTCATGTTTTAAATCTGTTTTATAAATATTAATTACAGGATCATCACTCAACTCATGATCAGTAAGTAACATAGTACCGCACTCCTCTATTATAAATTCTTTTAAGGCTTCAATATTTATCTGCTCATGGTGCGCTACCCAAAACGTCATGTAAATGCTTATAAACTTTCGTTTGCTGTGGTTGGTTACTGCGTTATTAATCAGGTCACTGTTCGGGATAATATATTCTTCACCTTTTAGTGATTTTAAAATCGTGTAGCGCGGTTCTATTTTCCATACTTTCCCAGTGTGACCGTTTACAGTAATGTAATCTTTCACCATGATTTCTTGCTCCATATTGATAATCATAGAAGCTAAAAAATCATTGATAATATTTCTAAATGCAAAACCAATCGCAGCAATGGAAATTGTAAATCCTGTCCGAGCCCAATCTGAAATTTCGATATCCAGACCATATACTAGCCACATATAAACGGCAATCGGGATGATTGAATATTTTAATGTAGCAAAAACGAAAAGCACAATTTGATCGTCCAGCACATTTTCAGTACGACGTACTTTGGGCAATATGGCTAATAATAAAAACTCATTTAACCGCTTGGCCATGATGACTGCCGTGATAATGTAGAGTCCAAATACAATCGGCTTTTGAAATCGAGCTAGGTAACCATCGGCCTTCAAATGGCAGATGGCTAAATAAATTAAAGTAGCAATGATAAAGTTGAGTATTGCCGGTACACTTTCGCTAAATTTTCGGCTTAGGCTTGTTTGATTTTTAAAAAAAAGTAAATTTCTGAACTCTTGAAATAATAAATTTCCAGTACAACAATCCTAATGAAGCCGGAATTAGTAACAGAGCTTCTTGGGTAGTTGCTCTGCCAAACACAACATACAGACACAGGCCAACACAAAAAGCGACTAATACAATTTTTATATATTTATGAATTTTCATGGGCTCCGCTCAAAAGTAGATAGACTTTTTTTATTCTCCCGTAAGCGACTCCCATTATTACTAAAGCATAATTATGATCCAAAGCGAAAGAATCATTAGAGACCGCCTCAAACAATTCACAATTCAATACACAAATAAATGTGGAAATCAATTTTGAATATGACCAATCTGTAATTTAACTTTGCGCTATCATTATGGAAAATAAAAATCTATACGTTGAGAACGAAGCTGATATTGAACTGAATCAGCCTTCTAAAAGCCGTTTTTTATTCTTATTAGGATTCTTAGGCTTTTTTGTATTTTTTGCAGCATGCAACTATGGATTGTGGACAGAGCGATACGACAGTAACGCTGATGTAAAAGTGCCTGAGCACACCAAGTACACTCCGAAATACGACAAATAAATCGTGATACAATGCACTACAGACACGGCTGTAGTCATTCTTAGCTACAACGGCAAAGAGTTACATAAAAAGTTCCTCCCTTTAATAGTTACAGAGTCGAAGGGGCTTTACGATGTTGTGTTAATCGACAATGCCTCTACTGATAACACCTATGATTACATACGTGAGAATTTCCCAAGCGTCCAACTCGTTCAACACAAAATTAATAATGGGTTTGCACAAGGTTATCATGATGGCCTACAACAAATCAAAGCGAAATTTTATGTATTACTAAGTGCAGATTTTGAGGTAAGTCCTGGGTGGTTCACTCCGCTTCATAGCACTATTCATTCAAACGAATCCATTGCGGCTGTGCAACCTAAAATTTTGTATCAAAAAGATAAAACTCTATTTGAATACGCCGGAGCTGGTGGTGGCTTTATGGATGTATGGGGCTATATGTTTTGTCGAGGTCGCTTGTTTGACAATTTGGAGAAGGACAAGAATCAATATGATGATACCGTAGAAATTTTTTGGGCTGGCGGTGGTTGCTTTTTTGTACGAGCAGATTTATACCATCAGTTTGGCGGATTGGATTTAGACTTCTATGCTCACATGGAGGAAATTGACCTTTGTTGGAGAATGAAAAATTCTGGTTATAAGATTGCCTATAATGGAATGAGTACAGTTTATCATGTGGGTGGAAGTGTAATTTCCTATGGTAGTCCACAAAAGTTATTTTATAACTATCGCAATAGTCTTTCGCTCTTATTTAAAAATGAAAAAACGTCAAAGCTATTGTGGCTACTGCCCTGGCGGTTAGTGTTAGACGGAGTTAGCGCGGCTCCTCATTTACTCCGAGGAGAATTTGCTTCGATAGGTGCTATTCTCAAAGCTCATTTCAGCTTTTACGGCCAAGTGCCTGGCTTATTAAAAAAACGCCGAGCCAATAAAAGTCTCTGGCAAAACAGGAATATGGAAGGGATTTATAAAAAATCTATCATTGCGCAATACTTTATAAAAAAAGTAAAAACATCAGACCAATTGCCCGATTTCAATCCTAATAAACTGATGTAACTTTTGTCAATTTGCCCCCAAATTATACTCTATTCCATACCGACTTTCCTGAGTACCTAACGTTAAATCCCATCCTTGAACGCCTGATTCAATTCTTTAAAATCTAAAGCCCCATTGACTCGTTTAAGATAATTCGCTATAATGATTGATTTCTCAATGCGCTTATCTTGAGATTTTAGTTTGGCTACCAAGTGTATTAAATTTCGTTGTTTGCCTGGTGTCAACTTTTGAAAGACAGACTTAAATTCAGTATCCTGAATTAGAACTTCTTCGAAGGCAGGTGGAAGCGGCATACCGTACTCACTAGTGTCTGGCAGCAAGATTACCTTTACCGTATCACCTACTTGGGTCTCCAATTTTTTCATCCGCTCTTTGTTTACATTGATGTAAGCATATTCATCTTTAGCAAACATAATAGCAGAGGAATACGGCTCCAATTGATTCACTTGACACATCAGTCGTTTTTGATTATTTTCTTTGTAAAACAAGACAATCTCTTTGGGAATAATGAGGTGATACATAAACACCCTATTATCCTCTAGCTTGCCAATTTTAGTGGTAAATTTCTTTTTCACCTCGCTAATATAACTAGTTTGGAAATATATATAAAATAGGAGCTCAATTGTCGTTCGCTTCATTAACATACTTTAAGTGAGCCCCTAGTCTACTTTTCTTTATTATTAGCCAATTATACCCTACTTTTGCGCTTCGAAAAATAATAAAGATGTCTGATTTAAATTATCAAAGAAACATAGGAATTGCAGCACACGTTGATGCAGGAAAAACAACCACTACAGAGCGTATTTTGTACTATACGGGTAAAACGCACAAAATTGGTGAGGTACACGATGGAGGTGCCACTATGGACTGGATGGAACAAGAGCAAGAACGTGGTATCACAATTACTAGTGCGGCAACGACTTCTTTTTGGAACTTCCCTACCAATCAAGGTGAGCCTATAAAAGATACAAAATCTTATAAATTTAATATAATTGATACGCCGGGTCACGTTGATTTTACGGTAGAGGTAGAGCGTTCTATGCGTGTGTTAGATGGTTTAGTTGCTTTATTTTGCGCAGCTTCTGGTGTAGAGCCACAATCTGAAACAGTTTGGCGTCAGGCGAATAGATATAAAGTGCCGCGTATTGGTTTTGTAAATAAAATGGACCGAGCTGGTGCTGATTTTTTAAGTGTTGTTAAGCAGGTAAGAGAAATGCTAGGTGCAAATCCTGTACCATTGACATTGCCTATCGGTGCTGAGGACGACTTTAAAGGTGTGGTTGATCTAATCACAATGAAAGGAATCATCTGGGATGATGCTACGCAGGGTATGAAATACGATGAAATTGACATTCCTGAAAATATGCTTGCGGAATGTGAAGAGTGGAGAGGAAGATTAGTAGAATCCATCGCCGAGTATGATGATGACTTGATGGAAAAATTCTTCGACGATCCTAACTCTATTTCTGAAGACGAAATACACGAAGCAGTACGTAAGGCAACAATTGATATGTCTATCATTCCTATGATGGCGGGTTCTGCCTTTAAAAATAAAGGTGTTCAAAAAATGTTGGATGCTGTATGTCGTTACCTACCTAGCCCTATCGATGTAGGTGCAATTCATGGTACACTGGAGGATGAAGAAACGCCTGCCAGCCGTGAGCCAGATATTAAAGAACCATTCGCTGCATTGGCTTTTAAAATTATGACGGATCCTTTCGTAGGTCGTTTAGCCTTCTTCCGTGCCTACTCTGGTAAGTTGGATGCAGGTAGCTATGTATATAATATGCGCACGGGTAAGAAAGAGCGTATTAGCCGTTTATTGCAAATGCACGCAAATAAGCAAAACGCTGTAGACTTTATTGGCGCTGGTGATATAGGTGCTGCTGCAGGTTTTAAAGATATTAAAACAGGTGATACACTTTGTGATGAAGATCACCCAATCATTTTGGAATCCATGACATTCCCCGAGCCTGTAATTTCTATCGCTATTGAGCCAAAAACGCAGGCTGATGTAGATAAATTAGGTAACGCTATCGTTAAACTGGTTGAGGAAGATCCTACACTACGTGTGAATACAGACGAAGAAACTGGTCAGACTATCCTAAGTGGTATGGGCGAGCTACACTTAGACATCATTATGGATCGTATGCGTCGTGAGTTTAAAGTGGAAGTAACGCAAGGTGCTCCTCAAGTTGCTTATAAAGAGGCTCTTCGTACAACAATCGAGCACCGTGAAGTTTATAAAAAACAATCCGGTGGTCGTGGTAAGTTTGCTGATATCAAGTTTGAAATTGGACCTGCAGATGAAGAATGGTTGAAAGAAAACGAAGGCAAACATTTCCAATTTATAAATGATATATTTGGTGGTGCTATCCCAAAAGAATTCCACCCAGCTATTGTGAAAGGATTTGAGCAAGCTATGGCTAATGGTGTTTTAGCTGGCTACCCGTTGGACAACTTAAAAGTTAGAATTTTTGACGGAAGTTTCCACGATGTGGATTCTGATGCTGTTGCATTTGAATTATGCGCTAAAGTTGGTTTTCGTAATGCTGGTAAAAAAGCAAAACCGGTATTGCTTGAGCCAATCATGAAAGTTGAAGTAACTACTCCAGATCAATACATGGGAGATGTTACAGGTGATTTGAATCGTCGTCGTGGAATGATGGAAGGTATGGATACTCGTGCAGGTGCTCAGATTATAAAATCTAAAGTTCCATTATCTGAAATGTTTGGTTATGTAACACAATTGCGTTCTTTATCTAGCGGTAGGGCTAGTAATGTAATGGAATTTAGCCACTACGCTCCTGCTCCGAATAACATATCAGAAGATGTAATTGCTAAGTCTGGAAAAAAAGCAATTGAAGAAGACGCTTAGTCTTTTCAATAAACTATTAATATCCCTCTTGATTGTCAAGAGGGATTTTTTTTGTGGCACAAATGGCGTTTATACGTAATAATGTTTTATTTTTGTCGTATAATTATGGATGCCAAGGTTACTTTAAGTTTCGATGAAAAAATAATAGCTCAAGCTAAAGAATATGCTAAATCAAAAAATATGAGTTTAAGCAGGCTAACAGAATACATTTTTAAAAAAATAACCTCCTCCAATCAAAAAGGTTTGTACGACCTACCGATTCATGACTGGGTTTTAGAATTAGCTGCTGGCGAGCCTCAATATAATCGCAAATCGCAATCAAAGAAAGATATTAGAAATTCTTACTACACAAAACATGATTCTCACTCTTTGGCTGCTGAGGACAAAGCATCTTACAATACTAAAAAAAATAAATAATTGAAAGTATTTATTGATGCTAATGTGTTAGTTGCTGTATTAAATCAGGAATATCCGCGATTTGATTTAGCTTCCCGAGTGTTATCGCTAGCCGATTCTAAAAAGTTTACCATTTTTACTTCTTCACTAGCCATTAGTATAAGTTTTTATCTTAGTTCTAAGAAAAGTTCAGATACAGTTGCCTATAACAAAATTAAGTTACTATCAAAAAGAATTGAAATTGCCTCCAATAAATCCAATGACTTAGAAAGAATATTTGAAAATAAAAAGATTCATGATGTTGAGGATGGCTTACAATATTTTGCAGCATTGAACAGTAAAAATAAGGTCATTATTACTTATGATCTCAATGATTTTTATTTCTCAGATATTGAAGTTCTGAACCCAAAAGATTTTCTGCTGAAATATGCGCTATAGCTTAATTAATGAAAGCGCTACTGCTAAATATCACTTTAGGACTGCAAGAATTACTTGGTAATCCGTTACGTACTTTTCTATCAGTATTAGGGGTTTCTATTGGCGTGTTTTGCATTGTGAGTGTAAGCAGTGTGTTTGATAGTATGGAAACCAATATTCAAAATAATATGGCCAGTTTGGGCAGTGATGTGCTATATGTTGGAAAATATGCTTGGATGCCTGAGGATTCTGATGAAAAATATGCTTGGTGGCGCTATAAAGCGCGCCCCGTAATAAAGAATACTGAATTAATCAACCTGCAAAACGAAGCAAAATATGCTAGCTATTCGGCTATCTCTTATTCTACTAGGGCTCGAGCAAAGTTTCAAAATCAAAAAGTAGATAATGCCAGGATGTACGCCGTAACTTACGACTTCAATAAGCTCCAGCCCATAGATTTGAAAGCAGGACGTTATTTTTCGCTAGGAGAAATTCAAAGTGGTTTATCCAATGGAGTTGTGATCGGAAGCACCTTAGCAGACGACCTATTTGGAAGTATCAATCCAATAGATAAAGAAATAAAATTAGATAACAAAATTTTCTACGTGCTGGGTGTCATCAAAAAGACGGGACGAATGACCACCGGATTTCAGTTTGATAATGGAGCAATAATTTCTTACAATTATTTCACATCCTATACCAAAATTGACCAAAATACAAACAATGGCTCCGCCGATCCTTTACTTATGATAAAGGCCAGAAGATCAAATAAATTTGAAGAATTAAAATTGGAAACCGAGGGTATTCTAAGAAGGACTCGCGGTTTAAAAGCCACTGAAAAAAATAATTTCTCTTTCAATCAACTTTCTGGTATTCAAGATAAGGTTTCTGAAATTTTCGCTATGGTGCGTTGGGTCGGTTGGATTATAGGTGCCTTTTCCTTAATCGTGGGAGTATTTAGTGTGGCCAATATAATGTTTGTTAGTGTAAAAGAAAGAACTAGCTTAATAGGCATTAAAAAAGCCATTGGAGCTACCAATAGAGCAGTACTTATTGAATTCTTGGTAGAATCTATTCTTCTTTGCTTATTAGGAGGTACGGTGGGTATGCTCTTTACATTTTTGCTTACAACTATTTTATCGAATGAGTTTGATTTTCCCATTTATATCAATATAAATAATGTGTTTTTTGGCGTAGCGGTAAGCGTGTTTGTTGGACTAATTGCGGGTATCATTCCAGCCAATCGAGCGTCTAAGTTAGATCCTGTAAAAGCAATCCGATCTTAACGCTTTAGCCATTTATGAAACTCAATTCCTGATTTTGTTTCAATAGAAATAACGTAAACTCCTCTAGAAAACCAACTAGCATCTTCTTCTATTCGTTCGGCAACTTGATACTCTTTTTGAAAAATGCGCTTGCCGTCAAGCGAAAAAATACTAATAGTTCTTGCTTCATGAATCGCTCCAAGTATACGTAAAGCATGATTGGAAGAATGAACTATTTTAAAATCTTTTTCGAGAGTAGAAATATCATTTACTTTAGTACTTAGACTGGTATAAAAATGAGAAATGACTGGAATATGATCCGAGGTAGTATTGCGAAAATTGGGCACAGCCTCACTAATTTCTTTTAAGATAAGCGTAGAACTGGGTACATAAGCGTAAGAAGCTCTTTTAGAAACTACGAAATTATCAATTAAACTTGTGGAGATTCCTAAGTAGGTATTTTCACCAGGAAATACCGAGGGCAGCGTAATACCGACAAAATTATTCTGAAGCATGTAAGAATAGGGGCTTGCCGAAAAACCAGTAGTAATCGCTCCTTCCAACAAGTCATTATAATCACCCATAACAATTATTTTATCATTCGGCAGGTTGGCATTTAAATCATTAGTCATTTCCAAGGCAGCTCCTGCCCTTCTGTTGTGTTCTGTAGTACCTGAAAACGCCTTAGCATGTATATTCACAAATGTGAATTGTTCCCCCGTTGTAATGGCTTTTCCCGAAAAAACAAATGGCCAACGCCCAGAGGCAAAATAATAATAAGGAGAATTTGAACCTTGTTGACTGGGATAGCTTGACTTGAGCAAACCATAGTTAGCTGTTCTTTGGATGCGATTTTGCTTATAAATATAGGCAAGTTTTTGAGCTTCTAGATAACCAGACCCACTCTGACTTTGAACTTGCGAAGCATAATTTGCCATTATATATCTATATTCAGGGCCTAAATCCTGCACAACTTGACTAAGCTGATCTTCATTGACAATTTCTTGTAGAGCAATAAGGTCTAAATCTAATTCTTTCAAAATATGGGTCACATTGAGTCGAGCTAGATTTGTATCGCATCCACACTTGGTAGGCAAGCCAAACCATTTGATGTTCCAGGTACCTACACTAAGCGCCTCAGAAGTTTGAATCGTGCTACCAATCAAATAAATTTTTTCGCTTAAACTATTGGGACCATTCAAAATTTGAATTTGACTACGATAGGCCTCATCTTTCTGACTGGAGAGGAGCCTTATGTAAACGGGAGTACCTGCTCCGCTAGACATAGACAAAGAAACAGAGTCATCAAAATTGACAGCATCAAAGGAAAGCTGAAAAGGATATGAAGTTTTAAGAATCAGACCATTTGTAAAACCGCTAAAGTCAACAGATAGTGTGTCAAGATTGGAGGGGGTATTTTGAAGTGTCCCCTGAGTTTTTATAAAATATCGATCAGCTGAAATCGTCTGTGCGACTAAATAAGAAGTATTCGCAGCATTAAAAAGTAATAAAAAAAGTAATATTCGTTTCAAGACTACGAAGATACAAATTTCTCCAAGCAAGAAATATAGATAAGCATTTTTACTTTTCGGTAAAAACAGAATTCGGAAGCTTCGTATTTATTTTATAGTCGCTCATCAACATATAAATTTCACCGGTTGATTTCTTACTCACCGATTTACTTTTTGATTTTTTCTTTACATCCATCGCCAATAACTTGGGAACCTTAAACTTTTTCATTTCAATTTGAATCAAAATTTTATCGGGTAAAGCGTACTTATTATAATTACCATAAAAATTCTGAGTGCGAATAGTCCCGTTTTCTTTTGTGGTGATTTCACTTAGATAGATTAGAGGATCTTTCACCCGAATCCAAAACTTGCCAATTATTAGCTCCAAATTCGGATCAAGCGGTATGACGTTTACGACTGCACACCGCTGTCCTTCCACCGTAGCATAACCAGTAATCACAGAGGTATACGCTTTTGTGTTGGCGAGTAGTTTGGGTATATCCTTAATCGGATTATCTTTTGGCACAAAGAATATCCCCTTGGCTCGTATTCTAAACTTGTTGGGACGTTTATAAAATACTTTTCCGCTCAAAGTATTGATTCGGATTCCTGGCAAAGCGAACTTCATTAGAACCTTTGCTTTATAGTCGCTTACCAAAGAGAACTTTTTATTGACGGCAGTGATTAAACTTTCTGCTTCCTGAGCATACCCAATCTGAGAAACGCCCAAACTAAAAAGAAAAATGATTATTATTTTTTTTGTCATGAGTTAATGTCTTTTTTATTAAAAATGTACAGGGATGCGCCTAATAAAAGAACAATGTGCGCGAATAAAATCACGCAAGAATTAATTATATCAGCCTTAGGTATAGGATCTTCAAACATATCTTTCCAACTAATCATATGTGTTGTAAACAAGAAGGGTTGAAGAATGTCGAAGCTTGGCAAATCGAACATCCCGATTATAGTAAAAATTATGATGATAGCCATTGTGCTTACAATCGGCGTTATAGAATTATCCATTACAGTGGAAAGGAAGTGAGCCAAGGTGGCCACAACGGTTAAAGAGAGAAAAGCAATTCCAAATGCACCAACAAAGCGCCAATTCATATCATCGGCCTGAATGACTGTGAGAACCTCCGAATTAATATGAATCAAATCATCTGCCCCGAAAATGGCTCTTGATACGAAAAGGGCCAATACACCCAAAAACGCAAGTAACAGGAGAGTATAAAAAACACCAGCTAACCACTTAGCTAATAAAATCTTACTCCGGCTAGCAGGACGCGTCAATAAAAATCGCATGGTGCCATTCGCTATTTCACCTGAAACTAAATCGCCAGTAACCAATGCTACTAATAGGGGCATTTGAATAATTAATGTTTGCAATAGAATGAAACAAATCAAATTACCATTTAAAACTTGTCCTTCTATAGTAAGCGAATTTTCTAACTGCCCCGTCACAAATGACAATATTTCTTTACCATCATTATAGAATGCAGCTTGCAACAATAGACATATAAATGCCACTACACCAAAGCCAATAAATGACCTTGGCTTTTTGATTGTTTTAATCAATTCATTCTTAAGGATTCTTACAAATTCCATTAGTCTTTGTTTTGAGTGATTCGTAAAAAATAATCTTCTAATCGTTTTCGATAAGACGAGGCAATTAATGGAATATTGTTTTCGATTAGGTACTGATTCAGCTTTGAAATTTTTTCTTTAGCCAAGTTAAAACGAATAGTCTGTCCTGAACTATCCTTTATGTATTGTTTCCATTCAGTACCCTCTAATAATTGCAGACATTCTGTGGCATTTTCAACTTCAATATCCACTAATAAATCTTCATTTGATAACAAGTCTGATACACTTCCATTGGCTACTGCTTTACCCTCATTGATAACGACCAAGCTATCGCACAACTCTTCTACCTCACTAAGTATGTGAGATGAAAAAAGAATGGTTTTGCCTTGCTCTTTGTTTAACTTTATAAGCAATTCTCTTAATTCAATGATTCCTTTTGGGTCTAAACCTGTATTGGGTTCATCTAACAAAATTATACTAGGATCATGCAATAAAGCCTGCGCTAGCCCCAATCGTTGTTTCATACCATGCGAGTACGTTTTTACTTTATCATTTTCTCTCCCTTTCAGCCCAACTAATTCGTATACAGTTTTATAGTCAGTTGCCGTAAACGATACGTCGCTAGCTCGAGCAAATAATTTCAAATTGTCGTGCGCACTGAGATAAGTATAAAAATCGGGCTTCTCAATAATACAACCAATTTGCGACATGATTTCTTTACGATTAGACCGTAGCTCTTTATCGCCGTAATAAATTTCACCTTGTGTAGGTGTAATCAAAGCCAATAACATTCTAAGCGTTGTACTTTTTCCGCTACCGTTTGGTCCTAGAAAACCAAATATTTGTCCTTCAGGTACCACAAAGGATAAATTATTTACCGCTACAAAATCTCCAAATTTTTTTGTAATATTTTTTACTTCAATCGCGTTTGGCATACCTCACTTTGAAATACAAAGTAAGTACTGAAAGCTCACTTAGAAATAATTATGACTGTATAAATGTGTTAAATAAATAATTAAAAAAAACAACCTATTTTTACGACTCAAATTAACTTATGAGCAAAATCACACTAGCTATTCACGGAGGCGCGGGAACGATTACCAAAGCCAATCACACTGATGAATTTGCAGCTGGATATCAGCAAGCATTAGAGGATTCTTTAGCCGTTGGCTATGCCATGTTGAAGCGCGGCGAATCATCCATATCTGCTGTTACGGCATCTATTGCTTGCATGGAGGACAATGAATTATTCAATGCGGGTCGCGGAGCCGTGTTTACGAAAAAAGGGGTAAACGAAATGGATGCGGCCATCATGGAAGGAAAATATTTAGAAGCCGGTGGCGTGACAGGAGTTCGTAATATTAAAAACCCGATTGCCTTAGCGAGAAAAGTAATGGAAAAAAGTGGACATGTTATGCTTAGTGGCAATGGTGCCAAAGATTTTGCTTTGCAAGAAAAAGTAGAACAAGCAACGGATGATTATTTTTTTACAAAATATCGCTATGACCAATGGGTGGAGATACGCGATACCGATTTTTATCAACTAGACCACAAAGAAGACAACTTGAAAATGTATGATAAAAAATTTGGGACAGTGGGTGCTGTTGCGGTAGACAAGGACGGCAATTTGGCAGCAGGAACTTCTACGGGTGGCATGACAAATAAGCGCTTCGGACGCATCGGCGACTCCCCTATTTTTGGCGCAGGAACTTATGCTAATAATAAAACGTGTGCCATATCCTGCACAGGGCATGGTGAGTTTTTTATACGGGCGAATGTTGCTTATGACGTGAGTTGTTTGATGGAATACAAAGGCATGACACTCAAAGAAGCTTGCAATGAAGTCGTACATAAAAAATTGGTAGACTTTGGCGGGGAAGGCGGACTGATTGCGGTGGATACAGCAGGAAACCATGAACTTTGCTTTAATAGTAAAGGAATGTACCGAGCGTTTAGAAATAGTGATGGACAACAAGGTGTAGCTATGTTTGGAGAATAGTGAATTAGGACTAAAAATCTTCCTTACTTCCTTATATCAACACAGACAGTATTTTCTGCTTATCTTTAAGCTTGATATGAATAAAACGTTACTTCTTTTTCTTTGCTCTTTTATCATTCTCAACGCTAGTAAAGCGCAAACTATAAATGGTTCCATTATGCACGATGGAATTCAGCGCGATTATGTACTTTATGTACCTACTAATTATGATAGCAATATTTCAGTTCCTTTAATTTTAAACTTTCATGGTTTTGGTGGAAGCGGTGCGCAACAAATGGCCAATAGTACGTTCAGACCCATCGCCGACACGGCAGGCTTTATTATAGTGCATCCTACTGGCACTCCTTTTAATGGTTTTGTCAACCATTGGAATGTAGGTGGATTTACCAATGGTAGCACAGTGGATGACATTGGTTTCACAGCCGCTTTAATTGACAGCCTATCAGCAAATTATAACATTAATCCTACGCGTGTTTATTCTACCGGTTTTTCTAATGGAGGATTTTTTAGTCACCGCTTAGCTTGCGAATTACCAAACCGCATTGCGGCTATCGCATCGGTGAGCGGTACGTTTACACCTACGATGCAAGCCAACTGTTCTCCTTCGCATCCAACTCCTGTTTTGCAAATTCATGGTACTACCGACCCTACTGTACCCTATGATGGCACTACTGGTAATGGAGGAATGGCTTCAGTAGACTCAGTCATTAATTATTGGGTAAGCACTAACAATTGCGACACTACACCTACCACCACGGCCCTACCTGATATTAATACCAACGATGGCAGCACGGTAGAACGATCGGTTTATGCGGGTGGCGATGCGGGTGTAAGTGTCGAATTATTAAAAATAATTGGTGGCACTCACCGATGGCCAGTTCCTAGCAACACGAACGCGAATCAAGACATTAATGCAAGTCTTGAAATTTGGAAATTCTTTTCTAAATATGCTAATACAGCCGTTAGCACGAAATCTATTGAGAAAAAGAATTTTAAAATTTATCCAAATCCTACCAATGATTATTTACGAGTTGAAATCCCAACGAGTGAAAAAGTAAAGTATGAACTCAAAACAATAACAGGTCAATCTGTTTCGAGCGGCAAGCTCACTAGCGGTCAATCTAAAATTTCGTTTTCATCACTTCCTACTGGTTTTTACGTTTTACTATTAGACGGGCAAGCATTTAAAATTAGAAAAGATTAATTATAATCTTATCGACTTAAAAAGAATGCACAATCTTTTATGCAAGCAAACATGAGACAGTCGAGTATATGTCTTTATGCAACCCATTTTAGTGGCAATTCTTTGCCTACTTACATTCGTAGTATGTTACTTGAAATGACAAAACACTGTCAACGGCTGGTTCTTATTTCTGAATCGAAAAACTGGTCTTCAGCATCCGCTCACTTCATTGAAGTAAATAATATTGAAATCTTATTCAGCCCTAACAAAGGGTATGATTTCGGCAAATGGTATTGGGCATTAAAAAAGATAAAATTTAATCAGTCCAAGCGAATTATTCTTTTAAATGATTCTATGCTATTGCTCTCTTCCTTAGATAATTTTTTCAAATGGTGCAACAAAACTTCATCCCCTGTAAAAGGTTTTTTACCAAGTTACGAACGAAGCCATCATTTACAGTCTTACCTTTTAGTTTTGGATACGCCAGCAATCGAACCTACCCTAAGGTATTTCAAAAGAAAAAGAAGATACCGATCGAAGCGAAAAGTCATTCGCCAGTACGAGCTAGGTCTGAGTGTTTACTGGAAAAAGAAAGGATACACTCTAAAAGCATTTCATACCATCAAGGAAAACTATAACAAAAACCCAAACTACTTTTTAGTTGATGAGCTTCTCACATTAAAAACCCCTTTGATTAAACGTCACATCCTCATGAATACTTTTGGGAATGACATGAAAGACTCCTTAGAGAAACAAGGATTCAATTTTAGCAAAGAGCATTATTTACAATTGATAAAACAAAACTATTCTAACAAGGATTACAAAGCCGCCTTAGAAATTAGCATGTCTTGATTGTGTTAAATCACACCTAAATTTGAAGAAACCCTATCGACAAAATTCCAAAACATTTCAGTAATTAGCCATATTTTATAAGCATTACTAAATACTTTTGCCAATCGTATTGACATAACAATTTCTAGCTTTGATTTTCTATCGAATCTGTTTTTGTAGATAAAATTGAATGATTAACATGGAGGATAAATTAAAAATAAAATTTGGAACCGACGGATGGCGCGCCATCATTGCACAAGAATATACAACCGAAAATGTAGCACGAGTTACCCAAGCGGTTTGCATTTGGCTAAAGGCAAAAAGCGATTCGCCTACTATAATAATTGGTCATGATTGTCGTTTTGGGGGCGCGCTATTCACAGAAGTAGCCGTAAACGTTTTTTGCGCCAATGGCGTGAAAGTGATTATGGATAAAAAATTCGTGAGTACACCCATGATTTCTTTTGCAGTTTTGCAGCATAAAGCAGATCAAGGAATTGTTATTACGGCCAGTCACAACCCGGCGAGCTACAATGGTTATAAATTAAAGTCTCCTCATGGTGGCCCTACCGCCCCTGCTCAGATTCAAGAAGTGGAAGATCTAATTCCCAATACTTCGGTAGAAATAGTAGGTAACATAGAGGACTATGAAGAAAAAGGACTCATAGAATACAAAGATTTAGAACAAGAATATTTTGATTATCTCAATGAGAAATTTGACATAAAAAAATTGCAAGATTCGCACTTAAAACTAGCCTACGATTCAATGTATGGTGCTGGGCAAAATATTATGCAACGCCTATTTCCCAATGCCGTGCATTTACACAATCATGTGAATCCTTCTTTTAAAGGAACCGCACCAGAGCCTTTGCATAAAAATCTGCAAAAACTAAGCAAAACGATAGCGGCTACTGAAGAATTAAAATATGGTTTTGCTAACGATGGCGATGCCGATCGAATTGCCCTCTATGATGAAGACGGAAACTATGTAGATTCTCATCACATTATTTTAATGCTGATTCATTATTTACATAAGTATAAAAACATGACAGGCAAAGTAGCCGTTGCCGCTTCTACTTCTTTGCGCGTCAATAAAATGTGTGCCGCTTATGGGCTTGAATGCGAAGTAACTCCTGTTGGGTTCAAATACATTAGCGAAATAATGAGTCGTGAAAATGTACTAGTGGGCGGCGAAGAGAGCGGCGGTATAGCCGTGGCCGGTCACATACCAGAGCGCGACGGAATCTATGATGGTATTCTCCTGTATGAATTTATGAACGAAACGGGCAAAACTGTGAAAGACCTTTGCGAAGAAGTGTACGAAGTAGTAGGTGCCTTTACCTACGACCGAAATGATTTGCACGTTACCAATGAATTAAAATTAGCGGCTATTGAAAAATGCCAAAATGGTATTGAAGCTTTTGGCAAGTATACCGTTGAGGAAACCATAACTATTGATGGGTACAAATTTGTATTACCCAACGATTGTTGGGCTATGGTGCGCGCATCCGGTACAGAACCTGTTTTGCGCATTTATGCCGAAGGAAACACGCCTGGCGAATGCGCTGATATATTAGAGACCGTGCGAAAAGTATTGGGTGTTTAACGTTTGGAGTAGATTCATTAGCATTTAAAGGTTTATTTTTAAGTAGTGGTGATTTCAAAAAATATTGTGAAGGCTTTTCCGAAAGCCAAACCACTCATCTCACTGAGTAATCTGTTAGAACATTCACACAGAGCAAAAGGAACTTTGCAATTCGGCAAAGCTGCTACTCGATGCTTAGTCCTTAGTACACTTTTTCTTTTTACAGTTTTACATTCCACCGCTCAAGAAAACGAAGCACTACCCTCTTTTACGGATCAAGCCGATTCGATTTGGCAATCAAAAACATTTCTTCAAAAAGCAACGAGCATTCCGCCCAAACCCAATCGGGGCAGAGTAATTGCTGTAAGTGCTTTATACGCTACGGGATGGACAGCAGCCCTGACCGCACTAAACAAAACTTGGTATGCTGGTTTTGAAAAATCAAAATTTCATGCCTACGACGACAGCCGAGAGTGGCTTCAAGTTGATAAAGTTGGACACACCTTTAGTGCCTACCGATTAAGCCTTGGCTACTCATCCATACTACAGTGGAGCGGTGTGGACAAAGACAAGAGTGTATATATAGGCGCAGTCAGCGGCATCGTATCGCAGTCGGTGATAGAAATACTAGATGGCTACAGTGCTAAGTGGGGATTTAGCTGGAGCGACATGGGTGCCAATGTGCTCGGTAGCGGAATGTATGCCGGGCAGCATGCTTTGTGGGGCGAGCAACGGGTCCTTTTCAAATTTTCAACGCACAAAAACATTTACCCCGAAGGCGTATTACGTGATCGAGCGAATGCTCTTTATGGCACTTCTGTCGGTGCGCGTATTTTTAAAGATTATAATGCGCAAACCTATTGGCTTAGCGCAAACCTAAAATCATTTTTACCGCAAAGTAAACTCCCCAAATGGTTGAACCTAGCCGTCGGCTATGGTGCACGCGGAATGTACGGTGGCTACGAAAACACCTGGACTGATGAAAACGGTCTCGGTTTTGACCGCAGCGATGTACCTAGGCTGAGACAAGTTTATCTCTCACCTGATATTGACCTGAGCCGCATTCAAACAAAATCAAAATTCCTTAAAGGGTTTTTAAGCACCTTCAACTTAAAAATCCCACTCCCTACTCTAGAGCTAAATTCTGATGGCAGCCTTAAATTTCATGCACTTTATTTTTAAAGTATGAACCTATCTTATTTACTATAACAAGTCATGGGTATAATAAATGAGTTCTTTTGTTTCCCAGACTAACCAAACTAAGGTATGAGCATCTTTATCAAAACCCAAAGGATAATTTTTCCCAGTGCCAAACGTATTTGCTATCTGTTTCGGAATTTTTGTTAGTTGGCTAGTATTAATATTAAAAAGAAAACTATTCTTTTTATAACTAAACAATAATATTAATTCACCCTTTTTATTTTTAGATAGAGCCTTATTATAATGAACGGCTACGAATGGATCTCGTATTTTATTGTACAATTGAGATATATCAGCACTGAAAGAATCCGCTAGTTTTACGTCAATTACTTTTTTGTTGACAATATCGTAAATCGTATTATCATAGCGCCCGATAATATAATTTTCATAATTCAATAAACGTTCCCCAACATTATTAATCTTGAATTCTATAAACTTACTATTTTTCATAACATTGGTTTCTTCCACTTTTTCATAACCATTTTCGCCAAGTTTGGCCAAAGAAAGTATAGGCTTATTAGGATGCTTTATATTTTCTGAATGTATAGCAATCGCTTCCCGAAGCGGAATAAATGTAGTAAAATTCATAGGTAACAGTGAGCGGTTATCCAAGCGATGCAGACTCGTAATTTTATCTCGGTCAAAATTATAGGTCGCAATCATATTGTCAAAATAGAAGGCAGTATCTGAAGTCTTATTTTGTTTTAAGAAGTAGTTAGTAATGGTTATTTGAAGATATATTTTTTTATCTTCTCCAAGTTTGACTTCCGATAGTTTCGGTCTATAAATGGGCATCTCACTAATAAGTTTTTTTATTATGGGATATTTATATTCGAAAGAATCAGCGTACAAGATTTTATATAGTTCTTTATGCATCTTGTTATCTACTTTCAATGATCGATATTGCTGTGTTTCTAAATCGCAAATTGAAAATTTGCCAAAATTATTTTCTAACGCTAAGTAATGACTGTTATAAGGTGTTGTCAAATAGCGAGCAGGTAATTGCTCAGCATCTAAGGCAACTCTTCTTACATTTTTCAGAATGGATAATTTACCGAAGGCATAGTCAAGTTTTCGGTATTCAATGTTTTTTAATTCTTGTTTAAAGTATACTTTATCCTGGTTTAACAACAATAGAAATGAGCCTATACCTAGTTTATATTTACTAGTAAACGAATCAGAAAAAATTAGATTCATTCCCTTAATTTTATCCTCACCGAAATTTTCAATAATACTCTCTTTATCTTTTTTAAATTCTGCAGGATACACAAGCTTAAAATTTTTTTTGGGATACCTCTTTTGCAGTTGATATATACCTGCCATACAATTGATACAGTCTGCAGGGTAAATGACGATATAACTTTGCGCGTTGCTTTCTAAAGTAACTATCAATGAAAGCAATAAAATAAATATTCTCATGCTTAGCTTTTTCTTTTATGTTGTTTTTGAATACAATAAATTATTTCCTTTACCTGAATCATAGTGCTTACACCAAATATTGGTCTTCACTACTCTCTAAATTTAAGCAATGTGGCTTTATAATCAAATAGTAAGTCTAGCTTTTTAACTACGACATTTTACAATCAATTATAAACCAACTAAAAAAAATTGTCAGTATTTTTAAGAAAACACCGCAACAAGTTTCGGTGCTGTTGGGTTAAAAGTCATCATAAAGAAACGGTATTGGACGAATTGATGGCTCTATGATTCAATTACAAATCTACTGTTCTGAAACCACCTCCAGTCTCATTTAAATAGAGAATTTGGTGTGGATGATAAAAATTTAAAATACCGGTTACTCTTTCACCTTTGCTGTTACGCACCATTTTATCTTTGAGTACTGTCCCATCTTCTTTGAAACTAAGTAGATAATAACCTTTTCCCTTCTCAAACGTGTAAAACACCTGATACGTTTTAGTGAAAGGATTATAGGAATTGGCATAAGAAACGTATTGTTGAAAATGTGCGCGCTTAGTTTTATAGGGTACTCTTATTTTTTTCTTGAGTGCCACATTATAGATTGAATCAGAAAAAGTGGGCATAATCGTCATATTGGAAAAATGCAGTGATCCTCTGTATAAATAAGCCTCTTTATTCTTAAAATAATCGCTTGGAAAAAATTTAGTAAGTACTCCTTTCCTTCCAGTAAACACTCGATTTTTAAAGTCAAGTTCAATAGGTATAAAATTAATAATTGGAGAATCCGCTTTAAAATTTTGGGTGGTAAGCTCGCTCATTAAATAGGGCTTACCTAGAAAATTTGCCCATTTATATAACGATCTTCCTTTTGAGTTCCATTTACCATCTGGCATCAAAAAGGTTGTATATTTTTCTGATTGTATATCATAATTGACCAACATAGCCGTACTTATTACTGCAGTGTCTTCATTACCCTTATCTTCAAAATAGCGATAAATGTAGAGCATTAGCAAACTTTTGCCTTTGTTGGCTATAGTCGCCTTTTCTAAGCGGGGTGTTATCGTAGGGTATTTCTTAAACAAATCTTTCATCACGGCATATCCACCCTCAAAATCTTTTCCAAAATGTCGTTTATAGATTCCTTGAACAAGTTTTTCACCAGACTTGATTCGTTGAACATCTTTTGTTTTTAAGTCTACAACAAACAAGGTTTTAAAATAATCTTTCGCTAATACCTTATTCTGATGTGTTTCATAGCTGTAAAGATTCACTTCTTTCAAAGCCGGAATGTTATAATTTTTTTCCTGTGCGTGCAGTGTGAAATACTTTACAGCTCCCATATTAATCGATTTCAAATCTGAACAATAGATAATACTATTCTTCGAGTTCAAAATATAAATCTCAGATGTAAAATTTCCATTAAATTTATCCAACCGATTATAAAGAGAATCGTCAAAGAGAAATTGCAATTGCTTCGATTTTTCAAAGCCGTATTTCTCTATTATATCAGCTTCGTTTCTTTTAAACTTTTTAGGAAACAATACAAACAGCGTATCTATCTCTTTCGTTTTCTGGAGCTCGCTAAAAAATAGAGTGCAATTAGCACAATCAGTGAGATTAGTTTTTACGATTACCTTAGCATTACAAACTGAAGATATTAATAGAAATACAGATACTAAACCTTTACACCAAATATTGATTTTCATTACTCTATAAATTTAGGTAGAATGGCTTTATTATCAAACTCTAAGCTTAATTTTCAACTATACTCCTTTCAATGCATCAACTCTAATAACATATTAAGAAAACAGAAATTGCACTTGCTATAAATCGACAAATAAAATTTCATTGGAACTCTTACTAATTCCTATAATTTGAAATGGGTGTATAAATTCTGAAGTTTGTAATTGAAAAATATAATCTTCGACACTTTTGTCTATTAACTTTTTACCATTAGAATCAAACTGCAACAAATGATGAACCACTCCCTTTCTTTCTGGCTTTCTTCTTAAACAATAAACAGTGTAGGCACTATCATGCTCTGAAAAATAATGCCTAAGTAAAATTAAATCCTTATAATTACTTCTAGTAAGCGTATCTTCAAATGGAACTAATATTTTATCTTTCTTGTCAATCACGTACAAGCTATCCGCGTGGGCAAATAAAAATCCATTACCTGATACACTAGCCACACGATAAGCCACTCGCCCAACTTTGTCAACATATCCTTGTGGTGTAATATTAGCATGTAGTTCATCTATGGTAAACAAGTGCAAAGATTTGTGAGAAGTAAATTTAAGAGATGCTAAGAAAGTAGGCTTAATACTTTCGTTGATTACTTTGTTATAGAAATAAAGATGAACATTCCCGTCATGATAAAATACTTTACGAATACCCATATTCCTTCCTTTTAATAATGGCTGATAAGTATTTTTAAAACAAAATTCACCTTCTTTAGTACGAAGATTATATTTGTAAATAAGCTGGTTTATAAACAAGGATGTATCCTTACCGATTATATCAAAATCACGAATGTTGTATAAGACAGATACTTCAGATTTCTTTCTGTTTTGTAAAACATCGTAGGATGTTATCTCTGGCTTCAAGCGACCTTGATAATTAAATGCTCTTTGCATTACTGGAAATTTTCTTTTAAACCTAGAACCATAATATGCTTTATACATTTCAATAATAAATAAGCTATCCGTTAAAATTCTACCTCTATTTCGTTTGCCCAAATCGTAGAAATATAAATTATTAAAATAATCCTTAATGCTCAACAGGCCATTTGAGTATTTTACTTTTTTCATATTTACATTATCAAGTTCTTCAATTCTTAATTTTCTAGAATTTGAAAAAATAGTATAAAAGTTAAGGTCATTTAAATTTAACCCTTTCAGTAAATTCTTATAAATTAATGTATTGTTAGAATTAAATACAAAAATTGATGAAGCTAAATTTGGATAGTTCAAGTTACCTAACTGTGTAGCCACACTATCAGAATAAACCATTTGGACTTTGCCATTCCCTTTAAAACCATACAAACTTTTAATTTTTTTATCATCTTTTAAAAATTTGTAGGGCATAACTACTTTCAGAGTATCTATTGACTTCATTGCCATTATTTCACTTAGAACCAAACTACAGTTTGCACAATCATCTATACTTAGATTGATAAGAACTTTTGAATTTGAAACTCCAAATGAAAAAAGTAAAACAAGAAGAAAAACATACCGCTTACACCAAATATTGATTGTCATTACTCTCTAAATTTATGTAAATAATTCAAACTTGGCAAAAATTAAAAGACCTCTAAGAGTGGGAGTGCAAGTAATGGGCCGATTAGAAGTCAACTGTTCTGATTTGTTTATTCGTTTGATCAAGTATAATAAATTGATTAGAATGAACAAATGAAGGAGAAGAGTACTTAAATCCTTCAAAAACTTCATTAATATTGAAATCAGAAATCAACTCACCATTATTTGTAAACTGAACTATGCGAAATATTACTTTACGCGGCTTTCCATTAGGAATGTACCAGAAATAATACAGCGTAAAATATTTCCCAGACGGATCGTAAAATATTCTACTATTGATTAGGTCATCTTCTCTAAGTCGTTTAATCTTGTGCGGAATTTTTACCATTTTTTTCTCCGCTATGTTATAGACTGAATCTGATAATTCAAGCACAAAGGAATATCTTGAGATGTTAGATGCAAAGGCCATAGAACTTCCAGCCTTTTCATAATAGTTTTGTGGGACTATATTATTATCAACATTTTTAAGAGAAACCAATGAATCTTTGTAATCCAAATCGCCAATCATCATATATTTTTTCTTAGAACCATGGTGCGCAATTAAAGCTTTTGTTTTATTTCCAACACCTATGAGAGACCAAATTCCTACATCGCTTCGAGCTAATAGTTTTTGATTTTTATCAAGGAGGTAAATCTCACTTAGCTTTGTTTTCATATTCTTTTTAAGAACAACGTTTTTTATATCGATAATCGTGTCACCTGACTTGTCAAGAAAGTAATCCCGAATTTTATATGCTATAACTAAATCATTGCTTTTAGGTGGCTTGGCTAATGAAGTGATGGATGGCTTAAAACTTTGAGTTTTATTGAGTACAGAATTCATAAACGGAAATTTTTCTTCGTACTTCTTCCCATAAAGAGTTTTATATATTTTTTCTATAAGATCGTCGTCATTGGCAACAAACAATTTTATTTGTCCATTTACTGGTGAAAAAGTATAGACATTGCCGAAGTAATCTTGCAAGAAGAAAACTCCTCCCTGAAAAGAAACGCTCTTATAGTTCACTTTTTCTTCGCTTAAGTCCTTTAACACTCGAGTTCGGTCGAAAAAAGAAAAATACCTAAGTGCTCCAATACTAGCCTCTTTTAAACTTGATTTGTATAATAACTTGTCTTTTGAATTAAAAACCAATACTGAGCTGCCAGGCCCGTTATAGAACTTAGATAATTTACCAATCAGACTGTCCGAAAAGATTGCCTTTGCCATTTCAGTTTTATTCAGACCAAATTTATTAATTACTTTATCTTTCTCCATTTCAAACTTTGACGGAAAAACAACGTAAACAGTATCAATCGTTTTTAGTTTCCAAATCTCTTTCAGAACGAGTGAGCAGTTTGCACAATCATCTATTTTTAAATGGATAAAAACTTTAGAGAACGAAGCTCTAAATGAAAAAAGTAGTAGCAGTAATAAAACAAAACGCATAAATAAAATATTGATCTTCATTACTCTCTAAATTTAAGCAGAATGGCTTTATTATCAAATAGTAAATCTAGCTTTTTAACTACGACACTGTACAATCAATTATAAACCAACTAAAAAAAATTGTCAGTATTTTTAAGAAAACACCGCAACAAGTTGCGGTGCTGTTGGGTTAAAAGTCATCATAAAGAAACGGTATTTGACGAATTGACGGCTCTATGATTCAATTACAAATCTACTGTTCTGAAACCACCTCCAGTCTCATTTAAATGAATAACTTGTAAGTTATAAAGTGAATTTCATTATAAATATCTAGAATCCTGAAATTAGTTCTATACATTTTCCCTTTTCGACAAGTACGGCTCCAGTAGAATTATCCCTCTTTCTATAAAAAACAGGCATAGAGCTGTAGTCTGCCGTAAAATCGTCACTCCACCTAACCTCACTATTCAGACCGTTCGTACGAAACTTAACAATTTCTATTTTATCGTTTCGTGTGCAAGAGATAAAAAAATCAAGCGCACTATTTTTAGAAATACTCCAAATGGCAAAAGGGATATGATGATTTTTATCGAATTGCATTATTGTCGAATCTGACTCTAGAGTACTTTGACTCCAATTTAAACTATTTTTTTTCATAGTTTTTAAATCTATATAATAGTCCCCCAAAGGAAAAGTCAGCAAATTTTGACTACAAATGAAATTCACAAAATTATAACCTAAATTATATCGTTGGTAAATCCATGGTAAGCTAAATTTTTTGAATCCTTCATCTAATAAAGAGTCAGGCTGAATCAAATAAGAATTTAAAAATTTAGTTTTAGTAGCATCTTTGGCAACGGAATAAAATTTTGACCCATAAATCGCAAACGTGTTTTCAAAAAGACCTTTATTCAAATCAATTGGAACATCTTGCACTCTTCTAATTAATAAATTCAAGTCTGCCTTAATTAAGAAGATTTTTTTATTAATATTAGTTAATTTACCATTCGTATAATAAGGATAAAAAATTGAAACTAAAAAATAATGTATCTGTAATTTTTCATCATAATAATATGATTTAATTTTATTTTTTGCTAGGGTACTATATTTACTTTTTTTATAGTTGTTATAAATATTATCTCCCAAAATTCCAAATCCCTCTCGGTAAAGCCGTTTTTCTAGTTTGTCTGATAAGAGAAATGTATCAATTTTTTCAGTTTGAATGTTATAAAAATAAAAGTCAGAATTATACTGATTTTCTATACACAAAAAACCTGGTGTGGAAGAATGAAATTTGACTCTAGTAGGCAATAAACTGGTAAGTTCGCACAAGGCTTTATACTTCACTGCTTTAACTTCTACTTCTTTCGTTGATTTAACGATATAAGGTCTAACAGATTCAGGATTAAAATTTTTTAATTTTATTTTAAAATTCTCTTCAGGAATATGCAAAATTGAATTCGGACTATTTTTTACTGCAAACGAATCTGTCCATATTAGTTTCCGCAAATCAGATGAATTCAAATCAAATCGCTCAACTAAAAAAATCGAATCTCTTCGGAGTTCTTTCTTAACCATAATTTTATAATCTTGAAAATTGTATTGAGCATACAGCGCTTTCAGTTTATGCAGTGCTGCTGTACAAAGGTTACAGTCATCTTCATTCAAATAAATATAGTGAGTAGAGGAATAACTAGTAAAACTTATACCTGTAAAAATTATAGCTATTAATATCTTTTTCATATTCTAAAAAAATACTTCATGCATCCTAAGATACATGAAGCTTGTTAAGTATTTTTAGCAATTATGGAGTTAGTGTTAATTCAGCATTGTTGATAGTATAAATGTCGTTTCCTTCCTGATCGGTATCGCCAGTGTTTTGCGCACCAGTATCTTGTCCAGGAACTATCCACCATCTTCCATGCCCATTTACATCAATCCAGACATCTCCACCAAAATTAAAAGGATCGGTACAATTATCACATCCAACAGTGGCACAAATACCAAAATTAGGACATGTTAATGTTGCGCTTTGCCCATTATCACTGAACTGCATATTAGCTTCGCCTTGAATAGTAATTCGGAATTCGCCCTCCTCATCTGCCAAAGCAGGCAAACAGAAGAATAAAGAAAAAATAATTGATAACAAAAAATATTTCATAATTTAAAATTTTTAATTTAACCTACTTCTTTAGGCATTTTCTGTATAATTCGCCTGTTAGTTTAATTTTTCTCGGCGTTTTTTCTATCCAAAAAGTAACTTCTTATTTGTTCTCTTAGTGATTACTCTAACAGTGAAAATAACTAACAAATTCGAATTTACACACACACACACAATTTTCCAAAAAAATTTTACATAAATTCAGATTAAAAAATTATAAACCTACGTTTACGGAACTTTAACTTTTAAATTAAAAGCTATAACCGACATTTATAAGCTCCCTTATGAAAAAAATCCTTATTTTATTAGTCTTTACAGCATTAAACCCGGTAATAAAAGCCCAAACAGCAGTAGTTCAAGGAGTAATTCAAGATACATTGATTAACAAACCCATAGCATTTACTAGCGTAAGTTTAGTCAGTAGCGATTCTATCCTTTTGGCGAGTCAGCGCACCAATGCCAAGGGGGCTTTTTTATTTCAGGTGGCTGATAGTATTTCGTATCGGCTACTGGTGGCGCATCCTAAATATGTTACTCATAGTCGCATGCTTCAACCGCCCTATACTACCGCCAAATTGCGTATAGACCTTTTTCAAAAAAAGCAATTATTAAAACGAGTAGTGATTAAAGACCGGAAGGCGATAGTAGTTAAAGGTGATACCATTTCTTTTGCTGCTGATAGTTTTGCTACCCGCCAAGGCGATGTGGTAGAAGATTTGCTCAAACTGCTGCCCGGCATGGAGGTAGACGAAAGCGGTACTATTACGAGTTCGGGTAAAAAAGTAGAGAAGGTATTAGTAAATGGTGAGGAGTTTTTTGGCACCGACCCTACCATAGCCACTCAAAACTTACCAAGTAAGGCCGTGGACAAAGTGGAGGTATATGATGCCAAGGACGCACAGGAAGTATTCTCTGGCTTTGTGACGGACAAGGATACTAAGGTGATTAACCTCAAACTAAAAAAAGAGATGAGTAAAGGTTTTTTTGGGAAAGTGTCGTCAGCAAGCGGACTCAACAATGACCGTTGGAATCAAAGCCTAATGCTCAATAAATTTAGTGATAAAGAGCAGCTGGGCGCTTATTACTTATCCAATAGCAATGGCATGGCGAGTATGGGCTGGGAAGACCAACAAAGCTATGGTGGCACTGCTACTGGCGGGGGCAATTATAACTGGAATCCCTTTGGTGGCAGCACACAAAACGGCATTACCAAATCATGGAAAACTGGCGGACGCTATAAAAATAGTTATGAAAAAAATAATCAAAAACTAAACATCAGCTACGGAAATGCAAGAAATACTACCTTGAAAGAGTCACGATCCTATACGGAGAATTTGTTACCCAATAATACCTTTTTCAAATCGGATACGAGCCGCAGCACCCGATTCGGAATGACGCATGCCATCAATGCGCGCTATGAAACTGACATTGACTCGATGCTACGATTGGAGTATCAACTGAATGCATCGGTAGGCACTACGAATACTGTATCAGAGGATTCATATTACAATGTAAACGGTGATGATGAGCTGATCAGTTTTAATAATCGCCGGTCGAATACCGACGGACTGCAAACTAAAATTAATAACCGAGTCACCCTAAATAAAAAATTTACTAAGGAAGGACGCACTTTATCTTTAAGAGCGAGTCACAACTACAGCAATAATCAGTCAGAAGGATTTACTCAGAGCCAAAATGCATTTAATCTATTGCAAGGTGGAGAGAACCTTCGCCTAGATCAAAAACGAGACAATACTGTTCGTAATCGCGATGTTGGAACCAATTTAGTTTTCACAGAACCCTTGAGCAAGAAACTACGATTAAAACTGAATTATGCTTATCGAGATAATAAAAACCAAAACGATAATATCACATCAGACACGGCAGGCTTAGGTGCGGGAAACTATATCAGACAAATTGATAGTTTGAGCAACCAATTTAGCTCGCGACAATTAACGCATACGCCAGGTTTTACTTTAAGGTACCATACCGAAAAATGGCAAGCGGATATAGGAAGCAATATAAATTTGACCAGTTTTAAACAGTTTGATTTTTTGAGAGGCAATGACTTTAGCTATCGGCAGACTAATTTTATTCCTCAGGCTCGCTTGAAGTATAAATTCACAAAGTACAAACGAGTTACCATGCGCTATAGCGGAAGAACGGTCATGCCCAATGCTAGGCAACTACAACCGTTTCAGGATAATACCAATCCACTGAGTATTGTAGTTGGCAATCCCAATTTGCGCATGGCGTATTCGCAAAGTTTATCAATCGGTTACTCGAGCCGTTCTCGCCTAGAAGGCAGTTATTTTAATGCAGACCTAAGCCTTAGTAATGGAATTAATCGCATTGGCACCAATCGTGTGTTTGATGAAAGCGGCCGAACAATTACTTCTTATTTAAATTTACCCAATAATTATGGCGCCAACGTATGGACTTATCTAAGCAGGAAACTGATTGGTGATTTGAAATTCGGAGTGCGCTTGAGTTCAAACTATTCCTATATGCCCAATGTTATTAACGATGAAGCTGGTTATAATGCAAACTTTAGAACAAACATAGCTCCGAGCATTTCATACTACAATAAAGATTTATTGTACTTCAACCTAAAAGTAAGCACTGCTTACACTCAAAATGAAAATCGTGGCAATGTAGAAAGAACCCTTTCCTACTTTACCTATTCGCCCTCGGCTACTTTGAATCTTTATCTACCTCAATTTGTTAGCGTACGTAATTCATTTGAATACAATTACCAGCCAGCCGTAGCGCCATTTAATGAAGCTTTTACCAGAGCCTTTATGACCTCCAGTATTGAAAAACAATTTTTACCAAAGAAGAATTTATCGCTTCGTTTTGAAGTATTTGATGTTTTTAATCAAAATCGAGGATACAGCCGAAGTAATAATGTAAACTATAATACGGAAGAGTACTTTCTCACATTAGGGCGTTATTGGATGATTGGCGCTACCTGGAATTTCTTTTCAGGCCCTATGGCCGTAAAACGTCAAGGCGGTGGTGACAAGGGAGTTTCGGGTAAAGGATGGCTCGGTAAAAAGAAGAAAGAAAAAGTAAAAGAAAAGAAAAGTTCTGTGCCTAGCAATGGAGGAGGCAGTATTATTATAGTGAACTAGTCAGCCAAATAATTCATAAAAGACTGTCTGCTTATCATTTCAGCTCCTAAACTTTCAAGGTGCGGAGTATGTACTTGACAATCTATGAGTTTATACCCATTAGCTTGCAAATGCTGCACCCATTTAATAAATCCAAATTTTGAGGCATTGGATTCTAGAGAAAACATACTCTCACCACAAAAAACAGTTCCTAAATCAATACCATACAAACCTCCGACCAGTTTGGGTTCCGTATCTATTTCATGCTGCCAAACTTCTACAGATTTTGCAAAGCCCTTCTCGTGCAAATTGATATAAGCGGCTTGCATTTCTTCGGTGATCCAAGTATCTGCTTGTCCGTCTCGTTTGACACAAGCACATTGAGTAATTACCTCTTCAAATTTTTGATTGAACGTAACTTGAAATCGATGATCCCTTAGGAACTTTTTCATACTTTTAGAAATCTTCAACTTTTCTGGAAATAACACAAAACGAGGGTCAGGACTCCACCACAGAATTGGATCACCTTCACTAAACCATGGAAAAATACCCGATCGATAAGCATGCATTAAGCGCTCTTCAGATAAGTCACCGCCAATGGCGAGCAGCCCGTCCTTGTCTGCATCTTCAACACTTGGAAAAGTAATTATAGGACTATTTTTTTTATTCAACTTATCTAGTAAATTAATTAGTAAAACTCCGAGATTTATCAAGCAGCAAAACTACGCTAGGTATGATACTTTGAACTAAGTATATCTGCGGTAAATAATTAGGCACTTGCCAAATCTTCTTCCTTATACTGCTGAATTTGCTCCAGAGCATCAGGAATTACATCGCTAGAAATTATGACGAAGTCACCCTCTTGTGCTAATTCTTTAATAGCAAACGCTACTGCTTTGTGTTCATCGGGAATGATATGTACTTTTTTTTCCTCGTCTACTGAGTCGATTCCTTTTTTAAGTAAGGCAATTAAATCTTCAGCATTTTTACCTCTAAGATTTTTATCTTGTCTAATAATAATTTCATCAAACATTTCTGCTGCTATAGCTCCTATCTCCTCAGTGTCTTCATCACGTCTGTCTCCTACCCCAGCTATTATGCCTATTTTTTTGTTAGCGTCCGTTTTATCTAAAAATACTTTGATAGCGCGCATACCATGTGGGTTGTGTGCGTAGTCACACATAACTTTGAAATTTTTGAAATCAAAAATATTCATTCGGCCGGGTGTTGTATCAGCACCAGGCTCAAAAATTTTAAGTGCTGCTCTAATTTCACTGGCTTTGATACCATTTGTATAAGCGGCTAAGGTTGCTCCCATCACATTTTGAATATTAAACTCCGCTCGACCTTCAAAAGTAATTGGAATATTTTTAGCTTCTGCCACCCGTACTTTCCATGTTCCTTTCAGTAGCGTAATAAATCCATTTTCATATACACAAGCTAAGCCATTATTCTTGGCGTGATCTTTAATTCGGTTAGAATTTTCATTCATAGAAAAAAGTGCATACTGACCGGTTGTACCTTTTCGCATACTATAAACTAAATCATCATCCGCATTTAAAACGGCATAACCTTCCGGTAAAACAACTTTGGTCACAACGGCTTTTACATGTGCCAATCGCTCAATAGTATCGATACCACCAATACCCAAATGGTCGCCACCTACATTCGTTACCACCGCAGTATTACATTTATGAAACCCTAAGCCAGCTCTTAGTAATCCGCCTCGAGCACATTCTAAGACCGCAAAATCAACCGTTGGGTCTTTCAGAACAAACTCCGCAGAGATAGGCCCTGTACAATCTCCTGTCATCATCAGTTCATCTCCAATATAAACACCATCGGTAGTCGTGTAACCTACATTATAACCTGCCGATTTTACGATATGTGAAGTTAAACGAGAGGTCGTCGTTTTTCCATTTGTACCCGATATGGCTATAATCGGAATCCGATCATAACTTCTATTATTCGGAAAGAGCATATCAATTACAGGCTCGGCCACATTACGAGGCAAACCATGAGTAGGCTCTAAATGCATTCTAAAACCAGGTGCAGCATTTACTTCTAAAATAGCTCCTCCTGTTTCTTTCATAGGCCTAAAAAGCGAGGGCGCCATTATATCAATTCCGCAAATATCTAAGCCAATAATTCTGGCAACCCGTTCGCACATAGTTATAATACTTGGGTGAACCTGATCGGTAATGTCTTCAGCGGTACCGCCAGTACTTAAATTAGCCGTGGGCTTTACTAAAATTTCTTTGTCTTTCTCTGGTACACTCTCAAGTGTTAAGTCTTGATCTTTAAGAAAATTAATTGTCTGATCATTTATCGTGATTGCCGTCAATACTTTTTCATGTCCAAATCCTCTACGAGGGTCTTCATTGACTTTATCAATTAATTCTTGAATCGTACTTTTTCCATCTCCTACTACACAAGCAGGTTTTCTCACAGCTGCCGCCTCAAACTTATAATTAATCACCAATACTCTATGATCAAAACCAGTTATAAATTGTTCTACAATCACTCTACGAGAATGTTCTTTAGCAATGCGCAATGCCTCAATGGCATCTTCCATATTTTTTACATTGGTGGTAATTCCTCTGCCATGATTTCCAGCAATCGGTTTTAAAGCTAAGGGATAACCTAAGCGGTCAATTGCATTTTCTAAATCTTCTTGATCTCTGATAATGCGACCTCTTGGTACTGGTATTTCCGCTGCTTCCAATAGCTCTTTGGTATCTTCTTTATCGCAGGCTATTTCTACAGCAATACTACCTGTGGTACTGGCAACGGTTGCTTGAATTCTTTTTTGATTGACTCCATAACCTAATTGAACCAAGGATCTATTATTTAATCGAATCCATGGAATTTTTCTTTTTTCTGCCTCTTCAACTAAAGAACCTGTGCTTGGCCCAAGACGATCTTCTTCTCTAATTTCTCTTAGGTTTTGAACATGTTTTTCAAGCTCAATATCCTTCCCTTCAATTAAATTCTCCGCAATGCGTACTGCGGCTTTGGCAGCATAACGCCCAGCTCGTTTTTCATAATAAGAAAACACTACATTATAAACACCTCGTTCACTCATTTCACGCGTACGACCAAAACCACATTCCATTCCAGCTAAGGTTTGAATTTCTAAGGCGATATGCTCAATGACATGCCCCATCCAAGTACCCCGTTTTACTCTTACAAAAAAACCACCCGGCTCGCCTACCGAACAACGATGTGGATACATACTTGGAATTTGTTCGGTAATCCGTTCATAAAAACCAGGTATTTTATCCGTTGGCTTTTCTTCTAATTCTTGCAAATCCAACTCCATTACAATTAGTTTATGCCGATTGGCACTCCAGTAATTTGGCCCACTTAACGCTCGTATATTTCTTATCTCCATTGCTAGTTTTTATGAACTTCTAAATTTAGGCAAAAGCTTCATGAATTCCGAATTTCTTAATTACGAATTATGAATGCTTCCATTGTGTTTAGACGATTTAAATTTCGATAATTCGCAATTCGTAAATATTGAATTCGTAATTTTAATAAATGTACTCAATAGCACTACACGGTGGAGCCGGAGTTATCGAACCCACCATGCTTACTCCTGAAAAAGAAACAGCTTATAAAAATGCTTTGAATGAAGCACTTCAAATCGGTAAATCTATTTTAAAGAACGGTGGCACCAGTTTAGAAGCGGCCACGCAATCCGTTGCGAGTCTAGAAAATTGCCCCTTATTCAATGCTGGTAAAGGAGCCGTATTTAATAGCGAAGGGAAACATGAAATGGATGCCTCATTGATGAATGGAAAAGACTTGAGCGCCGGTGCCATAGGAGCAGTCGTTGGTGTAAAGAATCCAATTTTACTTTGTAAAAATGTTATGGAGCGAAGTGAGCATGTGTATTTGTCAGGCGAAGGCGCTCTTGAATTTGCCAAACAAGTTGGCGCAGAAATAAAAAGCGAAGATTACTTTTTTGATCAAGTTAGATATGATCAATTTCTAGAAGCTAAAAAAGTAGGAAGCGTTCAACTAGATCATGCTAAGAGCCCTTTAAACGAAAAGAAATTTGGAACGGTCGGAGCGGTTGCATTCGATAACCAAGGTAATTTAGCAGCAGCTACTTCAACAGGCGGAATGACTAACAAAAAATTTGGTCGCGTTGGTGATACCCCAATCATTGGCTCCGGTACTTATGCTAATAATAAAACTTGTGCAGTTTCTGCAACAGGACATGGAGAATACTTTATCCGCGCTGTAGTTGCTCATGACATTTCATGCCTAATGGAGTACAAAAACTTATCATTGAGAGACGCGTGTGACGAAGTGGTGAAAAACAAATTAGTACAACTCAAAGGCGAAGGGGGCGTCATTGCCATTGATAAAGAGGGAAACATTGAATTATGTTTTAATTCTAGCGGCATGTACCGTGCCAGTGCTAGAAGCACTGGTGACGATTTAATTGCCATTTATGGGTAAGCTTAGTCTATTAACAATGGGGCTTTTCCATTCGTTATTATCACTTTTCCGTTACTAGAGTTACTTAATTTTTCAAAAGCTTCTATACTTCTGAGTTTAATAATTTCATTAGTCAATCCTTGGGATAATATTTTTTGCGCATCTCGTTTTCCTTTAGCTTCTATGATTCTTCTTTCCGCTTCAAGCTTTTCTTGCTTTAAGACAAACTCCATACGCATAGCATCTTGTTCAGCCTGTAGTTTTTGCTCAATTGAACTACTGAGTCCAGGTGGCAATGAGATACTTTTCATTAAAACTGTTTCTATAACAATACCATTACCATTCAATAGTTCATCCATTTTGTTTTTAATAGATTCTTCAATATTGGCCCGTTTACCAGAATGCATATCCTTGGCATAGTATTTTGCACATACATCTGATGCTGCTGACCGAAAAATACTACCAATTAAGGGCTCATAATCCAAACCATAATTACTAATCACCTGTCCAACTTTATCTTTCTCTAGCCTGTAAAGAATAGAAATTAGTGACTTTACACTTAAACCTTCTTTACTAGGTAGATTGAGGTCTAGTCGCAGATTTTGGGTTTGGGTACTGGCTTTAATTACCTTAGTGCTAAGCGGGTTATAAGAAACCATTCCTTGATTAATTGGTTGGCGATTTAGTTTACCAAAACGTTGTTTAATCCCGACTTCGCCTGGTCGAATAATAGTGCATTGTGAGAAGAAAGGAATTAAGAATAAAAGAGGAATCATTTTTTTCATGTCGTTAAAATTTCCTTTTTGACTACACTAAGTCATTAATAGTTTAATAACAAATGAAAAATAATTTGAAAAGACTAAAAAACTCTTCTACAGGAAGCAAAGGATCTAAACAAGTTCATTTACCTCAGCCGAAAACTGACGTTCCTTTAGAAAGTATTTATTCCCCCGCTCCATGATGTGAACGGTTAAATTTTCAATAGAAATTGTTTTCCCTTGACTAATTTCAGCGATATTATTATGTCGGACATTATATCCATCAATGAGGGTAACCGATCCTGAACCAATAATTTCAATTTCTTCGGCGCCTTTGATAATTACACCCGTGTCTTCACCCAATCCGATGCCGATAGAACCGGGATTGGTTCCAACAGCCTGAGCTAGTCTAGTAAATCTTCCTCTTTGTATAAAATGAGAATCAATAATTAAATTTCTCACCAGACCCCAACCTACGGCTAATTTTACCGCACCTTTTTGATGAGCGGTCTGCGCACGCCCCTCGGCAATCATAGTAGAACTCATAGCCATGGCACCAGCACTTGTACCTGCTATTACAAAATTTTCCTCATTTTGATAACGCTCTTTAAGTATGGTTAAAAATTCTGAACCTCCGTAAATGGTGGTCAAGCGCATTTGATTCCCACCAGAAATCATAAGTCCATCGCAATCAGCAAGTGCTTCAAGATGTTCGGGCTTATCCACTTCATCTCGATTTCGAATACGCAAATGAGTTATATTATTACAATCAAGTTTTGCAAAAGCATCTAAATAATTCTGAGAAACCTCATCAGGAATCTGAGATGCCGTTGTAATTAAAATAATATTTGGATTCTCTTTAGCAATTTGATTCAGTACACCTCGTAAAATGCCTAATTCAAAAAAGTTTAGTCTATCTCTTTTAATGACACCGTCTTCTAAGTCAGTGCCTTTGTCTTCCGCCCCCCCAATTGGAATTAATGTTCCTTTTGGTATAATCATTCTGTAAATTTAAGAAGAAAAGAAGAATAATAAATCATTATGTTTTAGCTGATTGTGGAAAAGCTTATCCTTTATACTCACCCCACACATCGCGTAAGGCATGAGCAATCTCGCCCAATGAGCACAAATTTTCTACGCACTCCACTACGTGCGGCATAAGGTTTTCAGTAGTTTGAGCTTTTACCTTTAGTTCAGTAAGTAGCATCTCCACTTTATCATTATCGCGTCTTTGTTTTAATTCTGTCAACTTAGCAACCTGTTCTTTTTCAATAGCCGCATCAATCTTCATGATGGGAATATCAGTTTTCTCGTCAGTTTCAAACATATTGACACCTACTATTATTTTTTCGCCATTTTCAATTTCTTTCTGGTATTTATACGCACTGTTCCCAATTTGTTCCTGTATAAATCCTTGCTCAATCGCTTCTACACTTCCGCCCATCACATCAATCTTTTCGATCAATTCCAAGGCCTCCTTTTCTAATCGATTGGTTAAGTCTTCTACAAAATAAGACCCAGCCAATGGATCAACCGTATCCGTGATTCCACTTTCATAAGCCACTAATTGCTGTGTGCGCAGTGCTATGGTTGCGGCTTCTTGTGTCGGTAAACTTAAAGCTTCATCATATCCATTGGTATGTAAAGACTGTGTGCCTCCCAAGGTAGCTGCTAAGGTTTGAATGGCTACCCGTACAATATTATTATGTGGTTGTTGCGCAGTAAGTGTGCTACCACCGGTTTGTGTGTGAAATCGAAGCATTTGTGCTTTCGTTTCTGTTGCCCCTAACTCTTTCGTAATCTTAGCCCAAATTCTTCGTGCCGCCCTAAATTTTGCCACCTCTTCAAACAAATGATTATGTGCATTAAAAAAGAACGAAAGTCGTTTGGCAAAAACATTAATGTCTAAGCCTTTTTCTATTGCTGCCTTCAAGTAAGCTTTACCATTACTCAGTGTAAACGCTAATTCTTGCACAGCATTACTACCCGCTTCACGGATATGATAACCCGAAATTGAAATGGTATTCCATTTTGGAACCTCTTTACTACAATATTCAAAAATATCAGTTATCAATCGCATACTTTGCTTCGGCGGATAGATATAAGTTCCTCGTGCGGCATACTCTTTTAAAATATCATTCTGAATCGTTCCTTTTATTTTAGAAATATCAGCACCCTGTTTTTTTGCCAAGGCAATATAAAAGGCCAATAATATAAAACCACTAGCATTAATGGTCATAGAAGTAGAAACTTTTTCCAACTCGATTCCTTTGAATAAGCGCTCCATATCTTCGAGCGTATCAATCGCCACTCCAACTTTACCCACTTCACCCAACGCCATTTCATCATCACTGTCGTAGCCTATTTGAGTCGGCAAATCAAAAGCCACACTCAAACCAGTCACTCCATTTTTTAATAAATAATGATAGCGCTCATTACTAGCCTCCGCAGTACTGAAACCTGCGTACTGACGCATTGTCCAGAAACGATCTCGGTACATTCCAGCATGTACTCCTCGTGTGAAAGGAAATTCTCCTGGATTTTCTAGGTTAAATTCTTTTTTAAAATAGACTTTATCAATCTCTAACCCGGATGTGGTTTGTTTCTTAGTTTCTTCACTCATAAAGGTTAGCAAATATAAGTTGCGAATGGTTTTAATCTTTCAATACTATAAAGGTCTATATCCAAATACGAAGCAGCTTGCTTGCTCAAAGGAAGTGAACAATTGCAAAGAAGATAAGTCATTTTCTCGTTTTTCCTGCTCTTCTTTTTTTAACGGATGAGAGTATATAAAATAAACGCTATCCTTTTGCTGAGTGCTTATCTGTTGCAAATCAGAATCCCAATTGAGCAATTTCGCACTTTGTAAATAATCGTATTTTTCAGCAGTTGGATGAATTCGTGTGTAATAGTAAAAAGCTGGTTTAGTTAGATGAGATATAAATACAGACTGCCCCTTTTGCAAAGGCTCTTTTACCAATTCGAAACCTTTCGTAATTTCTTCTTTTCTATATTCTCCTTGTAATATTTTCCATGTTTTAAAATTGCTAATATTTATAACGGCAACAACGAGTAAGACCAAGACAAAATAGTTCTTTGTTCTTTGCAACAGATTTTGAGCGCCAAAAGCCATTACAATTAAAATGATTGGGAAGGAAAATAACATTACACGAGGCAGCAAGGTAAACTGCTTTAAAAACGAAGCAGAAAACACGCATAACAAAGGAATAAAAAGCAAAACGAAATATTCTTTTTTCTTTTGATACATAGTAATGGTGCCTGCTGCAAATAGCAACAAGTGAATAGAATAAGCCACCACAGTGGACCCACCGACTTCACTAACTAAGCCTTGCAATAAATTGAAATTTTTCTGCCAAGAAAAAACACTTAGAAAAAAAGGCTCATGATAGTTTTGTAGATATTCAGAATGTATTTGATTAGACAAAATATAATAATAGTAAATTACAAATTGTACTAACCAGATAAAACCAATCCATACTAAGGTTGAAATGATCTTTCTATGCCCTCCATTCCAACATTGATAAAAATAATACGCCCAAACACCAGCTAATATAAATACAGAAGGCATAGATGACCAAATGGCGATTGACCCAACCAACATCCAACTAAAAACAAAATGTACTGAAGACTTTAGCTGAATTTGAATAGCTGCCAAAAGCAGCAAAATACAAACTAGGGTATCACCGCTATATTGCTTTACCGTAACAGAGTAGTAGAGTACTAAAGAGCCAAAAGCAAAAAGCACTATTGCATACCAGGCACCTTTCACCGATAATTTTTTGAACAAGCTGCGAAAGAACAGCAGCGAAGCTAAACTGCACAGTAACGGATAAAGCCGAACAGCACGCTCACTAAAACCAAAAATTAATGCGGCTAACTTTTGAAACAATAAAAATACAGGCGGTGCGTATTGTCCGTAGTCTAAGGGTTGTAGCAGAGCTAAAAAATCTTTTTCGAATAAATTACGAACTACATTAGCTTCATCAATGAACAAATCACGCCCTTGCCACCAAAAAATAATCCTAAGTAAGGCACCAGCTAAAATTGAAACAACAAGAAAATACCGTCCTAAACGGTCAATTCGGTCATCTCTAAAAATTTTTTGCCATACCATGAAAGCGTGTGCTCAAATGTAAGCTAGGTCTTGGAATAAAGAAAGTGTCCCAAAACAAAAGTGGACCCTGAGAGATTTTTATCTATTAAAGATCATGGTACAACTCCTTAGCAAACTTTTCTAAGCTTGGATCACGAGCTCCCATAAGAAGTAACACAGTTCCTTCATACAAATGAGGCCGCAAACTTTCGAGTAATTCGTCACGCTCTTCTACAAAAAAGGATTGAACCTGATTCTTTTTCAAATCCTCGATTAAATCATTTGCAGAAATATCTTTGGTTGTCGTTCCGCCAGCGTAGTAAATCTCGCTCATCCACATTTGGTCTTGTGGGCGCATACAGGCTGTGACTTCCTTTACTAATTCTTCTCTTATAAAACGAGTTGGTTTAAAACCATGGGGCTGAAACCATGCGATTACTTTATCTCCTACTGCTTGTGCAGACTTTATACTAGCAGCTATTTTCGCAGGATTATGCGCATAATCGTCAATTACTATCACGCCATTTTTTTCTCCTAATAATTGATGTCTTCGATAAATACCAGGGTACGTCCCTAAAGCAGCTGCCGCTTTGGCTAAATCTACTTTCAAAATATCCGCCACCGCCAAACACGCCAAAGCATTTTCCATATTGTGCTCTCCGATAGTTGGTAGCATAACTTCTTGCTGGCCCACTTTAAACGTAATTGAAAAGCCTTTTTGATTAAAATCGATACCTTCAAACTTAGTTCCCTTACCAAAATCAAAATCACTGCCCTTTGAAAATTCAGCTACCTTGGCTATTGGATTATGATTGACTATGAAATATTCTGAAGAGTTTTCTTTGAATGTATTATATACTTTATCTAATTCATCTTCTTCTAAATGATCCTTGTCTTTGTTTAACAAAACGCCAATGTGGGGCTTGTAGCGCACCAAAGAACCATCACTTTCATCAGCCTCGATTAATAAATAATCACTTTCTCCGACAAAGGCATTACCAATTTTACCTTTTTCTATTAAAGAAGCCAAACCCGCACCCGTAATCAAACTCGGACTTACCCCGCACTCGTATAACATGTGAAACATCATTGCGGTCACAGTACTTTTCCCACTTGTGCCACCTATGGCAATTGTTTTTTTACTCTCACAAATGGCAGCTAGCATTTCAGCTCGACTCACTATAGGTATGTTTAACTCCTTTGCTTTCTTGATTTCAACATTAGTATCCTCAATAGCCGTGGACGCCACCATTATATGAGTCTGCTCCGTGATGCCGCTTGCATCTTGTACAAAACATTTGATACTTTCTGCTTCTAGCTGATCCTTAATATAATCGTTCTCAGGATTTGTGAATAGGCGATCACTACCCGCAACTACATTTCCTGTTCCAGATAAAAATTGAGCAATAGCACTCATACCAGCACCACCGACTCCAATGAAGAAAAAATTATTATTCTCTAGTATGTTCATTTATTTTTTAAATTAATAAGTAAGCATTCAACATTCCAACTTGATTAGTCCTGCGCTAACATCATTTTCTTAGCCTCTCCATTCAAAATATGAATTGCAATATCCGTTGGTACTTCCGTGTGTTCATCTAGTGCAAACTCGCTTAGCCGAGTCACGAATTCTTGAGCCGACGCGCCCATTTTCATATTGGCCCCTATCTGGTTAATCATAGAAATCTCTTGCTCTTTTGCACTTTTGATTGTCTGCCAAACCTCATTGCTGACATAAATTTGTTGCGAAAGATTGTGTTCATATTCCTCTCTGATATTTCGAATCATAGACAGTTGCACATCCTGAGCAGTGGCCCCTTTCATGTAATGACGGCTTATCAGTGCATTCGGGTGAATACGCTCCACAAAATGGATTAAACGCTCATAAGCCTGCAATCGCAAACGAAGAATCTCATCGGCTTTCTTGCCAAATAAGGCTAAATGTTTTTTCTCGGTTTCGGCAGTTAAAAAACGCTTTACGATTAAACTGGAAGCAATCAGCACTACAATGGCCGGAATTGTATACTTCAATATCTCTATAATGATTTCTAGTATTGACATTCTTGTTTATAAGTTATCAGCCGTAAATATAGTTTGTTTTATATGTTTGTTAGGTTAGATTAATTAAATTAAAGTGAAACCTAATAAAAAAAAATCGCTTCTTTATAGAAAAGTTAATACTAAAACTTGGAACGTTCGTCATAATTCTGGTTTAGACTTTAAGTATATCAGAAATACAAAAAAAGAATCCAGAGAACAGGTTAATGGGAGTATGCACGGCAGAAAACAACGCGGATTGGATTACACACCCTTATTCAAATTTCTTTTATCAAAAGTTGGTCAAAAATGGGATGAGGTCTTTAGTGAAGCCAAATCAAGATTAGATAAAACTGAACCAATATTTTGGATGATATCCATTAATGAAAGCGATAAAAAAGAGATAATACGCTGTGGAGAAACTTCTTACTTTTCTGGTATGTACGTGGATGATTCAGGAAAGCTACAATTAACAAACTCAGAACTTTCTGTTGATGATCTTCAACCTCAGTGTGCATGTTGCACTTATACTTTTAACGGAAAAGTATTTGGCAACGAATTCGACATCGCAACTAAAGGTTATAATGCCCTAGTAAAAAAGCGTAAATAAAGGATGAAAGACTACTTAGAATCCATATTAAAATACGTTCTCTTCCCAATTTCAATATTGTACGGGATTATTATTTGGATTCGAAATAAATTCTATGATGCTGGCTTATTTTCTTCTCTAAGTTTTGATGCCATTCCTGTAATTAGTGTGGGTAATCTTTCTGTGGGTGGTACGGGCAAATCGCCTCATATCGAATATTTAGTTCGGTTACTCTCTACGAAATTTCATACCGCTACCTTAAGCCGCGGTTATGGTCGCTCTTCAAAAGGATTTAAAATTGCTGACGAAAACGCAGATGCTCGTAGCATAGGCGATGAACCTTTTCAGTTCAAACGAAAGTTTGATACTATACTAGTGGCGGTTGGCGAAGACCGTGTGACGGCTATTCCAGAATTGTTGCAACGTGCTCCGTATATAGAAACTATTTTATTGGACGATGCGTTTCAGCATAGAAGTGTAAAGCCTGGTCTTAATATTTTACTTACTGAGTACCACAAGCCCTACACCAAAGATTACATCCTCCCCTTGGGCCGATTACGCGAAGGCCGAAAGGCTGCCAAACGAGCCGATATTATCATTATTTCAAAATGCCCTGCTGATTTAAACGGAGAACAGAAAGCAAAAATGCTTACTGATTTAGGAGCCGAACCGAATCAAAAAGTGTTTTTTACGAAAATAGAATACGACGAACCCTACCCCCTTTTAAATAATAACATTTCGTTTAATCAGGAAACCCATGCCATAACTTTTTCTGGAATCGCAAATGCTACACCCTTTATAAACAGAGTACAGACGCTTACTCATGATGTGCATGAATTAAACTTTCGAGATCATTATTATTTCACAAAAGATGATATTAAAGAACTGTACGAAACATTTAATTACATTAAGAATAAGAATAAATGTATCTTTGTAACTGAAAAAGACGCCACTCGTCTTTTACTTCACGAAGAGCTACTAAAAGAGTACAATTTGCCCATAGTAGTTATTCCCATTCGAATTTCATTTTTATTTGACGAAGGAACACAGTTTGATGAACTACTCAATGAGTATGTACATTCCTACTTTCCTGTACTTGAACTAAATGAAGAAGAAGAAGAAATAAGCCTAGACGAGTTGGAAGTTGATTATGAAGAAATTTTATAGTTTTAAATATTAAAGAATAAGTTCTAAAATTATAAATAGAATTAAAAAAAATAAGAAGTGATTTTTTTCGCTTCGCATAGAAAAAAAATGACAAAGAAAAGAAAAAAGGCACGGCACGCAAGTGCAGCCGTTAAAAACAAAAAGAAGAAAAAAAGACAGAACAAAGGCAACTTGAATAAAGGAAATAACAACAGCCAATTCTCTCCTTCTGTTTATGGCGAAATTGATTTTGCACCCCACGGTGTAGGCTTTGTAATGGTAGACGGCATGACCGTTGACATAAAAGTAGCCAAAGGTGACACCAAAGATGCGCTACCAGGAGATATTGTGGAAGTAGCCATAACCAGAGTAGGAAAATCAAATAAAAGGCCACACGGAAAAGTACTTCGCGTATCCAAACGCGCTAAGCACCAATTAATATGCCGCTTAGATATTAGTGAGAAATACACCTTTGCGATTCCAGAAGGAACAAAATATAAAAATGATATTTTTATTAATAACGTACCCAACGAATTGAAAACGGGCGACCGCGTACTTGTAGAAATCACTACTTGGAAAGACAAATCTAAAAACCCGAATGGTAAAATATTAGAATCGTTTGCAGGAGAGGATATTCATGATTTAGCTATGAAAGAAATTCTGTTGGAGAATGGTTTTCCTCTCTCCTTCCCCGATGCCGTAATGAAAGAAACCACGGACATGAAGTTTGAAATCACGAAAGAAGATTTAGCCGAGCGCCGAGATATGCGAGATAGCTTAACCATTACCATTGACCCGTTTAATGCACGAGATTTTGATGACGCAATTAGTTATACAGAGTTAAGCGACGGCAAAATAGAATTAGGTGTTCACATTGCAGATGTGGCTCACTATGTAAAACCGGGCACTGCGCTAGATAAAGAGGCCTACGAACGAGCAACAAGCGTTTACTTGCCCGATAGAGTATCCCCTATGTTACCCGAAAAAATTAGTAATGAACTTTGCTCTCTCAGACCCAATGAAGATAAATTTACGTTCTCAACCGTTTTTATAATTGATAAGAAATTTGAAATTATCGACGCTTGGATTGGAAGAACTATTACCCACTCCAATCATAGATTTACCTATGAAGATGTGCAGGAAATTATAGAAGGTAAGGATGGCGAATACAAAAAGGAAGTATTGGCTATGAATAAAATATCAAGGCACTTCCGCAAAAAACGCTTTGATAAAGGTGCTATAAATTTTGCAAGTACCGAGGCAAGATTCCGCTTAGACGATGAGGGCAATCCAATAGAAGTGGTTGTAAAAACCAGCCAAGAATCTCATCAGCTTATCGAAGAATTGATGCTACTAGCCAACCGAACGACAGCAGAATACATTGGCGAACGCAAAAAACAAAATAAACAATTGCAATACCCTTATCGGATTCATGACGCGCCGGATATAGAACGACTTCTGCCTTTCACAAAATTTGCGGGGAAGCTAGGTTATGCTTTTGACTTAAAAGACAATAAAACAATTGTGCGTTCTTTTAATAATATGATTGAAAAATCACTACCTATTCCAGAGCACCACATTTTGCATACCTTAGGGATTCGCACCATGGCCAAAGCCGTTTACTCTACCGAAAATATTGGTCATTATGGTTTAGGGTTTTCTGATTATTCTCACTTTACCTCACCCATTCGGCGTTACCCCGATGTAATTGCTCATCGTGTAATTTGGAACGAACTACAAGGCAATAAGCAAGAGTTTACAAAGAAAAATAAAGCGGAAGAGCAATGCGTGCATTGCAGCGCGCAAGAACGAGCAGCAACAGAGTGTGAACGCACGGGTAATAAATACAAGCAAGTGCAGTTCATGCAGCAATATATTGGTGAAGAATTTGATGCTGTGATAAGTGGTGTAGCGAGCTTCGGTTTTTGGTGCCAAACAATTGAGCACATGTGCGAAGGGCTCATAAGCGTTCGTGACTTAGAAGAAGAATTTATACATGACGAGGAAAATTATATGCTCGTAGGAAAAACAAGCAAGCGCAAATTCCAAATGGGACAAAAGATCCGCATTCAGGTAGCGGGAGCCAATCTTTCGAAACGCCAGTTGGATTATGAGTTAGTGGATTAGAAGATAGTAAGTAAAATATTAGCTTATTACATTAAAACGCCACCTTCATTAAGCTTTCTTGTGTTCGCAAGAAATTAATTTTATCGGTTGAAAGCGAAAATGAAATCTGCCGAACCAATCTATTTTTTGAATAGAAAGATTGCGTATAGTTTTTAAAATCTTTACTGAGTACTAAAGGAATATTTATTCTAACGATATCGCTCAACAAGTTTATTTGGATTCCTCCTTCAAACAAAGTCGTGTTCCCACTTGGATTAGTTTGAGATGAGCCGCCAAAAGAAGCAGCATTAAAAAACAACTGTGGCAACCATTTATATTTCAGTGGAATATCAGTACGAACGTTTACTGACACTAACCAATCATCACTCCGTCCAAGCGGATTATTTAATAAGTTAGTCCGAGTGGCAAAGCCCCCTTCTTTGTTCATTACTTGCTGACTCGTATAGCCCATCTGTTCATTCCGACCGAAAAAAGTATTCTCGTATGCATAATCGTTTTTGGCAGTAGGCGTTGTATTCAAAAAATAAGGCTCTACATCAAAGAAAGAAGTTTCATTAGTTAAATAGAAAAACTTACCCGCAAATGCCCTGAAATAGAGTGCTTTCTTTGGGATAAAATAATTGATTTTTATATTGCCTTCTGCACTTAGCTTGGCTATATCCTGGGTGGTCTCGTATTGAAAGTTATAGCCAAAGGGATTAAATGTTCGATTATTTTTATGAATATAATTTAACCGTACAATATTTCGCTTCTCATAGTCTCCTACACTAGGTGTTGTAATACCGGTAGATGTATCGGTGCTAAAGTTAAATCGATCTTGCGTGCCTATGTGAAAATAATTTAATTCAATACTGCGCTCTACCGGGCTACGTAAGCTAGACTTAGCCAACTCAAAACGAATCCGAGGGTTAATTTTATACCACCGGTTATAAATCGGCTGACTCAAATTTAACTTGATAGAATCTTGGCTGAACATCGCTCCTCGAATGGAAGGTGTAACTCTGTATAGTTTATTTTTAGGATAAAAACTATATCCAATGACTCCTGTGCCATTCAATTTTTTTGATCGGATACTATATAAAGGCGCGAGCGCAAATTGAAATTGTTTGTTGGGTAAGGTTAAATTATGAAACACTAACCCTAACATGCTTCGATCATAGTGATTAAAACCAACTGCTGGCAATAGATAAGCTTTGTTTTTGCCTGCTTCAAATATACTGGTACCTATCCCAATTGAAGGTGCGCTGCGTTTAAAAATACCACTAGATTTATATCTGTTATTTCGCTTATTCATTTCCGGAATCCAACCATTCTTATCAATTACATAGCTATCAATTCCTTCTTGTTTATCAAAGGTTGTTTTACCATTCTGTGTCCAATTCATCATCACTACCTGTGAATCTTTCATGGCATATACTGGAACAGGATAGTTGGCGCCAAACTTATCCTTTACGCTTACCGTTACCTTGTCCCCTTCAGTTTTCAGTTTTGAAATTTTTAGATCAATCGGCTCACTTCTTTGTATTAGTTCATCAAAAAACCAGTCTAAATTCTTATGAGTGTTATTCTCCATCGCTTCTCTAAAATCGGTAGGAGCCGGATGCTTTATATTCCACGAATTAAAATATTCCTTAATCCCTTTGCTAAAATCTTCTGGGCTCATAAAACCTTCTAAATAACTCATTGCCTTAGCAGCCTTGGCATAAACTACGCCACCATAGTTAGCGTCTGTGTATTCGATTGAGGGTAATGCTATTGGTTGATTCTGTCGGATATGGCCATTGAGCATATAGATAATATCATTTCCTCCGCTTGGCGCACAAGGGATTTTTTTCTTTCTTAATTGATCTACCACCTTGGATTCGTAAAAGGAGTTAATTCCTTCATCCATCCAAGGATGCTCTCGTTCATTACTGCCCAAAATCCCTTGAAACCAATTGTGACCTGCCTCATGTACAATTACTAAATTGACCATTATTTCACCCCCTACCTTTCCTATAATCGCAATATTGGGGTATTCCATTCCTCCACCTGCGTATAACGGACCATCTACTATACTAATTTGGTTGTACGGATACTCGCCTACTTCTTTTGATAAATAGCTTGCAGTTTCAGCCAAGGCTTTGGCGCTAGTTTTATATTTCATCAAATTGCTTGGAGTAATAAAACTATAAGCAGTGCAAGTTTTACCTGATGGCTTCTGAAACTTTTGAGTAGAAATCAAAAACTGTTTATCTGCGAACCAAGCAAAATCATGAACATTTTTCTGAGTAAATTGAATTGTTTTTAGCGTTTTACTACTTTCTTTAGAAACTATTTCTTTAGTGGCAGAGCCCGAAGGCAACTTTCCAATGTCTCGCAGCGACCTGAATTCTTTCTCGCTTTCTGTTTGCAAATCTCCGGTAGAAGCCACCACATAATTTGAAGGCAAGGTCATTTCCACATCATAGTCACCGTACTCATAAAAAAATTCGCCTTGATCTAAGTATGGCATCATGTGCCAACCGTCTTTATCATACACAGCTGGCTTAGGATACCACTGAGTTATTTGATAGCTCTGTCCAATATGCCCGAGGCGTGAAAACGTTTTTGGAATGACCACACGAAAAGGAGTTTCTATTGTGATCGACTTCCCTGGTAAAATGGGTTCGACCAACTCCAAAAATACTATGTCCTCGTTATCGTTATATTTACTATAGTTCAAAGGCAAATTATTTGCCGTGAAAGACAAGCTATCTATAAATCCTTTTTCATACTTTTCGCTATAATAAAACTTCGTATCGCCATTCTCTACTTTTTGCTTAGCAAAGGCTGTATGATCATGCTTGTAAGCATTGGGGTACAAATGCATAAAAATATACTCCAAGGTATCTGGCGAATTATTAGTATACATCATTTCTTGATATCCGCGCAGAATGTGATTTTTGTCATCTAAGGTGACGCTAATTTTATGATCCACTTTTTGCTGCCAGTAGGCATTTGAATGGTGCGCTATAAAAACACAGATAAATAGGATAGCTAGAATTCTCATTTGAAAACGTTTCTTATTTTTTAAAGGAATTTATTTACCTCTACCCTGCAAGATAACCAAAATGGTATAAAGCATGATTTTAATATCTAAGCCCATGCTACAATTTTTAATATACAGCAAATCATAGCGCATTCGTTCGATCATTTCCTTTGTATTTTCAGCATAGCCAAACTTCACCATCCCCCATGATGTTAAGCCTGGTTTTACTTGATGCAAATAACGATAGTGCGGATGTGTTTGAGAGATAATATCAATAAAATACTTTCGTTCTGGCCTTGGACCCACCAAGGTCATTTCACCTTTTAAAATATTTATAAATTGCGGCAGCTCATCAATACGCCACTTGCGCATCAGTCTACCCCATTTAGTGATGCGAGGGTCATTTTCACTAGAAAGTTGCGGTCCTGCATCTTCGGCATTTTCGAGCATGGAGCGGAATTTAAAAATCCAAAATGGCTCGCCATACAAACCAATCCGTTGTTGCTTATAAAAAATAGAGCCTGGCGATGACAAGCGGACTTTAATAGCTGAAAATAAATATAAGGGGCTCAATAAAATCAATACCAAAACCGAAGCTACAATATCAAAAGCACGTTTGAACACTCGCTGCCAATCCGGCATTAACTCAGGATATATTTCAATTAATACCGCACCAAATACATTACTCGTTCTCACCGAACCTGAAATAATATCGTATGAATCTGGTGTAATTTTGATGACAACTTTTCTATGGGAAAGTTGCGACAATATCTTTTCTAATCTATGATGCTCGCTTGAATCTAAGGCTATGATGACCTCTTCAATCTGATGAGTATCGATGATTGTTTCTAAATCAGTAATGCTACCTAGCTTAGGCAAATGGCTTGCCAATCCATTGGACCCACTCTCATCGGCGTATACAAACCCTTTGAATGAGTAACCCAGCTTGACAGGATTATCTTGAATGTCCTTATACAATTTAACAGCTAATTGATTGCCACCTACAATCAACGTATTGTATCCAAAACGACCCCGATTAATATCACGCTTCACTTTGTTTAAAACAAACATTCTCAACAAGGAAGAAGCTATAAATTGAATCAACAAATACCCCAAATACGCTTTTACATAATAACTAGACCCAATATTAACATCGTTAAAAACAGCCGCTGCCGAAATGAGCCCTACACCAATAATGGAGATAAGTAAGGTGCGCAGAATTTCGTTCACTCTTGATTTACGGTACGGATTAAAGTACGCACCCGAAAACAAATGAAATACTAACCAAAGAAACGGAATGACCACAAAGGATAACAATAAATCCTTAGAACTCAACTCTTGCCAAAACTGGAAATCCAGAGTAAACTGTAAATCATTTTTACGATAAGATAAAAATAAAAACCACGCCACCATTGCAGATAAATAATCTACAAGCACATAGCGAATCAAAGATTTTTTTACCTCTCTTCTCATTTTTATTGACTAATAATTTTAAAATTGTCGACTGCTACAAACCCTGATGTTTGGCCTGGGGTTAGTCCAGCTTTCAAAATAAAATTTACCTTGCTGCCTGTATAATTTTGCCCTATTTCAGTAAGGTTAATGTAGATCTTGTTCCAATCCTCACGAATGTTAATTGATAAAAGGTCTGTAATAATGACTGTACTTCCCAAAGTGACCAATTGCACTTCAACCGTGAAAGGTATATCGCATTTATAGTCTAATTCTAAAAAGGATTCCTTATTGGAAACGAATGAAAAATCCTGAACCGTTGTAACTCTAGCGGTTCTGTTACTCCCGTCTAAAAATATTAGTCCACCGTTGGCGCCGTCCTTTACATATTGCGGAAAAGATGTTCTAGCTAAACCAGTGTCTGGACTTGTATACGGAATAAAAGAGTTTCCATTCTCAAAATCTTCAATTAACTTAAAATCTTGACCACCACGATATTCAATAGTAGGAATAATAGTTTGTTTAGTTGCAGACTTGGCAAGAAGTTGATTATAGCGAGTATAAAAAGGATATCGTCTTCTGCTCAAACTTCTACCATCCACTTTAATACCTGCTGCAATCGAGAGGCGAACACTATCTTCTCCTTCTACAACTACAGGTATATCAGCAGGCAACTGAAAATTTCCAACATTAAAATTATCAACATAAACCCAAGCCTCGGTAATATTCTTACTCACGCTACCATGGTAAGAATCGTCATACGATACCACTTGAAAACTATCAATATGTATATATTGAGGAACCGGCTCATCAGGATTAATAATATTGCAAGATGTAAAACCTAACAAACAGACACCCAAACACCAAACTATCACATTCTTCATCATACTACTATACTCTAACGAAATATGAAGATATTTATTTTTTTAAAGCTTCATTAATTTTTTTTAGGATTTCATAGGCAATATCCATAGCCAAATAACCATCCCGAGCACTCACAGCGGGATTTGTATTATTTGTAATGCATTCCACGAATTTCTGAAGCTCCATTCTTATAGCATTCACTTCCTGTTTTGGTGGAATACTCACACTAATTTTTCGTTTTTTACCATTTGGTAGCTCTATTGGAAAGTCAAATGCGCCTCTTTGGCCGTCATCATCAGAAATAGTGACGATTTCTGATTTTTTTTCCAAAAAATCAAGGCTTATGTAAGCATCTTTCTGAAAAATTCGAATCTTTCGCATATTTTTCAAAGAAATCCTGCTAGCGGTTAAATTAGCCACACACCCATTTACAAATTCTAAGCGAACATTGGCAATATCTGCAGTATCACTAATTACGTTTACGCCACTCGCAGATACTTTTTTGAGATCACTTTTCACTAATGAGAGAATGATATCAATGTCATGGATCATTAAATCTAAGACAACCGATACATCGGTACCTCGCGGATTAAATTGCGCCAGTCTATGCCCTTCAATAAAAAGTGGCTCGATATCTCGGTCTTGGATAGAAAGATAAGCAGGATTAAAACGTTCGACGTGACCTATTTGGCATTTTACATCTGCCTCAGAGCTCATGTCCAAAATCGTTTTGGCTTGCTCAAGGCTTGCAGCCATAGGCTTTTCTATAAACAAATGTTTCCCTTTACGAATAACCTTTTCGGCAAGCTCATAATGTGTACTTGTGGTACTAACTATGTCTAACGCATCACTCTGAGCGATTAATTCATCAATAGAATTAGCCAGTGGTATAGAATATTCTTGAGCTACTTTTTCTGCGGCAGTGCTGTCAACATCAAATAATCCTATTACTTCTGCTCCTTCTACGTGCTGCCACTGCTGCACATGAATTCTACCGAGATGCCCTGCACCAAATACCCCAATTTTTATCATGAATCATAAGCAAAATTAGGCTCCCACAGGGAACATCCAATTATACTTATCCTCACTGCGTCCATAACGTATGTCAGCAAGTTCTTGTTTGATAGAAGGTGAAATCAACCACTCGTCCTGAGGTGGCAAAGTCATTTTGTTTTCCTTGTAGGTCAAAGAGTTGATGGGTGCTATCACAGCAGCAGTTCCAGCTCCAAAAGCTTCTTTCAGTGTTCCTGCTGCACTCGCCTCTTCAATTTCTTGAATAGAAATTTTTCGTTCTTCAACTTCTAAACCTCTATCTCTCAATAAGCTTATAACGCTTAGGCGTGTAAAACCATTTAGGATAGTTCCTGATTCCAAAGAAGGTGTCACTACTTTGTCACCTATTACAAAAAACACATTCATAGTGCCAATTTCTTCAATATACTTTCGCTCTACACCGTCCAACCATAAATTTTGATCGTAGCCCATTTCATTAACCTCCACGGTAGGCTGCATAGCCGCTGCATAATTTCCGGCCGCTTTAGCATAGCCTACTCCACCGGGAAAGGCTCGTACATATTTATCTTGAACATAAATATCAATCGCTTTGTTATAATAAGCCCCGGCTGGTGTCATAATTATCATAAAGCGAAACTTTGTAGGCGGGCGCACTCCAATAAACTCGTCGGTGGCAAATAAAAACGGTCTGAGATATAAGGAACTCCCTTCGGAACCTGGCACCCAAGCTTGGTCTAAATTTACCAAGGTTTTTAAACCGCCCATAAATATTTCCTTAGGCACTTCTGCCATAGCCATACGTTTAGCAGAAATATTAAAACGAGAAAAATTATCAGTGGGTCTAAAAATTTTTACTGAACCGTCCTGACTTTTATAAGCTTTAATTCCTTCAAAAATGGACTGGCCATAATGAATGAAGGTGGTAGCTGGATGCATATCCAAATTACCAAACGGCATAATTTCGGGAGTTTTCCATTGACCATCTTCATAGTCCGCCACTAACATGTGATCAGTATAGATTCTGGCAAAGTTTATATTGTTCTCGTCGAACTGTGAAATTTTACTTTCGGTCGTTTTCGTAATCTTTATATTCATTAAGGCTGTTTCCATTAATTTGTTAATTAGTTTGTAAGTCAAAAAGCGATAAAACCATGATTCAGCGCTAATTTGCTGTCACTTTCGCACACGTCAGCTGAATCTGAAGTGTCGCAAATATACAAAATAGAAGTCACAAATGAAAGATAAAATAAAGGCTGCTAACCTCATCATGTATAATGAACTCCTGTTTACACCTGATAATGAAGAGTTTAGCTTACCAGAGCCTCGCGGAAATTTTGAAAAACGAATTTTGATTCTTAGTGATATTATTGAGGCGGAAAGTGAAGAGCAAGTCCTACTAGATAAAATGATTACAGCTACTGGCCTGAATGTAAGCGACATCCATCATCTTTCACTAGCGCAAAACGTGCCACTAACTAACTACATCTGCAAAATAAAACCTGAACGCATTATCTGCTTTGGAAACCAATTAGATTCGGAGTCTACTGTTTACAGTAAGAGATTATATAAAGTTCAATTAATTAATGATATTCAAATACTTAACGCAAATTTTTTATCGCAAATCTGCACTTCATCACCGGCTAAGCAAGCCCTATGGAACGGATTAAAAAGTATGTTTACTTTATGAAAAAAGAGCTCATTTTTGCAACAAGCAATTCCAATAAAGTGGTTGAAATTCAAACTATTTTAGGTAACTCTTTCAATGTACAATCCTTAAAAGATATTCGATTTACAAAAGAACTGAAAGAACCTTACGATACATTAGAAGCTAACGCACGCACAAAAGCCGAACAACTTAAACATGCTATTGGCAAAGACTGCTTCGCCGAAGATTCGGGCCTATTTGTTAATACGCTAAAGGGCGAGCCAGGGGTTTATTCAGCACGGTATAGCGGCCTAAATGCTAATGATGCCAGTAATATAGCCCTACTCCTTAAAAACCTATCAGGAAAAGAAGATAGAACCGCCTATTTTAAAACTGTGATTCATTTAATTGAACAGGGTGAACATCATGTCTTTACGGGTATTTGCAAGGGTCAAATCATTGAAACCCCAAAAGGGGTTGGTGGATTTGGCTATGACCCCATTTTTGTGCCCAATGCCCTTCCTGAACGAAGTTTTGCTCAATTATCCAAAACAGAAAAAAATACGATTAGTCATAGAGCTAAGGCTACTAGAGCATTTGTGAAGCATTTACAGGGAAAAATATAGGGCTACATTTATTCAATCAGCTATTGAGAGTACAGTAATCACAAAAAAGAGGAGTTTGTTTTACAAACTCCCCCAGTCTATTTATATAACAGCCTATCTTACAAATTGAGCAGTTTGCCAAAGCTCACCGTCTTTTACAATTCCATACAAATACGTAGCTGAGGGGAGATTGTCAGTAGTAATTCTGTTTTGTAGGGAAGGCAAGCCATACGAAACCACTTCCCGACCGGCTAGGTCATAAATTACCAACTTTGCATTCCCTATTTCTTTGAAAAAATCAATATTCAAAACAGGACTGGGTGTGGTGGGATAAACCTGCGCTATCGGCTTACGATTTACCAAAGTTTTTAAACCAGTTACCACTACTAGATTAATATCATCTACAACTATTTCAGTACCCTCATGAACCGAATATGTACCGGTGCTATCCAAGAGTGCCAATGGATTGCCCGAAGAAATTGTGTAGCGCACTAAAGTGGGCGTAACAGAGCTGAGGTATGTAAAGGGTAAATCGATAGATGTAAAGCTGTTTATGTTTACTAGCAAGGTCGTGTCCGCTATTCCAACAATACTATCACCACCATCAGAATTATCAATTAAAAGAGCCGTTATAAAGGTAGAATCGCCCATCACCGTTGTGTTCTTTACAAACATAGTGGTCGAGACCGGTCTAAAGTTTATAGTCTTGCCGCCTACTTGACTAAAACTACCATTTACAGCATCTACGGAAAATTGCGAATTGGAACAAATAGCGGGATAATCCTTTGCAGGTATATTAGCAATTCCCATTACATTAATGGTGTCTTGAAATTTGGTAGCTGCCCGTAAGGCGCCCATCCCACTTTGGCCAGGGTTGTCCTCAAAAATCTGTGCTTGAAAGCTTCCTGATGGGTTCACTAGCTTTCCAATAGCGACTACGAAAGAATCTGACCCAGTCCAATTGACTGGCTCGGTAAGCTGAACTGGCGGAAAGAACCCAACGGTAAACGGATTCCAATTTTCAAAATCTTCTATAAGCTGTGCTTGTGTGAGCATGGGCCCTAAAATCAATGTTACAAGTAGTAGTATTTTTTTCATAATTATTTATTTTATCTTTTGAAGAGCAGCATGAATTGCGTCAAAGTCTGGCAGATCACCAGCACTCTCTAATACCTCAGCATACTGAACGATCCCCTCTTTATCTATCACAAATGCCGACCGTTTTGAAACGCCGGACATATCGAATACGAATGAATCATATAAACATCCATACTGTTTGGACACTTCTTTATTAAAGTCAGAAAGTAAGGTGAAGTTTAAATTATTTTCTTCTTTGAATTTTTCCAAAACAAAAAGAGAATCCACTGAAATGCCTATCACGTCAGTATCCATATCATTATACTGTGCCAAGCCATCCCGAACGGAACACAGCTCACTAGTACACACTCCCGTAAAAGCCAGTGGAAAAAATAGTATCAAAACATTTTTACCATTGTAATCATTAAGAGAAACAATATTTTTTTCTGTATTGTGAAGCTTAAAATCGGGAGCTTTCTGTCCTATCTGAATTTCCATATTTCTTTTCAAAAATTAATCTTCTCAAATTTAAGTAGGTATTTCCTATTTCCAAAATTAATATATACACAGTGCAGCATAGCTTTTTAAACACCGTAGCCCAAAGCAACGTATTTTTACAAAACACAAAATAATATACTTTGACAGAACACATTATCAAATTAGACTCTATAAATCCTATAGAATTTTATGGCGTTAATAATAATAAATTCAACATCCTTAAAAAGAAATTCCCTCTTCTTAAAATTTTATCGCGCGGAACACAAATAAAAATTTCGGGTAATAAAGAAAACGTAGACGATGCCCGTGAAAAAATAGAACTCATTGTAAAATATTTAGAAAAAAACGGTCATCTCTCTGAGAACTATTTTTCTCAAATCTTAGGTGATGATGACGGCATAATAGACGATAGCATTCGAGATAATATAGAAAACAATATAATCGTTTTCGGACCGAATGGAAGAGTAATTAAGGCTAAAACGCACAACCAACGTTTATTGGTAAATTCAGCGGAGGACAATGACATTTTATTTGCCATTGGCCCAGCAGGAACAGGAAAAACCTATACCGCTGTGGCCTTAGCCGTACGAGCCTTGAAAAACAAGATTATTAGAAAAATTATCCTAACCCGCCCAGCCGTAGAAGCAGGCGAAAGCCTTGGTTTTTTGCCTGGAGATTTAAAAGATAAAATTGACCCGTATTTACGACCGCTCTATGATGCTTTAGACGATATGATTCCATCGGATAAATTAAATTATTACATGACGAACCGTGTGATTGAAATTGCTCCCCTGGCCTATATGAGAGGTAGAACCTTAGACCATGCCTTTGTGATTCTTGATGAGGCTCAAAACGCAACAGATCTTCAGTTAAAAATGTTCTTAACTCGGATTGGCCCGTCTGCAAAAGCTATTATCACTGGCGATATGTCTCAAATAGATTTACCCAAAAACCAACAATCTGGATTGCGAAAAGCATTTCGAATATTAAAGAATATTCCTGGCATGTCATTTATAGAATTAGATGGCAGCGATGTGGTTCGACACAGGCTCGTTCGGCAAATCATTAAAGCCTACGACACCGATACCGAAAGAGAGGAAAAGGAAAAAGAGGAAGAGAAAGCACGCTACCAAGAAAGAAGAAGAGCTAAAACTCAAGAAAACAATAAGAATTAATGAAATACAAATACCTACTTTCCAAAGTAATTATAAGGTGTAACCTTTACTTTTGCCAAATGAAAAATAGTCTCCTTGTATTATCTACTCTATTAATTTTTTCTTCTTGCGGTGGTGGGAATGACCTAAGCGATCCAAATATTGTAGCCGAAAATTTTCTGAAATCATATATTAGCATGGATTATGAGGAGGCCAAAAAATATGCCTCAAAAGAATTTATTGGACTACTAGATCAATACCAATCTGAAAAAGAATTGTTAGCGGCAGAAGTAATCAAAGAGTCTGAAGTGGCCACAGTGGAAATTAAAAACATGGAAATTAAAGAAGCAGAAGGTGTGGCCATCGTAAAGTTTTCTAATAGCCAATTGCCTGATATTGTAGATCAATTAGAGCTGCGCAAAGTAGAAGATAGTTGGTACGCCAATAATGTTGAGCGCACGGTGGACGTAGAATTGGACAATAAATTTCCTGACGAGGAAATAGAAAAAATGATTGAAGAAGCCGAGGAGCAGGAAGAAACAATGCCGGTAGAAGAGTCAGAAGGATAATTCATTTGACGAAGCTTTCAGTAAATATAAACAAGTGGGCTACGCTGCGCAATGCGCGAGGTGGCAACAACCCCAATCTCATTCAAACCGCTAAGGATATCCAAAATTTTGGTGCCGATGGTATTACGGTGCATCCCAGACCCGACGAGCGACACATTCGATATGCGGACGTGAGGGAATTAGCTCCCCACATCACTACAGAATTTAATATAGAAGGAAACCCGAAGCATCAGCCTTTTATAGATTTAGTATTAGAAACAAAACCAACACAAGTTACCTTAGTACCTGACGGAGAAAATGTACTAACATCCAATACGGGTTGGGATACTAAAGAACACTTAGACTATTTAAAGGAAACGATTGCTGTTTTCAAAAATGCGGGCATTCGTACTTCTATTTTTTTAAATCCAACTACCGAATTAATCCCGTCTGCCAAGGAAACGGGTACGGATCGAATCGAACTTTATACAGAATCTTACGCTACAAATTACCTGATTAATAAACAAGAGGCTATCAAAGACTATCTTCAAACGGCTGCAAAAGCCGATGAATATGAAATTGGCTTGAATGCGGGCCACGACTTAGACTTGCAAAACCTTGGCTATTTTAAGGGTCAACTTTCTTCCTTATTAGAAGTTTCTATAGGGCACGCTTTGATTTGTGATGCTATCTATCTAGGATTAGAAAACACGGTTCAACTGTATAAGCGAAAGTTGAAAATTGACCAAGCTTAATTATTAATTAATACGCATCTGCATACTTAGCACTCCAATTAATTTTTTTACCAAAGCTGCCTAGACCAAAGAACTTGTTCAGTTGAAAATTAAAACCAATTTGATTGTAGGCACCCGCTAAATGATAATGAGAGCGAGCGAAATGTACCGTAATTTTATTTAGATAAAGTCCCGCTCCGTAAGAAAAACCGGCCAAGCCTTTTAGCTCATCCAAACCTAGCTCCGTGCGACGCATAAAATTGTACCCTCCACTAATTTCTAGTCGTTTCCCTAAATTAATATCTAAGGCAAATACAAAATGATTCAGCAGTTTTCTTCCGAAGTTATTCGGCTCGGTTACGTCGGCCGTGTCGACAAGTAAAATGTTATTTTGTCTGTCAGCTGGATTGTCGTAGTATAAATTCCATTGATTTAAATGATGCGCTAAGACTGAAATCGAAAAGGGCGCTTTTTTAAATCGCTTCATCACACCAATTTGAATATCCGAGGGCAAGGGCTGAGACGGAATATTTTCATAATACCTGTCAAACTGGTAGCCCACATTTTTTGCCGCTAGGCCAACGTACCACTTATTGGTGGTGTCAGAATAGGTAACGCCCGCATCTACCACCAAGGCTAAGGCCGTTTTGTCAATTAAGTTGGAGCGGGCCATTTTTACATTGGCACCGTAGCGCCATTTTTTTAAGTACGCCTTTGAAGCCGAAAGCGTAATTGCATAATCCACTGCACGGCCGTTGCCTAATACTTGTCCTATATCATTGGTTAAGGTCAAATCGCCATAGTTCATATATTGAATTCCGATTCCGAAGGTAGTTTCTAGCTTTTTACTATGATGAGCATAAAACATATTGAGCCCGGTGGTTCCGGCATAAAAAGAATTATAATTTATACCCAAATCAGTATGAAATTCTGGACGCAGCATTGCAGGATTTGCGGTGCTCATCATTACATCTGAGGCCGTATGCACCACGCTCATTCCGCCCAAGGCAGTTATGTGAGGACTTTGAGAAAGTCGCAAATATTCAAACGCGCGCTGACCACCGCGAACCTGCGCCTCAGCAGAAAAGGCTGTAAGAAAAAATAAAGAAATAAGTAA
>ENA-ORXR01000155-ORXR01000155.1-marine-metagenome-genome-assembly--contig:-NODE-155-length-106279-cov-11.643284_pt1 | contig 106279 bp, 88 predicted proteins | sample MGYA00237866_ERZ511479 | MGnify/ENA metagenome assembly ERZ511479
GCTCTCGCCTCGCATGGTGAGTCTAATTGTGGTATAATGTTCGCTTCTACTATAATTTCACCCCAACAAGAGTTGCCTTCGCAACTAATTTGGTATTTGATGATTTCACCTGCATCTTCTCCCAAGAGATAGTCATCTCTTAGATAATTTCCTTCATGAGTGAAGAGCTCTATATGGTACCATCCTGGTTGTGGCGATTCTAAGAGCATGTCTGGTGTAAGCTTTAACATGCATGCCATGTTAAGACTGATCTGTAGACTTCCATTACAAACTAATTCATCGCACTTCGCTCCTAAAAGTATTTCTTCTGGATCATCATCATCTCCACCATCAGTCTCAGTTGGATCATTATCATCAGCAAAATCATTGGAACCAATGATCATCGGATCACTATCAATATCATTCCCATCATCCGCAGTTATAGCAGCATTATTTACAAGCGAAGCTCCTGCAAAAGTTGGGTCAATTGTCAAAACGATGGGCACTATAATACTCTGGCCAGCAATAAGTCCTCCTATATCTATAGTCACAGGTCCAGATACTGGTCCTGTCCAACCATTAGAATCAGCACTGCTCAAGCTCATACCTGATGGTATAAAATCTGTCACCTCTACTAAATTCGCGTCGACTGTTCCTTGATTTATAACTGTGATGTTATAGACAATATCATCACCTGGATTAAATGGTCCTGTGCTTACTACTTCTTTAATTAGAGCTAAGTCATAAACATCTTGCATCGGTACAACTCCCGCATTTACATGCAGGTCGTCATCATCGCCTGATGGATCTACGCACATCGCTATGCCGCTATCCATATCTACATCATTAGCATCAGCTGGATCTGCACATGTGCTTGGTATCGCTCCACTAAAGGATTCAAACGCTGCTGGCAGTTCAAACTGAGCTGTATACGTCGTATTCGGACTGAGACAGAAATTCGCAGTGCCTGGCTCTGTAGGGCCGAAGGCGTATGTTCCATCTGCTCCCGTGGTCGTTGTCGCTACTGGTGTATTTATTGGTTCACCTGCTGCATTACATTCCCACAGATTCACTGTCACTCCTGCTACTGGTGTCTCTGCTGCGCCGTCTTGACAACCGTCATTGTTGGCGTCAATAAAGACAAGTCCTGCTATATCTTCGCATGGCTCGGCCATCGGTACAACTCCCGCATTTAAATGCAGGTCGTCATCATCGCCTGATGGATCTACACACACCGCTATGCCGCTATCCATATCTACATCATTAGCATCAGCTGGATCTGCACATGTGCTTGGTGTCTCTCCACTAAAAGATTCAAACGCTGCTGGCAGTTCAAATTGAACTGTATATGTCGTATTAAAATCTAAACAGAAGTTAGCTGTACCAGAACCTGTTGGTCCAAATTCATAAGTTCCATCAACACCTGTGGACGTAGTGGCGACAGGCATATTTTGTGGATTGCCAAAAGCGTCGCATTCCCACAGATTCACTGTCACTCCTGCCACTGGAACTTCATCTTCACCATCCTGACATCCATCATTGTTAACATCTACGAAAACGGTTCCTCCTATGTCCTCACAGGGTATTTCAATTAAGATTTCTTCTGCATCTTGATCATCACCTCCCATTGAATCAGTAACATTGTCATCGTTATCTAAGTCAGACGGGGTATTGTTATCACCAGGAGTACTGTCTACATCAATTGGTGGAGCGTTATTAGGGTCAGTGTCATCATCTGCAGTACTGATTTCTGCGTCATTAACTATAGAATCCCCCATAAAGTCGGCGTCAATTTGAAATGTGATTGACACAGTAATAGACGACCCTACTGTGATCACAGGAATTGGGTCATTAAGCGACGCAATACCATTAGTAACAGACCAGTCTGTATCAACTAATGTTAATCCTGCTGGGATATAGTCATTTATTCCAACTGAAAAGGCGTTTACGTTTCCTTGATTGAAGACTTCTAAGTCAAAAGTGATGATGTCACCAGGAGCGAAAGGACCTGACATACTAGTTGATTTTACTAAAGCCAAATCAAAAACTGGATTTTCTTGTACTATGGTAATTTCTTCTGGATCTTGATCATCCCCTCCCATCGAATCGCTTATATTATCATTATTGGCAGTGTCATTTGGTGTACTATTATCGCCTGGTGCACTGTCTATATCCGAAGGCAATTCATTACCTACCGTCGTATCATCATCAGCTGAACTTATTTCTGCGTCATTAGTAATGGTTGTGCGAGGAAAATCAGCATCTATCTGGAAGTCAATTGATACTATCACTGATGATCCTGCTGTTATTAAAGGGATAGGCGTATTAAGATTAGCTTCGAGACCTGATGCTGTCCAGTCAGGATCAACCAATGTTAAGCCTTCAGGGATGTAATCCACTATTCCCACAGAAAAGGCATTTACATTTCCTTGATTGAAAACTTCAATATTATACGTTACTACATCTCCTGGCGCAAAAGGTCCTGATGATGCCACCGTCTTCACTAAGGCTAAATCAAAACGAACGACCGCAACTTCTTCTACATCCAAATCATCCACATCAGCAGGGTTGTCTATAGTCCCAGGCGTGCCTGGAGCTTCATCATTCACATCGTTATCCGTTAACAATTGGGAATCATCATCCGTTGCACCCTGAATATTAGATAGAGGGTCATCTTGATCATTTAGTCCTGCTGCATTTGCTCCAGCTGTTATTTCTGCATTATTTAAGATTGAACTACCCATAAATGTTTCATCAATCATGATGATTATTGAAACAGTAGTTGACATACCGCCTTCAAGCGAGGGTATTGTCGTAGTCGCTATATTTCCAGGTCCTGCCGCAAAATCACCACCCGCCACCAACGTAGTTCCAGTCGGTAAGTAATCTGTAATTTCTATGGCTGTGGCTTCTATATTACCTTGATTATAAACAGTAATTGTATAAGTCACCATATCACCAGGTGCGTAAGGCCCGCTACTCGTTTCCACTTTATCTAATGCTAAATCAAATACAGCTGGCACAAATCCAAAATCAACAGTCATGTCGCCATTCGCATCCATGGCAGCGTCCTGATCGCCTCCTTGACCTGGCTCTGATAAAGGTTCGTCGCCTGCGATTAATTCTATGATTGGTGACATTACTGGATCTCCTGAAGCTGCCTGAATACCATTGTCATCGCCATCTTCTTGGTTATCCGCTGTATCAGTTGGAGTACTACTGGTTGGAAAGGCTGCATCTGGCATTGGTATCTCTACTATAAACATACCTTCCATCAAGCCTTCGAATATGTAATTACCATCTGCATCCGTGGTCGTACTTGTGATAAACATTCCTGATGCATCAGTTAGATTTACCTGAACTCCAGCTATACCCATCTCTCCTGCATCCTGCATTCCATTATCATCCGTATCTGCAAATACAGTGGATCCAATGCTTAGTGTCATCACTGGTACAAACCCAAAATCAACAGTCATGTCGCCATTCGTATCTTGAGCATCGTCTTGCATGCCTCCTGTCCCAACTTCTCCTGCTGGTTCTTCCCCTGGTGCCAAAGTGATAACTGGTGACTGAACTGCACCCCCTGGAACCGCCTGTATACCGTTATCGTCACCATCTTCTTGATTATCCATGGTATCTGTGGGTGTACTACTGGTAGGAAATGAATCGTCTGGCATTGGTATCTGTACGATGTAATCTCCAGCTGGAAGTCCATCAAAGAAATAGTCTCCATTCATATCTGTAACAGTGCTCTGGATAACTCCGCCTGTAGCATTATCTATCAACTCTACTGTCACACCTTGGATGCCCATCTCTCCTGCATCCTGCATTCCATTATCATTGGTATCTGCAAATACTGTAGACCCAATACTCAGTGTTTGTCCAATCATTATGGATTCTGGATCCTGATCATCTTCGTCAGTTGTTGGGTCAATATCTCCGGCCATGCCTGATCCATCGCCATCTACAGCATTATCTGATGTTGAGTTCGCGACTCCTCCTGCATCGTCAGTTGGATCGTTATTCGGAGTCGAATCCACGTCATCTGCTCCTATCGCATTATCACTCATGCTGATCTCTGCTATATTCACTAACTCAGTGCCTGTAAATGATGGATCTATTGTTAATATAATATCTTCTGTAATGGAAGCACCTGCAGCTAAGGGGCCTCCTGTAAATGTCACTGGTCCTGCAGCTGGTCCTGTCCAATCTGTCTCTGCTGTACTTAGCATCATTCCAGCTGGAATGTAATCAGTCACCTCAAAGCTTGTCGCATCAAGTGCGCCTTGATTTATAATCGTAATAGTATAGGTCACATCATCTCCAGGCATATATGGACCGCCAGGAGCTACCACCTTAGTTAAGGCTAAATCAAAGACTGGCACAAATCCAAAATCAACAGTCATGTCGCCATTCGCATCCATGGCAGCGTCCTGATCGCCTCCTTGACCTGGTTCTGATAAAGGTTCGTCGCCACCTGTCAATGTAATAATTGGTGAAGTTACAACAGTACCTTCACCTCCCGGTTGGGCTCCATTATTATCTTGGTCTTCTTGGTTATCTGCTGTATCAGTGATTGAACTACTGGTAGGAAAGTCTTCGTCAGGTGTAGGTATTTGCACTTGATAATCTCCAGGCTCTAACATATCGAATAAATAGTCTCCATTAGCATCAGTGACTGTCGTAGCGATTGGTGTACCCATATCGTCTAATAAAATAACTGTAACTCCTGCTATACCCATCTCGCCCGGATCCTGCATTCCATTATCATTAGTATCAGCAAACACTGTAGACCCCAAACTCAACTGAGGTATAAATCCAAAGTCAACCGTCATATCTCCATTAGCATCCATAGATGCATCTTGATCTCCTCCTTGCCCTGGCTCATTTAAAGGTTCGTCTCCCGCTGTTAAATTAATAACTGGTGATGATACTAAGGTGCCTGAACCGCCTGGCTGGTCTCCATTATCATCCCCATCCTGCTGGTTATCAGCCGCATCTGTAGGAGTACTACTGATAGGAAAATCTGGATCTGGATTTGGTATGGTTACCGAATAATCACCAGGTGCTAACATATCGAATAAGTAATCTCCATTCATATCAGTAACCGCCGTTGCTATTGCAGCACCTGTGTCGTCTAATAGCACAACTGTCACACCTGCTATGCCTGCATCTCCTACGTCTTGCATTCCATTATTATCGTTATCGACAAATACTGTGGAACCTATACTGACAACTGGGACAAAGCCAAAATCGACTGTCATATCTCCATTCGCATCCATGGCATCATCCTGAGTACCACCTTGACCTGGTTCTGCTGTAGGCTCGGTGCCGGGCTGTAAGTCAATTATAGGTGAGGTCACAGGATCTCCTGGTGCTACTTGAGTACCATTGTCATCGCCATCTTGCTGATTATCTGCTGTGTCAGTAGGTGTACTGCTGGCTGGAAAATCTGGATCAGGAGTTGGTATTTCAACTATATACATTCCAGCCATAAGACCTTCGAATAGGTAATTACCGTCAGCATCAGTTGTCGTGCTGGTGATGAATACTCCCATATCATCAGTCAAATTGACCTGCACTCCAGAGATACCCATCTCTCCTGGATCTTGCATCCCATTATCATCGTTATCCATAAATACGGTGGAGCCTATACTTAGAGTTTGAGTTACCGCTACAATTTCTGGATCAGAATCGTCTTCATCAGTAGCAGGATCAGTGTCACCAGCCATACCTGAACCATCTCCGTCTATTGCTCCGTCAGATGGTGAGTCTGGAGCCCCTCCTGCATCATTTCCGTTAATTGAATCAGCCATAGAGTCTACGTCATCTAAACCTAAATCATTGGCAGACATACTGATCTCTGCTACATTCAATAGTGAGTCTCCAGTAAAGTCATCATCAATAGTAAGTATGATAGGTATCATGATCATTTCACCAGCGGCTAAGGCACCACCAGTAAATGTTGCAGGTGAGCCAGACCATCCTGCAGCTGCAGGACTCAGTGACATTCCTGCTGGGATGAAGTCAGTAATCTCAAAACTGCTAGCATCAATATTTCCTTGATTCGTCACAGTTATCGTGTAGGTTACATCTTGACCAGGTATGTAAGGTTCGACAGATGTTTCTTCTTTTGTAAGTGCTAGATCAAACATAGCTGGTATGAAGCCAAAATCTATGGTCATATCACCATTAGCGTCCATAGCTGCGTCCTGCATACCGCCTTGCCCAGGCTCCGAAAGTGGCTCATCACCTGGGGATAAGTTAATGACAGGAGATGTTACTACTGTACCTATTCCACCTGGCTGAGTACCATTATCATCTCCATCCTGACCATTATCAACGGTATCCGTAGGGGTACTACTCGTCGGGAAGTTATTATCTGGTGTAGGTATTTCTACTATATAATCGCCTGCCATCAGACCATCAAAGAAGTAATCTCCATTGGCATCAGTCGTGGTGCTGGTAATAAAAACACCCATATCATCCGTCAGGTTAACTTGGACACCGGGGATGCCCATCTCTCCTGGATCCTGCATCCCATTATCATTTGGGTCCTCAAACACAGTTGATCCAATACTCAGCGTTTGAACTACGGTAATTTGCTCTAAATCGTATTGATCAAAATCATTTGGGTTATCGGTTCCTCCGTTTGAGTCGTCAGCAATGTCACCATCGGATCCTAATTCCGAAACATCGTCATTACTTCCTACAGGAGCTGCTGGGTCAATCGGATCATCTTCATCTTGGAAAGTAATCGGGCTAGCTAAGACTCCATTAAGGTCATAGGCATCATCCACGTCTGTTATTTCAGCATTGTTAGTCAATAATGTACCAGTAAAGTCAGAGTCAATCATAACCATTATCTGCAAAGTAGTAGAAGCTCCAGCAGCAATTGACGCAACACTTGCCGTAGCCGTATTATTTGGCCCAGCCGCAAATGAGCCTCCAGGTACTAAAGTTGTACCGGTTGGTAAGTAATCAGTAATTACAAAATTAGTAGCGTCGATAGTCCCCTGATTAATGACTTCAATATCATAGGTCACCACATCACCTGGAGCAAATGGTGGAGTACTAGCTAAAGATTTTTCCAGCGCAACGTCAAATTCTTCACATATAGAGGCTAATAGAAAGTGTTGGGAAGGATCATCTGGTGCTACTCCCATAGCTTGTGACTTAAACACTAATTGAGTTATTGGAATATCCACAATAAACCATGCAGACCCAGCTTCATTATCACACAGTTCGTTTCTGTAAACCGTCTGCTTAACTCCAGGTGTGGAAGAATATGCTCCGACTAAAGTTGCAGTGTTTGGATCCCAGACAGGAAGTTCTTCTGTAGCACCCATAGGAGTACAATCATTACCACCAGTGATAGCAGTAGCAGCAGGATCAGCGTCGAAGGATGTCTGATACCAACCAGCGATAGTTGACATAGGAACATCCATACCATCAGCATCCTGAGCACATATCATAACTTGATCTTGCTCGACATCTGAAATTATAAAACCAAAAACCCCCGCTGGAGTTGGTGAATCAAAATTTATGGTTGTAAATACTGTCTCTGCTAAAGTAATAGGTGAGCCAGCCCCGTCCATGCCATCACCCGCACCAAAACCAGCAACTTCAACTTCTATATTCTCAGCTGCGCTGGCACCAGGTCCGAAGACTGCTTCAAACTCTGGGGCCTCTGAAATGCCAGCTGTTCCGTCAGCTGCAATTACTCCAGGAATATTTGTGTCACCATCATCCAGAAACCCAGTAATGGTAAAATTAAAATCTGGCATGCCGGCACAGTTATCAGTAAAGGTACCTGTTCCGGTATAAGGTGTTGGTCTCGGCCCATTAGACGTTGCCGTTATATCGGGATACTCAGCATTAGGTGCTTGGGCGGATAACTGGCTTGTGAATAAAAGGACTGATGCGATGATGACTACTTGAAGATAATCTCGTAGTGCCAGTAGATTATACATACGGCTATCAAGCGCTGTCGGCTGGTTATAATTCATTCTCAGGTATTTAAAAAATTCGGTTCGAGGGGGGTTGATTCCCTACTAAGGCGTAAAGCTAACTATATTTTGCCTCCTTTCAGCTTAAATGAGCCAGAAATTTGTAACATGCTAAAGTCATGACTGTCAGGTATTTATATAGTATTTAGAGGATATATAAGAGACAATATTTGTCGTATATTGTTAAAATTGTATATAAAAAGTACCATCTATATTAAGAGGATGATTGATCCAAAATCGTACAGTGATTATTTGGCTGCTAACTTTTGAAAAAAATTTGCTCAGAGAAAATTGAGCAATATATCATTACGAGGCTGCATAAATTAGATCAAATATGTCATTACTCCTACATCGTAATCATACGTATTAGTCAACACAGTGCCAAAGCTTATTGTCTCCCTTACAAAGTGTAGTTAATAAGCGAAATAACAACTATCAGCACAACCAGTACTTCCAGAAACAGAATCATAAATATTGGGGTACGGTCGCGCCATGTCACAGTTGTCATTGCTAAAATCTTGGATTGACTATATTATTGCTTTGAGAGCCAAAGCGATAGTTGAAGCCAAAGTAACTAGAGTATGAGTAACTCGTGTCAAGCTGACGGTTTTGTAATATAATATCTTGATCTGATATCTCTGCTTTTGCAATATTTACCCTATTCGCCACATAGGATACATTACCTCCAAATTCTATGCTAAGTCCCTTCACGATATTCAGTTCTATATTAGGAGTAATCGATATACTAAATAATGTCAAATCGTGTAGAAACTGATCAAATTCAAAATCTACCGACATGTTACCCCATTGCTGAGTCTGCTCAAACTCTATATCGAGACTCTGTCGAATCAGTGATTCTTTAAGTTTACCAAACACGGTCAGATCTGTATAATCTCTATAGTCTAGCCCAGTTCCATAAAGCAGGGTAAAGCGCTTAGTACTATTTTCTGAATAAGGGTATATATTGTATTCAATGGCTGGCATGACTGTATACTCGAAATCAGTATTTCCAAAAGAGGACGATCCTGCTAAAGTCCGCACTCCCATAGACCAATGATCGTTAATGCTCTTTACGTATTGGAAAAACCCTCTTGTCCTCTTATTGATGCTATTCACCTCTTCTCCATCTGATAAAGTAAACGTAGCAGAACTGTAATTGTGAAAAGCTACAATGAATATTTTATGCCTTTCTGTAACCTGAGCTGCTGATATCCTGCTAAAGTACCCTTGCTCTTCAAAACTGGCTTCGCCATCGAGATTAAGATTCAGGCGGACATTAAAAGACCAATAATTCCAAGGGTCTTTTTCTTCCTGAAGCTCAGGCATGTCGGACACGTCTATATCAAAATCGTAATTAATGAAATCCATGATGTCTGACCTTGAGATATGAGGAAGTAATCCCTTCTTAAAAAATCTGACAAACTGTTTTCTTTCTTCTGCCTCAGCAATATTAGCAGCACGATAATAGACCAACGTGTCACTCACGGGAGCTCCTCCCCTTTCTGTTGAAAAAATGAGCTGATACTCCCTAGCGCCAGCACTTGCTGATTGATTAGTGACTAACACGTATATATCCGCTGCTTGTCTATCCCTGATGTAATTGATAAAATCTACTTCTTGCTTGAGGTATACCTCATAACAATTGGTCTGCTGGCAGTCTAAGAAAACATCTGGTCTATGAATAGAAGTCTGTGTATATGCCGTCATTACGAGAGACAGCATGAAGAGGAGGAAGGGCAATTTCATACCAAATCAGAACGTATAAAATTTTAATTAATTTGATTAATTATCGTAATTTTTTATTGGTGAAGTCTAATGTGTCAGTCGAAGATTTATCTGTCGAGCTCATCAACTTGCGAAGCTGTATGCGACACCTTGAATGCAAAGATATTATGCAATATTATCCCACATATGCTGCGGCCGCTCTGATACTTCAATATGTTGATAAGATTAAAAATCGCATCTGATTCATCAACGACCACGTTAAGCAAAACATAGAGATGTGAATGGATAGCAACTGACTCATTTTTCTGAAGATAGACTATCTTCATCTTGTTATAGCTGTCTAAGATATATCCATGAGTCTGACGCCGAAAAATATATGTAAGGTTATAGAAAAAATACCTGCTTAGCAGGGACACCCAATGACCTATAGCCCCAAAATCCAACCAACACAGCATAGCTGACTGGTTTCCACATCTCTTAATATACCAGGAAAGGTGGTGATAATATCAGGTAGAAGGAACTGTCCTTCCGATAGAAGCCCTTGCATCGCTTTTTAATTCTAAACATTAAATCTGCTCCCTATTCCATAAATATTTAGAATCCTGATTCAAGTATTTTAGACGCTCCAAAACATCATATTCCTTAAGCTTGAGATGACTCAGCTGCTACAGGAATGTGGATAAATTCATTGACTTAAATAAATTAACAGATCAGAAATTTCTCTTGCAAAGGATTTCATACTCAAACAAAAACCGATGAATGGATGATCATCGGTTTTACTTTTTAACAGATTTAGAGTTTTTAGTTATTTCATCTGATTATCTCTTTATATTTCTGACATAAATGGATATTTGTAATCCCTGGAGGGTACAAAGTTTTCCTTGACTGTACGAGGACTGACCCACCTCAATAAATTGAGTATCGACCCTGCTTTATCATTTGTACCGGAGGCTCTGCCCCCGCCGAAAGGTTGCTGCCCTACGACCGCACCAGTAGGTTTATCATTGATGTAGAAATTACCAGCAGCATATTTGAGTTTTCGATTAGCCAGATCGACAGCAGCTCTATCATTAGAAAATATGGCACCTGTGAGTGCATAAGGTGAGGTCTGGTCCACTGTCTCTAAGATTGACTCATAGTCGCTATCCTTATAGACATATATAGTTAATACAGGACCGAATATTTCTTCGCACATAGTCAAATACTTGGGATCCTTTGTTTCGATAACAGTCGGCTCTATAAAGTAGCCTTCTGACTTGTCCGAGCCACCCCCCAAAATGATTTTGGCATCCTTGGATTTCTCTGCTTTCTTGATATAGCTCGTAATTTTATCAAAGGCTTGTTCATCGATCACGGCATTAACGAAGTGCGTAAAATCTTCTGGACTACCCATGGTAATTTCATCAAGCTGTGCTTTGATATACGTTTTCACATCTGTCCACATAGACTTGGGTATATATGCTCTTGATGCGGCTGAACATTTCTGCCCTTGGAACTCAAATGCTCCTCTGACTAATGCCACTGCTACCTCTCGTGGATGCGCTGATTCGTGAGCAACTAAGAAGTCCTTGCCTCCAGTCTCTCCTACGATTCTGGGATATGATTTATACTTATCAATATTATTGCCAATATTCTTCCACAGAGTCTTAAATACAGCAGTACTGCCCGTGAAGTGCAGGCCTGCAAAGTCAGCATGATTAAAGACGACATCACCTGCTTCAGGCCCGTCCACGAATATGAGATTGATCACTCCTGGAGGTAAGCCCGCCTCTTCAAAGAGTTCCATTATGATGTTAGCAGAATAGATCTGAGAATCAGCCGGCTTCCAGACTATGGTATTACCTAGCATGGCTGGTGCAGCGCAAAGGTTAGCAGCGATAGAAGTAAAATTAAATGGTGTTAAAGCATAGACAAAGCCTTCCAATGCTCTATACTCTAACTGATTCCATATACCGTCTGCACTACCTGGCTGTATACTATATAGCTCAGTCATGTACTGCACATTATACCTGAAAAAATCGGCCATCTCTGCTACTGCATCTATCTCAGACTGATAAGCATTTTTTGATTGGCATAGCATAGTGCCAGCATTCATTCTGGCTCTGTATCTGGTGCTAAGTAGATCGGCGGCTCTGAGGAAGATAGCGGAGCGCTCTTGCCAGTCCATCTCTGCCCAGGCTGGTTTGGCATCTAAGGCAGCTTGAATGGCTAACTTTACATGTTTTTTATTGCCTTGAGAATACTCTCCTATGTGATGCTTGATATCATGCGGAGGAGCTATTTTTATATTTTTTTTTGTTGAGATTTTTTCTCCGCCAATGGTCATAGGTATTTTAATATACCCCTCATTTAGAGAGGCGTATTCTTTCTTCAAAATCTCCCTCTCTGCTGTACCAGGAGCATAGCCCATCACGGGCTCATTCTGAGGATATGGGACGACAGTGATAGCGTTCTTAGACATGGGTGTGTAATTAGTTAATTTCTGAATAATTGATTTCTATATTGGTTGGAAGAAAGGGTTTGTAATCACCCTTCCCTTTAATGATCTCGCGCACGATAGTAGAGCTAAAGTGAGAATACTCAGGCCTGCTTATCAAAAATACAGTCTCTAAGTCCTTCCCAATGATATTATTAAGCTGAGAGATAGTCTTCTCATAATCGAAATCTGACGAATTCCTCAATCCTCTCAATAGATATCTAGCATTGACTTGACGACAATAATTGACTGTCAATCCCTCGAATTGGCCAACTTCAATTTTTGGATTATCTTGGAAAACCTCTTTAAGCCAAGTCAGTCTTTGATCCAGAGAAAAAAGACTACTCTTTACAGAATTTTCTCCAATAGCGACATATATTTTATCAAACAGCGGATATGCTCTTTCAATCAGATCTACATGTCCTTTAGTGATTGGATCAAACGATCCTGGGAATACGGCAATCTTCATCTTGAGATATTTCGCGATTTATGATGATATGGTCAATGACTTAAGATAGATAAATTCAAGCGACCACGATAGGAAAACATTACTTACAGTATTGTATTCTAATATATGGCTCAATATATAGACAAATACAAGAAGCCATAAGTTATTGTGCTTGCTATTTAATTGATCAGCTTGAAAGAGTTCAAATATAGATCGATATCATCATTCAAAGAATACTCTTTTATGGTGAATACCTGAATAAAATAAAACCTATTTTCGGCCACCATCATTTTAGACTTAACCGTGTGCTGCCCCTGATTAAACTCCATGCGACTTAGCTGCGTAGGGTACTGATTATCAGATTGTTGCACCTGATATAAAAGCTTCGCCTCCATGCCAACTCTTGACTCCTCCAGGGACTGCGCAAAGAGCTCTGTGACCATATCCAAGCTGTCGTGATGAAGGGCCTCCTCAGGATACTGGATATAGTTAATCAGGTATAAGTAATTAGGATGTTCTGCTGGCGGCTCACAGTAATAGGTGTACACCTCCATGTCTCCAATTTTAGTCTCTATATTGGCATATTTTTCTTTATACAGGCCAGGCTTCATCACGGAGAACTGTGCCGATGTATTCGTATAGACTTCATAATCTGGTTGCAGAATACTTATTAGGCAGAGTAAGAAAAGGGTAATTGATGACATATGATTTAAACGAAAATAGCACAAACATCGTTTTAATTGCGGTAGTTATGAATAACTTAAATTTAGTCTTATCGATCATTATTTTTATTTCGATTCAGTCGTGCAAGGACGACCAACCAGACCGTGATCCAATGGATGTGACACTTAGCGAGGAGGCAGCTTACTTCAATGATTACGAGTCTCCCGAAATGAAGTTTGGCTATATCAATACACGCGGAGAATTAGCCATTGAGGATAAATATGATGGAGTCAGGGAGTTTTCAGAGGGCTTAGCGGCAGTCAATTATAAGGGCAAGTGGGGGTATGTTGATACTCAAGACCAGCATATAATTGACTTCCAATATAGGTCTGCCTTTGCATTCAAGGATGGTATAGCAAGGGTACAAGATTTTAATAAAGAGTACTGGTTTATTAATTCCTCTGGTGACCTACTGCACCCTATGGGCTTTACGTCAGCTTATGATTACGTGGATGGCTTAGCTAGAATAAAGACTGAGCATGGATATAATTATATAAGTATGGCAGGCGACACCCTAATGGATGACGTTTTTGAAGGAGCAGGAGATTTTAAATATGGGCTGGGCGTTGTAAAGCAACATAATTACAGCGGTGTCATTAATAATATAGGTGAAATAGTATTATCAACTAAATACGATCGGATCAGCTTAGATCAGACAGCCATTCGGGCCACACTTGATGGACGCCTCTTTCTCTTTGATCATCAAGGAAAGACGATAGCTACATCAGCTTATACGAGCTGCAGCCCATTTCAAAACGGGCGGGCAGTTGTCAGAGGTGACAATGGATTAAAGATGATATCTGATCAGGGAGTAACGTTATTTGAATTAGACACTTCCATCAAAAGAGCTGAGCCAGCCAATCAAGATAATTGGCGCATCTACACAGAGCAAGGCGTTGCTCTAATGGATCCTGATGGCAAAATCATCAGCGACTATTACGAAGAAATATATAATTATTCAGATGACCATGCCGGTTTTTTGATAAATGAGAAATGGGGGTTTTTATTTCTGGACGGTCAAGTTTCCATCCCTCCAGCTTTTGATTTAATTTGGGATTTTAATGACGGTCGGGCCAGAGTGGTGACTCAGCGAGGTATCGGTTTCATTGATCAAACAGGAAATCTGGTCATACCACCGATATTTTTTGAAGTAAAAGACTTTGATGAGGGCCTAGCAAGAGTCCAGATTTATCGAGGTTAATCTTCTATTGGCCATTTGTGAAGTTGTGAGTGACAGTTATATTTATATATTTAATCGCATATCATGAGTAAATCAAAGCACCTAGCTGATAGATTTAGAGAGGTCATTCTAAGCGGCAAATGGATAGCCTATACTAATCTTAACGAACAACTTACAGATCTCAACTGGATGCAAGCTACTCAAAGCATAGGCTCGCTCAACTCGATCGCAGCACTATGCTTTCATCTCAATTATTACATCGCAGGTACATTAGAGGTCTTTGAAGGACGCGATCTTACGATACGTGACAAATACAGCTGGGATATCCCTGCGATTACCTCTGAGAATGACTGGAAGGATTTAAAAAATAAAATAAAGATTAACGCTAAATTGTATGCAGAACACGTCGAAACGCTGTCCGATGAGCAACTAAATGAAAGCTTCTCTAAAATTGAATATGGTACTTATCAGAAGAATATTTCTGGTATGATAGAACATTGTTATTATCATCTTGGTCAAGTCGTTGTTATTAAAAAACTTTTACTGGAAAATTCAAACTTTAATTAAATTATGCAAATGGTTTTAAAATTCTTTTCCTAATCGCTGTATAGCATCTCACTTAGTCATAGTTCTATATTTTTAATAAATGAATTGCAGGAAATTTGACTACTAATATTAGATCCCTCTACTGAACATCATATTCCAATCGTAATAACAAAATAAATATTCTTACATTAATATTCCGTTTTCTGTGCCATGGCTAAAGATATCTTTTGAAGAGTGGATCAGTATGGCGGGCACGTCTGTACTCTCATTGATTAGCCTTTTAATGCGTTCGGCATTTTTGGTATTCCGAGTCTGACGGATATAAATCGCCTTTATTTGGTCAGGAAAATTTCTTGCTGCCTTAATATAAAAATCTGCGTCCTTCTCTGCAGAATCTCCAAGCAGAATAAAGGGCAACACGGGATATGTTTTTAAAATGTGTGCAATCCTATTTGTTTTGTGATTAGAAAAATCTCCTGACGGGTAGATACCGAAATCTCTTAATAATAAAGGACCCTTAGGGAATTTTTGTACATTCAAAAACTCGTTTAATAAATCATAAATATTCCATGGACTGTGTGAAAGATAAAATATAGGATTTTCTCTTTTTCCATTCGCCCCCTTGACGAATGTTTTAAATAATTCTACCATGCCTTCCATCGGCAATCGCTGATGCGCATTTTTAAAAATTGTCGCATAAAGCATTTTCAATTTAAATAGCGAAGTAACATGCGTTTGCAATATAGTATCATCAATGTCGGTGATTATTCCATAATCAGCGTTTTCAGACGGTAGATATATTTCGCCTTTCGCAGTAATATTCTTATCATTATTTTTTGTAGGATATAATAATTCTACACTTACATCAAGCCAACTATTGGTCTGACTCTTCCCAGGAGCCTCCCAATTTGCATCCAGAGCAAAATAGCCTTCCGCATCAGTTTGACATTCGAATGATTGGTTATTGCAGGTGATCCTCACATCAGCATTCGGAATTTCATCCGTCTCAAATCGTTTAAAGCTGTTGATTATATTTTGAACTTGACTATCCGTTTTGCCTCTAAAGATATTCTCATCTTCTAATACTCGACCTTTCAAGTATAATTTTGCTGAATTAGCGTAGCCGCGATATGGTAGCACCATCAGCGGATCTTCTGAATCAAATTTTTCAACAAACCTATTGATGCCTTTTCCCAGTTTTTTTCCAACTTTTTTAAATCCATTCAGTGGACTGTCCATTCTTCTTGTTTAATTATTTATATCGAACAAGATGAAGATAACAATATTGCTCGCAAGACCGATCCCGAAGCTAATCTAATAATAGAGTGTATCCTATCCGACTAAGGAAGTCATAGGGTAAATTTTCTTGATCGAAGAATAAAAATTAATCTTTTTAGTCTCGGCTCACTAGCCTGGCGATGGCAATTGACAATGCTGCTCTTATTAACTATCGAGATTATGCTTTGGGATAAAAAGATTCGTTCCTAATTGTTATTACAGGCAACTTCGACCCAAGTTAGACCTCACTTGTCAAACATTAATTCAACGATTAGTTCTAAATATTAACGTCAAAACCCACAGGATACCATGTTATGTTCGGAATCCACAGTCCACTATCTAATCAGATAACATATGCAGACTGGTCGCCCTATGGTGCTGCTTACCTACTTCTGATTGACTGGCTTTCATTTCCAATCACAAGAGATTCACCACACTTTTTGAACTAATCGATTTTACAGTTGTATATTTGCAATCTCAGTAAAAACCTTGAAATATGAACTATGACTTAATCGTCATCGGGAGCGGTCCTGGTGGTTATGTAGCAGCTATTAGAGCTTCACAATTAGGCTTAAACACAGCCATCGTGGAAAAAGAATCCTTAGGAGGCATCTGCCTAAATTGGGGATGTATCCCTACTAAAGCATTGCTTAAAAGTGCTCAGGTATTCGACTACATGAATCATGCGGAGGACTATGGTATCACCGTCAAATCGGTCAAAGCGGACTTTGGCGCTATGATTAAGCGCAGTAGGGATGTAGCTGATGGGATGAGTAAGGGTGTTAACTTTTTAATGAAAAAGAATAAAATCACTGTGCTCAGTGGACACGGGGAAATAGCAAGAGGGAAGAAGGTGATCGTCACAGATGCTGAAGGGAGTAAAACTGAATATCAATCTAAGCATATCATTATCGCTACAGGTGCTCGATCAAAAGCGCTACCTGGGATGGACATTGATGGCGAGAAGATTATTGGATATAGAGAGGCCATGACGCTCAAAAAACAACCTAAGAAATTAGTGGTGATAGGAGCAGGAGCCATAGGAGTTGAATTTGCTTATTTTTATAATTCTATCGGAACAGAAGTTTCAGTTGTAGAGTTCTTAGAGCAAGGATTACTCCCCCGTGAAGATCCTGATATTTCTAAAGAATTAGGTAAACTATTTAAGAAATCTGGCATCAATGTGATGGGGAACACTGCCGTAGAAAGTGTAGATACTTCAGGTGCAATTTGCAAGGTCAGTGTAAAGAATCGTAAGACCGAAAAAACAGAAATAATCGAATGCGATGTAGTCCTCTCAGCTGTAGGTGTTGCTACTAATCTCGAAAATCTGGGGCTTGAGGCTTTGGGTATCAAGACCGAAAATGGCTTAGTACAAGTAAATGAGTTCGGACAGACCTCTGTGCCTGGCATTTACGCCATTGGTGATATCACGCCTGGTGCAGCACTTGCCCACGTGGCCTCAGCAGAAGGTATCATAGCTGTAGAAAAAATGACTGGTCACAATCCAGAGCCATTGAATTATAATAACATACCCTCGTGTACTTACTGTAGCCCAGAAGTAGCCTCAGTCGGATATTCAGAAGCAGGTGCCAAGGAGGCTGGATATGAGATAAAAGTGGGTAAATTCCCATTTTCTGCCTCGGGTAAAGCCAAGGCCTCTGGTGCGTCTATGGGCTTCGTCAAGGTCATCTTTGATGCCAAGTATGGAGAGTTCTTAGGTGCCCACTTTATTGGAGCTAATGTGACTGAGATGATCGCTGAAGTGGTGGTCGCCCGCAAGCTTGAGACGACTGGCATGGAAATAGTCAAATCTGTACATCCACACCCCACAATGAGCGAGGCAATCATGGAGGCTGCAGCTGCGGCTTATGGTGAGGTGATTCACCTATAAGTTAATTCAATAAGCCAGCTACTCAATGTGTAGCATATAGTTACCATAACGAAATACTTTTAGTATAATATGTATTGATTGTGATCGAATGGGCATCACTGGTTTTAAATACAAGATTTCTATAAGCAAAGAGCCAAAACACGACAATCAAATTTTTGGTAACATCATCGCCCAAGATATCAATGGTTCATACTAATTAGCTGTATTCAATACAAAATTATAACACAGTAGTATAGTCATCGATCTTACAATTTAGAAGGATAAAAAACCCAAGAGCAATATCTGACAAATAAGATTCTAAAAGTTTATAGCAGATTAACTGCACGCAAGGAGCAGGATGATAAACGGCGTCGCAATTACACTGCGTACTATCTATAGTCTATGCAAATGAAAACAAAACTGATATTGGTCTATAACATCATGAGAGTGCTATAATGTTCAACTCACTCCTTTCTGTTGCTCATCTTCAGTAATTAGCGCAAGTATCCGAGATACAAGTAATACTGGCCGGTACTTTGGTTGACCAGCATATGGTATTGCTTTATTCAACTATAGAATTTATACACTACACAACTAATAATTGGCAAATATTAATTACATTCGATTTTTTAATATAATAATTCAATTAAACATGAAATTTATGCCTTTATATTTGAAAATGTTCGCACTTTCTATGTGCGTCATTTTAACACAATCTTGCTCAGATCAAATAGAATCTGACGGAGAGGAAAGTCAACTTAGTTCTCACCTTCCCGATTCTATTCATGATAAGGTGCTTGAACTAAACGGAGATCCTAAAGACTTCCAATTTAATGAAATAACTCAGGTAGATGGTTCTGTAGTTAAGTTTGTTACAGAAGTTGGAGCAGATGCAGGGATTCTCGCTGATGAGTTTCTTAAGCAATCAGATAAGAAGCAATACAGAACGCAATTTATCGTTGATACCAAACGATTCAGACAGATTGACATTTATGGATTTACTGGAATTGCTCCTTTTGGCTTAACGGCTCAATCTCAGCGAGCTTTGCGGTCAGCAGTTGATAACTGGAATAGAGTTAATCTCACTACAATCAGACTAAACTTAGTATTCAGTTCTTCGACGAATGTTGACCCTAACGTATTTGAAACTTTAGTGACAGCACAGGAAAATTTAGGTTCTTCTGGCTTAGCTTTATTTCCAACTTCTGACGGGACACCTGGTCGAATTGTCAATGTAGATAATCAGGAAGTAAACCGCGGTAATTGGAGTGCGGATGCAATTGAGCACATATTTACCCATGAATTAGGTCACACCTTAGGTTTTAGACATACAGATTGGCAGACAAGAAGATCATGTGTTGAAGCTGGTCTTAGTAATGTAGAGCAGACTGAAGAATTTGCAGAACTTCTACCTTGGACATTACCTAACATTCCACCTTACTTATACCAGGATAACAGCATTATGAATGCTTGCTTCAATATATTTACCACCAATGGTGAATTGAATCAATATGATATATTAGGACTTCAAAACATGTATTTTGATCCATTTTATGGCAATGATGGTTTCTAATTATTTATCCTAAATGAAATAATATTAAGGCTTAATGATCTAATCATTAAGCCTTTTTTATTTATAAGAAGAGACAAGCGGTTTCGCAACTTTACTCAGGGATATTCAGAAGTAAAAGAATTTACGCCTTAGGCGTAATATATCTGTAGCCCGGTACAAAGTGCTAGGTAAATTAGATAGCACAATTTTTTTTTGATTGGCGGGATTCTTGGTGAAAATCATGACAACCAAATTTATAGATAAAACCCGATTGATGACGATAATTCTTTTCACACCCTTGGTATTCCCCTTAATCTCAAGGAGAATATTAATTTTTTGATGGGACATTGATTTTACTCATCCAATGAGACATTCGCAAATAAGACTTCGTTTATAGGTAAATTTTAGTCTATTAATTGACAGCCTTGAATTCGATTTGAATACGCTTACTTCTGAATAATTGCCTCGTTTTTAAGGGTTATCGACCATAAATGGAGTAACAGATCTTATACAGCTAAAAAAACTACCTTTATAAAATTTGATCTAATTCAATTATACGCGATTTTTTGCACAGATTTTGACTTAAAAGTGCCTGAATCATATATGTTTGCCCAGCAGTTCTCTTACTTCTGAATTTGTATACTACTTCTGAACATGCCTACTCAGCCATCCACATATATACAGATCTCAAGACGTTGAGGTAGTCAGAAAAGCTTATCAATCTATCTTTATGTACATAAGGTATCTTAAATCACGCAAGATCTTTTCACAAATTCTGAACGCCAACTATTGTGCTACTATGATAACTTTTGATACTTCAATAAGCTCAGAGAAGTAGATACATCACTCCAAGTACTATTTAAAATATTTAATTTCAATATTCTTATCGCACATAGTATCGTGTATATATTTCATCTATGCCATAATCGAACTAGTCTACAGACAAAGCGTTCCTGATAACGTGAGAATGTTCTATCTATAAATAAATTAGATAACGTCTTCATGCGATTGGATCAGCAGAATGGTACATATCCAAATCATCTATAGTTTAAGAGACTACAATTCCATTATTATCTACGATCTGCTAAATTTGCAAAAAAAAAGATCCGAGCGGGGAGCTCGGATCCATTCAATAAACCAATCTCATGTAAAAATACATGATATATAAAAAGACGAAATCCATGTATAGTCCGCAACTTTCATTGCGTCGGCTCTGATTAACATTCTTTCTATCAGATTGGCACTGACACTTACATCAGCCATCATTCTTAGCTGATATAAATAACTTTGTTATAACTTTAATCTACATTATCATAAAGGAATTGATTGCCTCTCTTTACCGGCGCGTCTTCATCCATTGATACTGATAACCTTGATTGCGCTAATTGATTCTCTGGGTCCACATCATCCAATACGACATTTCTTCGTCTGTACGCAGGAACCCTTTCGAGCTCAGCTATGATATTTGGATTATCGATGGGCTTACTACTTTTATCTCGTTGGCTCTTAATACGAGCTTTTTCTATTTCTACTTTTTCCTTACTGACCGAAGCCTCTTTTACCGGAGATTCTACTGCCGAGCCGAATCCATCATATATAGGTTCAGCTGCTGGCTTCCCGTCTAAGTAATATTTTCTGTTTGAGTTAGGATCCAAATTTATGGTCTTTGACGACTCCCCTGTCGTGTGGCCGATAGAGATCCCATCATGATCACTTATCTCTCTTTCATCTAATGATACGATAGTCTTCTGTTCTTCGGGCTGCCTAAATTTATTCATCAAGTTCTCTTGGAAACCTGTCGCTATTAAAGTTATCCTCAATTTATCACCTAATGAATCATCAGTGCAATTACCCCAAATTAAGTCAGTACCATAGCCTGCTTCTTCTTGAATAAATTCGGTAATCTCACCTATCTCATCCATCGTAACTTCTCTGGTACCCGAGGTGATATTAAGCAGTATATGCTGTGCACCTCTGATATCATTATCTTCTAATAGTGGAGAATTTAAAGCTGCATGTATAGCCTTACGGGCTCGATCCTCTCCTTCAGCTACCGCATTGCCCATCATGGCCACCCCACTGGATCTCATAACATGATTTACATCCTCAAAATCTACATTTACATAGCCAGGCACCGTGATAATCTCAGCAATACCTTTGGCAGCTGTAGTCAGAATTTCATCCGCTTCTGAAAATGCCTCGGACAGACCTAAATCACCAAATGATTCTCTCACTTTATCATTCGAAATGACCAGTATCGCATCTACCTGCTGCTTTAATTCTTCTAATCCCTCTAAGGCTTGTCTCTGACGTCTCATTCCTTCAAACTTAAAAGGAAGCGTCACTATGCCTACAGTCAAAAGGTCCTGCTCCTTAGCAGCCTTAGCTATAATAGGAGCTGCACCAGTACCAGTACCACCACCCATGCCAGCAGTCACAAAGATCATCTTAGTACCGTCACTGAGAAACTGTCTGATATCTTCAATAGATTCGATACAGGCCTGCTTACCAATGGTAGGTTTCGAGCCTGCGCCTCTCCCTTCCGTCAGGTGTGGTCCTAATTGAATCTTGAGCGGCACTGGGTTCGACTCCAGCGCTTGATTATCCGTATTACATATGACGAAATCGACGCCCTGTATGCCCTGGTTATACATGTGAGCTACGGCATTGCCGCCACCACCACCGATGCCTATAACTTTGATGATGGACCGATCAGATTTTGGTATATCAAATAACATAATGAATGAGTTTCGCGAATGAGTAATTAAAATTCGGTGTCAGGCTGTGCCTCAAAAAATTCCTTGGTATATGTGAAAAGCTTATTAAATATCTTTCTGCCGCCTTTCACTTCTGCCTCTTCGGCTGGCTCCAGTTGATCTTGATTTGCTTCCTGTTTCTCATAATAATTTATCTGATCTTCCAGCTCCATATTATTGATGGAGTGTATCAATAGTCCGACAGCTGTAGAATAAATTGGGCTGGCCAAAACACCATTGTATCCGTGCGCTAAATGCTCCACTGGCTCCCCAATTCTAGCGGGTAGTCCAGTGTGGTACTCTGCTAACAAGTTAATGTGCTTAAGTAGCGATCCTCCACCTGTCAGTACGATACCGCCAAAGAGCTTCTTATCATAACCTGACCGCTGAATCTCCCAGAACACATAATCGAATATTTCCTCTACTCTGGACTGAATGATTCTGGCAAGATTCTTCTCTGATATCTCCTTCGGCTCCCTGCCTCTAAGGCCTGGTATGGTTATGATCCTATTGTCATATATCTCATCAGCTAAAGCTGACCCGAACTTCACCTTTAATTTCTCAGCTTGATCTAACATCACGGTGCATCCCTCTTGGATATCTTTCGTGATTACATTACCACCAAAAGGTATCACAGCCGTATGACGGATGATGCCCTCTTTGAAGATGGTGATGTCAGTCGTACCGCCACCAATATCTACCAGAGCTATACCTGCCTCTTTCTCCTCATCACTTAGTACAGCTGAGGCAGAAGCGATAGGCTCTAATGTCATATCGGCTACTTCCAAGCCCACTTTCTCAACACACTTTAGAATATTACGCGATGCAGTAATTTGTCCTGTGATGATATGAAAGTTAGCTTCCAGACGGATACCAGACATGCCTATCGGATCTAATATATCCTGCTCATCGTCCACGGTAAATTCTTGTGGTATTACGTGTAAGATTTTATCACCAGGAGGTAGGACAAGCTTATACATATCTTTAATCAGCTTCTCTACATCCTGTTCGGATATCTCTGTGTTATAATCATTACGCACTAACAGCCCGTGATGGTGCAGGCTCTTAATGTGCTGACCTGCAATACCTACATGAACTATTTTAAAGTCTCGCTTACACTGTCGCTCTGCATGATGTATTGACTCTCTGATGGCTTTCACCGTTTTGTCAATATTAGCTACGACACCTCTAGTCACTCCTTCGGATACGACTGTACCCATGCCCACTACTTCAATCTTATCATACTCATTGCGGTAGCCTGCGATCGCGCAGACTTTCGTCGTTCCTATATCCAGGGCTACGACTAATTTTTGAGTATTATGAATATGTTCCATAGACATTATTTAAGTGTATATCAAATCATTAACTCATATCCAACTTGTGAGCCGTCACAGCACGCAGCTGATTAGGAATCTCAAAGCGGAGTGAGTCATATTTTTCAAATCCTTTTGTTCTGACGACTTCCTTATAAGCGCCTTTTATATTCTGCAATTTTTCTTTCAGGTCTTCTGTGGTCCCCATGATAAGCTTCTGTTTACCCACTTTAGGAATCAGAGTGATGCTACCAGATTTATCTATGTGAATCTGCTCGATTAGTGCCCTAAGAAAATCATCCTTACGTAGCTCGTTAGCTAAACTCACCAGATCGTGCAGGCTATGTCCTTTCTTTGATCTCCAGTCTGAAACATATGTACTGATAGCTCCAGTTGCTATAGGTACTCTGACAGCTGTATTCTTCACTGTCTTAATCAGCTGTCCTTTCCTATCCACGTAATAGTCTTCTTGACCTGCCTTCACCCGTAGGATTGGTTCTCGCTGCGTGATATTCACATTTAATACATGGTTACCATCAATGTATACTTCTGCATCATCTATTCTACTGTCCGATCTTAGAGCATCTTCCAGCTTTCTGGTATTTATATTCTGAAACGCTATTTCATTAACTGGAGCACCTAAGAAATTCTCGATTTGCTGATGGGCTATTTCTTGAGAAATTAGATTTCTTGAGCCTTCTATATTTACGATATCCAACTTGAGTTTGTCTAATGGCCTCATCATTTGAGTCTTTATAGAAAACCATATCAGTACAGCCACCCCGACCATCGCCAGAGTCCATATCGCCTTTTGCCATATTGATGTCACTGCTATTTTTTTCTTATTTGCCATTAAAAAAATGCTTCTTTAATTTTATTTACTTCTTTGTCAATGTCTCCTGCACCCAGTACCATGATTACTTCTTTCTCAAGAGGTGCCAATATATTGATCAGGTTTTCTTTCTTAATTAAATGTTTATTTTCAATCTTCACTCGATCATAAATGATCTGTGCTGTTACACCTGCTATCGGTAGTTCGCGAGCTGGATAAATAGCTGTCAGAACTAACTCATCTAATTCAGATAGCGCCTCTCCAAAACCCTCAACAAAATCTCTGGTTCGGCTATAAAGATGAGGTTGAAAAATGCCCGTCAGCTTTCTGTCAGGGTATAGCTCTCTGGCTGCGTCAATGGCTACCTTCAACTCCTCAGGATGATGAGCATAGTCATCAATGAGCACCATAGCTTCTGTTTCTGCTGCAATATCAAAGCGCCTCTTTATACCTTTAAATGATGCTATGGCTCGTTGAATCTCAGTCCAGCTACATCCTAACTGATGCGCCACCGCTGAGGCGACTACTGCATTAGATACATTATGTCTGCCAGCTAATGACAGGATGCACTCTTTACGCTCTGTGCCACTAACAATACTATAATTAAAAGCACCCTCACTTACACTAATTTCTTGTGCTTGCACCTCACCTGAGTCTAATCCATAACTATGTATGCTTATCCCCTTCTGGATCAGCTCATTCCTCCACGTGTCATCGATCTGTTCTAACAGTTGATGTCTGATCCATAGCTGGCCACCTTCTTTAATGTTGAGCGTGAATTCTTTAAATCCCTGCTGCATGGCATTCACATCACCATAAATATCCAGATGGTCAGCATCCATAGCTAAGATCACTGCTATGTCTGGTGATAGTGTTAAAAAAGATCGATCATATTCATCTGCCTCTATCACTACCCACTCGCTCTCTCCGTGGAGATAATTAGAATCATAATTTTTCATGATCCCTCCCACAAATGCAGAAATATCAATCCCAGAGGATTTGAGCAGATAGGAGACTATCGAACTCGTCGTCGTCTTTCCGTGAGTACCACCAATGGCCACCGTTCGCTTTTCTTTACTAATTAATCCTAAAATCTCAGATCGCTTGTATGGTCTGAACCCTTGCTCTCTCAGCTTGATTAATTCTCGATGTTCAGCAGGTACTGCTGGCGTAAAAATCACTAAGTCAATAGTATTCGGAATAGCCTCCACATCTTCAGTGTAGTGGATCTTCATTCCTTCACTTTCCAACGTTTTGGTCAGTGTCGTGGATGTCTTATCATAACCACTTATCTTTTTCCCTTCTTTCAAAAAGTATCTTGCTAAAGCACTCATCCCTATCCCTCCGATACCTATGAAGTAGATATGTTTTACTTCTTTAAAATTCATTGTCGTTTGGCTAAGCCAATGATTTCGTCCGCTATCAGATCATCAGCATTATCTCGTCCCATTTTCTTCACCTCAGACCTCAATATCTCCAATGTCTCTTTATCATGTACCAGCTCCAGCGCCTCTGTCATCAATCTCTTTTTCGCATTTCTGTCCCTGATCAGAATAGCAGCATGCTTCTCCGTCACAGCCAAGGCATTTTTAGTCTGGTGATCCTCCGCTACATTAGGTGATGGCACTAATATCACTGGCTTACCGACAGAGCATATCTCGGCTATGGTAAGCGCTCCAGCTCTGGTCATCAATAAATCAGATGCTGCATAGGCCATATCCATACGCTCGATGAACGGAATGACTTTGACGTGCTTTAGCCCTGCCATCTCAGTTTGGATATACTCATCAAAATAAAGCTTGCCAACCTGCCAGACCAGCTGTACATCATCTCTATACCTAATCTTCTCATACCCCTCATGAATAGCGATATTTAAAGATTTAGCACCTAAGCTTCCTCCGAATACTAATAGAGTCTTACGATCTTCCTCTAATCCAAAATGAGTGATCGCATCGCTACGGCTCACTTGAAGGTGAGAGATTTGATCTCTTACAGGGTTGCCTGTTAATATGATTTTGTCAGCTGGAAAATACTTGTCCATATTTTCATATGCTACACAAATCTTATCGACCTTATCTGCCAAAAACCTATTAGTAAATCCTGGATAGGAATTCTGCTCTTGGATCAAGCTCGGTATATCCATGAGAGAAGCTATGTGTAACGCTGGACCACTGGCAAACCCACCAACTCCGACGATCACATCTGGTTTGAATTTCTTTAAAATTCTCCAAGATTTGAACAAGCTATAAACTAACTTGATCGGAAACATCAAATTTTTCAATGTCCATTTACGGTGAAATCCACTGATCCACAGACCTTTTATAGGATAGCCCGCTTTCGGTACTCTATCCATTTCTAACTTGCCTAATGCTCCAATAAATAATACCTCCGCATCAGGCAATTTTCTTCTTACTGCATCAGCTATTGCAATAGCTGGAAATACGTGGCCGCCTGTGCCGCCACCGCTAAATACTATTCGCATCTCGCGCTTCGATTTTAGCTAATCGAGTATTATCAAAGTGTGCCTCCTCCACGAACTTACTTACACTCAAAATGACACCTAATGACATACATGTAAATACAACTGACGTACCTCCCATACTGATCAAAGGCAAATTCAAACCTGTCACAGGTACAAGATTCACTGAGACTGCAATATTGGCGAAAGCCTGAATAACTATATTCAAGCATAGACCCATAGCTAATATAGCTCCAAATGTCTTGGGGCATTTAGTCACCATGACAATACATCTGATCAGTAACCATAGATATAATCCCATGATAAATATTCCACCCGTCAATCCATACTCTTCGCAGATGATCGCAAATATGAAATCTGCATAAGCATATGGTAAGATATTGCGCTGTATGCTATTACCCGGACCTAAACCTAACCAGCCTCCATTTGCAATAGCTACTTTTGATTCGTTCACTTGAAAATTATCCGCGCCTACGGGGTCTAAAAAACTATTGACTCGTGATGTCCAAGTATCTAGTCTGACTGTCTCTGGAAAAAAGTGACCTAATGCTACAATTAGGCCGAAAACTATCGCCCCTAATAATAAGAGCAAGGCTATATACTTTAATGATACTCTGCCGATAAACATCATCATCAAGCAGGTCATAAATAATAGGACTGAAGTCGATAAATCATCCGGAGCAATCAAAGCACAGACAAATACGACAGGTACAATGATGGGTAGAAAGGCGCTCCGTAAATCTTTGATTACTTCTTGCTTCAATGAGAGTGACCTTGCTACATATAAAATTAAGGCAATCTTGGCAAAGTCTGATGTCTGTATAGTCCGATTGATCCATGGTATGGTAAACCACCGTGATGCTCCATTGACCTCCTGACCAAACACGATCGTATATAATAACAGCGGGACACTAATAAAGAGTAATAATGGAGCGAAACGTAAGTACTGCATATAGTGCAGCTGGTAGCATATATATGTGACCAACAATCCTAGTGATATAAATAATACCTGCTGAACTAAATAGTAGCTAGTGTTACCTCCATGTAATTTATAAGCCTGACTTCCCGTGGCACTGTATACAGTCAAAATAGAGAATACCCCAAGTAAGACCACTATCAGCCATATGGCTTTGTCTCCTTTTAGATCCCCATATATTTTCTGTATTAAAGTCACTTATGTTTTATTATATATTATTGATCTATGATTAATTCAATAAATTAAATACTGCCTCTTTAAATAAATCTCCTCGCTGCTCGTAGTGATCAAATAAATCAAAACTGGCACACGCTGGAGATAGCAATACAATATCTCCGCTCTCCGCATACTGGCTAGCTATCCCGACAGCTTCGTTAATATCTTGTGTTTCCTCCACTATTTTGATATAAGGTGTGAAATATTCTATTAATTTAGAATTATCGACACCGAGACAAATTATAGCTTTGACCTTTTGCAAGACTAAAGGTAGTAGCCTCTCATAGTCATTGCCTTTATCTTTTCCTCCCACGATCCATACGATAGACTTTTTAAAAGCATCCAGTGCGTAAAAGACTGCATCTACATTTGTGGCTTTGCTATCATTAATATATAATACATTATCTATCGAAGCGACACTTTCCATCCTGTGACTCGCATTATTAAATGTCACAAGATTCTCTTGTACCTCATCGAGAGTCAGCCCAATGTCCAACGCAGCTTCTACTGCAAATAAGGCGTTCAATTTATTATGTTCACCTTTCAAGGGAAAATCAGCGATGTCAATCGTAGCCTCCTTGCTCGTTAGCAAAGAAATGTTTTCTTGTTTTGAAATCTCAATATTCAAGAGTCTTTGACCTTTGTCAATTGATGATAATTTATTTTTTATTATATCGTCCTCACCATTATAGATGAGAAGATCATTTTTATTCTGGTTTTGCGCAATCTTAAATTTAGCCTTGGCATAAAGAGTGATATCACCCTGATATCGATCTAAATGATCGGCTGTGATATTAAGCAAGATTGCAATGTCTGGTCTAAATGTCTTAATATCATCAAGCTGAAAACTGCTTAACTCTATCACGTACCAAGCCTTCTGAACTTGCTCCGACAGCAATCTGGCAAAACTAAATCCTACATTTCCACAAAGCCCTACGTCAAATCCTGACTTAACAAGTAAATCATAAATCATGAGTGTCGTAGTAGTCTTTCCATTACTGCCAGTAATGCCGATGATCTTAGCGGTACAATGCTGAAATGCATATTCAATTTCAGATATGATTTCTATACCTTCCTGCCTGATACTTTTAATGATCGCAGCCTCTTCTGGTATTCCAGGACTTTTAATCACTACATCAGCCTCTTTTATTATTTCAAGTGTATGTCCGCCCTCTTCAAAGCGGATATTATACTGATCTAACTCAGCCTTGTTAATCTCTTTTATCGATCCGTATTCGCTGAGGAATACCTTATTATTCTTTTTATGAGCTAACAATGCAGCACCAACTCCACTCTCTCCACCACCTAATACAATAACACGTTTCATCTATTGCAGCTTCAGGGTGATAATGGATAATATGGCTAGCATAATACCGACAATCCAGAATCTTGTAACAATCTTAGATTCGTGAATTCCTTTTTTCTGATAGTGATGATGCAGAGGTGACATTAGAAATATTCTACGCCCCTCACCATATTTACTCTTCGTATATTTAAAATAACCCACTTGAAGTACAACAGATAGGTTTTCAACTAAGAAGATTCCACATAGTATAGGTATCAATAATTCTTTTCTCAATAATATAGCCATAGCAGCGATGACTCCGCCTATGGCTAAGCTCCCCGTATCACCCATAAATACCTTGGCAGGATATGAGTTATGCCACAAAAAGCCAACACATGCCCCAACGAAGCATCCAGCGAAAACAACAATCTCTGCCGAATTAGGTAAATAAAGGATTTGTAAATAATCAGCAATTAGAGTATTACTGGATACGTAGGCCAGTATACCAAGGGTAGCCCCTATTATTGCAGAAACTCCAGTAGCTAATCCATCTATGCCATCAGTCAAGTTAGCACCATTAGATACAGCACTGACAATAATAATGATAATGGGAATAAAAATAAGCCAAAGGAATTGACCTGCATTATCTCCTAAAAACCAGAGAAAAATACGATAGTCTAATTGATTATTTTTTAAGAAAGGTATGTTTGTGATAGTGGATTTAGCGTAAACCAGAGTATCGCCGTTTTGATTAGGCGCATCTAAAACTCTGACAATCTCAAATCCCTTCTCTTCAGCAAAATTCTCAGTCATCCTGACTAAAACGTCATTATGAATCAGCATGACCAAACCTATCAAGAAGCCTAATCCTATTTGACCATAAATCTTAAATCTACCATGTAAACCTTTTTTATCTTTCTTGAACACTTTAATATAGTCATCAACGAATCCGATTGCTGCCATCCAGACAGTAGCCAAAATTAAGGTGAGTATATAAATGTTATCAAGCTTAGCTAATAATAGACATGGTGCTAAGATGGAAAGAACGATGATAACACCACCCATAGTGGGGGTGCCTGATTTTTGTAGTTGACCTTCGAGACCGAGGTCACGTACAGATTCTCCTATTTGCAATCTTTTCAAAGAACTTATAATCCGATTACCAAAGATGATCGAAATGATCAGTGATAAGATAATCGCAAGACCTGTGCGAAATGAAATAAACTGAAATACTCCTGCGCCAGGAAAACCAATTGACTTCTCTAAATATTCAAATAAATAGTAAAGCATGAAACGTCTATGACGTAAATAATTAAAATACCCGAAGGCATGATTAAAATTTATTATTTGATAAGAAGCGTTGAGCTATATATCGTATACATATAAACAAGCTTCAATAACGATAGCTGTATAAATACAACTATTACGAATTCAGAATTCACAAAAATCTAAGCCTAACAATGAGTCTACTGACTCCTAAGATTTCTGTTTCATCAAAATGTATTCTCTGAGTATCTTTAAAGTGGTATCCTTTAAAAATTAACAGTAGACAGTAGACTGCTCAGAACTTTTTCCAATACAATTGCCTACCGCTACTGTTAAAACCAACCTGAGAATGATAATAGAACCTACTCTTAACTGTGTCTAAAGCAAATATGCTTTCAGAACTAGTTTATCATCAAAGGGAATCTTCTTCCCCTTTATTTCTTGGTATTTTTCATGCCCCTTGCCTGCGACTAATACAACATCGTATTCTTGGGACATTTTTACTGCAGTTTTTATCGCCTGCCTGCGATCTACGATGATTAATACTTTGTCTTGGTCTTCTTCTCTCACACCTGCGTCCATCTCCTCCAGTATCTCATTTGGATCTTCATCCCTGGGATTATCAGAGGTCAATATGACTTGATCACTATACTGACAAGCTAAATTAGCCATCAATGGTCGCTTACCCTTATCGCGGCTTCCGCCACATCCGATCACTGTAATTAAGCGACCCTTCTTCATCACCTTTCTTATCGCTGAAGTGATATTCTTCACCGCATCAGGCGTGTGTGCGTAATCTATCACGCCGAAGACTCTCTTCACCTGGCCGACGATCACGTCGAACCTCCCTTCTGCAGCACTGAGCCTGCTGATAGCTTGAAGTAACTCCCCTTCAGGAACTCCGAGTATATCTGCGACTGCATATACTGCCGTTATATTGTATGCATTAAACAAACCGGTAAACATAGTGTACACCTCATGGTCATTGATACTCAGATGTAGTCCTTCCAGGCTGTCGCCCAGGACCTTAGTCTTATAATCGACTAAGGTCCTTAGGCTATACCTATATGTAGTAGCTTTCGTATTTTGGACTAAATACTGACCGTGTTTATCATCCACGTTTGTTAATGCAAATGCATTATCATCTAACAAGTCAAAGAACTTCTTCTTAACATCTATATACTCCTTATAAGAGTCATGATAGTCGAGGTGATCTCTGGAAAGATTACTAAAAACGCCTCCAGTAAATGTCTGACCAGCTATCCGTCTCTGATGTATCGCGTGTGAGCTGACTTCCATGAAAACATAGTCGCAAGCTGCATCCACCATTTTCGCTAAAACTTCATTTAGCGAGACTGCATCAGGTGTAGTACGCTCAGTCATGAGCACCTCTTGATGTATTTTATTTTCTATAGTCGAAATGAGTCCAACTTTATATCCTAACTCCTGAAATAGATCAAACATCATCGTCGTGATCGTAGTCTTCCCATTCGTGCCAGTTACTCCTATCAGCTTCAGCTGACGACTTGGATGATCATAAAAGGCCGAAGCCATCCATCCCAGTAGTCGATTAGAATCCTTTGTCTGTACAGTAGTCACTCCATCATATACTTCGCTTCTCTCGGTCACAATAACTACAGCACCTCTTTGGATTGCCATTTCAATAAAGTCATGCCCATCAAGTACCAATCCTTTGATTGCTACAAAAGCATCACCATTTTCTATTTTTCTTGAATCAAGATGAATACCGTTGAGAAATATATCACTGCTTCCATAAAGCTGATGATCAATCTGACTGGGTAATACTTCTCTTAATTTTTTCAATCTTCTATGTGATTATCTCTTTCGATAACTATTTTAAAAACAATTCTATACGTTGATCTATGAGCTTTGTCCCTGGTAGCACACTCTGCTTACGCACCTTTCCCACACCACTTAGCTCCACACTCATACCCAAGTTCTCAAGTACGTACACTGCGTCTCTTATGCCCATCCCTGTCACATCCGGCACCACTTCAGGCGTCATTTTATTCTCTTCTAAAGCTATCCTACTATTTCCTGGTAAAAGGCTGACCCACGGCCTATCTGTCCGCATCTGAAAGTCTACATCGACATATGCTAAGACCGTCTCAAAATCATTGGAATATCCAGCTTCCTTCTTTGTTATACTTTCTCCTGCGATTGATTCCCCACCATTTATCGGATCATATAATTCTGGCTTAATAGCGTAACATTGATCAGCGATTGATTTAAATACTGGCGCTGCTACTGCGCTACCATAATATTCACCCTTTGGCTCATATAGCACGATGATCATAGAGTATAATGGATTCTCAGCTGGAAAATATCCAGCAAATGATGCATTATGCTTTTTATTTTTTTCGTCTACTGAATTATAATTTACGCTGGCAGTACCTGTCTTTCCCGCCAGATTATATTTATCAGATTTTATATTTTTTGCAGTTCCATAGAGGACTACTTTCTCCATCATTTGCTTTACCTGATCAATATTATGTTGTGAGGCAATCTGATGATTGAGCGTTTCAGGTTCAAATTTGGTTACCAATTTGCCATCTCTGATTATCTCATCCACCATCATTGGTTTCATGAGCTTTCCATCATTAGCTACGGCATTATAAAAATTAAGCACTTGTAGTGGCGTGAGCATCAATTCATAGCCGTGAGCCATCCATGGTACTGTCGTACCGTACCATTCTGTACTATTACTTTCTGGATCTTTTATATATGGTTTAGGTTCACCTATTATTTCTATACCTGTTTTTTCTTTGAGTCCAAATGATTCTAAGTAAGCTATGAACTCTTTTGCTTTTGATTTTGATCCGAAATATTTGTCGGTCATACTTGCTATTCCAACATTGGAGGATATCACAAACGCTTCTTCCAAAGTCTCTTTTCGACGACCATGGATGTGTGAATCTTCCATCCATTGATCATGAAATTTTTTCCTACCTCCTTCTAAATCTACCTCTTGTTGAAGTCCCACCTTACCACTTTCTAATAGGGCCAGAACTGATGCTAGCTTAAATGTAGAGCCAGGTTCACCTAATTTACCGACAGCATAATTGTACCTTTCTTCGTACGCTCCATTAATCTTTTTAATATTAGATATGGCGCGTATCTTACCCGTCTTTACTTCCATCAGTACTGCACATGCAGAACTAGCACGGTATTTTTTTGCAGCTTTGCTCAGCTCGTGATGGACGACATCTTGTACCGGCATATCTATGGTACTGACGACATCGTCGCCTCGCTTCATCTCACTATCTGCCAAATCTTGCGCAGGCACCCATACGCCTGAAATCTTCTTCATTAATTGTTTTGACTCCTCACCTCTGAGCACATCATCATAGTAACCTTCGATTCCTATTTTCTGTAGCTCTTCATTACCCGCTCTGTCAAGACCAATAGTTCTGGATGCTAATTTCTTAAATGGCTTAGTCCTTCTCGACAGACGATTGATGATTAATCCACCACCATTGGACCCTCTTCTGAGCAATGGGAACTTTCTAAACTTCCGATATAGGTCATGATCAGCCTTCTTAGCTAAGAGAATATTGCGACTCCCTTTCTCTCCTCTCAAGAAATACCCATCCCTTTTCTGTGTGAGATAAGCTTTCCATTGATATCGAGACCGATTAAAGTCTGCATAAGTCTCTAAGTAAATAGACAGTGAATCTATATCCGACTTAAAATCGCGATCACTTGCTGCTGCTGGATCAATTCGTATTTCAAAGAACTGTACGGAAGTCGCTAACAGACTTCCATCATGTGAGTAGATACTGCCTCTCTCAGATTCGATCGGCATCCATTTTACATAGTCACCACCCTTGTCTCTCCACTCCTTACCCTCTAAGACAGACACTCTAAATGCCCTCCACATGATGACTAATGAGAGTATGACGAAGAAAAATAAAACCAGATAAACCCTGATTAGAAGTTCGTTCTTCTTATTCATCTCCATACTAACCCTTCTCTACTTTCAATTTTTGCGGCACAGATCGATTTTCTTGTAAATCAACCTGATCTAACTTCCTCAATAACTCACTCTGAGTACTACCATGCATAATTTTCTGCTGGATATATATGTACTCCCATTTTGCCTCTTTAATTTCTTTTTTAGTATACTGCACTTGCCTAAGCTTCCTCTCAGCAGCATGCGTATTTGCAATGTATATGACTCCGAGTAAGGCAAGAAAAAGGAGGTAAGGCAGATTCATAAAAATGATATCAGTCCCTAAAAACTTTTTCTTTCTTTGTGCCTCTTTGTCTGACATTACTATATCTTTTCAGCTATCCTAAGTTTAGCACTTCTTGATCTTGGATTTCGACTTTGTTCCGATTTATCCGCCATGATTACTTTTTTGTTGATCACTTTGAAAGGACTGGTCGATTTACCATAATCATCTTGCGTACGTTCGCCTCTGACATTACCTGACTTCATGAATTTCTTCACAATCCTATCTTCAAGTGAGTGATAACTCATGACGACCAGCCTACCACCAGAAGTTAAGGATTCTGATACATCAGTCAGCATCTTTTCTAATGATGCCATCTCGTCGTTCACCTCTATTCTGAGCGCCTGGAATACCTGAGCCAAATATCTTGACTGGTTACCCATACTCACACCTGATAGGAATGCAATAAAATCTTGTATGTCTGTAAATGATTTAGTTCGTCTTCTTTCTATAATTCGATTAGAAAGAGTTTTTGAGTTTCTCACTTCTCCATACTTACTGAATATGAATAATAGTTGACTTTGCTGATATGTATTTAATATATCGGCGGCAGTCAGACCACTACCCTGATTCATTCTCATATCAAGATCGCCGCCTACCATATATCCGAATCCTCTTTCTCGAGTGTCAAATTGAAATGATGACACACCCAGATCGGCCAACACACCATTTACGTGGGTGAGCCCATAATAATCGAGGAATCTACCTATGAAGCGAAAATCTGAATGAATGAAGGTGAAGTTATCAGCCTCTACAAGATTTCGTCTTACGTCTTCGTCTTTATCAAAGCTATACAAATGCCCTTTGGCATTTAGCTGCTTTAAAATCGGTTTTGAATGTCCACCCGCTCCATATGTGACATCTATGTAAATACCTTCTTTCTTGATTTCTAATCCCTCAAGGCATTCGTCTAATAGAACAGGTGTATGATATTTTGTCATGACAATTTGATTTCGCTATCCGGGCTTGATTGGTTGTTAAAGACCTGATCAGCTATCTGAGAAAAGTCGTCGGGCTCTTCTCGGAGCATTTTGTCATAATTTTTTTTTGACCATATTTCAATTTGTTGTTGATAAGCGAATAAGACCAGCTCTTTTCGGAGCCCTGCATACTGCACTAAAGTCTTCGGCAGTAGTATTCTCTCCGCCGCATCCACTTCAATCTTCGAAGCTCCCCTGTGAAAATATCGGATCGCTTGTCTATGCTTAGTATTGTGGATGTTAAGCTTATTGATTTCAACAATTTTTGAATCCCAGACTTTTCTGGGGTATAACATTAAGTGTGTTTCGTATCCTCTATTGATAGTAAACTCTGTCGCCTCGCTACCCAACTGCTTGATAAGATCAGATGGCAAGCGAACACGCCCTTTGGCATCCATCTTACAATCATACTCTCCAGTCAAGTAATAATCCATGAAACACTCTCAATCATTGATGAGTCAAACATATGAATCATTTCCCACTTTCTACCACTTTCAGACACAATTTTTTCAAAATATATTACAAATTTTCGTAATCTGTAATTTTACTGGAAACAAGCTACTTACACATAATCTAACGCCCTCTTTTGCTAAATGCTTGATTCTCAATCGGTAAGTAACTTTTTACTACCCTACAACTAACTAACGATGAGTCAAATATAGTTTAAATATATATATAATATGTAAAAAGCTGAATAAATGTGTATTACACATATAAATAATTTATAATGTGTAATGTTTATGGGTGTTTGAGCTGAAAAATAAATATTTGGAAATATTCAGGTAGCTAAGATTGCATCACTAAACAGCATGATTATTACAGATTGTATCTCTCAGAGACGGAGGTAATATCATCATTGCTGTCCATATCAAGATTATAGCTATTACTTAGAAGCCAAGACGCTATTGAATACGCTATAATATTTATTAGGCCAGACAGGGGCGTGATCAAAACTTAATATCACTGCTCAATAGCTAATCTTGATGTAACGCTCTTCCATATTATTATAAAGTCCAGTATTAAAGTGTACGTACCCGACTAATAATATAATACCTCTACTATTAAAATATTTTAATATGGAATAAGTCCTCATAGTCAGCTCTGGTCATTGGAAACGTACGTATGCTTTTAGCACATCAACTAGCTAGCGATACTTGCTTTTAAACAGAATCATTAAGCGTACTCGCAGATGATTATTCTGTGCCTAAGAAAATCAATTGATAGGTTTGCTCATTATAGTCATCATATTTCTATGATTGATGTCTATAATTCATAGGCCCTATAATAAGTACTTGTAGTCTTAAGCTAAGTGCAGGTAAGTGTAGTCTTGATAATATTCATTCGTCAAATTTTCGAACTTTCATCATTTATTAAGATGAGTCATGACTTCACGACTTTAGTCAATAATAAATAAAAAACTTCTGCATCTACTGGCTTATACTTACCACAAAAAAGTCAAATCTATGTCTGTCGTCCCTGATGAAGCGATCATCCAGAAGATAGCTGTACCTTATTCCTAAGTCCACTTCTAATAATCTAAAGGCTCTGAAGTCAAAACCTAATTCAACTCCTGCGGATCGCATCTTATCTGTTCTCTCAGTAAAAGGAAATTCACTCACTGTCATTAATCCATGATCGTAGAATAAGTTGGCCTTCACACGCTTAATGAATGCAATTCCTGAAAACGCCACATCTGGATACCAGATTGGAAAGGCGTAATTGACTCCAAACTTTACAAACCGATCACGGCGTAAGGATATATCATAGCCACGCGGATAGTCAAAGCCATCAGAAAAGCGATAGCTGTCAAGCAGTCTTTCTTTTTGAAAATCAGCTTCGATCGAGAATGAATGATTGGGTCGTATACCTGGCAGATAAAGAGTTCCTCCAAAATTTATAGACCTTCCACCGATTCTCCCAGGAGTGAAAGCTTGCCTTAGTCTAGCAAAGCCTACTACGCCTAAGCGGGGATTCAAATGTTGAAGAGCGGTGAATCGCGTCATACGAGCGCTCACAAATAAATCAACTGCATGAAAGTCAATATCGGCTAAAGGGGCATCAATCAATAATGAAACTTGCTGTGCGCTTGGAGCAGCGAATAGTATGGTATCTGAATTAACCTGATCTGGGTCAGTGAAATTCTGATCCACCTCAATAGAGTGATAAGCATGACGGCCGCTTAAACCCACAGAAGTGACGGTATTTCCTTGAGAGAAGTTAAGCGGCACGAAGACGCCACTTCTGATGATATTCTCTGACCATGATTCAGCGTATGCGTTCTGGACGAATGAAGTATCAGATAGCATACTGTAATTGAGTAGAAGAGCAGACCGATTAGATCTCTGATAGCGTAGGCTCAATTCTGGAAATAATGCTGCATACGTTAGGCCTGCAGAATAAAGCCATTCATTTTCATTGAAGTTATAATTCGCCGAGACATCCGCTGATAAGGTGCTAAATACGTTATCAGAAAGTAGATTAAGTTCTACTCCACCAGTGTAGAAATTAGCAAGTAAGCTGTGTGGATTAATTAGTCCCGAAAGTCTATTAAATCGGTTTATTTCAAAGCTGTCAGTACTGACTCCCTGCAAAAAGTTATCTTTTTCTTGAGCCATTAAATCTTGAATATAGAGGCCTTGGTATTGACTCTTCATGGATTTCCGCTGAGTCCATTCGTTAGGGTTCAGCTGAATCTTTTTAACATTATAACCTTCAGCACTGAATTCGCTATATACCAACCACATTCCATCATGTGACACGGCTGGTTGAAAGGCTCCAATTTCCACATCCGTGACCTGATAGAGCTGACCATCCTCAGTACGCATGGCAAAGATATTATTAACAGCATTAATCGCCTTAGAAAAATACACGTACTCATCCTGAACCTCTAAATGACTAATCTGATCTCGGGACGGCATACCAATATCCGATAACTTCCTCGACCTTAGATCAAGTGTCTGCACTTGAAATTGCTGATTCTGTTTAGCTAAGAGTATAACTTTATTATCGCTCTTCCATTGAGGATAGCTGTATCCAATCTCAGCACCCATACTTATTTCTTCTATGATCTCACCGTCCTCAGCATCGAGAATATGCAGACTATAGCGAAGCTCGTCATCCACGTGGACTGCCACGATACGCTTTCCATCAGCAGAGATATCTGGAGAATAATAGCTACTGTGATAGCTTAGTCTTCTTTTTTGCTGAGTGGCCAAATTAAAGGTCATGATATCAGCATATCGCCTATACCTTCTTCTAATATCCCAGTCCAGCTCAGCCCAGACGAGTTTATTTCCTCCAGCTGACAAGGTGGCCATTGGACCTTCTAATAAAAAGCCTGGTCTCAAGAGGCGTGACTCCTCATCCTGCTCATCTATTAGGACAAAACTTTTAATCTGATCGTAACTTTCTTTTTGCATAATGATACGACCATCTTCAAGATACTGCGGTCCGCTGTAGTGAGTCACAGTTCTCTTCGGCCTATTATTAACGACAATCGCCTCAGGCCCCACTCTAACTTTAGAATTCTTATCAAAATTATGGCGCATGTTGGCCATTGTATTTTTATATAGCTGCCTGATGGTATGTCCAGTTCTTTTCTTATAGCTTCTAGCGAATGGATAGATGAGACCCTTATACCGCACCGCGTCATCCGTCACCTGAGACCAAATATTGGGACCGAACTGACTTCTTCCTTCGCTAAGCATGTGGTATCCAAGGTTGTACCAGTCTGGCACAAAGTCTTGGAGTGACCTAGCTGCTGCTTTTTCATAGCTATACTCTTTACCAGCTGCAAAGAGCGCCTTATATTCCATGGTGAAATATGGCTGCCGACCCCTCCCTGACTGACTAAATACTGTCTCGGCTATAGTGGCATCACCTTCATAATACCATCTAGGTAATGCTAATCCAATCATACCACCCCATGCCCAGTCGCCCAATACCTGACTGACTATCTTCGTGATGCCCTTCTTGGTATTGTTAAATTGTTTGACATGCTGGTATTCGTGGATGGTCAGGTGATCCACCCAGTCTGTAGCATAATCAAATTGAGGTGGGCGCATGAAAAATTCGGAACGAAAAGGTGCTACAGTTACGAATCCATTAGCTAATACAGTCTGATGGTGCAGGACAATAGATACCTTTTTATTTTTATCGCCAATTGATGGAGTCTCAAGATCCCACATGTCATGAATGATATTGACGATACGATTTGCTTTGGGAGCTAATCCCTCTGGGAATATGACTTTGACCCTCTTTGTGTTGATCTGCTTCCAATGTAAACCAAAGGCATCATTGCCGAGCGGATTAGATGGTACTTGGCTTCGCCCATCATTAGATTGACCCAGCAACATAGTTATTATAACGAGTATAAAGCACACCTTTCTATTCCAAAAATGGCTCAGTTTTAGGAGGCATAGGTGCCCTGGTGGATGGTCAGATATATGCACTAAATATGATTATAGCTGAGTTGCGTGAAATAGTTTAGAGACATAAATTTAAATTTTATTGAAAATACATTCACCTCTGACATCTAAGCGAGCATGATATAATGAGTGTTTTGATGAGACTTTATACAAGATCCATACTTTACGCTTAGTCATCGCTCAGGTTTAGCTTTTTTGTATAGGAGAAAAGCCTACTTCAGCTTTTACGGTGATAAAAATACAATTCCCATGTAGAGTGTCTTGTCACTTAGTCTTTGGCATAGTACCTTTTGCACCTAATGGTGTTCAGCTTAAGTTGCAAGACTCCAGTGATGGCTTCTCCCACAATGGATAAATTCATCTTAGAGGTGCCCCTCACCCTGTCCTCAAATGTGATGGGTATTTCTTTCAGCTTAAATCCAAGAGTCCATGCGGCATATTTCATCTCAATCTGAAAAGCATATCCGACGAATCGAATTTTATCCAGATCGATGGCTTCTAATACTCTCCGACGATAACACTTAAAGCCTCCGGTGGCATCTTTCACGGGCATCCAGCTTACAGCCTGAACATAATACGAAGCCCCTTTAGATAATAATAGTCGATCTAAGCCCCAATTGACCACTCCGCCACCATCCACATACCTGGACCCTATGCATACGTCAGCATCACCCTCGTGACACTCTCTCCTCATGCGCTCTAAATATTTGGGATTGTGAGAGAAATCTGCATCCATTTCAAATATATAATCATATGCATTATCTATTGCATACCTGAAGCCAGCTATGTAAGCTGTGCCCAGGCCAGACTTCTCTGTTCTCTCCAGAATATGTAGCGATTCGGTATGATCAAGTTGTAACTTTTTTACTGCCTCAGCTGTGCCATCCGGTGAGCCGTCATCCACGATCAATATGTGAAAGGGATGATCTAATGAAAATACGGCTGATATAATCTCATGGATATTTTCAATCTCGTTGTATGTGGGAATGATGACTAAGCTATCAGACAATGATCAAGAAGTTTTTAGAGTGTTTCCAATACTTATATAATTACACGCTAATATATAGAAGTGAATACAGAATATACGAAATTCAAATACTCAACTCACACTTTCAAATTAAGTGTTCAGCTACTTAGGTCTCGAATCGCTGAGGATCGGATTCTTCAAGAATTTCCATGATAGCATAGAAGAGAGTTTCTGGATTCGGCTTGCAGAAGTAGTCGCCATCTGTTCCATAAGGCGTTCTATGTTCTTTGGCAGTCAGGCAGGTGGGCTTAGCATCTAAATATTCGTATGCGCCTTGGATCTCGATCACCTGCTGCATCATATATGAACTGGCTCCACCGGGTACGTCTTCATCCAGAAAAAGTACCTTATTGGTCTTCTTGACAGATTCCAATATGCTGTGCTCTAAATCAAAAGGGAGCAGAGTCTGCACATCTATCAAATCAATAGTCACCCCCCTGAGCGACAACAATTGTATAGTCTCTTCTGCCACGCGCACGCACGAGCCATAGGTTACCACAGTCAGATCATCTCCTGCCACCACTACTTCGGGCATACCCAATGGCACGGTGTATTCACCAATGTTGTCTGGGAGAGTCTCCTTAATTCTATATCCATTAAGGCACTCTATGATGATGGCAGGATCGTCCGATTCTAGCATGGTGCGGTACATTCCAGCCGCTTGCACCATATTACGAGGAGTCAGTAGGTATATTCCACGCAGACAGTGCAGCATCGCTCCAAGGTGTGATCCTGTATGCCAGATGCCTTCGAGTCTATGGCCTCTAGTTCTGATGATGACAGGAGCTGACTGAAGCCCATTAGTCCGATATCGAAGCGTCGCTAAATCATCCACTAATGGAGTGAGTCCGTAAAATATATAATCCAAATATTGAATCTCAGCAATCGGCCTAAGACCTCGCATAGCCATACCTATGGCTTGTCCCATAATGGTCCACTCTCTAATTCCACAGTCGAAGACTCTCTCGACGCCATATTCATTCTGTATACCAGCAAAACCTTGATTGACATCACCGATCATACCGACATCTTCACCAAAAGCGAATGTATTAGGGTAGGCGGCAAAAGCCTTCCTAAAAAATTCATTCAGAATTTTGAAGCCAACAATTGATTCTGAATCTTCGCTGTATTCTGGTGCTATCACAGGGACTTTTAATGCTGACTTTGGACCAGAGCTGTAAAGATTAGTATGAAGTTGTTCCTGTTTTTCTTGTGCAATCCTTTTAATGGTGGCATCTATGCCAGAAGAAGCTGATTCAGCTGATCCAGTGATGATTTCCAGTCTTCGAAGATTCTGTACGATCTCACTCAGGTGCGGATTTACAAAATCAATTATTTCTTGATGAAGTGATTTCACCGATTCACTATAGATGTCGGTACCTCTCAGCTTTTCATATATCTCAGTAGCTGCCTTTCTTGTATCGGCTATGGGAGCTCGAAGTTTTTTCCATGCCTTGGCCCTTTCTTCTCTTACATATTCTTTTGCCAATTTTCGGTATTTGGCAATGGTTTCTGCATTAATGATATTATTCTCAATCATCCACTCTTCGAACTTACTGAGACAGTCATACTCCTTCTCCCAGCTAAGTCTCTCCTTAGTCTTGTAGCGTTCGTGCGAACCTGAAGTGGAGTGACCCTGAGGCTGAGTCAATTCATATACGTGGATCAGAGCAGGCACGTGTCTCTCCCTTACCTGCTGGCTGACTTCCTCCATGGTAGCACACAGCGCAGCATAGTCCCAGCCTTTCACTTTTCTGAGGATCATACCCTCCCCTTCTTCATTTAAAGCTAATCCAGACAAAGCTTCAGAGATACTCCCTTTAGTAGTCTGTAGCTCTATCGGTACAGATATACCGTAGCCATCGTCCATGACTACTGTTAATAGAGGTACTTTCATGACACAAGCTGCATTCATGGATTCCCAAAAAATACCTTCAGAAGTGCTGGCATCACCTATCGTAGAAAAACAAATCTCGTTTCCATGATTAGAAAGGTTCTCATATGATTTCAGCGATTCAGTCGTTCGGAATTTTTTGGAGGCTAATGCTAAGCCTAACGCTCTGGCATTGGCCCCAGCTGTACTGGATAGGCAGGCGCTGATATTGTCTAAATCCTTAAGCGGCAGCGTCTGCCCCGTTTTATCAATGAAGGCGGAAGCATAGTGATTATTCATCTGCCGACCTCCTGAAAATGGATCGTGAGGACTATCCGCATATAGCTGCGCAAAATAATCCTGAATGGAACATAACCCACGACGAAACATAAATGTCTGTCCACGATAATAGGGAGAAAAAAAATCACCCTTTTGAAAGGCTCGTGCCATGGCAATTTGAGCCATCTCCTTCCCGTCACCAGTAACTCCAAACTTTGCCTTACCCGTCAGTACCTCTCTTCTGGCCAAAATACTCACTTCTCGAGAAACCAAACTAAGCCAATAATCTTTTAGCACTTCAATATGGTGCAGCGAACGTGAATCTGTCTTTTTTGGTAGCAATTCGATAAAGGAAGGGTGCTCTAATATCATTCAGTGTGATAAGGTATGTGAGTAATAGCGATCTACTTATGCGACGACACAAAAGTAAGAATATTGATGTCAATTGGATATCTAATCTTGGCCACAGAAACGAAATCAAGGGAATGACAAAAATGTATTATAAGTTCTTTAAATATCAAATATGCGATTAACACTACATTAACGAGGTATTTACGCGGGATCCTTGTATAAAACTGACTAATTAACTTACTTTTGTATCAAATAAAATTGAAAAAATGAAATCCTTACTTTTTACAGTGTGTTTCGCCTTGGTGAGTTTTCTTGCGGTCGGTCAGATTGATCAGAATCAAGATGCAGCTCCAGCAGATGGTCCAGTGATGACTTTAGAGTCTATGGTTGTTGATTATGGCACTATAGAGCAGCATTCTGAGCCACTTAGAGTCTTAAAATTTACGAATACTGGTACAGCTCCACTTATTATTAAGTCAGCAAGAGGAAGTTGTGGATGTACCGTGCCCAAGTTCGCGAAAGAGCCTATCATGCCAGGAGAAGAAAGTGAAATTGAGATCAGATATGCAACTAATAGATTAGGAAAATTTTCTAAGACAGTGACATTAACGACTAACGAAGAGGGTGACAGCAGAGTCATTAAGGTACAAGGACACGTCAATGAATCCGAGCAAAGTGTGCCCGACGCACCAGCTAACATTTTTAAGGATGTGGACACGAAGAATGATAAAATGAAGAAAAAGGAGTAAGCTATTAGTCGTCTCTTTAAAGTATACTAAAGGCTTTGGATGCAAATTCAAAGCCTTTTCTATGTCAACTTCAAACCAAACTTCTTAATTTTTGTTTATTACTTCAAATAATCGTTGAACTTTGATTGCTGTATTATCGCCCGCCAAGACATTAGATTACGAGCCGCAAACATTAAGCTTTGAGTCCACTCTGCCTCAGTTTGCACAGGAGAGTGCTTCACTCATAAAAACACTTAAAAGTAAGTCCAAAAAAAGTATTCAGAATCTTATGAAAGTGAGTGAAGCCTTAGCTGAACTCAATGTGAGTCGCTACAAATCCTTTGATGAAACTTTTCAGTCTGACCCAGTTAAAGCAGCCATATTCGCATTTAAAGGGGATGTTTATCAAGGGTTCGACGCTGAAAGTCTGACTAAAACTCAGATTAAGTATGCTGATAAGCACGTGAGAATTCTATCGGGACTCTATGGGATTCTAAAACCATTAGATCTGATGCAGCCTTATCGATTAGAGATGGGAACTAAACTTAGCACGCGGAGTGGAGAGAATCTTTACGAATTCTGGAACGATAAAATTACTGACTCACTTAATGCAGAGCTTGCATCTCACAAGCAGCAAGTGATCATAAATTTAGCTTCCAATGAGTATTTTAAAGTTATCAAGCCCAAGCAACTCAAGGCTGATATAATTAAAATTAAGTTCAGGGAGTACAAAGGTGACGAGCTCAAGTTCATATCATTTAATGCTAAGCGAGCTAGAGGACTGATGGCTCGATATATGGCTCAAAACAAACTCACTAAACCTGAGCAGTTGAAGCATTTTAATCTTGAAAACTACCAGTACACGGCTGAAGGGTCTTCTGATAGAGAGTTATTATTTATTAGATAGGCTGATCTATGGATTTATTACGTTGATCCATTTGTTATAGTCGTTAGGCTATCAATTTACAAGCCTTTACTTATTCTGTTTAATTATACATCATGGCTGACGCTGACATATATAGTTTGGCTCGTAAAAGAGTCAGACAAAAGAGAAAATTCTATACTCATTTCATGAGCTGGCTTGTGATGAGTGTCTTTTTTATTTTGCTAAATCTCTTCACTGCTGATTACTTTTGGGCTATTTTCCCTATTTTAGGTTGGGGAGTAGCCATTGCATTTCATGCTATTAAAGTCTTTTCATTCACCTATGGAGATGAATGGGAGCATAGAGAAATAGAAAAAGAAATTACCAAGTTGAAGAATCGAGAAGAGGTATATACCCAGACGGATTTTTCGTCAAAGGAAGAATTCGTCTGACATCATACTGCTCTGGATTAGCAGAATTCTACGTTTCCAACCATATCGTGCGTTAAAGCTTCGTATTTTTATATCTGTGGTGTAATATTTGCACGATATTCTTCATTACACTCCCAGACATGGATGTTAAGAATCGAAATCTACTAAAGGAAAGGTTTCACGAAGTCATATTTGAGGCTGATACTAAAGAGGGTAAACTCTTTGATATCATACTTCTGTTTATGATCATTGCTAGTGTCGTATCAGTGATGCTGGAGACAGTACCTTCTTTAGACGAAAACTTCAGGTTCTTGGTCCATAATATCGAATGGATTTTTACCGTCTTCTTTACCATCGAATACTTCTTGCGCATATATTGTGTATATAAACCAAAGAAGTATATCACCAGTTTTTTCGGTATTATAGATCTTTTGGCCATTCTGCCTAGTTATCTCAGCCTCATATTTGTCGGTACTCAATCTCTCTTAGTCATTAGGGCATTAAGACTATTGAGGATATTCAGGATTTTCAAGATGCTCAGCTTCCTGAATCATGGACATATTCTTCTAGCTGCTCTGCGTGCTTCTAGACCTAAGATCTTAATATTTCTGACCTTCCTACTCATCTTTGTGAGCATCATGGGCTCAGTCATCTATCTGATAGAAGGTGGTAATCCTGAGAGCGGATTCGATAGTATTCCGAGGAGCGTGTACTGGGCTATAGTGACCATGACGACCGTGGGCTATGGCGACATCCATCCGCGGACTGAGCTTGGACAGTTCTTTGCAGCACTAATTATGATCTGTGGTTATGCCATCATCGCAGTACCAACGGGCATTGTCAGCTCAGAACTGACTAAAGATGAATTGAAAGATAATACGACGCAGGCCTGTCGATTCTGCTCAGAAGAAGGCCACGATGTCGATGCTACATTTTGTAAGTACTGTGGTGAACTGCTTAATGATATAGGTAATAATTAAGCCTAAGCCATTATAGCATGGTTTATATCTGTCTTAAGACCTTCTAAACTCTACTTATTTAATTGTAAGTTTTCATATCCTCTACAACTATAGCTAAAATTAGGAAGCCGGCACACGCAGTACGTGTAGCATTCTCTTGATACTATACTTAGCCGCACCACCATTAGCTATGAGCAATAAAAGACCACCGCATATAGCTAGATTACGCATAAACTGCAGCGAATTGACCCGTCTATACTCAATGGGATCATTCCAAAAAGAGAAAACGATGAGTGTGAAAGGAACCAGATAAAGCAGCAGAAAAAAAGATCCTATGTTAGCATAATATCCGATAAGCACCATCAGACTACCTAAAATAAGAAAAACAAGCATACAAATGATAAGCAGATCCTGGTTCCAAGTAATACCATACGCTGTCATGGTATCTTTAGTACTTTGCCAAAAGCCGATGGTATCATATACCTCAAAGAAGAAAATCAATGAAATAAAAACTCTCCCAACCAAATCCGCTAAATCTTTCATTTACTACATTTTAAGACTAAGCCTCTAAAGGCATATAAGTCGATGACATCATAAGATTAATCTGTAAGTTAACTTCCTTACTACAATTTTAATGTGGCTACCGAATATAGCACGAAGTACATAATAGAATTTCGTACATCTCCGATAATCATTCTAAGTGTTCTGAGACTTTTCGAGCGACATTGATCCCGTCCATTGCCGCAGATAAAATTCCCCCTGCATATCCAGCTCCCTCACCGCAAGGAAAGAGTGACTGTACTCCAGGGCTCATCAGGCTATCTTTATCTCTTGGAATTCTGATAGGCGAACTAGTGCGGCTTTCCAATCCGACTATAATTGCCTCCTCTGTCAAATAGCCTTTCATTTTAGATTCGAATGACACTATAGCATCTCTCAGCTTCCTACTAATGAACTCTGGTAATAACTGATGCAGCGGTGCAGCGTACACGCCAGGTATATAAGAACTGCTCATATCATTTTTCGAGTGCTGCCGGCTCACAAAATCTGTCAGCCTCTGTGCCGGCGCTCTTTGAGATCCATCACCTGCCTCAAATACTGCTCGCTCAATAGAACGCTGATAATCTACACCCGCCAATACTCCTGAAAATCCTTCCTTCTGCAGATATGCCTGTGAAATTTCGACCACCGTACCCGCATTGGCGTACGGAGAGTCTCGCTTAGATAGGGACATGCCATTCACGACGATCTCTCCTGGTGAGGTGGCAGCTGGTACAATCAGACCACCTGGACACATACAGAATGAGAAAACCCCCACCCCGCTCACTTGACACGCCAGACTATAGCTGGATGCTGGAAGATTCTCCTCTCTTTGCCGTTGATTGTATTGGATGTGATCGATTAGGGCTTGTGGATGCTCTATACGCACACCTAAAGCAAAGTCTTTAGCCTCCAGTTCAACATCATGCTTGATGCAGAGATCAAATATATCTCTTGCAGAGTGTCCTGTAGCCAAAATGACAGCATCAGCTAACATACTGATTTGGGAGCCAGTTTCATCAACAACGACCACTCCTTCACAACTTTTATTCGATAATATGAAGTCTATAACTTTATGCTGAAACAGTACTTGTCCTCCGCAGGCTGTGATGGTTTCTCTGATGCGCTGGATTATTGCTGGCAGCTTGTTAGATCCGATATGCGGATGGGCATCAATGAGGATGTCTTGGTGAGCACCGTGCTCTACTAAGATGGTTAAGATACGCTCTATATTACCTCGCTTATGCGATCGAGTGTAGAGTTTACCATCAGAATATGTGCCAGCCCCCCCTTCACCAAAGCAGTAGTTAGAATCAGGATTGACCACTCCATCTTGCTGAATGGCTTTTAGGTCCCGACGTCTAGCCCGTACGTCTCTACCCCTCTCTATAATAATAGGTATAAGCCCTTGTCGAATACACTCTAAGGCTGCAAAGTATCCAGCTGGACCTGCTCCGATGATCAAAACTTTCTTTCCAGCCTTAACGATCTGCGGTACGAATCCACGTGCTACTGGTCCAGAAACGTTATCAAAAACAGCCCGTACTCTCAATCTATATACAGGTATTTTCGGCCTGGCATCCACTGATCTTCTGATGACCTTAACCTCCTGAATATCAGAAGCTGAAATCTTAAGTTTTGAAGCCGTCTTGCGCAAGATCAGTTCCTCATTATGCAAGTCCTTTGGTCTGACGCTGATTTCGACACTTTCATTCTGATTCTTATTCAACTGTGTGTAGCTTTGACCACAAAAGTAAACTAAATAGACGGTCGCATGGAACGTTAAATTACATCACAGCTACATAATCATGGCTTATCAGGGCCCCATATATGCCATAAAAGACACACTATCAATGAGTTAGTAAAAATCGGCTGAACCGTTGTGAAACATATGCTTTTTACTTACTTTTGCAATCCATTTCAAAAAAAGGTATTATGCCAAAAATGAAAACCAATTCCAGCGCAAAGAAGAGATTTAAACTCACTGGCTCTGGTAAAATCAAAAGATTTCAAGCGAATACTTCTCACATGATGAGAAATAAATCTAAGAAAGCAAAATTGAAATTAAGAGGATCTACTTTAGTATCTAAAGCGGATACTGACAGAATCCTGAGCCTATTATGCATCAAATCATAAAAAGATAAGCCATGCCACGTTCAGTAAATGCTGTAGCATCAAGACAAAGGAGAAAAAAGATATTAAAGGAAGCTAAAGGCTACTTCGGAGCTCGTAGTAAGGTATACACAGTCGCTAAGAATGCTGTAGAGAAGGCAGGTGTATATGCTTACCGTGATAGAAAAGCTAAGAAAAGAGAGTTCAGAAAGCTATGGATCGCCAGAATTAATGCTGGAGCCAGAGAGCACGGTACGAGCTATTCCAAATTAATCAATGGGCTAATGAAGAAGGATATTCAGCTTAATCGCAAAGCGCTTGCGGACTTAGCTTGTAATCATCCAGAAGCCTTTAAGGCGGTGGTCGATTCAGCCGTATAGTCAGGAAAGCTTCTGTGAAGAAAATATAGGCTCGCATCTTTATGCGAGCCTTTTTTTGTTGAATTTAATTCCAATACACGTCTCTACATTCATTTGATATTGCGTGGATTGTCTATGCTTATAACTGCTAACCCTGCCTGATTATGAACTATAGATTCAATTTTGACTTCAATTACAGAGTATTCATATCAAGGATTCATCGGAGCTTTGAAGCATATTTTCTATAAGGTGATTTATTCATATTATGCATTATACATTCATTACTATCTGAGCTATACAAGACCTATACCTAACAGGTGTACTTTCTGATTCAGTCCCATTTACAAAGATTTTATAAGCTGTCCCGATGTAACTTCGTAGGGATGTTGAGTAATAATCGCAACGGTTATTCTCGGATTAGTATAAGGGTAGCTGCCATGGTGGTCGATGTAGAAAAACTATTTACTTCTCATAGCCTCTACTGGGTCAAGGCCAGATGCCTGTAGTGCTGGTAGCATACCAGCAAGAATACCTATGATGATCGATGAGCCTAAGCCAATAATGATATTCATCGATGATAAGCCAATATTAAAGGGAATCACAGCCGAGATACCCTTAGCCACTAAATAGACCATTAAAATACCTAATAGTCCTCCCAGGAGGCAGAGGAAAACGGCTTCAATCAGGAATTCTGAGAGGATAACAGCTCGCTTGGCACCCAGCGCCTTCTTAATGCCTATGATGTTAGTCCGTTCTTTCACTGACACGAACATAATATTGGCGACGCTGATGAGTCCCACAATAATGGCAAAACCTCCTATGAAATATCCGCCAATACTGACATTGCCGAAAAATCCTTCGACGATATTCGTGAATTGTGAAATAGTATTAATCGAGAAGTTATCATCTTCCATCGGCCTGAGTCGTCTGATGGCCCTCAGATCTCCAGTCAGCTCGTCCTTCATAGCTTCTAAGCTCACGCCTACCTTTGGCTTTACATAAATAATTCTGCCAGCTTCAAACCGATTTTTCCCATTTGTATTGACAAATCTCTTAGCAGTATTGTAGCCCATCCAAGTCACTACGTCTAACTGCTGTACATTGAAGGGGTTCTCACCTTCTTCTTTAAGGACTCCAATGATCTGAAATTTATGACCTAACATTTTCAACTCTTTCCCAAGTGCTTCCTGCTTTGGAAACAATTCCTTTGCTACCTCAGCTCCGATGATCACCTTGGAGGCGCCACTGTCATATTCATTTTTTGTGAAGTATCTGCCTTTAGCGATCTCCATATCTTGTATCTCAGGAAAATCATATGTCGTCCCTAATATAGATGACCCTTCTAAGCTATTGGCTCCATTTTTAAGTGTTTTACCTTCTATACCGATAAGGTAAGCTACAGTCTCCGCTAGCTCCAACCGCTCGCTCAATTCTTTAAAATCATTTTCTGAGGGCGATGGACGCTGGTAATACTTCCAAAAATTTTGTCCTGGATCTTCATCCCAGGGAAACACATCGACCATCAAAATCTCCTTGCTTATCCCTCCGAATAAATCCAGAATAGAGCCTTCTAAAGAATCAACTGCTGCCTGAACTGATATTATACAAAATATACCAATGGTGATTCCTAATAAGGATAAGAATGATCTTAATTTACTAGATCTTAGTTGCTGAGAGGCGAGTCTGAAACTCTCTATGATGGTTCTTATGACTAATTTCACTCCTTAAAATTACGCTATTGTGAGCCCCAATCCTTGTAATCACGATGATTAATAGCCGAACTTTTAGAGAAATAAGGCTGTTATAGCACCATATAGAAGAATCCTCATCAGAATATAGCAGCTAAGTTATCCAAACACTGATATATTCCCCTCAAAAAGCTATTTTTGCACGCTCTAAAATCATACATATGAAGACGAAGTTATCCATGTTTAATTTTGAATTGCCAGAAAAGCTGATTGCTAAATATCCTTCGAAAGAAAGAGATGAAGCGAGGCTCATGGTGGTACACAGAGACACTGGAAAAATAGAACACAAAATATTCAAAGATGTCTTGGAATACTTTGATGAAGGCGACGTCATGATTATGAATGATACTCGAGTATTTCCAGCCCGCCTGTACGGTAAAAAGGAAAAGACAGAAGCGAATATCGAGGTTTTTCTGCTGAGAGAGCTCAATAACGAGAGTCGATTGTGGGATGTGCTCGTAGACCCAGCCAGGAAAATTAGAGTTGGAAATAAGCTATATTTCAGTGATAAAGAAGGTAATGTCATTCTGATTGCTGAAGTCGTAGATAACACTACGAGTAGAGGCAGAACCATCAGATTCTTTCATGAGGGCACTGAGGAAGAGTTTAGAAATATTTTGGAGCAGCTCGGTAATACACCTCTGCCTAAATATATAGAGAGAGATGTAGAAGCTTTAGATAAGGAGCGCTACCAGACAGTATATGCCAAAAATACTGGTGCTGTAGCAGCGCCGACTGCGGGTCTACATTTTAGTAAGGAGCTACTTAAAAGATTGGAAATAAAAGGGATTAATTTTGCCAATATTACACTACACATAGGATTAGGTACCTTCAGGAGTATAGATGTCGAGGATCTATCTAAACATAAAATGGATGCTGAATACTTCAAAATAGACGACGAAGGCGCTGCTATAGTCAACGCTGGAATTAAAGGCCGCAAAAGAGTCTGTTCTATTGGGACGACATCTATGAGATCTATAGAATCAGCTGTATCGGCTGAGTCACTACTGAAACGCGCTGAGGGATGGACCAACAAATTCATTTTCCCTCAATATGAATTTAGCATCGCTAATTCCATGATCACTAATTTTCATTTGCCCAAATCAAGCTTGATGATTATGGTATCAGCATTTGGAGGTATGGAGCTAATCATGTCAGCCTACGAAGAGGCAGTGAAAGAAAAATATAAATTTTTCAGCTACGGTGACGCCATGATGATTCTGTAACTTGGATCCGCTCAATTTAAGATAGTCTGATATCCTCATAAATTCTCGTTTCTATTTATATATAGCAAGAACACTGATTCAGATATAATAATTTTAAAGAATTTAGCTAAAATATTCATTGATAAGGCGTAACATATATGCTTTATCATTATATGTCTTTTATACAGTCAAGATTTGGATGTGACTTAAATTTTTATAGTTTTGCACGAAATTTAGGGACATAGTGGAACTAGATAAGAGGTATTAGGCATTGGAGATAATGAATATTAAAAACTAATTTTTTACATGTATTGGACATTAGAACTTGCACATCATTTAGAAGACGCTCCTTGGCCTGCCACTCGAGATGAATTGATTGATTACGCCATCCGGTCTGGAGCACCTCTTGAAGTACTTGAGAATTTACAACAGATAGAAGACGAGGGTGAGATATACGAAAATATGGAAGACATATGGCCAGACTATCCACGCAAAGACGACTTTCTATTTAATGAAGATGAATATTAAATAGTATACAGCCACGTGACGGGGAATCAAGTAGCCAAACCCAGCAAAAAGATTATCATCGCGATAGATGGATTCTCTGGATGCGGTAAATCGACCCTGGCAAAGGATTTATCAGCAGCTTTACACTACACTCATATAGACACAGGAGCTTTATACAGAGCTATCACTCTGTATTGTATTCACCAAAATATAGATGTCCATGATGTCGATAGTGTCAAGTCTGCCTTATCTGATGCAGAGATTAACTTAGTTGTGGATGGACATACCACTAAGACAATGCTAAATGGCGAGGATGTCACTAATAGAATAAAGAATCCTGATGTGGCGGCTAAGGTAAGTGATATAGCAAAAATCGGTGCCGTTAGGTCTCATCTCAAAGATATACAGCAGAGCTACGGACAAAACATGGGTGTCGTCATGGACGGTAGAGATATTGGCACAGTAATATTTCCTCAAGCAGAACTTAAGCTATTTGTTATCGCCAATATCGAGGAAAGATCAAATCGGAGGCTTCTAGAAATGAAAGAACAAGGGGTGACATACACTTATGAGGAAGTCAAAGCTAATCTTTTGAAGAGAGATAATATAGATTCATCACGTGAAGAGGCCCCTTTGAAGAGAGCAGATGACGCCATTATAATAGATACGACGTACCTATCCCGTAAAGAACAGTTAGATAAAGCTCTGGCCTTAGCTGCTGAGGTAATAAAATAAAAACAATAAAACTACACTACCTTAATAAGGTGATATCTCCAGAATGGACGAACTCCTTGCCTTCCTCATCAATGATTTTCAAGACGAATACGTAGACTCCTGAGAGGAGCTTATCGTTATCTTGATTAGTCCCATCCCAGCCAATATACTCACTTACTGTAGATATATTTCCTTCCGTGTAGACCTCATTGCCCAAACGATCGAAGATGACTATATTCGAAATAGTGGCATTAGGATCATTAAGATTTACTTTGAACCTATCATTTGGAGGAAGTGCATTCACCATAAACGAGTTAGGTATATATACCTTCAGATCCTGAAGGACTGTAATATCTAAGCAGTGTTGATACTGGCAACCATCCACGGCTATCGTAACATCTGCACAAAGCTCACCACTTATCGATGAGGTAAAGCTCACAGACTCATCACAGTCACTATCGCATATTAGATTACCATTAAAGCTCCATACCACGTCACTGAATTCTACTTCATCTGGGCCATTATCCAATATATACTCTACCTTGAAACCTTCTTTTAATTCTGTTTCTCCCATGATCTGTAGTTCTAATGAGATTGCCGGATCTATAGAGACCTCAGTCTGAGTCATACATCCATTTTCATCGGCGAATTCAATAGAATAAGATCCAGATGGCAATACGTAACCCGACTCGGTGACCTGATCATCACCGACAAATATCATGTATTTATCGATATCGGAGACCTCAAGCGTCGGCAATTGAGTGGCACACTCTGTATCGATGATGCTAAAGTCTACTTCGAGGTTATCCGTGATATTAATGGTGATTTCCTCAGTAAATGGACATCCAGCTTCTATATACTCTAACTGTATGGTGTGGCTTCCAATACCAGCTAAGTTGGGGAAGAATAATCCACTTTCGTTTACACCAGTACCCGACCAAAATGATTCACCGCCTCTTTCAATACCTTGTATATTTGCCATGATCTGGATAGGGCTTAGATTAGCATTCTCATTTAGACACAGAGGCCCGACAGGGTCAATGCTAATTCTAATAATGGGGCACAATTGTCTGGACCCAATAGTCATAGGACTGATATCAGTACAACTACAGCTACCATCATCAATAGCAACACTGAACTCAATGGCATTTTCTCCTTCTTTGAAGACGTATACATAAGAGGATGATGCAGTTGACTCAAGGTATCGCCCGTCAGCATAAAGCGCATAGGTATTGGCGCAAGATACCTCACTCCAGCTGAAGGTGACAGATGCAGAGTTAGCATTAGCCCTAACGCTTTCTACCAGTTCTGTCTTATCGACTGTGACGGTTTTAATCTCTGATTCTGATCTGCATTCTCCGTTATCAAGAATAATATTGAGCTGATACTCTCCTTCAGAAAGCCAGCTTATCTCTAAGTCTCCTGGAAGTTGACCTTTTATGTCTGGATTACCTTCTACAGTGATGGTATAATCTTCAGGATCAGCAATAGGTCCCTCGTATATCAATGTAATAGGCATATTATCACAGACTCGCTCTGCGATAGAAAATGAGACGTCCGCATCAAAGGGTGTCACACTGATTATAACTTCCTCAGACATGTACTCGCAGCTTCCGTCCTTCAGTATGGCCTGTATGCTGAAACTGCCAGCGCCAGAAGCGGTGGGATCAAACACTCCTTTAGAGCTAATGATGCCAGTACTGACCCAGCTAATCACGGGATCAGTAACTGTTCCGCTGATGACGGTACTAAATGTAATATTAGCTGTCGTAGGCTTTAGGCAGATTGTCCGAGAAGCCTCTACTATAGATACTCTAATATCATTAAGCTCAGCACATGAGACCGTACCACATGCGCTTGCACCAGTAACTACACAGCCCCCAGGCAGAGCTGCTATTAATTCAAATTGAACCTCTTGACCGGGACTGATATCTGGATAAATGAAGGATGTGATAGCTGAAGATAGGACGTCGACTAATTCTCCATCCGCCATTAAAGTATAGTTTAGAGCATGATCCACAGCCGTCCAAGAAAGTTCGACTTCTGAAGTACCAGTACTCATACAATTTAGATCTATTGAGTAATCTGTTGATGTACCTTGTACTGTAGAGATCTCAAATGAGCATATATCATCATCTTCTGTGACTAATACGGTGAGACTATATTCACCAGATGTCTCTATGGTAAGTATCTTATCGTCGCCGTCTACATCTGTAACGATATTACCCGAGGCATCAGTCCATTGATAAGCAACACTCGAATCGGCATTTTTTGAAATCGACCCAACATATTCAATAGTGCCACAAGGTGTCGCCTCTAAGCTCCCAGATGCATCAGTGACCGTCAATTCATAGATCACCAGAGAATCGCAACCTGTGGACGCGCCACCTTCTATTCTAGCCTGACCAGTATAAGTTTCAGTGAAGGTTATACCCTCAAATGTATGTGGGCCAGGTCCACAGAAAGCTTTTTCTATGATGGTGGGTACTGCTGGAGCAATCGGCGCCAGAGGTGCTATAATTCTACTGGCACAACCTCCAGTACTGACCTCTAAGACCAGCTGCGACGCATTAAGGTCAATAATTGGCTCTGTAAATCGTGGGTCGGGATGGAAAATATTTGGGAAATCTTCCAAGCAAAATTCGAATGGCTCTAAGACTTCGTCCTCACTTGACTGTATGGTAAAGGATGCTTGATAAGCAGCAGGTGCTCTTGAACATTCATTGACCAGGTCCACCTTTAAAAGGTAGTCTCCTTCAGTATTTAGCGTATACAAAAACTGATTAGAATATGATATGGTATCTAAAATAAGCTCTCCTGTAGAGGCGCTTTCAATTTGCCACTCTGCTTGTCGGAAGCCCTCATTTTCACTCATCACCGTAATATCTAAATTAGCAGACTTACAAAAGTCACTGTTATCTCCATTGATATCGACTCCATTGATCATCACTCCCTCTATATCCTTAAAGTCATATGTGCCAAAACCGCGCAAGTCTCTGAATCTATATTTACAAGTGGCAGATGCATAACCATCCAGTATTAAGTAGTATTCTTCCCCAGGAACTAAGGAGGTCACTTGGATGCGATAATCTCTTTGGCGTATGGGATCAGAATCACAATGTAATACTTGAATATCATCACGATCTCCTCCAATGAGTGTAATCTGTAAACCGGTAAACGTGCCCTCGCCTTCACAAGACAATACATCCATGACAATCAGACCAATGGAAGCTGTAGCTGTCAGTTTATAGAATACTGGATTTTGTATGTTAAAAGATGTACCTCCACAAAAAGATATGAGTGGATCAAAGATCGGATCTATCTCGTCCTTATAGGACTGAAGGACTAAACCGTCATACTCTGCTGTATCTTTGGACTCAAATGGAGGGAGAACTGTGGAACGTACTAACTCGGAAGATGGATCGCATACCGCCTCAGTGTCATCCCAGAAAGACTGAGAAAAAATCGACGCAGGGATTAATAAGACTGCACAAACACACCAACAAATGAAAAACCTGTACCCTTTACTCATGAATAATCAAAATATAGATTCTTTGAATTATTCTACTATCCTTCAGAATGGGCGTAAAAGTAGTTATTTGGTTAAGCTAAAACGAATGATTATGAGAGAATTATGATTAAAATATGCAGAAAACCTCATATATTATTATTCCCTTATCTATACAATAAAGTTTGACTATCGGACTAAGGTCACTGTACCTGAAATTTGCCTAATTCTTTCATTGGTCAATGTATAGGTAGCTTTGAAGCCATATACTCCACTTTCTGCAGCCTGACCATTAAATGAACCATCCCAGCCATATGGGTTAGTGGGATTCAAATTTGATTCAGCATGGACCTGATTACCCCATCGATCAAAGACATAAAATTCATTGATCAGTCTAATTGCCTGATTAGAGAATAAGCGAAATACGCCATTCTCATTAGTACCAGGCATAAACACATTGGGCGCATAAATTAAAGCCTTCCGTTCTTCAATATCAATTAAAATCTCGTCAGTCACGAAGCAACCATTTTCTGTTATCAATTCTACACTTACAATCACATCTCGCCGCGAGCTGACGGTGATCGAGTCAATACCCATAGCAAACTCAGCTCCATCTAAGAGCCATACTAAGTCTGCAGCCTCAATACCCGTCGTATCCAGCCCCACTATAAAAGACTCTCCTTGAAATTCTACGCGGTCGTCACCCAATGATAGCGTAGTCTCCACTGCAGAATCTATAGTAAATTCGCGCTCCAAAAGACAACCATTAAAATCCTTGACATATATGATATAAGAACCTGGTGCCAAACCAGTTATCTGATTACCTACAGAGAATTGCATATTGTCAAGACTCAATTCTAAAGGACCATCTGCCGCACCCTCAGTTGAAATGACTTGAACGGATCCATCGGAAGCTGAACTGCATGATTCTGATTGTATGTCTAATTCTATCGTCGTAAATTGATTAGCTTGCTCTTCCACCTCTACTATCTTACTACTAACGCACAAATTATTGAGATTGAGCACGTTAAAGATGTAGGACCCAGGGATCCCCACTTCGATCACACTTTGATTGGAAGGACTTATAATGTCCCCTTCAGAAGTGGTCCACTGATAAAGTATATCTGACCCAGAGGCTGATTCCGATCCATCTATCGTGACTTGATCTCTCTCACATACAAAATTTCCGATGATCGAGGTACTGATGGTAGGACTCATAGTATCTAATCCTATGACCAGACTGGTATCAGCTATGCATCCTTGATTATCTCTTACTTCCAGCAGATAAGTTCCAGCCTCAGTCACATTGGGGCTTAACTCTAATATCCTCGTTAATGACGGAGTAATCCATACTACATCTGATACACCAGCAGAAACTGTAGGATTCAGAGTAATGTCAATTATTTCACAAGTCAAAACAGTGTCACTCACATTAGATATTTCAATAGTGGATTCTGGTATGCCTATATATGCACTATCCCTCACTTCACAATCATCACTTCCCAAGACATAGATTGTATATAGCCCAGTATCGATGATAGTTGGATTTAATTCGTTAGATGTAAATTCGTTTGGCCCTTCCCAGATAATGCGCTGTGCATCGGGCGGAGCTGATGCATTAATCGAAATTGGATTAAAATCACAAGCAAACGTATTGTCAATAATCTCAACGTTAAATGGCGCTTCTCTGATTAATTCAAAGGTATCGCGCCTGCTGCAGCCATTATTACCTACTGCTTCGACTATGTATTGGCCTTCGTTTGATACAGATACAGAACTTTCGAGTGAAGAAAATGCTAAAGGTCCCGACCACTCAAAAGCGGCATCAAATTCATCGATGATTAAATTCAGCGTGGTAGCAGAATCCATACATTGTAAGTTGTCTCCTATAATGACGATCATGGGGGCAATCGTATCAGCCATTATTTCAAAAGAATCTAAGCCTGGGCAGTTATTGATGTCTATAGTTCTGACTGTATATAATCCAGGGTCAGACACCATAGGAGCTTCTTCTAAAGATAAATATTCATTGGGACCTGTCCATTGATACCTGATGATGTCATTGTCACTCAGAACCTGCAACATGGCAGAATCTGCTGTGCAACTTAGCGTTGCCTCCACAAACTCTAATCCATAAGTCTCCGAGAAAAGGACGACTTCATATAACTGAGTATCACGACAGCCTGTAAAAGATGATGCCACAAAACGATAAATACCAGCTTCTGTCACGCTAGGTGATAGCTCAGCAAATTCAACGCCACTTGGACTAATCCACAGAGGGTCAATAGGAAATATCGTATCATTAAATGTGATATCAACTTCTGAAATCATGCAACTCAAGGTGTCCACTTCAAAATTATAACGGACAATAGTGGAATCTCTTTCGACAAGAACAGAGTCAGTTGCTGAGCAACCATTGGACCCAAAGACGAGAGCTGTATACATACCCGCCTTCACTACATTAGGTGAAACTTCTTCAGAGAAGAACCCTTCGGGACCAGTCCACTCTACTCTTGTCGGCAATTCATCGATGATAATCTGAAGGGAAATCTCTGGTTCTGCACATGTAAGCTCCCCAGATGTATTAATATCGTCAATCAGCAACGCATCTTTATCATTTGCAATATTAATAGTCGAAGTATCAGCGCAGCCAGCTGTGTTAAACACTATGAGTTGATATTCTCCAGGCTCAAAGACACGTATCTGAGGTCCAGCTGGATTACCTACAAATGCTCCTGGTGGACCAGACCACGCTCGCTGAAAATCTGGTGTTACCACCGACTCTCCTCCCCCTAAAAATATTGTATCTATATCACAAGTCAAGCTTGACGCTGTAGAGCTGATCACAGACTCTATCTCGACAAGTTCAATATTTATTTTTGCTATAGAGTCGCAGGTGGCTCTTCCGAAAGGGACTAATACCTGACCTTCCTCAAAGAAAAATTCTCCATTAAACTCAAATAGACTACCTGAGCAAATGACGGTGTCCAGGAACAAGGTATCGACTATATTGAGGGTCTTTATCTTTATACATTGACTAGTGATATCAGCACATATGCTAGAGGGTACCTGATCTATAAATCTTTTGAAATCATCTAAATCTGCCTCAGATGCCATCTGTCTAATTTCAGATTCAAAACTTGCATCATAAGAAAGGCCACAAATCTCAAAGTCTGCTGCTCCGTACGATCTTACATCAGGAGCAGTGTTGACATCGAAAATCTCTCGATTGAATTCGTCAGCGATGACAAATTCATACCGATACCTGAGGTCAGTGGGATCAGTGGCGCCCTCTATATCAAGAAAATCTAGTAATAGGTTATTATCAAATACACAAATAGTGGTGTCCAAGCTATTAGTGAATTGTCCTGCTGAAGCCATACACGGCTCGCATCCTATGCCGGCCTCATCGCAAAACTCTATTCCAATATATTCTATCTCTCCAGCGTCAAAGGCTATCTCATCAGCTATCTCCACAGTCCAGATGCCATTCACAGAACCAGTGATAAAGTCTTCCAGACAGTCTCGATAGGGATAGTAAGAACCCCTATAGTTCTCCAGGGTTCTCCAATTAGCATCATTGGACCAAACATCATCTGCAATATCGGGATCTGGCATAGCTGTCTCTACGCAAGGTATAAATGTTACATCCCAATTGACTAACTGAGTATTAGCTGCGCTACCTACGGGTCCAATGAGCTGAACGGACGCCCCATCAGGACTGATCAGATTGACACTCAAATCGCCGATGTCACCATGCCTAAATCGTAGACTTACAGCTTTGACGCATTGAGTTGAGGATGCGAGATCATCGTTGATCACTCCGTCCACCGTAAAGTTGACGTTAGCCTTATCATTATCTATTATTATTAATGTATCAGTAGAGATACAAGCTTGAGCATTGGATATGCCTGTGATGCAAATCTGAGCTAAAGCGGTGAGGATAATGTAATAGTAATATCTGGGCATGCTGGATGACACTCTATATTAAGGCTCCTTATTCGGGTACCTTAGACCTGAGTCTAACGCTTTAATGCTTAACAATCTTTTGTACCATCGTATTATCTGCCCCTTTAATATGTGTCAGGTATGTTCCTGGTGCTAGACCTGAGAGGTCGATAAACACTGATTCCTTACCTGAAGATTTATCAAATGCTGGAAGTGAAAATAAACTTTGACCTGTCAAACTGTATACATCAATGCTCAGCGTCGTGGCTGTAGGGGTATCTATAATTATATTAATATAGTCATAGAATGGGTTGGGAAATACGCTAACCTCAGCATTCAGGTTCCGATCATTATCCTCTACTACGAAGTCTGATCTTGTCTCTGCACTTTCTAAAGCATTTGTTTGGACAGTGACAAAGTCTTTGAGATTCACAGTGTGCTCTCCGTATTGATTAATGGCAGTAAGGCTCACATCATACTTTCCAGCTTTCTCGTACTTAACTCTAACTATCTGATCAATAGAGTTTTCAGGATCTCCACCTTCAAAACTCCAGCTTATGCTCTCTGCATCCAAAGATATTGACTCGAATCTGATGCTCCCTCCCTCAGAAGTACTTAAACTACTGATTTTGAATCTTGCTGTAGGCTGGATCGCATCACTGATGATGGATATATTCTGTGAAACTGATGTCACACCGCATGCGGCATTCACACTTAAAGTGACCGTATAGTCTCCAGCTTCTGCATAGATGTGCTGAGGGCTGAGCTCCGAAGATTCATTGCCGTCTCCAAAATCCCAATTTACTTCTGTTAACTCAGCATCACTACTAAAGTTAAAATCGGCCGTCTGATCTGATAGCGTATATTCAAAATCTAGATTTGGCTTAGCTAAAACTTTAATCAGATTAGTGAGGGTCCTCTTGTCCGTACCATTTAAATTGGAAACCTCATATGTAACAGTATACTGCCCCGGAGTGGCATAGACTATTTCATTATTTGGCTGATCAGAACTAGTTTCATCTCCGCCTTCAAAGCTCCATTGATGATTGGCAGCTCCTACTGATCTACTCCTGAATCTAACACTTTCACCCTCGCAGATTTGCAAGGAGCTGACGCTGAAAACAGCTTGTGGGGTACTCAGCTCTGTAAGATCTATTATTTTAGCAATACTAGCATTACCACACGGACCGTTAACGATAAGGGTGACAACGTACCTATCTGAAGAAGAATAGCTATATGTTGGATTTTTAGTAGTTGATGCTATCTGATCTCCAAAGCGCCATATATACGAATCACCTCCACTACTAAAATTTTTAAATTCGATGGTGTTACTTTCTCCTACTCTTACAGCTGTAAAATCAGCAGTCACTTCAGCTGAAACCTCAATAGCTGCTTCCTTTACAATGCTTTGGACCTCTATACCTCTGAAAATAGTCAGCTTGATATCGTAAATACCTGGTTCCTGGACAGCACTATCAGGATCAAAGCTCTGATACATCAGCTCATCCGAGAGCTTAAAACTCCAATCGATAGAATCTGAATCAGTCGAAAGATCTAATAGATCTATGTAGTCTCCTACGCATATCTGAGCTTCTAACACTTCAAAATCATTGACGACATTTTGAGTGCCTCCTATCGCAGAAATCGAATCCTGCACCACAATAACCTCACTATATCGGCTTGATCCACATTCATTTGAAGCTGAATAGCTAATGGTGTAAGTACCACTGCCTTCATAGTTATGGGATGGCTCAGCAATAGTAGAAGAACGACCATCACCAAAATCCCAAGCATGGCTATCGGCTAAAAGAGTGCTATTTTCTATGATTAGGATCTTTTCTTCAGTTGCTATATTGACATTGACTTTAGGAGCTGACTTGATATTAATAAATTTCGTGTACGAGAGTGTATCTTTTCCTTCATCATTACTCACAATTAGACTCACATCAAAACTTCCTGCCCTACTATAAATTACAGATGGACTTAATATTGTACTGGTTTCTGGAATACCTCCCTCAAAAATCCACTGATAGGATGAGGCATCTGATGAAGTATTGATATAGCTAACTACGGAGCCCGCACATGTTGATCTAGTGGAAGGCGTAAATGTTGCTACAGGCAGTAATTTTTCGATGACGATCTGCTTATTTTCTTCGCTCGATCCACATTCATTAATAGCAGTTAAGCTCACAGTATATGTCCCACCAGCAGCAAAAGTGTGACTTGCGAAATTATCGGAGCTCGATTGACCATCCCCGAAATCCCAAAGATAAGTATCCGCATTATCACTCGAATTTATAAAACTGACGGTCTTGCCCGAAGAGATAAAGCTATATTTTGCCTTTGGCAGTGCCTTTACTTGAATATAATCTTCTAAGAATATGTCATTTGTACCATCATCGTTATTCACCGTTAATTTTACAGAATAGTCACCAGGAGTATCGTATTGCACTTCAGGATTAGGACTGTCACTGATTGAAGGAGTGCCACCCTCGAATTCCCATAAGATATTTATTGCATTTACTGATTGATCTTCATATCTGACAGATTCACCAAGACAGATATTTTGATTAGAGCTGATAAAGCTGGCAATAGGTAACTCTGCCTCTATAGTCAAGGTCTGACTTATCGTATCTGTCCCACAGAGATTATCAGCGATGAGTATGACGGTATAAGTTCCTGGAGCACTATATGTATGCACAGGGCTTTCATCTTCACTAGCAGTGCCGTCTCCAAAATTCCAACGCAGACGTCGAGAAGATTCTGATAGGTCTAAGAAATTCACAGTCTTTTCTGAAATTACATAATCGAATTTCGATTTTGGAGCAGCATCAACTGCAATGTATCCAGCTAAGGCTATAGAGTCTCTTCCTTCGGCATTGATAGCAATCAGTCCGACCGCGTATATTCCTTCATCAGTAAAGGTGACCGTTGGGTTCTGTTCATTCGTGGTGTTTGGGCTGCCACCTTCAAAAAACCATGTGACACTATCAGCTGCTTCTGAGAGATCAAAAAATTGCAATCTTTCTCCTGTACATCCTATCCTCTTTTCGCTGGAAAAATTAGCAATTGGTAACACGATTAATTCCAGATTAAGATCTGATGACGACTCATCAGAGCCACAAGCATTAGTGGCAGACAAGCTAACAGTACGGTTTAATGGAGATTCATAAGTATGACTTATTGCTGAGCCCTTCAGGATAGTATCGTCTCCAAGATCCCATATATACTCCGCATCTTCTAAAGGCCTTAATACTCTAAATGTCACCAGATTATCGTCTTGAATGTCAAATGCGAAAGTCGCATCAGGTACCTCACTGACTTGGATCAAATCTCTGAATTCTATTATATCTGACTTACTCTTTCCATAGACCTGGAGGGTAACTCCAAAGTTTCCGCCAGCGGTGTATTGTACCTGAGGATTCATCTCTGTAGAGAAGGTAGGCGTACCTCCAGCAAAAGTCCACATAACGCTATCTATATCTCCTTCGCTTTGGTTGGTGTATTGCACATTGAGCGGGACGCAAGAACCAATATATTCATGACTAAATTTGGCAACAATCAATTCGGATGGTTCACACTCTGCCAAACAGCGAAATCTCGGATAATTACCGTTTATCGTAGATAGTGAAGTAGGTGACCATTGATTAGTTTCGACAAGGGGCGAAGCCATAATGTACTCTGAGCCAGCAGGGTCGTGCTGCGCTCCAAAATTATGACCCAGCTCATGAGCGAATAAAACTCTTTTTCTCTCACCTGTATCGTTATCTTCCACTATCAGGCTGGAAAAATTAGTGCAGATAGTATTTACCCAAGCTAGTCCATTTGCTGAATTATTACCTTTTAGAGAAAAATCTCTTCTTGACCAGAGTGACGATTGATCTATCTCCGTATTCCAATAGTCTCTTGACCATTTTCTAAAACTATTTAATAAAGTCTCTGTATCATTCGATTTTGTCCATGGATCGCAGCTACTACAATCAGAAACATATTGTCGAACCAAATTGAATTTTATTTCTGTTTCAAACTCCGTATCATAGTTGGTCTGCACTGCATTTAGAATAGCAATGGCATGATATTCGACTGCCTGAACATCACCATAAAATTCGACCATGGAGTAATCAGAAGCAATGGCCATATCTATCTCGACGCACGTCTCTGCATCCTTTTTAGAATCCTCAGCAGCTTCAATGGCTTTATTAAATTTTTCTTCTAAGGCACCTGTAAGCGCACATGAGACAGTTTTTTTCTTTTTCTGCGATGAGGTCAAATAGATCATGACATCATCCGCTGCCGCATCATGATGGTAATAGCGCATGGGCTCAATATTGATCTCGGACTTACCGGTGCGAATGAAGCCATGAATGAAATTGTCACCCAAGGTAATGGCCACCACGGAATTAGGTTGGTCACTCACCTGGCCTACATAGGTAGTAATGGAAGGCGACTTTTCTGATCTGACAGTTGCACCTGATGCTGTCTCAATGCTGTAGTCCGCTGCCAGTAGATCAGTTTCGGATAGTTCTAAGGTGTAAGCACCATAATCTCCTAAGTTGATGGACGTATGAAGATCCAGTGACTTTTTACCTGAAAATAGATGATCTATTTTAACTACTTCATAGTGAGTAATATCTTGAAGGATAGTACTCTGAGAGAGGCTAATCTGACAAAAAAATAAGCCAATAATGGCTACTATGATTGATATATTTAATATTCTCCTCAAGTGATAACTAACTGATTTTTAATTAGTTCTGTGCAAATTTATCTAATTTAAGTTGGTAAACCATACAATTGAAGTCTTCACCGCAACAAAAGTAGTAATGTTATCGTATTATTGACCTACTCTCCTTAGATTGCAAATCATTACGTGCTAACTATATATACGATGATCAAGCAAGCCATAATCCTTAGTTTCCTCCTCTTTTTTTTATCAGAAAGTCTAAATGCTCAGCGGACCAGAACAAGAACGCGTAACCGAGCGCCTGAAGCAACTCAAGTCCCGGTGAATCAAAAGCTATGGTACGGAGCCTATTTGGGTAATTTTGGCTTTGGGAATGGTGGATTCTCCTTTTCTGCCAAAGGTTCTGCGGCATACAAATTTGCTGGTCCTCTGTCTGCTGGTTTGTCTACTAAGTTCTTCTACAATACTATTTCAGTACCAGCCGCACCAGATATTAGTCTCTTTAGTTATGGTGCCGGACTTTTCGCACGTGTTAAGGTCATTCAGTCAGTTTTTCTGCAAGGTGAATACAACCTAACCAGCTATGATAGTGATGGTGCATTCTCGAATGTTAATCCAGGTAGAAAAACCTTCACCTATCCTATGCTCGGTGGCGGATATGAAAGCGGCTATGGGCCATGGACCTATGGCATCATGCTCTTATTTAATTTGGACGAAGACGTTAGAGAATTTGGTGCTAATGACTTCGGAGAATACTGGCTCACATTTAGCTATAACTTTTAACTTCATAAGCGGTTAGTCTGCGAAAGGATGAACTATCTACAGATATAGTAAGCCCTTTTTAGAAGCCCCTGGTAAATGAATGTAAAGTGTCGAAGCATGCATAGTCCTCCTGAATATTGCTGGTTAGAACAGTCTCGCTATGGCACACGGCGTCAAATCAAATGTTCTCTATGTATAGATAAATTGTTAACTTCTGAGAAGCTATATGATTCCCTGAGTGAAGGCTAATTCTCCCTCTACACTCAGTACACTTGGTAAACTCTCTATCTCTCTAATATCATCCGCCTCACTCATGTACTCGAGCTGCTGATTTTTGGATAATCTATGGTATAGTTCATAAGTGGCAGAACCAAAGATTTTAGAGGAGTATGACTGACTAGTAAATTCTTTGTCGAGCAGACACCCAACCGCTTATCTTCATCATGATGAAAGATAGTGTCAATTATTGATAACATAATCAAAGATCAACGGTATGCTGAGGATCGAAGTTCTCGTTTAGTTGTTCGAAATAATCAAAGTGGCTCTCCCGCCATATACGCCTATCTCTTTTCACATTGACGAAAAGCTTCTAATATGATAAACTGGAGCTAATATCAATACAGGAAACTCAGTGAGCGAGAACACAAATGGGGCTAAGCAGTAAGTACTAACTTAGCTTAAGGCAAATTAATAAAGGCCCCGTATGAGGCCGGCATATATTGGTACTCTATATTGAAGCAGGTCGCTGTCAATCTATATTAGATAAATCTGAAAATAAATTATAGGGGCTTAAAGCGCATTTTTCATGGTTAGTCCAATATCAGCTGGAGATTCTACGACATGGATGCCGCATTCAGCCATGATCTTCATTTTAGCCTCAGCAGTGTCGTGCTCACCGCCTATGATCGCTCCGGCGTGTCCCATAGTTCTTCCCTTCGGAGCTGTCTTACCTGCTATAAAACCAACGACAGGTTTAGTCCCGTGTTCTTTAATGTAGTAAGCTGCTTCAGCCTCCATACCTCCACCTATCTCACCTATCATAACGATACCATCAGTATCTGGATCATTCATCAATAATTCTACAGCATCTTTAGTAGATGTTCCGACAATAGGATCACCACCAATACCGATACAAGTCGACTGGCCAAGACCAGCTTTAGTCACCTGATCCACAGCTTCATAAGTGAGCGTACCAGAACGAGATACGATGCCTATTCTTCCAGGATTGTGAATAAAACCTGGCATAATGCCGCACTTAGCTTCACCTGGAGTAATGATGCCAGGGCAGTTAGGCCCGATAAGTCTGACAGGCTTATCTTTGAGAAAAGCGAATACCTTCACCATATCCTGTACAGGAATACCTTCGGTAATACAGATGATGACAGCGATGCCAGCATCAGCGGCCTCCATAATAGCGTCCGCAGCAAATTTTGGTGGTACAAATATGATACTGGTATCTGCTCCAGCTTTATCTACAGCTTCCGACACTGTATTAAATACTGGTTTACCGAGATGAGTCTGCCCCCCTTTGCCTGGCGTCACTCCACCCACTATAGGTGTCCCATACTCGATCATCTGACCTGAATGAAATGATCCCTCCTTACCAGTGAAACCTTGTACTATTATCTTCGAATCCTTATTTACTAATACACTCATTTTATTCTCTTTCTATAATGTAAATATCCTCATTTTCTTTGTGGATATAGTATTGTTCTCTAGCGAATCTTTCAATATCTTTTTCTAAAAGCTCTTGATCCAATAGCGCCTTTTGCAATTCTTCTTGATACTCCACTTTTTCCAGCTCTAACACAGCTAATGACCTACTCAGCTTTAACTGATTAATTAAATTGTATTTATCAAAAAAAGTCAGATAAACTAAAAAAATGAGAAAAGTCAACATGTACTTATTCAAGCAGAAGTTAATCAACTGTGCTTTCCAAACTGACTGAAATTTTTCTTTAGAAAACATATTACATTTTTTACAAATATAATCATAATCTTCAGCTTGGTCTGATTATTTAATACTACACTATAACCACGCTTATAACTGATTTACGTTGGGGTAAAAGCGGTAGAAATCCGAGTCACGACTACCTCGCCATGACTCGCTTATATGTGTATTACTTGAGGATAGATCGGCCAGGATAATATGCCTGATCACCTAGGTCTTCTTCAATTCTCAGTAGTTGGTTATACTTAGCGATTCTGTCACTACGTGATGCAGATCCAGTCTTTATCTGACCCGTATTCAGAGCCACGGCTAAGTCAGCTATCGTCGTATCTTCGGTCTCACCAGATCTGTGACTCATGACACTAGTATATCCGTGATTATTGGCTAAGGATACTGCATCTATAGTCTCAGATAAGGTCCCGATCTGATTTACCTTAATTAATATAGAATTAGCGCTTTTATCATTGATGCCTCGCCGAAGCCTCTCAGTATTGGTGACGAATAAGTCATCGCCTACCAATTGTACTTTGTCCCCGACCTTGCTATTTAGTAACTGCCATCCGTCCCAATCATCCTCATCCAGTCCGTCCTCAATGGAAAAAATAGGATACTTTTTCGTCCATGATTCCCAGTAATCTATCAGTTCGCCAGACGTCAACTCTTCACCACTCGACTTATGCAACACATAACGTGCTTTTTCAGCATCATAAAATTCTGACGCCGCAGCATCCATAGCTATCATGACCTGCTCGCCAGGTTTATACCCTGCTGTCTCTATAGACTTCAAAACTATTTCCACCGCCTCGTCATTCGATTTAATATTTGGCGCAAAGCCGCCTTCATCGCCTACATTAGTCGAATAGCCTTTGCTCTTGAGTACCTTCTTCAGATGGTGAAATATTTCCACTCCCATACGTAAGCCCTCAGAAAATGTATCAGCTCCTACCGGCATAATCATAAATTCTTGAAAATCTATGCTATTGTCTGCATGTGATCCGCCATTGATGATATTCATCATCGGTACCGGTAATACATGGGCATTGACTCCTCCCACATATCTATATAGTCGCTGACCAGCTTCTTCAGCTGCTGCCTTGGCCACAGCAAGTGATACGCCCAGAATGGCATTCGCACCCAGATTAGCTTTGTTAGGGCTACCATCTAACTCTATCATAGAACTATCGATATACTTCTGGTCAAATACATCTAAACCTATAATTTCATGCTTGATCTTTTCTTCAACATTGACACAGGCCTGAGCCACGCCTTTGCCAAGATATCTTCTATCATCATTGTCTCTTAACTCCACAGCCTCGTATTTACCTGTGGACGCTCCAGAGGGTACGGCAGCTCTTCCGATATAGCCTTCTTCAGTCAATACTTCTACTTCTACAGTAGGATTACCCCTGGAGTCAAGTATCTCTCTTGCCAGAATGTCAATAATTTCGCTCATGGTTTTTTTAGTTTTTGTATTTGTCTATAAGTTCAATAAAGTTATCGAATAGATATCTAGCATCATGCGGGCCAGGGGCCGCTTCTGGGTGGTACTGAACTGAGAAGGCAGGCTTACCTTTGATTTTGATACCTTCTATGGTTTCGTCATTAAGATTCATATGTGTTACCTCGACTAAGTCGACATTCTCACTTATGGCTTGTGGACTTACCCCGAAACCATGATTTTGGCTGGTGATTTCTGATTTTCCAGTCACCATATTCTTTACTGGTTGATTTATACCACGGTGACCATGGTGCATTTTATACGTAGGTATATTGACGGATAATGCCAATATCTGATGGCCTAAACAGATACCAAATATTGGCCTTTCTTCATGCAAAATTTCTTTTGTTGTCGCCACTGCATAATCCATAGTTGCGGGATCGCCCGGACCATTAGATAGAAAATAGCCATCAGGGTTCCATGCTTTGATGGTTTCAAAGGGGGTCTTCGCAGGGAAGACTTTGAGATAACATCCGCGTTCAGCTAAGCACCTTAGTATATTCCTTTTAGTTCCAAAGTCTAATACCGCTATTCTACGATCAGCATTTTTCTCTCCATAACAGTAGCTTTCTTTTGTAGACACGACGGAGGCCAACTCTAAACCGTCCATACTTGGCACCTTTTCGAGTTTAGCCATTAGCTTATCTACATCAAATTCCTCAGAAGATATAATAGCGTTCATAGCTCCTTTAGACCTGATGTGTCTGACCAATGCTCTCGTATCAATACCGTGGATGACCACCATTTGATTTCTTATAAAATAATCGTCAATAGTTTCAGTAGCTTGCTGTCTAGAATACTGAACTGTATAATTTTTGCAAATTAAACCTGATATTTGAATGTTCTCAGATTCTATCTCTGAGTCCTTGATACCATAGTTGCCTATGTGAGCATTAGTGGTTACCAAGAGCTGACCATAGTAAGAAGGATCCGTAAATACTTCTTGATAGCCAGTCATTCCTGTGTTGAAGCAAATCTCACCCGTAGCTGTTCCAGTAGCTCCGCCGGCATGGCCTACAAAAGAGAGTCCATCTTCTAAGACCAGAATACATTTTTTATGAGTGCTTGCTATCATAAATTAAATTTTAGATCTCAATTATATAAATAAATTGCGAACTCCATACTCCTAAGTTGACGGACCAATTTATCGATTATTAGCATTAGTTCTAAATGAAATATCTACAAATATAGAAATATAACTTATACGTAAAATGTAGTTATGATTTCTCCTGGAGTAAAATAAAAAAAGCCCTTTCCAGAGTATCCTGAAAGGGCTTTATATTTATTCTCATTACCGTTTTAGTAGCTTATTCTTCTTCATCCGATGTGGATGCCGCAGCTATGGTCGCAGTAGCGGCAGCTGCTGGTGAAGTGGCCGCGCTCTTTCCTTTTCCTCGTCTTCTCCTCGTTTTCTTACCGCCTTTGGAAGCATTTGAACTGCTGTATATTTCGTTATAATCCACAAACTCAATCATAGCCATCTCAGCAGCATCACCTTTTCTAAAACCCGTCTTCACAATTCTCAGATAACCACCTGGACGGTCTGCTACTTTGACCCCAATCTCCTCGAATAATTCTTTAATGGCTTCCTTATTCTGTAAGTAGCTAAAAACAACTCTTCTAGAGTGGGTAGAATTATTCTTTGACTTGGTCACCAAGGGCTCTAAGTATACCCTCAAGGCTTTCGCTTTAGCCAATGTCGTATTTATTCTTTTGTATTCTATAAGTGATATGGACATATTAGCCAAAGTAGCTTTTCTGTGTCCTTTCTTCCGACCTAAGTGGTTAAACTTTTTTCCGTGTCTCATAATTGTTAGTATATCATCGCGCCACTCTCAACACCTGATTATCAGTGGAACTGTAAGCGCAGTTAGTAATTATATTATTAAGCTTCTTCGAGCTTGTACTTGCTAAGATCCATCCCGAAGGTAAGTCCTTTATTCTGCAGTAATTCCTCGATTTCGACCAAGGACTTCTTACCAAAATTCCGGAATTTTAATAGCTCGTGAGTATCATATCTGACCATCTCCCCAAGAGAGTTAATCTTAGCAGCCTTCAAGCAGTTATAAGCTCTGACTGACAGATCTAAATCCTCTAATGAAGTTTTCAGCAGTTTTCTCATGTGCAAGATGTGCTCATCTACGATATTCTCCTCAGCTGTAGCTGCATCGTTAAATGTGATGTTCTCATCTGTAATCAGCATTAGGTGCTGAATCAAAATTCTTGAAGCCTCTTTTACTGCTTCCTCAGGATGTATTGTACCATCTGTCTTAAGGTCAATGGTTAGCTTTTCATAGTCTGTTCTCTGACCAACACGCGTATTCTCTATAGAATATGCTACCTTTTTAATTGGAGTGTAGATTGCATCAACTGGTATAACACCAATAGCGGCATCCTTGGGCATATTCTCCTCAGCTGCCACGTATCCCCGTCCTTTAGTAATGGTCAGCTCCATCTCAATATTTACAAAGGGCTCCATATTACATATGACCAAGTCAGGGTTAGTCACCTGAAAAACATTAGTACTGGACTCTATATCACCAGCAACAAAAGCATCTTTTCCAGTGATGGTTAGGTATATCTTCTCTTCTATTGATGCATCATCTTCTATATTCCGTTTGATTCTGACTTGCTTGAGATTCAAAATGATATCGACTACATCTTGGACGACTCCTTTAATGGTAGAGAACTCATGATCCACACCTGCTATGCGCACAGCTGAGATCGCAAAACCTTCAAGTGATGAAAGTAGGACTCTTCTCAAGGAATTTCCAATCGTCTGACCAAAACCTGGTTCAAGAGGCTTGAATTCAAATTGGCCTTCAAAATCATCTGCTTTCTGAAGAATGATTTTATCTGGCTTTTGAAAATTAAGGATACTCATATACTTAGCTTATGATGAAGATGATTTGGAAAAAATAGTATTTGATGCGCTGGCTTATTTAGAATACAATTCTACGATAAGTTGCTCATTAATCTTTTCAGGTATTTTCTCTCTTTCAGGATAGTCTAAAAAGATGCCTTCCTTCTTATCTGGATTAAATTCTAACCAGCCGAAATTTCTAACGTCGCTCTTGCTAGCTATGGAGTCAGTAATAACTTCTAAATTTTGTGATTTACCTCGCACAGTTACAATATCACCTGGTCTGAGCTGATATGAAGCCACATTAGTGACAATGCCGTTAACCATGATGTGTTTGTGAGACACTAACTGTCTGGCTCCTCTTCTGGTAGGAGAAATACCCATACGAAATACTGTATTATCAAGTCTAGCCTCTAAGAACTGGAGAAGAACTTCACCTGTAACACCCTTTTTGCTGTTAGCCTTTTCAAATAAGTTTCTGAACTGGCGCTCTAAGACACCGTAAGTGTACTTAGCTTTCTGCTTTTCTTGAAGCTGAAACGCGTAATCAGACTTTTGTTTTCTCCTTCTCGAAGGACCGTGCTGTCCTGGACCATACTTTCTTCTATCAAAAGCTTTGTCAGCTCCATAGATAGCTTCACCAAATGATCTTGCCTTTTTAGTTTTAGGTCCGGTATATCTTGCCATTATATAGCTTTGTTATAAATTAATTAAACTCTTCTTTTCTTAGGCGGTCTGCACCCATTGTGAGGTATTGGCGTGACATCTCTGATCTTTGTCACTTTGATACCCGTAGAATCTATAGCTCTAATTGCTGCTTCTCTACCTGATCCTGGACCTTTAACATATACCTCCACATTTCTAAGACCTGCATCATATGCCACTTGGCCAGCATCGCTGGCTGCCTTCTGAGCAGCAAACGGTGTATTCTTTTTAGAACCTCTGAACCCAGCTTTACCTGCTGAAGCCCAAGATATTACTTGGCCTTGCTTATTAGTAAGCGTGATGATGATATTATTGAAGCTTGCTTTAATATAAGCCAGACCTTCAGGTTCGACTTTTACTTTTCTTTTCTTATTAACTTTTGCCATGGTGCAAAGATTATTTTCTGATTATTTAGTGGCTTTCTTCTTATTAGCGACAGTCTTCCTCTTACCTTTTCTCGTCCGAGAGTTAGTCTTAGTACGCTGCCCTCTGGTGGGAAGACCTTTTCTGTGTCGAATACCTCTGTAGGATCCGATATCCATCAATCGCTTGATATTCATCTGGATCTCAGACCTCAGTTCACCTTCTACTTTATATACATCCTGAAGCAGCCTAGTGATCTCTTTAATATGGTCATCTGACCAATCCTCAACAATTGTGCTGTCATCAAGTCCAACTCGATTCAGAATTTCGTGTGCTTTACTAGTACCAATACCATAGATATAGGTCAGTGATACTACACCTCTTTTTTTCCTTGGAAGATCTACTCCAGATATACGTGCCATAATTAACCTTGTCTTTGCTTAAATTTTGGATTCTTCTTGTTAATGACATAAAGTCTCCCTTTACGTCTGATAATCTTACAATCTGCAGATCTCTTTTTAACTGATGCTCTTACTTTCATATTTATTTGTATCTATAAGTTATACGGCCTCTTGATAAATCATAAGGCGACATTTCAACAGCTACTTTGTCTCCTGGAAGGATCCTTATGTAGTGCATTCTCATCTTTCCAGATATAGTAGCGGTGATCAGGTGGTTATTTTCTAATTTAACTCTGAACATCGCATTGGAGAGTGCTTCTTCTATCGTGCCGTCTTGTTTTATTAACTCTTGTTTAGCCATACGAAAATTGGAGTGCAAATATCTAATTTTTTAACGAAATATTCCTTAATTCTATGTTATTTTTTATTGCCTCTTTAATTGGTTCATGATTCGACAAAATGTCTGGTCCTTCTACTGTTATCGCGATGGTATGTTCATAGTGCGCAGATGGTTTGCCGTCTTTTGTTTTGATTGTCCATCCATCTCTCGCTTGTTTCACATCCTTCGATCCCAGATTCACCATAGGCTCTATCGCTATGACTAATCCCTCTTTAAGCTGAGTACCTCTTCCACGTTTACCGTAATTAGGTACTTCTGGTGACTCGTGTAGATTTTTACCTAAACCATGTCCTACCAGCTCCCTGACAACACCGTATCCATGCTCCCGCTCACAATGATTCTGGATTGCATAAGATATATCTCCTAATCGATTACCGATCTTAGCCTTCTCGATACCCTTATAAAGAGATTCGTCCGTTACAACTAGTAATTTCATGGTTTCCTCATCGATGTCTCCAACTACAAAAGTATAGGCCGCATCTCCAAAGAATTCGTTCTTATATACACCACAATCGATTGAAATAATATCACCGTGACTAAACTCATAGTCATCAGGGATACCGTGTACAACCTCATCATTTTTTGATATACATAGTGTAGCTGGAAAATCTCTGTAGCCTTTGAAACCCGGTACCGCTTGATTATCTCGTATAAACTCTTCTGCTTTAGCATCTAAGTCTTTCCCTGAAATTCCTGGCTTTAATTCTCTTGCTACCACAGCCAGCGTGTCGCACACCATGAGACAATTCTCACGGATTAACTCTATTTCTTCTTCCGTTTTATAAAAAATCATGCAGTGAAGAAGATTACATACCTGCGCCGATTGTCTGCATATTACTTCTGCCCTTTAATGAGCCAGATTTAACAAGACCATCGTACTTACGCATGAGTAAATAACTTTCTATTTGCTGAAGTGTATCCAAAACGACGGCTACCAAGATCAACAATGATGTACCACCAAAGAAAATCGCAAAGCCATCATTAACTCCTAAAACTCCTGCTACAAATGCTGGAAAGATGGTTATCAATCCCAGAAATATAGAACCTGGTAGCGTAATTCTTGTCGTAAGAGAATCTATAAAATCTTGCGTGGCTAACCCCGGTTTTATACCAGGTATAAATGAGTTCTGTCTTTTTAAATACTCAGCGTATTGCTGAGGATTTACCAATAGAGCTGTGTAGACATAAGTAAATATGACAACCAATATAAACAGTAAAAGATTATATGGTATGGACTTCCAATCGTTCAATGCCATCAATAAGCCGCTCGAATTAGCTACATCGTCACCTGCTGCAAATCTTGCGATCGTCATCGGTAAGAACATAATGGCCTGAGCGAAGATGATAGGCATAACACCAGACGCATTTACCTTCAGTGGTATGTAATCTCTGACTCCTGTTGCTGGAATATTTCCCGAAGTTCTCCCGACCATGCGCTTCGCGAACTGAATCGGAATTCTTCTGACACCTTGGACGATGAGTACAGTGACCAGAACTATAGCAAAAAATAGGATCATTTCGATTAGAAAGAAAAATATATTGTTGTTAAAAGCACTTACTAATTCTGCAGTAAATACAGTAGGCAGTGTGGCTATAATGCCAATCATGATGAGTAATGAGATACCGTTACCTATTCCTTTATCGGTTATCTTTTCACCTAACCACATGGCTAAGATCGTACCACTCGATAGAATGATTATATTACTAAAAAAGAATACAGTAGATGGAACACTTGGATCTACCGCACCTGGCGTGGATCTGATCATAGTCAGATAAGTCGCTCCCTGCACTAAAGTTATAGCGACGGTTAAAAGTCTTGTAAGCTGAGTGATTTTTTTTCGGCCAGACTCCCCCTCTTTTTGCTGTAACTTCTGAAAATAAGGTACTGCAAAGCCTAACAGCTGTATGATAATAGATGCTGTAATATAAGGCATGATCCCTAAGGCGAACACTGCTGCATTACCAAATGCTCCGCCAGTAAATGCATTAATCAATCCAAGAATATCAGATGCATTCGTTCCAACATCAAGCGCGCTTGCATTGACACCTGGAAGGACTACGAAGGAACCAAATCTGTATACCATTAGTATAAAAAGAGTGAATAATATTCTCTCTCTCAATTCCTTTATTTTCCAGATATTCTGTAGAGTGTCTATGAATTTTTTCATTAAGCTCTTATATTATATTGATAGTACCACCCTTAGCTTCAATCGCTGCTTTTGCAGTCTCCGAGCATGCATGCGCCTGCACCGTGATGGAAGATAAAAGTTCTCCCGTCGCTAGAATTTTAACTTTGTCATTCTTTCTCACTATCCCTAATTCGATCATCTTCTCAAGCGAAAGATCAGTTACACCATATTTGTCAACAATTTTGGCAATTCTACCAAGATTGATCGGTGTGTAAGGGACACGATTTGGATTTTTGAAACCTCTCTTTGGAAGCCTCATCTGAAGAGGCATCTGCCCACCTTCAAAGTTTCTTTTCTTACTCCATCCCGACCGGGACTTAGCACCTTTATGACCTCTTGTCGAGGTACCACCTCTCCCAGATCCTTGTCCTCTAGCTATGCGTTTTCCACTCTTGACTGCGCCTTCAGCGGGCTTTAGATTATGTAACTCCATATTGATTGAAATTAAACTTCTTCGATAGTAATTAAATGGCTCACCTTATTAATCATTCCCATAACAATTGGAGAAGTCTCCTTCACAATGGAATGATGCATTTTCCTTAAGCCGAGAGCCTTTATAGTATCTTTCTGCTTCTGTGGTCTTCCGATCAGGCTTCTGACTTGGGTTAACTTAACTTTAGACATAGTCGTTATTAATTTCCTATCCTTCAAATAATTTATTCAGAGTAATTCCTCTTGTCTTAGCCACCTGCTCTGGGCTTCTTAATTTAGACAAGGCATCTACCGTAGCTTTTATCACATTGTGAGGATTAGAAGAACCCTGAGACTTCCCTAATACATTCTGTACACCTGCTATCTCAAGAACTGCTCTCATTGCACCTCCTGCAATAACTCCTGTACCATCAGCTGCTGGCTTCATAAAGATCTTACCCGCGCCATATTTTCCTTTCTGCTCATGAGGAATGGTCCCCTTCACAATAGGAAATTTTATCAATGATTTCTTAGCATCATCTATAGCTTTTGCAATAGATTCCTGTACGTCTCTAGCTTTGCCGAGACCATGACCTACCGTTCCTTTCCCATCGCCGACCACGACTAATGCAGAAAAACTAAACGTCCGACCACCTTTAGTCACTTTAGCCACACGATTTAAACTAACGAGCTTATCCTTGAGATCTTGGTCAGCTGGCTTAATCCGCTGTTTTCCCTTGTTATTATCTCTATTGTTTGCCATAATGTCTTTTTAGAAATTGAGGCCGCCTTCTCTGGCACCATCTGCTAATGATTTAATACGACCGTGATACAGGTACCCAGCTCTATCGAATACAACTGTCCCAATATCCTTGGTCTTGGCTCGGTCAGCAATCAATGCGCCCACCTTTTTGGCCTGCTCAATTCGTGAACCCGCCTTCTCTATCCCATCCTCCTTACTGGAGGCAGCTGCAATGGTCTGACCATTTATATCATCAATGATCTGACAGTAAATAGAAGAATTACTTCTGAAAACAGATAATCTTGGAGTAGAGGCATCTCCTCTGAGCCTCTTCCTGATTCTGTACCTGATTTTTTGCCTTCTGGCTCTTTTGTTGACCATGATAATGATGTATTTTTATCCAGCCGTTTTACCAGCTTTTCTTCTTATAACTTCTCCTTTAAATTTGATACCTTTTCCTTTGTAAGGTTCTGGCTTTCTAAACGCTCTAATCTTAGAGGCAATTTGCCCTAACAATTGATTATCGTGACTGGTCAAGATGATAGCTGGATTTGTACCTTTCTCCATCTTTGTCTCCAGCTTCACTTCATCAGGTATGGCGAACATGATAGGGTGAGAATATCCTACGGTCAATTCTAATAATTGACCTGTATTATTCACCCTATATCCTACCCCTACTAGCTCTAATTCCTTGCTATAGCCCTCAGACACTCCGTGCAGCATGTTAGATATAAGTGATCTATAAAGCCCGTGATATGCCTTATGCCTTTTCTGTTCAGTAGGACGATTGACTGATACAACTCCGTCCTCCATCGAAATGAGCATATCTGGATCTACCTGCTGCTTCAATTCTCCTTTGGGCCCTTTCACAGTCACCATATTCCCCTTTGAGATATCTATTGATACTCCGGATGGAACTGATATTGGCGCATTACCTATTCGTGACATAATCTGAATTTCTATATATTAATAAACGTAGCAGATGACTTCTCCGCCTATATTATTCGCTTTAGCCTCTTTACCCGTCATAAGGCCACGGCTGGTAGAGACTATTGCTATACCTAATCCATTGATGACCCGAGGCAGCTCACTGACTGAACTATATTTACGTAGCCCAGGCTTACTTACTCGCCCAAGCTTTTTGATCACAGGCTCTTTCGTCAGCTTATCATACTTCAATGCTATACTAATCACGCCTTGGTGACCAGCATCATCATCAAACTTATACTTATGGATGAAGCCCTGATCATATAAAATCTCAGTAATCTTCTTCTTCATGTTAGAACCAGGAATCTCTACGACTCTATGTCCTGCCTGCTGCGAATTTCTGATTCTCGTCAGATAATCTGCTATTGGATCTGTTACTCCTGCCATGTTACCAGCTTGCTTTTGTGATTCCAGGAATTTTTCCCTCTAAAGCCATTTTTCTAAATGTGACTCTATTGATTCCAAATTTTCTCATATAACCTTTAGGTCTTCCTGTAAGTTTACATCTATTATGAAGTCTAACAGGCGATGAATTTTTTGGAAGTTTATCCAATTCATCCCAGTTACCCTCTTCTTTCAACTTCTTACGTAGCGCCGCGTACTTAGCTACTAATTTTTGCCTTTTAGCTTCTCTTGCTATGACGGATTTTTTAGCCATAAGTTAGATTAATTTCTTTGGTTTTTGAATGGCATTCCTAACAACTTTAATAACTGAAGTGCCTCAGCGTCAGTGTTTGCGGTCGTTACAAAGCTAATATCCATACCTGTAATTTTATTCACTTTATCTATGTCGATTTCAGGGAATATAATTTGCTCTTCAATACCTAAGGAATAATTACCTCTTCCATCGAAGGCTTTATCACTGACTCCTCTAAAATCCCTTACACGTGGTAGAGCAACTGCAATAAGTCTATCCAAGAATTCCCACATTCGGGAGCTCCTCAACGTAACTTTCGTACCTATCGTCATACCTTCTCTCAACTTAAAGTTAGAGACTGATTTTTTAGCTTTGGTGGGTACGCACTTTTGACCAGCTATAGCTGTCATCTCGCTCAGTGCTGCTTCTACCAGTTTCTTATCCTGAGTAGCACCCCCAACCCCTTGATTAATACAGATCTTCGTCAACTTAGGTACCTGCATAGGTGACTTGTACGCAAACTGCTCCTGCAGCTTAGGTACCACCTCTGTCATATATTGCTTCTTAAGTCTTGGCTGATAACTCATCTTAAATTAATTCTCCTGATTTTTTAGAATATCTGACTGACTTATTATTCGCATCAGCTTTTCTGCCTATCCTCGTGGGATCACCTGATTTAGGGTCAATAACCATCAAGTTAGATATATGAATTGGCGCGTTAATCTCATTGATTCCGCCTGGATTATCTTGAGTTGGCTTAGTATGCTTCTTTCTCAGGTTCACTCCCTCAACGATTGCCCTATTTTTTTCGGCAATGATTTCTTGTACGGCACCTTTTGTACCTTTGTAATCGCCGGCTATGACTATTACCTGATCTCCTTTTTTAACATGGAGCTTTGGTGAAAATCTTTTCTTACTCATAGTATTTTATTATAAAACTTCTGGAGCTAATGATACAATTCTCATGTAGTCACGCTCTCTTAATTCTCGCGCAACAGGTCCGAAAATCCTCGTACCTCTTGGCTCGTCATTAGGTGTCAAAAGTACTACTGCGTTATCGTCAAACCTGATATATGATCCATCCTTACGTCTGATTTCTTTACGAGTTCTGACGACCACTGCTGGAGATACTGTACCTTTCTTTACTCCGCCTGGAGCTGCGTCCTTCACAGTGACAATGATCTTGTCACCAATCGATGCATATCTTCTCTTAGACCCTCCCAAAACCTTAATACACAGAACTTCTTTTGCTCCACTATTATCGGCTACCTTGAGTCTACTTTCAGCTTGAATCATAATAAGTTATCTTAGATGTATTTATTTAGCTCTCTCAATGACCTCTACCAATTTCCACTTCTTACGCTTACTTAAAGGTCTTGACTCTTCTATTTTTACCGTATCACCAATATTGGCATCATTAGTCTCATCGTGAGCCATGAATTTTTTAGACTTTTTGACAAATTTCCCATAGATAGGGTGCTTAATCCGTCTTTCTATCAGAACTGTGATTGACTTCTCCATTTTGTTACTGGAGACTACACCGATTCTCTGCTTTTTGCTTGATAATTTAGTTTCTTCCATAACTTATGATCTCTTTCTACGCGTTCTAATTTTAGATCTATTGGCCAGTGCTTCAGCATCCATAGCTGAAACTTCCCTTCTTCTATGCTCTGACTTCAGTCGAGCGTAATCTCTCCTGATGTCCCTGAGTACTAATGGATTATCCAAACCTTTGATCGCGTGATCAAATTTTAGTTTTTGCAGTTGAGCTTGAGTCTCCTTGATCTCATTAGCAAGCTCTTCAGCTGAAAATTCTTGTAATTCTAAAAACTTCTTAGTTGCCATTGATTAGCCTTTTGCGTCGTAGTCTCTACGTACCACTATTTTAGTCAAAATTGGTAATTTCTGTGCTGCAAGTCTTAATGCTTCCTTAGCAACTTCCATCGATACTCCATCCATTTCAAAAAGGACTCTACCTGGTCGTATCACAGCTACATAATGGTCTAATGCTCCCTTACCTTTACCCATCCGAACCTCTTGAGGTTTGGCCGTAATAGGTTTGTCCGGAAATATTCTTATCCACACCTTTCCTTCCCTTTTCATATACCTAGTCATCGCTATCCTTGCTGCTTCTATCTGCCTGTTAGTAAGCCATCCAGCACCTTGAGCTTTAAGACCAAATGATCCAAAAGCGATAGTACCTCCTCTGTGCGCAAGTCCTCTATTTCTACCTTTCTGCGCCTTTCTGTATTTGGTCCGTTTAGGTTGTAACATTTATTTATTTCTTTTACTTTTTTAAAAAGTTTGGCAAAGGTAAGCTTTTTATCTGTTTCTTCTTCCACCTCTATCTCTGCTATCTCTACCTCCCTGTCGACCCCCTTGTCTTCCTCCACCACGCTTACCTTTGTCCACACCGACATTAGGGGATAAATCTCTTTTGCCCAGTACTTCACCTTTACATATCCACACTTTGATGCCTATCTTTCCGTAGACCGTCTGCGCTTCACTTAGCGCATAATCTATATCAGCCCTAAACGTATGAAGTGGAGTACGTCCATCTTTGAACTCCTCACTTCTAGCCATTTCGGCTCCATTTAATCTTCCACTTATTCTAACTTTAATACCCTCTGCACCTGCTCTCATAGTGGATTGAATAGACATCTTGGTGGCTCTTCTATAGTTCATTCTACCTTCTAACTGCTTAGCTATAGACTCTCCTACTATAGCTGCATCTAGTTCTGGCTTTCTTATTTCTATGATATTAATCTGTACATCTTTACCAGTCAGCTTTTTTAACTCCTCTCTGATGCGATCTACTTCAGATCCTCCTTTACCAATTATGATACCGGGACGGGATGTATGTATGGTGACCGTGATTCTCTTCAGCGTTCTTTCGATAATAATTCGGGCTACTCCACCTTTGTTGACTCTGGCTTTGAGGTATCTTCTGATGTTTTCATCTTCGACAACCTTCTCACCAAAATCTTTACCCCCAAACCAGTTAGAGTCCCATCCGCGGATGATACCTAATCTATTACCTATTGGATTCGTTTTCTGACCCATTAATTAGAGTTTATTAACTATTTATTCTTCTTCAGAACCGCCGGAAACCCCGCTGAACTGATCTTCGTTATCAATAATTGTGCTATTCTCCACCACGATGGTAAGATGATTTGTGCGCTTTCTGATTCTATGTGCTCTACCATGTGGGGCAGGTCTAATTCTCTTCACCATCGCTCCATCATCAGAGAATGCTGACTTAACAACTAATCCATAATCATCTGCACTCAAAGTCAAATTTGATTTCTGCTCCCAATTCGCTATTGCTGAAAGTAAAGCTTTCTCACACCACTCACCAGCTTCACGCTTTGTGAACTTAAGTATATTGAGCGCTTGATTGATATCTTTGCCCCTTATCGTGTCCACTACCATACGCATCTTACGCGCTGACATCGGAATATTTTTTAGTCGTGATTTTGCTTCCATCTGATTGCAGAATTTTAAGTACTTACTTTCTATTTCCTGAATGACCCTTGAACTGTCTTGTGGGTGAAAATTCACCAAGCTTATGCCCCACCATATTCTCTGTTACAAATACCGGAACAAACGTTTTTCCATTGTGAACAGCTATTGTCTCACCTACCATACCTGGAATGATCATCGAAGATCTTGACCAAGTCTTGATAACAGACTTTTTATTTGACTCCTTAGCTCTGGTGAGCTTATCTATCAGTTTATGATATACGTACGGACCTTTTTTTAGTGATCTTGCCATTTACCTAAGATTATTTTTTATTCCTCTTCTTTCTTTTAGAAATGATGAGTTGACTTGAGTATTTCTTATTATTTCTGGTCTTCTGACCTTTGGCCATGATACCTGTACGTGATCGAGGATGACCACCTGAAGCACGACCCTCACCACCTCCCATCGGGTGATCTACAGGATTCATCGCTACACCTCTAACTCTGGGTCTTCTACCAAGCCATCTCTTTCTACCAGCTTTACCAAGAACTTGAAGTTGGTGGTCAGAGTTAGACGTTGTACCAATGACGGCTCTACAGCTCATCAAAATTTTTCTCGTTTCGCCTGAAGGCATTTTAATGATAGCGTACTTCCCTTCTTTACCCATTAGCGTCGCATAGGTCCCAGCGCTTCTGGCAATAGCAGCACCTTTTCCTGGTGACATTTCAATAGCGTGCACTGCAGAACCCAAAGGAATTTCATCTAAGAATAGGCAGTTTCCTCTATCAGGGCTCACTCCCCTTCCCGATTTCAAGGTATCACCAACTACTATCTTATCAGGTGCAATGATGTAGGACTTTTCTCCATCACTGTATTCTAACAATGCGATAAACGCTGTTCTATTCGGATCATACTGGATACTGGTGACTGTAGCTGTACCCTCTTTTTCCCGCTTAAAATCTATTACTCTATATCTCTTTTTATGACCACCTCCAATGTGACGATTAGTCATTTTACCAGCGTGGTTACGACCACCAGACTTGGTCATCTTCGTAAGCAAAGATTTTTCTGGTCTGTCTCCTGACAAAGCAGAATAATCGTTCCCTTGTCTGAATCTCGTTCCTGGCGTTATTGGTTTATACTTCTTTACTGGCATTTCCTATGCTTTATATATCACCGAAGAAGTCGATCTCTTCTCCTGCTGTTAGTTTGACAATAGCTTTCTTGTAGGCAGATTTATTACCTTTGATGACACCACTCTTTGTATTTCTTGATCTGCTCTTAGCTGGCATAATAGCCGTATTCACTGAGTCTACAGATACATTATACATCTTTTCGATCGCTTTTCTAATTTCGATTTTATTGGCCTTTTTAGCCACTCTGAATGTATACTGACCACTATTCTCTGAGAGATTCTCAGATTTTTCTGTGATGATTGGTTTAATTAGTATCTCTTTAGCCATTAGCTTAAGTTTAGCTATACATTTCGTTAATCTTAGCAATAGCGCTTTCAGATATCAGTAGCTTCTGCGCATTTAATATTTGGTATACATTCAGATCAGATGCGGGCGCCACTTCAGACTTCTTACAATTTCGACCTGATAGATAAAGGTTCTTATCATGTTCGCCTGTCACTAATAGTGTTTTCACCTTGTCTGATTCGAAGCTTTTTAGCATTGTGTGATAAGTACTTGTCTTAGGAGCTTCAAATGTGAAGTCTTCGATCACAACCACACTGCCTGCGCTCATCTTTGCGGCTAAGGCAGATGCCTTTGCGATACTTTTCACCTTCTTATTCAGCTTGATAGTATATGTCCTTGGTCTTGGTCCAAACACGCGCCCACCCCCTTTGAATAGAGGATTCTTGATGGAGCCAGCTCTTGCTGTACCTGTACCCTTTTGCTTTTTAATTTTTCTTGTGGATCCTGTGATCTCACCTCTTTCCTTAGCCTTGTGCGTACCCTGTCGCTGGTGAGCATTATATTGTTTCACTGCGAGATAGACAGCGTGCTCATTAGGCTCTATACCAAACACTGCATCGGGTAGATCTATTGATTTTCCCGTTTTCTGTCCCTCTATATTATATACATCAGCTTTCATAGATCCTATTTTTGAATGACCACGAATGAACCTTTGTGACCAGGTACCGCACCTTTGACCAACAATAGATTTTCATCAGGAAATATTTTAAGTACTTCTAAATTCTTCTTAGTGATCGTCTTACCTCCGGTTCGTCCAGCCATCCTCATACCTTTCACTACTTTGGATGGAGTCGAAGCTGCACCAATCGATCCTGGAGCACGCTGTCTGTTATGCTGACCGTGAGTCGCATCATTGACACCTTTAAAATTATATCTTTTTACTACTCCTTGAAATCCCTTACCCTTACTGGTACCTGACACGTCCACAAAGTCTCCTACCTCAAATAATTCTTGGATAGTGATCTCGTCTCCAAGTACCTTCTGAATGGCGTTAAAATTTCGGAATTCCACTACCTTTCTCTTAGGTGTAGCATTAGCTTTCTTGAAGTGACCGATCATGGCGTTGGAAGTATTTTTCTCCTTTTTATCCCCATACGCTAATTGTACAGAGCTGTAGCCATCCTCATCTTCTGATTTGACTTGGGTTACTACGTTAGGAGATGCATCAATAACCGTGCATGCTACATTATTACCAGCTTGATCAAATATGCTGGTCATTCCTATCTTTTTACCAATTAATCCGTTCATTTACAATATATTATGACTGAGCAAAGAGGTAAGTCTTAGCACAGCGGTAAAAACAATATTGACTAAAACTAGGTGAGTTTTACTTGGATGTCTACTCCACTTGGTAATTCAAGTTTAGACAGTGCATCGACCGTCTTTTGAGTAGGCGTGTAAATCTCAATAAGCCTCTTGTGGGTCCGAAGCTGAAACTGTTCTCGAGATTTCTTATTCACGTGCGGGGAACGCAATACGGTGAATACCTCTTTTTCAGTTGGCAGCGGAATCGGACCAGTTATGACAGCACCACTATTGCGAACTGTCTTTACGATCTTCTCCGTTGATTTGTCCACCAAGTTGTGGTCATATGAACGAAGCTTAATCCTGATTTTTTGATTCATACTCTATTTTAATATAAAAACTCTTTCTCTCAAAAGAGGCGCAAAGGTACATATAAATAAGACAATATGTGAAATTTATTATGCAGAATATTTAAAATATCTGCTATAATCGAACTACTACTGTTAATCGCGATAAAAATATGTCTCTCCATTACTTCTTGATCGTAGTATAGTGACGTATTTCCTAACTACGTCAGTCGAATTCACTACGACCCTTGCTGGACTATCGAATTCGCCTACCATCTGCAATGACTCAAATAATGGTGACAGTCCCTGCTGCAATCTCTGCCAATAATAATCCAAATTATAATGGCAGAATGTATCCACGATATTAAGTAGATATGAAAAGTGCCAGAGCGATTAGAATATCTATCTTACGACCACTAATATCTAATGAAATATCATATGGAAAATTCAACAGGCGCCTTAGTACTCTACGAACAACAAGATGGTGTAGTCATCATCACCCTGAATCGCCCTGATGCTTATAATGCCCTCTCTAAAGCACTTATTGATCAATTGATAGACTGTATCAAGCGTGCAGAAGGAGATGATGCTGTTAAAGCTTTAGTACTAACAGGCAATGGAAAAGCATTCACTGCTGGAGTCGACCTCAAAGAGCTCACCACCAATGCGGCTGCATTAGAAGATGACTCAGCCATCATATCCATATTTAAGGATAGAAAAAAACCCATGATTGGCGCGATCAATGGTTTCACGTTCACAGGTGGCTTAGAATTAGCCTTAAGTTGTGATCTACTATATGCATCAGAGAATGCTATACTCGCGGACACGCACTGCAAAGTGGGTATCATGCCTACATGGGGCATGTCTCAGCGCTTACCCCGATTGATAGGCGTAGGTCGGGCGAAGGAAATGTCGCTCAGTGGTCGTAAGATTAATGCTCAAACAGCATTGGAGTGGGGATTAGTCAATCGAGTATTTCCTGCTGACCAATTATTAAATGAGGCCGTAAAACTGGCCACAGAAATAGCTCAGAATAATGATATTACTGTAGCAGGCATGAAGTCATTGATTGATGCTGGAATGAACATGGGGCTGGGTGATGCATTAGAGCATGAGTATAAGACGAGCCATGCGCATAACGATGGATTAGACTTTAGCAATATGATGGAGAAGCTGAATCAAATGAGGAAGAAAGCTTAGCGTAAGAAGATCAAACAATATTTGTCATTTCCCTGCTTGTAGACTATCTCTCTGATCTTCGTACATCCTCATTGTAATATATCATAACTTTCCATAGCATATTATTCTAAAAGCTTCTTCCACAACTTACCATCTAAGTATTCTACTCGAACGGCTAAGTGCGGACGGAGTAGCAGATGAGCTTTAACTTTTACATACATGATAATACATGTGATTTAATAGATGCGTAGACTCGTGGGATAACTCGGAATGATGCTGTAATTAGACTACTCAAACAACTAAATTTATGAGAAAGACTGCAATTACATTTTGGACATCATCAGTGGCAACTTAGGATGTCGCATCTTTCAGATTAATCTGTAAGTCTAAGTCTATTAGTGATACATGCCTATAGCAAGTAGGCTAAATAAAAAGGGTTCAATCAGAGCAAAAAAAAAGAGGTAATCTTATACAAGATCACCTCTATTATTTATTCGGATTATCTGAGTACTTATACTGCGACTTCTCCTTTTGATTTAGCGATAACCTCTTCTGCGATACCCTTAGGTGCAGCAGCGTAGTGTGAAAATTCCATGGTACTGTTCGCACGACCTGAGGTGATGGTCCGAAGATCTGTTACATATCCAAACATCTCGGCTAGTGGTACATCAGCTGATATAGAGACAGCACCTCCTGATCTTGGCTCTTGACCTTTAGGAAGTCCTCTTCGCCTATTCAAATCACCAATGACTGATCCTGTAAACTCTTCAGGGCTCACAACTTCTAACTTCATGATGGGCTCTAATAGTACTGGCGCACAACTTTTAGCCGCAGCTCTGAATCCTTCCTTAGCACATAGCTCAAAGGCGATTGGCTTAGAATCCACTGCGTGAGTCGATCCATCATAAAGCCTTACTTTCATACTATCAATGTTGTAACCTGCAAGGATACCATTGTCCATCATAGCTTTAAAGCCTTTCACGATTGATGGAAAAAACTCCTTGGGAATCGATCCACCGTGTATGCTATTTTCAAATTGTAATTTTGTTTTACCTGATTTATAGTCGTCAGTCTCTAAGAACTCATCGTCCGCAGGTCCTAACTCAAACTGCATCTGAGCGAAAAGGCCTGAACCACCTGACTGCTTCTTCAATCTCTCTGTGTGATCGACAGTAGCGGTTAGTGCTTCTTTATAGCTTACCTGAGGAGCACCCTGATTACACTCTACGCCAAATTCTCTTCTCAATCGATCTACAATAATTTCTAAGTGGAGCTCACCCATACCAGAGATAATAGTCTGGTTAGTGTCCTCATCATAGCGCACTTTGAAGGTCGGATCTTCTTCAGCTAGCTTAGCTAGGCCCATACCCAGTTTGTCCATGTCTTTCTGAGACTTCGGCTCTACAGCTACCCCGATCACAGGATCAGGAAATACCATAGACTCAAACTGAATAGGCGCACTTTCCGCAGACAGCGTGTCACCAGTCCTAATATCCTTAAATCCAACACCCGCCGCGATATCACCCGCTTCTACGACATCAATAGGATTCTGCTTATTCGAATGCATCTGATATAATCTGGAGATACGCTCCTTCTTACCAGTCCTATTATTAAGAATGTACGAGCCAGCTTCTAACTTTCCAGAATAAACTCTGAAGAAGGCTAAACGACCTACGTACGGATCAGTCGCAATCTTAAATGCAAGTGCTGAGAATGGTTCGTCTAAACTAGGTCGACGCTCAACTTGCTCATCAGTATCAGGATTAATCCCGGTCACTGACCCTACGTCCAATGGTGATGGGCAGTAGGCACATACAGCGTCAAGCACCGCCTGAACACCTTTATTTTTGAATGCAGATCCACACATCATCGGGACAAACTTGAGATCTAAGACCGCATTTCTTACAGCTGCTCTCATCTCGTCCTCTGTGATAGAGTTAGGATCTTCAAAATATTTCTCCATAAGAGAATCATCATATTCTGCTACAGCTTCTAAAAGCTTCTCTCTCCATTCAGCTACGGTATCTACAAGATCTTCAGGAATCGGTATTTCATTGAATGTCATACCCATATCATCATCATTCCAGACGATCGCTTTACCTGTGATCAGGTCTACGACACCTTTAAAAGTTTCTTCTGCTCCAATCGGGATCTGTAATGGAATGGCCTCACTACCTAACTTTTCCTTAACGTCTTTGACGACATTGAGAAAGTCAGCTCCAGATCTGTCCATTTTATTGACAAATCCAATACGTGGCACGTTATAATTATCAGCAAGTCTCCAGTTAGTCTCAGACTGAGGTTCTACTCCACTAACTGCGCAAAACAAGAAAACTAAACCATCTAATACTCTGAGTGATCTATTTACCTCGACAGTAAAATCTACGTGACCTGGGGTATCGATGATATTCATCGGATAGTCTTGACCCTTCCAATTCCAATTTGTTTTGGTGGCTGCTGAGGTAATGGTAATACCTCTTTCCTGCTCTTGCTCCATCCAATCCATCGTAGCGGCACCATCATGTACCTCACCAATTTTATGACTCATACCAGTATAGTACAATACTCGCTCTGTAGTCGTTGTCTTACCTGCATCAATGTGTGCAGCGATACCAATATTCCTGGTAAACTTTAGATCCTTTGACATGATTATATTATTCTAAATTCAATGATTATGCTCTGAAATGCGCAAAAGCCCTATTAGACTCTGCCATTCTGTGCGTATCCTCTTTCTTCTTGACTGCGGCACCTTCACCCTTACTAGCAGCTATGATCTCTGCTGATAGCTTTTCAGCCATCCCCTTGCCACTTCTTGCTCTGGCGTACTTAATCAGCCACTTCATACCTACGGACATCTTTCGCTCTCCTCTCAGCTCCACTGGTATCTGAAAGGTAGCACCTCCGATACGCTTACTTCTTACTTCCACCTGAGGCATGACCGTATCCACTGCAGACTTCCACACCACATGAGGGTCCTCGCCAGTTTTCTCCTTCACTATATCCATAGCGTCGTAGAAGATCTGAAATGCTGTATTTTTTTTACCTCTGAGCATCAAATTATTGATAAACTGAGTGACCAGCGTGTCTTGAAATACTGGATCAGGCTGGATGATCCTCTTTTTAGGTTTTCTTTTCCTCATGGTAAATATTTCTTGGGTCGCTTATTTCTTAGGTCGCTTCGTACCATATTTTGATCTTGATTGTAATCTATCATTAACTCCTGCAGTATCGAGAGCTCCTCTGACAATGGTGTATCTGACACCAGGTAAATCCTTCACCCGGCCGCCTCTGATGAGTACAATAGAGTGTTCTTGAAGGTTATGGCCTTCTCCAGGTATGTAAGCTATCACCTCTATACCATTGGTCAATCTTACTTTAGCAACTTTTCTTAGGGCTGAATTAGGCTTCTTAGGAGTTGTCGTGTACACTCTCGTACATACGCCTCTTTTCTGAGGACATGATTCGAGAGCTCTTGATTTACTCTTCTGAATGATCTGTTTCCTGCCTTTTCTGACCAGCTGGTTTATAGTCGGCATATATGCTATTTATATTGTGAATATTCAATGCTTTCTTAAAAAGAGCTGCAAAGGTATAAACAATTGGACGATTGCACAACAAGAATTTATTAAATTATCAGCAGCAAGCATTTTTGACTCAGAATGGCATAGAAAGTGGCCAATAAATCGACTTTCATTTCTATAAAAGCCTCCTTTCTTGTTGAAAGAAGATATTTTAGTGTTTTAATTAGTATAGCACATGTCATTAGAAGATCAAGAATTAAAATCAGAAATAGTCCATGACGATTCGGTATCTATGAACAAGCCATCTCAGCCACTTTACTTTTGGGATGCGATTAAGATAGCAATTACAGTAATTGTAGTACAAATATTCGTAACTCTGGCCGTTACAGTTGCATACATGGCCGTGGGATCGGAGATGGATACCGTCATGGCTAAAGTTATGGGAGTGTCGCTGGCTCTTTCTTTTCCAGCAGCTGCGTGGTACATACTTAATCGACATACTTTAGCTCGATCAGCATGGGAGTGGATAGGATCCTACATTGTGCTCCTCCCTATTGGTCTACTGATGCTGTATGCTATCTCTTATGTTATCGGAGGCGTTTTACAATTTACTCCAGGCTACGATGCGATGCTCGAAGATTATATCACCCTTTTTGACCAAATGAACCCAACATTATTGCTGATTGCAGGAGGATTTATCGGACCAGTCTGTGAAGAAATCATCTTTAGAGGGATCATCTTGAAAGGATTTCTCCATACTTACAATCCCCGTAAAGCAATCATCTACTCAGCTTTAATCTTTGGCGTGATCCACTTCATTCCACTTCAAGTGATCAGTGCCTTTTTTGCTGGACTTGTGTTGGGCTACATTTATTACAAGACAAAGTCATTATGGCTACCCATCATCATACACGTCATCAATAATGTTTTGGCATTTCTCTTAGGTGTAGAAGCAGAACAGGATGCATCGACTACATTATTTGGAAGTGAAGGACTCTATATCGCCTCATTTGCCGCTGCTTTACTTATTGTTTATGTCGCTTACCTGGCTTTTGAATATTTACATGGCCCTGCAAGATATACACCTACAGATGACCATAACCCGTACTAATTGGAAAAAAATGTAGCATTATGATCATCCGTCAAGCCACGATTGCTGATATAGCTTCTGTCAGGAACCTGGTGCAAGAACTCGCCGACTACGAGAATGAACCAGATGCACTCACAGCTTCTCTGACTCACTATCAAGAGCAATATAAGGCAGGACTCTATGATGTCATTGTAGCGGAAGTGGCCGGCGAAATTATCGGTATGGCCCTTTATTATCTACGCTTCTCTACTTGGAAAGGAAAAATGATGCATCTCGAAGACTTCTATGTGCAAGAAGCTCATCGCAGAGATGGCACTGGCAAAATGATATTCGATGCATTCTTAGCAGAATCTAAATCGCAAGGATGCGTGATGGTCATCTGGCAAGTTCTCGATTGGAACCAAATTGCCATAAATTTCTACGATAAGTATCAAGCAGAGTATGACAAAGGCTGGTGGAACTGTAAGTTATATTTCTAATGCGAAGAATAATTTTTTAAGGCACCCAGTCCGTAATATGGGTAATGAAGCATACTAAGATTCCCTCTGGATGAATGCTTGAGTATATTCGAGCAGAGGCTCCATGCGAGCTTCATCTATTTTTATTGAGCTCAAATAACTAAAGGCCAAATCATGGTAGGCATCCCTGACTTGCATCGCGTACTCTTTGACATTCACATCTTTAAAATACTGCAGCACTTGATCGACTTTATCTGAGGCGTCACCATAGTAAGCTGCCTCAAAGTTAGCCCGGTCATGACCCTCTAACAATTCACGTGTCTTAAGGAATAGGTACGTCTTTTTCCCCTGGATAATATCGCCTCCTACCTGCTTACCAAACTTCTCAGGGTCTGCATAGGTATCTAAAATATCATCTTGTATTTGGAATGAGATGCCAAAATGTGTTCCGAATTGATATAGCTTCTCAGCTGCATCTGCAGTCGCACCACCTACCATTGCACCTATACGGAGCGCAACGCCTAAGAGCACTGCAGTCTTTTTGCGGATCATCTCTATGTAGTCTTCGATCATGACCACAGGCATGGATTCAAAATCCATATCCATTTGCTGGCCTTCGCATATCTCTATAGCAGCATGATTAAAGTGCTGGAACAGAGCTGCCTGATTGACAAACTCCGTATTCATCAGGTACTGATAGGCATACAGTAGCATGACGTCACCTGATAGAATGGCATGGTTTACATCATACTGCTTATGCACAGTCGCCTGACCTCTCCTGGTAGGAGCTTCATCCATAATATCATCATGGACCAGAGTGAAATTGTGAAAAACTTCAATAGCTAATGCAGCAGGTAGCACCTTATCTAAGTCGTCTTTAAAGAGCTGATATGCCAGAAGTGATAAGACAGGTCTGGCTCGCTTAGCTTGCAAAGACAGAATATAATTCACTGGATCATACAGTGATGCAGGTGCACCACTAAATTTCTCTTTAAGTAAGTAATCTTGAAATACATTCTTAATTTGCGGGGCTCTATACATACTGCGAAAGTATAAACCTTATATATGAAAAGCCTAAGCAAAGTGCTGTTTATTTTATTATTGATAATCTGCATGAGTGCTTGTCAAAGTGCTGACATTCAAGCTGACCTTATCATCTTCAATGCAAAAATCCAAACTGTAGACGCAAATAATCTTGTCGTACAGGCCCTCGCCGTCAAAGATGGTAGGATCCTCGACACGGGTACTAACGAGGAGATGACTCAATATAATGCATCCCAAAAATTGGATGCGCATGGAAAATTTGTTATGCCTGGATTTATTGAAGGACACGCGCACTTCTCAGGGTTGGGCTATAGCCTGATCAATTTAAACCTCATGAAGACAACCAGCTGGAATGAAATCGTAGCACTAGTAGAAGAGAAGGTCAAGACTGCGAAGCCTGGAGAATGGATCGAAGGTAGAGGCTGGCACCAAGAGAAATGGACAGAATCCCCTGGTGAGACTACTAACGGCTATCCATACCATAAAAAACTGAGCGATGTCTCTCCCAATAATCCCGTTATCCTGACCCATGCTAGTGGGCATGGATTATTCGCCAATGGGAAAGCAATGGAGATAGCTGGCGTATCATTAGAGACCCCAGATCCCAGTGGAGGCAGAATTGTCAGGGACGACACTGGCGAAGCTATCGGCGTCTTCGAAGAGCGCGCTATGAGCACCATCAGAGCCAGCCACAGAGCCTATCTCGATGGATTGAGTCAGGATGAACTGACGGCAAAATGGTACAGCGCCATCACGAAAGCACAAGAAGATTGCCTGCGTAAAGGCGTTACATCATTTCAAGATGCTGGCTCAAGTTACACGGAGTGCAAGCGATACGAAGGTCTTGCCAAAGATGAAAAATTAGATATGAGACTCTGGGTGATGATCAGACAGACTGCAGAAAACTTAGAAGGAAAGGTCTCTGATTACAGGAAAATTAATGTTGGTGATCATTTCTATACCTGCCGCGCACTGAAGACATCTGTGGATGGTGCGCTCGGATCATACGGCGCATGGCTGCTTAAATCCTATGATGATAAGTCAGATTTCGTCGGACAAAATACCACAGAGATTGACGAGATACAAAAGATCTCTGAGATAGCTGCTGCTAATGAAATGCAATACTGCGTACATGCTATTGGCGATAGGGCCAATCGTGAGGTCTTAGACATTTTCAGCAAACATGTAAATCCAAGCAAAAATATGCGTTGGAGAATTGAACATGCGCAACATATTCATCCGGATGATATTCCCAGATTTGCAGAGCTAGGCGTAATACCAGCTATGCAGGGTATCCACTGTACATCGGATGCGCCATTCGTGGTGAAGCGTCTCGGACAGCAGCGAGCCAGAGAAGGTGCCTACGCCTGGAGGTCGCTTATGGATGCCGGATCTATCATTGCTAATGGTACAGACGCCCCAGTAGAAGATGTGGATCCTATCCCTTCTTTCTATGCATCGGTAACACGTAAAAGAGCAGATAATAAGATGATCTTCTTTCCCATGCAGAAGATGAATCGCATAGAGGCTATCAGATCATACACGATAAATAATGCCTACGCAGCATTTGAAGAAGAGTATAAAGGCAGCTTAGAAGTAGGTAAAGTAGCAGATATAGTCATACTATCAGAAGATTTAATGTCTTGCAGTGATGATGAAATTCTCGATACAGAAATTCTTTACACCATTGTAGATGGCAAGGTGAAATATCAAAAATCCATCTAGTAATAATGCAGCTAACCACATAGTCTTATTAGCTCTGCTTATTCGTCTTTTAATAATTAGATTGAAATCTTATCAGGTGAAATCTGAGGTATAAGAGAATGTCAATAGTCTTATGAGTGAATATGACATTTATAAAAAGGTGTGAGGACATTCGGGCGAACACCCCACACCACGCTCTACACCTTAAAAGAGCATTTCACTTTAATCGGTTCAGAGATCATGACATGCTTTATCTTTCTATTAAGTAGTAGAAGTGGGTAGGCACTTAACGTAAATATACTATATAATCTGCTCTAACTCAGAGCTTGGCTGATAAATTTCATTGGCGTAGTGGTGAGTGATATTATTAATAATCAGCACTTACGAGCGAATAAGTTGATGCTGTAGATACCATAAAAGTTACTCACATGGCTAAAATCGTCATCATTTAAGTGATTAACTAAGAGCTCTTTAGGTAGCTCTATCGCCCTTTTCTTTTGAACCTCAATATCGTTAAATCCAGCTGATTTGATTATATTTAGGTATTCAGTAAGTTGAATAGCTCCGGACACGCAGCCAGTATATTCTTCAGCTATCTGCTGAAATACAGCTGGAAAAGGACCATCCATCACGAGATCAGATACAGAAAAATGTCCCTCGCGCCTGAGGATTCTGTAGATCTCAGCATATGCTTTTTGTTTATTTGGCACCAAATTTAATGCACAATTACTAATCACTACGTCTACTGATTCATCTTTCAATGGTATAGATTCGATATCTCCTATTATGAATGATATGTTATTGATATTCAGTGCTTTTCGATTGCGTTCAGCTCTGACAATCATGGCATCTACAAAGTCTAGTCCTATTACTTTTCCCTGAGGGCCTGTCTCAGTACTGGCTATAAAGCAATCACTGCCAGCACCGCAACCCAAGTCCATAACCACATCACCCTGACTAATCATCGCAAACTTTACTGGCATCCCACATCCGAGTGCTAAGTCAGCCTCTACTACATATCCGGTAGATGTTGAGGCATCCTCTGAAATGTCGGCATGATCTCTCGACTGACTGCATATTGCATCACCCTCAGATAATACCTGTGTAGCTATGCTCGCATATTTTGTTTTCACTTTGATCTTAAGCTCGTCCATAAGACATGATTAACAATAAAGTTAAAAATAGTAAACTATGATGCATAGCCTGCACTTGCATAGAATCCTCTTATCTTTCCGATGTAATGTTTCAGCCCTCATGACATCTATGCAAGAACCCATCAGATTAGAGCTTCCAGAAATATTTAATATGAAGACGGTCAATAGCTGGCTGTTCAAATATCCAGAGCCAACCTTAATAGACTGCGGCGAACTGACAGAAGCTTCTTATCAAGGTCTAGCAGCAGGACTGGCCGCTCACGGGCTTCTGATCAGTGACATCCAGAGAATCATCATCACTCACGCTCATGTCGATCATATGGGCATGGCTAATCGGATCGCAGAAGAAAGCGGGGCTAAGGTGTGGGTTTCAGAATATGCCGCTGACTGGGCCACTCACGTCAATGACAGGTGGCCAGCTCGTACAGCCCTGATAAAACAAACGTTAGAGAGAAGACTAATGTCTGAATCGCCTATTGCACAGATGCTGCAGGCAGGCAGTGCTGCTTTCCAAAATATGCTAACTTACTGGGAGCCAATTCCGCCTGAACTCGTTCATATCTTTCAATCAGGCGATGGCATCGAGATAGGAGGAGCACGCTGGGAGGTAATCTATGCTCCAGGCCACTCCTCGACCCAGACTTGCTTCTACCAGCCTCAAAGTCGATATCTACTCAGTGCTGACATGCTACTTAACATAGCACCTACTCCTGTGATAGAAGCTGACCCATTTCTCCCTGATATCAGAATGAGAGGCCTATCGGTCATGATGCAATCATATCAGACATTCAGGACTATGGATATTTCCACAGTATTCCCTGGCCATTATCAACCTTTTCAGAATGCGGAAGAAGTCATTGATCGCCAGGTAGCTCGCATCCGACAGAGGGCTGGTCAGTGCCTCGAACTTATTCGCTCAGGTATCACTGACTATAGTACTTTACTCTTGCAGATGTATCCTAAGAGAATGAGCTTCCCCGCCATAGCTATGATGATAGGCTATCTTGATCTACTGGAAGCTAATGGCCAGATCGTTTCTGAACTTATTGATGGCATTTATCATTACAAGGTACTTCACTAAGCACGAGGCGTGGTGAGACAACTGGCGACATTCTCAGAGAATGACTATTCTCAGATCACCATATCGGAATATGGATGAGGTGCTCTATGAAAATGGCGGTCCAATAAGGTTAATTGAATGAAAGCCCTTACTTTTGCAATTCTAAAAATTTAGACCATATGATCAGTGTCAATAATCTAACCGTACAATTTGGCAAACGCGTCCTCTTCGATGAAGTAAATCTCAAGTTCAATCAGGGCAATTGCTATGGTGTCATCGGAGCTAATGGAGCGGGAAAATCTACCTTCATGAAGATCATGTCTGGTCAAGACGATCCCACTGGCGGTAGTATCGATATTGAGCCGGGGAATCGAATGTCGGTGCTCAAGCAAGATCATTATGAATTTGATGAAATCCCAGTGCTGGAGACTGTCATCATGGGTCATAAAGAAATGTATGATATCATGAAAGAGAAAAATGATATCTACATGAACCCAGATGCTACGGAAGCAGAAGGCTTAAAAGCGGCCGTACTTGAAAACCAGTTTGGCGAGATGGGCGGCTGGGAGGCTGATGCTAATGCGGCAGGACTACTGAGCAATATGGGTATCAAAGAGGAGCTGCATCATAAGTTAATGAAGGAGCTGAATGCGCCCCAAAAAGTAAAAGTGCTGCTGGCACAGGCGCTCTTTGGTGAGCCAGATTTACTCCTTTTAGATGAGCCGACAAACGATCTCGATGCGCTCACAGTGACATGGTTAGCGGACTTTTTATCTGAATTTAAGAATACGGTTATCGTTGTTTCTCACGATAGATATTTTTTAGATATGGTCTGTACCCATGTGGTCGATATCGATTTTGGTCAGATCAGAATCTTCACCGGAAATTATACTTTCTGGTATGAGTCAAGTCAACTCATGGCACAGCAAATTGCTAATAAGAATAAAAAGGTAGAGCATAAGCGTAAGGAAATGATGGAGTTTATCCAGCGATTCGCCGCTAATGCATCTAAATCTAGACAGGCTACCAGTCGGAAGAAAGCTCTCGAAAAACTCAACGTAGAAGATATCAAGCCATCGACTCGTAAATATCCTTTCATACACTTCAACCCAGAACGCGAGATCGGTGATCAAATCCTGCGTGTCGATAACCTCAGTTATACCAATGATGCTGGCAATTTACTCTTTTCTGATTTTAATTTGATCATGAATCGAAATGATAAGATCGCTCTCATCAGTAATGAGTCAGCAGCAATCACAGCTTTATATCAGATTTTAAATGGTCAGCTCACGGCTGACTCAGGCACTATCGAGTGGGGACAAACTATATCTAAGGCTTATCTACCTACAGAGAATGAAGCATTCTTCTCTGATGCTCAAGATATGCAACTCATCGATTGGTTAAGGCAATTCTCTGAAAACAAGGACGAGCAATTCATTCGTGGCTTTTTAGGTAGAATGCTTTTTTCGGGAGAAGAGGTCTTTAAGAAATCGAGCGTTTTATCTGGAGGAGAAAAAGTCAGATGTATGCTGTCCAGAATGATGCTGGCTCACCCTAACTTCTTACTCCTCGATGAACCGACGAATCACTTAGACCTGGAATCAATCACAGCACTGAATAATTCTCTTAAAGAATTTCCTGGTAGTTTAATTATGACCTCTCATGATCATGAGCTGCTTAATACTTCTTGTAATCGAGTGATAGAAATAGGACCTAACGGCATGATAGATCAACTGATGAAATATGACGATTATGTCAGGTCAGAAAAAGTAATAGGTCAGCGACAGAAAATCTATAAAGCTATGGCTGTAAGCTAATCTATTATCAATTGTGGGTGCTAAAAGGGTTTCTGGAGTCAATTCTCCTCTACCAAAGTAGTCAACAATAGTTGTAGATCTTTAACTCCTATATCTCTAGAGAATATGCCAGGTCGAACACGAAGAAATTAAGAGCGTCCTGTGTTACTAATCGAATCTATATATAGTACATAACATTTTGGTTATTCAGCAAGCTATATTGCATGTCGTTCATCCCAAAACCAGTGATAATCGTCACTTTAGCTGCATATCATCCCCTGATCAATGCGCTATATCCCCTCTTCTTGATATCATAAAAAACCATTAGTAAGATTGTATTCTATTAACAGTATCATCATGGAAATAGTCTCAAAAATTTTACTCGGAAGCCATATTTTCTTTGGATCAATCAGCCTGATAGTCTTTTGGCTACCTGCTATCTTTACGAAGAAAGGTGGCGAGTGGCATAATAAAATTGGTCGAATATATGTCTGGCTCATGTGGTTCGTCGTAATCTCCGCAGCTTTATTATGCATTAAAAATGTTATTGTTGGCAATTATAATTCAGCTATCTTTTTGGGATTCCTTACTTTGATTACGGCACATCCCATATGGCATGGCACGGCCATACTGAATTATAAAAAAGAACAACCGCAGTCTTTTATAACCATGCATATGGTCTTTAGATCAATCATTATTCTTGCATCTCTCGGATTGATAACCTACGGTGCATACCTTCACTTTTTTCAAGGTGAAATGCATCCGCTGTTTTTTATATTTGGCATATTAGGTGGGACTGATTTACCATCATGGATAAAAGAGCTCAAGAGTCCAATCAAGAATGCAAACTGGCTAATTGAACATTTATCTGGGATGATCATCAGTGGAATTGCTGCATACACCGCTTTTTTTGCTTTCGGAGGTCGAGCAATGTTAGGTAAAATCCTAACTGGATATTGGCAAATTCTTCCTTGGATCTTACCGACAATCATAGGTGTCATTGCAATTAAATATCAGAAGAAAAAATATGAGAAAAAGAAATCTACTGTTGTCGTTAACTGATAAGGGGTGTTCAGAAGAACTTGAAGATTGAGTTTCAAAATTATAAATGCTTGACACCTCATTGGTTAGAGATTATTTGTCAGGCTTGCTCATTTATTCAAATTCAAACTATTTCACTGTCATACTTAGAAATCAATAAAAAACGGTATCGTAGTAAAATTCAGTTGTCATGATTTTCACCAAAAATCTCGCCAACTGAAGCCTTTCTCTGCTAAATTAACCAATACTTCGTACTGGGCTACCTAGATATTGCACCTACGGCGTTACCATGCTTACTTCTGAATATGCCTGAAAAAACATGGAGTGCATTCCTTTTCAAGTAGAGAATGTTTAAGAATGATAAAGTACATAGACCAACTTTCTATACTATGCTGACAATGTGTCTTTCACCTCAGCCATATAAGATCTGGAAACAGGAATTTTTATATCTTGAAGTCCTTGTAGTGATAACCTAAGTCCTTGAGCATTACCCTCCACAGAGATTACTTTTTCTGGATTGACTAAAAAGGATCTATGGCAGCGAATGGCATAGGCGGCAGATAATTGACTTTGGGTATTTTTTAATGTATTCCTTAAGCTTTCCTCAATGACTTGCCCATCCTTTAGCAAATAAATTGAAACGTAATTTGATCGTGCTTCGATATATAGTAATGCTTGTTTTGTAAACGATATGCTTTGATCGTCGTTCTGTCCATTCAGTGTGATAGGTTCGGTTCTTAGATCTTCATCTGTCCGATCTATAACTACAGTTTCTGCTTGTTTTTGATTCTCCTTAATTGCATTAATTTGGATCATTAGTCCAGAAAATACCATTGGAAAAATGCCGAGAACAAAAGTGCTGCCTATCATTCCTAAAAATCCTCCTAAAGAGAAATCTTGGTCAGTTAAATAAACGATGAAAAAATAGTTCCCTATTGAGATCAGGAACATCAAGAAAAGTATTTCCATAATCCATTTGCCTAATGTCCACTTGTCCGTATCCTTGTTTAGCTTGAGAATATAAACGGTAAATAATTCAAATAGAACGATAGTAGCAAATGTAATTAAGCCGAAAATAATAGTAAATAATTCTGCCCCAAATCGAGGCTTATAAAATCCAAAAGGTCTAAAATAATATAGGAAAACAGCAATAAATAAACCAACCCAAAATGCAGTGAAGACAACTCTCTTGAATCCTTTCTTTTCAGGGAATGGTTGATTCAACAAAGAGGTCATGTTTTGGATCCACTGCAGCATATACTTTTAAATAATATTAAATTCTAAGATTGCTTTCTTAAAATCACGACCCAGTCAGTATTTTCTTTTCCTGTGACTACTGGTGGATTACCTAAGCCAATGGCTTGACCAGAAGACACTTTTTCGATTATTCCTGTCATCAACTCACCACCCGACTTGGGATCAAACCATTCCACAGAAAACTCCCCAGAGGCAGCTGATAGGTCAATTGCCGGCATATTTCCTTTCGCATTGTAGATCACGTAGATTTGACCTGGATCAGCAAAACAATAGCCATTATCTTTGATTAATTGCGGCTGAGCCATCATATCAGCATAAGGCAGGTATTCTTTGAAAAAATCAACTGCAATTTTAGATTGCTTCCATAACAAGTCTCTGCTTCTCCAGTCTTCGCAATCCAGATCAGCTGGTGGAAACTTATATCCAAAATACCATTCTACACCAGGACCACCAGCTAAAAGGTGCCCCCATAACACTTCATGTCTTAATGTATCGTGATCCGGGTCTATTGCATCTGGCATAGCTCCCATCCAGTAAAAGCCTATCTCATCCATCGGTGAGTACCAAGTCTTACCAGCAGCTTTAGATTTTTCGATATACTTAACCGTCTCTGTATGAATCTCTGCTCGCTTATCTATTTGAAGAGATAAGCCATCGATGGACTCTATATGATATAGTGAATCTACGATAGAATCACGAGCAGCTATCCAAGAGTGAGTATGCACAACGACTGGATGATCATAGGGATCTATCAGCTTGATGTAGTCAGCCATATCTTTTCGTTGTCTGGTATTCTGTCCCTCTGGTGTAAAGTGGGCAGGTCCATTTTCTTCACCAAGATTCCAGACGATCTCTAAATGATGGCCAAATCTGGCAATAAGCTCTCTGAAATAAAGCTTTCGCATCGGGCCTGTATCCCCTCCGTCCAGTAAGAGTTCATTCTCTGTCTCTTGCAATACAAAGTGAAGCAATACCCCTTTATCTTCCATATGTGTGAATACGACATCCCATTGATCTAACTTGCTGCAATCCATTCGGTCAAAGTCTGTATGAGATACGTAAGGCCAGACATCTTTTCCATCACCCTCTATATTCATGGTTAAGAAATAGATGACATTCATCCCCATCTCTGCGATGTAGTTTATGGAGCCGATGATGCCCTTTCCTTCCCCATCCTGCCATGTCGGATCACCTATTGACCAATCCTTCACATGAGGCTCATAAGACTTAATAAATACTTGATTGGCGTTATGCGAATAGGTGCTATCAAAGCCCTCATAGGCCAAAAAATTCTCTGGAGAGTTAGGTCCTACTTTCAGATGATATTCTTTAGATTCTGAATATTGCAAATAGCGCTTCCCTACATAATCAAGTCTCCCTTTTTCATCACTATCCGCTTGAAGATCATTGACTAAGATGGTACCTGAAGCTCCATCAAAAGCTAAAGCCTGTCCATCACTGACATTACTTACAGCTATATTATCACCCTTTCGAAATGAAACAGTGTACGACCACTCCCCTACCTGATCCGCTATAAACCAAGCCCTCCAGATGGTCCCAGAGGTGGCGCTTGTCTCCCCAGCATTTCCATCTGCTGCAAAATAACCTGGGATGATATACTTCACAGACCCATTAGTAAATGTCACGTCCAATCGATAATTCAAGAATGGATTATCAGTACCCATCTCAGATAGTTCAGGGCCATCGAAATCCAGCTTCAGCTTTTGGTACAACTGTACTTCGTGATCATAGCTTCCTTGGTTACAACATATAGTGAGCCATGATAATAACAGTAAAAGAATGGTATACTTCATACATATAATGACAGTCACAAATATAAGAACGATAAGTCTTATATGAAAAATTGGAATCTTCTAATGTAAGAATAGAGTTGTGATAAGATAATGAAGCCGAGTGTATTTCTTTATAAAAATTTCAACAACTATTAAAAAAACATTTGAGTATAGAAATAAATATCGGATAGAAAATAAGGGCTAATTTCTAAATTCTTGGCCTAAGCATTTTGTCATATTCAATGTGACAAGTAGAGATAACGTCTTTTTTTTACAATATAACCTTTAGATAAATACACTTATACAAACCTATATCTGTACTTATCTATCAATTAAAAAGAGATAAATACACCTATAAAGAACTATATCTGTACTTATCTATCAATAAAGTGTAGATAAATACACTTTAAAATATCTATATTTATACTTATCTATAAAAAATTATCATGGATACAATAGGAAGAGAAGCGCAAATCAAGGTTATGAAATCACTATACGCCTTAGATAAATCTTACTTTCTAGCACTAACAGGCAGGCGAAGAGTCGGCAAAACATTCCTCATAGATCAAGTCTATCAAGATAGGATGTGCTTAAGAGTCACAGGTATACAAGATGGTAACATAGGAACACAAATCACTAACTTCGTACAGAAGATAGCAGAATACAGTCATATCCCTATTGTATCTATACCAGATAATTGGCAGCAAGTATTTATTCTTTTCAAAACTTACTTAAGGTCCCTACCGAAAAATAAAAAACACATCATATTCATAGATGAACTCCCATGGATGGCGACTGCCAGATCAGGCTTCATACAGCTATTAGCACACCTATGGAATGACTACATCTCTAAGCAGAAACACTTCACCTTAGTCATATGCGGCTCTGCGACATCGTGGATAACTAAGAAAATAATCAATGACAAAGGAGGTTTCCATAATCGACTAACACATATTATTACGCTAAAGCCATTCACACTCAAAGAGACTAAAGAGTTCCTGCTATCAAAGAAGATAAAACTTACTGATCATGCCATCGCAGAACTATACATGGTCATGGGTGGTATACCATACTATTTAGAAAATATAAAAAAAAGTGAGTCACCTACGGTAGCCATAGACAGAATGTGCTTTTCTGAGACTGGTATCTTAAGGTACGAATATGACAATCTATACAAAGCTCTGTTTCACAATGCATCTAATCATGAAGCTATAGTCAAAGCACTAGCTACAGTAAAGTCTGGTCTCAATAGATCTGAGATCATAAAAAAGTCTAAAGTCAATGCAGGTGGTCCATATACAAGAGCGATGGATGATTTACTATTATCAGGATTTATTGTAGAAGAAACACCTTATGGCAAAAAAAAGAGAGGAGCCATCTATAGATTAGCTGACGAATATTCTGTATTCTTTCATCGATTCATCTCACCTAATAAGAAAGCCTCTAAAGGCATATGGCAGCTGCTCTCACAATCTCAAAAATATAAAATCTGGACTGGGTATGCATTCGAATCACTATGTCAGAAGCACATAAACCAGATAAAAAAAGCTCTAGGCATAAGTAAAGTATATACAGAAACATCAAGCTACAGATATATCAGTGACAAAGCTACCACCGGATTTCAGATAGACTTACTTATAGACAGAAAAGATAAAACCATCAACTTATGTGAATGCAAATACTACGATGCCCCGATTGCTATCAGCTCAAAGTATGCAAAACAACTAAATGAAAGAAAGGCACTATTTAGGTCAACTACAGGAACTAAAAAAATACTTTTTACGACTATGATTACCAATCAAGATATTGTGAAGAATGAGCATTATAAAGATGCTGTAGATATTAGTGTGCCACTTAGTGCATTAATGAAGTAAAATTACTTTAATTCACTCAAGTTTCGATAGTTAATCAACGCTGTTCATAGGTAGCAACTTCGAACTATATTCTTCGCATAAAAGTTTTCATGAATGTGCAACTTCAATACATCAATGACATATATTGCTTGTAAGATTGGGGTATAGTAAGTAGAGCGGCATCTAAACAATGGGATATAGATTCGTCGGTATAACCTGAGAATAGCGTGCACCAAAGGCGTGATCGATCTTCTCATGAGGTATGAGTATCAAGTGCTTCACAAACAAAATACTTATAGAGCATCGATCCGGATAGCAAAGGCATATTCAGTAGTACTAAATAAATTCAGAAGTAAGAGAACTGTTGGTCAAGCTGATATGACTTTAGCACTTTTAAGTCAAAATCTGTACAAATACTTGGGTATAATTTAATTCTGTCAAATACCCTTCAGGTTGATTTAAATCTAGATTAGA
>ENA-ORXR01000156-ORXR01000156.1-marine-metagenome-genome-assembly--contig:-NODE-156-length-106229-cov-11.029797_pt1 | contig 106229 bp, 94 predicted proteins | sample MGYA00237866_ERZ511479 | MGnify/ENA metagenome assembly ERZ511479
ATCCGCCAGGCGCGATGGATCATCAGTCTTTTCGCCAGGCTCAAGATGGGGTAACTTTTACTCTATCGGTGCTTCTTGGAGAATTGATCAGGAAGCGTTTATGAATGATCTATCCTTCATAGATAATTTGAAATTAAGAGCGTCCTATGGCGAAGTAGGAAATGATGATTTAGGAGATTTCTTCTTATCCCAGCCGAGATTTTCTATCACATCTAATGCCGCTGCACCAGCTATCATTTTCACTGATATTGGTAATAATGACTTACAGTGGGAGACGGTAGAGAACTTTGATATAGCACTTGAATTTTCTTTATTTAACTATTTTATAGAAGGCTCTGTAGAATACTATAAAAGGAACTCTACTGACTTATTATATCTGCTACCTATAGCCCCCAGTAATGGACTAAATGAGGTGCCGACTAATATTGGTGATATGTTCAATTCTGGATGGGAAGTGGCACTCACCTCACATTTGATAAATAGAGGCGAATTTACATGGGACTTGACCTTACAGGCCTCTACATTTAAAAATGAGATCACCAGTTTACCAGATCCTTTTATAGAAGGTTCGCAGCGATGGGATGTTGGGAGATCATTGTATGATTTCTTTATTCTCAGGACTAGCAATGTGGATCCCGCTACTGGTGACCAGCTATTCTTAAAATATGAATTAGATGCAGATGGGAATAGTGTACCTGTGATGGAGGCGAATGGTGAAATAGCCACGACTAATGACTGGCAAGAGACCGAGAGAGCCTATACAGGAGATTCTTCCATCCCCAAAATGTTAGGTTCTATATCTAATAGAATAAGCTACAAAGGATTGACTTTAGACTTATTGATCAATTATGGTCTTGGAGGCACAGTATTAGATTTTGGTTATGCTGCAATGATGCACAGTGGAAACTATGGTAGATCTTTTCATCCAGACATTTTGAATGCTTGGAGGCAGCCAGGCGACGTGACTAACGTACCTCGCTTAGAAAATGGCAATCCAAATATCGTGAGAGCTCAATCTGAAAGATTCCTGACTGATGCTTCATTTTGGTCACTTAGAAACGTAAATCTTGGATATAATTTTGGGAGAGGTATAACTAATTCACTTGGTATTGAATCATTGAGTCTCTCACTCATTGGAGAGAATTTATACCTTAAGAGTAATCGAACTGGCCTAAACCCACAATTTGAACCAGAAGGGACGATTAATGGTAACGACTTTGTACCTCCAAGACTTATCTCAGTTGGACTAAACGTAGGATTTTAATAATAACATAGAAGAATTAATGATGATAAGAATAATAAAACTCACCATGTTTGTGATCATAGGGATCATGATAACATCTTGCGATAAAGAATTTTTAGATACGACCCCTACCGATGCCATATCAGCAAGTGATGCCCTGGACAATGAAACTAACATGCAGCTCGTGCTTAATGGATTGCACAGAGGTCTATATGCTCAATCACAAACTATATTCCCAGGTGGAAATACAGGTAGAGCAGGTAACCACTACTGGGTGCCGCTCGGAGATAACCTATCTGGTGGTTTGATTCACTCAGCCAACGCTAATAATTTGGGCTGGCGAGCAGAAATGCAGTGGAACTCTCATACTGACCCGACATCACTTACCACAAGAATACTATGGTACCATCGCTACAACACGATATTGGGCGCTAATCAGCTCATCAATAGAGCCACGGACGGCACATTAGTGGAGTCTGAAGTGCTATCTGAGATATTAGGACAAGCTTATACTTATCGAGCTTATTCATATCTTTCTCTTATCCAACACTATGCTAAAGGTTATCTGATAGGTGATCCTACTACAGACCCAGGTGTCCCTCTCGTATTTGCTTCAGAACCTCCATTTGAAAGTGCACCGAGATCTAGTGTTCAAGAAGTGTATGATCAAATAGAATTAGACCTAAATGCTGCAATTGCCGCCTTTGTTAATGGAACTGGGAGGCAAGGTAGCGGTCGTTCTGCTAAGTCACAGCTCAACATCGACGTGGCCTATGGATTATTAGCAAGAATGGCATTGTCAAAGGGTGATTGGCAGACTGCAGCTGATGCGGCAGTCAAAGCTCGCCAAGACTATCCGCTGCTGAATAAAGACGAATGGCTATCTGGATTTAATACAACCGACCTGTCGGAAGTAATTTGGGGAAGTAATGTCATAGAGACTGAAACAACATTTTTTCGCTCATATTTTTATTTAGCGAGCAATACGTTTAATGGTAGTCAGATTAGAAACAATCCTAAAATCGCTGACCGAAGACTTATTGATGCCATTCCTGATTCAGATTATCGTAAAGCAGCATTTATCATTGATGCGCCTAATACCAATTCATCCGCTGCTAACGGTCTTGGAGGTTTTGGAAATGATCCAAACTATACGGATGAGGATGCTTTTGATGCCAGAAGGGCTGAAATTAACTCGATATATGGAATTTCTAATAGATTTAATCAGCACCCTTACATGCACTTTAAATTAAAGAATGCGAATCCAGGCTCTATTGATCCAGATGATATTATTCTGATGAGGTCATCCGAGATGTATTTAATTGAAGCGGAGGCTAAGATCATGATGGGCGATGTAGCTGGTGCTCAGGAAGCTTTGAAGCCATTGGCAGAAGAGCGTGATAGCGATTATGATGTATCTGCATTCAGCGAGCAAGAATCGATGTTCGAACATATTAAATTTCAAAGGCGATTAGAACTTTGGGGGGAGGGATTTGGATACACGGATAAAATAAGATGGGACGAAGGTATAGATCATAGTGCTGATGGTGGATCTGGAGCTTCTGAAGTACTTTATCAGGAGGCATTTATAGTGGAGAAACCTTCGATGAATGATGAATGGCTATTTAAAATTCCCCAAGCTGAGATTGACGCAAATCCTAATTTGTCACCTGATGATCAAAACTGATTCTTTTGCTCAAGAAGTTCTGAGACTATGAAAAGCAAATCAAATATAGGCAAGAAGATAAGATGCTGTCGCTTTCTCACTGAATTGGGCTATGCTAAAGCCATTCTAAAACACTGTTTTAGCGCTATGGAATAACAATGATACCAGCATATGTAGAAAGTAGATGAATTATATACTTTTTGCCACACTGTAATGAGTTAGCCCGATGAGCTCACCGCTCTTCTTAGCCTTCTTTCATAGCTTAACAGGAGCAAGCATGCATGAGCTACAAAAGAAAAGCCTGAATGTTATCGCATTCAGGCTTACATCTGTGACCGCGGGAGGATTCGAACCCCCAACCCTCGGAGCCGAAATCCGATATTCTATCCAGTTGAACTACGCGGCCGAATAGCTTGTAAAGTTAATTCAATAATTTTAGTTAGACACATGGAATCACTGAAGAATTACAGGAGTTGGCAAATCTCATCATTTAACACTGATCTAAGGACATTCGAATTTTCAAAAAATAGTATTCCAAGCGATCAACCTCATCAATAAGTAGAGTTATCTAAGACTTTAGTTATTCTACTTAAATGGAAGAATATGTGATAAGATCAGCACCTGAATTAAGCCTACCACTGCGATCACGGCAAACATATATGTCCACGTTTGCAGGGCCTCCTTTTCAGAGAATCCACTCATTTTAGATACCACCCAGAATCCGCTGTCATTCATCCAAGAAATAAAACCTCCGCCAAAGCCTACCGCTAATAATACATACACCGGATGATAATCCAGCGATGATCCGTCTCCAATCAATGCATACATGATGCTCGAAGCCGTAATCACAGCTACCGTCGTAGAGCCCTGAGCTGTTTTCATCACAGCAGATATCAGCCACGCTAAGATTAGATAGTGGATTTGAAAATTTGCGGTGATAGCTTCAATACTGGCACCGATGCCGCTGTGTTTGATCATAGCTCCGAATGCACCACCAGCACTGGTAATAAGAATGATGATACCCGCTATTTCAAGTGGCTTAGTCGATGCGATCCATAGGTCTTGGAGAGATAAGCTCCTTTGAGATGACCAAGTCCACAGCGCTACACCAGCACCAATAGCCATTGCAATATTTTTATTTCCCAAGAATTCTATGAGAGATATGGATTCTCCGTGTAGCACATTGATGATAGAAGATGCAGCAATCAGTATGATCGGTAGCGCTATAGGCAGAAGAGACTCTATAATACCCGGTACTGATGCGCTCTCTTTTTGAACTATATTACCGATGCGGACAGGTATTTTAAGCTTGGCCTCCATCCGCTTACCTAATTTTAAAGCTATGATAGATGGGATGATGCCTGAGATGATGCCCGCTATCATAGTAGTGCCGATATCAATTTTTAGATTTTCGGCCATAATCAGTGGGCCAGGTGTAGGCGGCACTAAGCTGTGTGTGATCACAGCTCCAGCACATATGGCGATAACGTAGTAGACAAAGTTTTGACCTGTCTTCACAGCCAGTGCAATAGCTATCGGGATCAATAAAAAGAACACAGTGTCGAAGAACACAGGTATAGACAGAATAAAACCAGATATGAGCAAAGCATAGGCAGCACGTGACTCTCCAAAGACACTCAGCAAGACTGTGACGATCCGCTTGGCAGCACCACTTTCCAGCATAGCTGTACCGATCAAAGCCGCTAAAGCGATCACCCAAGCTATTTTACCAGCTGTACTACCTAATTCACGCATAGGTAGTTCTACGGCGGCTACTAAGTGGTTATCAATATCTATGGGTAGTTCATAAGATAATACGCCCACAAATATAGCAGCTACTACCAGCGATACAAAGGGGTGAACTTTAAGTTTGGAGATCAATAATACGACTAACATAATAGCCAGGGCCAATATAGCAAATGGCCAGTAGGTGTGTGATATCAATGCATCCATGCTATCTATTAAAGAATTATTATCAGCTCAATATACGATGATCTCTATGATGGCATATAGAAGTTCTTCGAGTATAAGTGCTCAAAATAAATTGATAATATTAGATTTGGACATCCTTAAGCATGACCTCAATATGCTCAATATGGTAAAACAAACACTGATAACTGATTAAGCCACTGATAATCAGCTTTTCAATCTGGATAAAATAAACCAATAACACAAATCTAAACTTAATGAAAACACTAATTACAAATGCCGTGTGCGCTCTAATATCTATGAGTGCTATGGCGCAGACTGCCATTACAGGAAAGGTGATGGATTCGAGCAATTACCCGCTGATAGGAGCTAGCGTCATAGAATTTGGCACCTCTAATGGTACTATAACAGATATAAATGGGGACTTCTCTCTGGTGGCACCGACTGATGCACGTTTGGTTATATCTTATGTTGGATATGACGATCAAGTCATAGCTCTAAATGGAAACTCTTCAGTAGACATTGTCATGACGGAAGGTGTGCAAATAGGAGAAATATTAGTGACAGGGTCTAGATCTTATAATCGGTCAGCCACTGATACTCCAGTGGCGGTGGATATTATAGATGTCCAAAAAATAGCTACCAAGAATGGTAATGCAGAGCTGAACAAAATCTTGCAGTATTTGGCCCCGTCTTTCAATGCTCAAAAGCAATCAGGGTCTGATGGAGCTGAGCATATTGATCCAGCCTCACTTAGAGGACTTGGTCCCGATCAGACTCTGGTATTAATTAATGGAAAAAGAAGACATCAATCATCGCTGGTCAATATCTTCGGTACTAGAGGAAGAGGTAATTCTGGCACAGATATGAATGCTATACCGGCATCCGCGATCGAAAGAATCGAAATCCTCAGGGATGGTGCTGCAGCGCAGTATGGTTCTGATGCCATAGCAGGCGTGATTAACATTATACTGCGTAGCGAGACGAATAGATTAACAGGGTCAGTGACCGTAGGTGGTCATAATCCAAACGCTCCTGACGAAAGGGGCTTATATATAGATAACAGCCCTGTGCCTAATACACCAGGTAATTTCATTGATCTGGATGGTAGCGGTACTGAGATTGGTGAAGACCCTAGCATTGATGGTGTTACGACTAAGGTAGGCCTCAACTATGGTTTTGAGTTGGGTGCTCAAGGAGGATACGCTAATGTGACTACAGAATTTATCAATAAAGAGAAGACACTTAGGCCAGGAGCTACTTTCAGAAGAGGATTTGGAGAAGCTGAGATTAGTGGATTCTCAGCTATGCTGAATGGTGCGGTGCCAGTAGGAAAGGATACTGAGCTGTACTTCTTTGGAGGGAGGAACTACAGGGATACTGACGCCTATGCTTTCACTCGGAATGCAGGAGACTCGCGAGCGGTACCTTCAATTTATCCAAATGGATTTACGCCTCGCATCACTTCTATCATAACGGATAATTCTCTATCAGCTGGTGTCCGAAAATCATTAGCAGATGGATGGAGCGTGGACTTCAATAATACCTTTGGAAAAAATGATTTTCACTATTTTATAAAAGGAACTAACAATGCCACTTTAGGTGATCGATCCCCGACTGATTTTGATGCAGGAGGTCATACATTGAGTCAGAACACGACAAATTTAGATCTTTCCAGGTACTTCAACTCTGATGATGAGAATAAGGGCTTTAATCTGGCCTTCGGGTTGGAATACAAGACTGATAACTTTACTATTTTTTCTGGTGAAGAGGGCTCATATGCTGCCTATGATGTCAGTGGCCTCCCCATCATTAGTCCAGATCAAGTATCAACGGGGTTAGCTGCTGGTTCTCAAGGATTCCCAGGCTATAGCCCTGCTAATGAGGTAGATCGTAACCGATCTAGTATTGCCTTATATGCAGATACGGAGTTTGATATATCTAAGGCGTTTTTAGTCAGTGGGGCTTTAAGATTTGAAAATTATACGGACTTCGGGAATACGCTTAATTGGAAGTTGGCATCAAGATATAAGGTGAGCGATGATCTGACTCTGAGGGCTGCTTTGAGCACTGGATTCAGAGCGCCGTCACTGACTCAGATATACTACAATCTGAGATTCACCTCCTTTCAGAATGGAGTGCTGACTGAAACACTATTGTCTGCCAATGACAGCCCCGTTACTAAAGGATTCGGTATCCAGCCATTGAAAGAGGAAGAATCATTAAATGCTAGCGTGGGTATCGCTTATAAAGCTGGACCATTCAGCGCGACGATAGATGGCTACTACATTGATATCTCTGATCGAGTCGTCATAACAGGATTTTTCGATGCCACATTCCTAAATCAAGGAGTGGAAGGAGCACAATTTTTCTCGAATGCAGCTGATACCAGATCCACTGGTCTGGATTTAGTCTTGTCATACAGAGCTGACCTGTCTGATCATAGCTCACTCACCACCACATTAGCAGGTAACTTAAATAGGCTCGAAGTGACAGAAGTCAAAAATGGTAATCTGGATGAATCGATTTTCTTTGGAAATAGGGAGCGTTCCCTGCTGGAGGATGCAGCGCCCGCTAGTAAGTTCGCGCTCAATCTGAATTATGAAACTGATAAGCTGAGCTTTGGAGTCGCTGGAACTCATTTTGGGGCAGTTAGCTATTTTTCATTTGATAATGAGACTCAAATCAGTTACGCTGCCAAAGCAGTATTTGATGCTACGGCTACTTATAGTCTAAGTAGAAGTCTGAATTTCTCTGCTGGCGTGAATAATATATTTAATACATATCCGACTCAGCAGGAAGCAAATAGTGATACAGATAGCGGAGGCTATTTCGATGCCGTTCAGATGGGCTTCGGCGGATCATATTACTTCCTTAGATTGGGATTCTCATTCTAAACGCCGATCAATAAATGGGTGAAGAAGGAGATGCCGGGATCATCTCCTTTTTTTATTGTTTCAATCCTCGTACATTCAATCTATATGTTTGATAGCCTACCACATACCCTTCGCGAATACGGACTGCCTGGTGATGTCAGGACTCTCTTACTATTGAGAAAAGCGATAGAAAAGGATTTAGTCCATACTCTTGGTGATATGTACGTCGTACTCAAGGGAGTCTGTGTGCGAGATCCCAAGCTACTGGGCCCATTCACCCAGGCCTTCTATATGTATTTTCTGGAGATTAACATTGGAAAAGGTGAAAAGCTAAATGCAGCTATAGCTAGATCAAAGGCCTTCAAAGATTGGAAAGAGATGTTCATTGAAGACCATCCAGAGAGAGAGGCCATGGATATGAGAGAGCTGATTGATCAATTCTTAAATGAAGTACATCTGACCAGTTATGAAATAAAGGATTTGCTGAAAGGTGAAGACATACTGAGTGATGATGACCCTGATATGAAGGATAATGGAGGCGACGACGAGACGCCGGAAAATCTCAAAATAGACCGAGCAGCTGACTATCGCAATGTGGATGTAGAAGAGCTGAGGAGACGCATGCGGAAGGTCATGGAGCAGCAAAAAGGGAAGCACTTTGGCGGAAGCCACTGGATAGGGCAGGGTGGCGTATCTCCTTATGGTAATAGTGGAGCAGCAGAAGGGGGGATCAGAGTCGGAGGTAAAGGAGGGGGTAAGATGGCCAGAGCAGTCGTCGATGATGGAAAATATTACCCTGTAGATCTTAACCAGCGTCTAAATGATAACAATGTCGATGCGGCGCTCTCCTACTTAAAAGGCATCAGAGAGGAGACAGCTCAGAGAGAATTACACATCAAAAAGACAATCACTGAGGGACTAAAGCAAGGCGGACTCTTCCTCCCGATAGAGAGAGAGATTATAGAGCGTAAGCTACAGGTGATATTGCTAATTGATAATGGCGGATACTCTATGGATCCCTACATACGATCAGTAACGTCATTATTCAAAAAGATGAAGACAAGATTTTCCCATGACTTGGAGACCTATTATTTTCACAATACCATCTATGATCGCGTATACGAAGATGCCCGCAGATCCAAACGAATTGCCATCGAAAAATTACTTGATAAAGATCCAAACTATCGCATCTTCATCGTCGGAGATGCTGCCATGGCACCTTATGAATTAAATCAGATGAGCTATAATAGCTGGACAGCGCTCAAGGACAAGTTTGATCGTATCGCCTGGCTTAATCCCATGCATAAATCTGAATGGGCCTATACACAGACCACGGTGTTTCTGCAAAAAATAATCCCCATGTATGCCCTGACCCCTAAAGGTATAGAGAAGGCAGTCCGTGATATGAATCAAAAGAAAGATGAGCTGTATGTGCTGGGGTAATTGCATATATCAGCTTATCACATCATGTAGCTATTAGTAAAGCTCATTTAATTCTCACATATATCTTATAGCCCGCGTCGACTTAATAAGATAACAAGAAGGATCAGTCTCGTTGCTGGGACCTCATCATGTACATAGCTAAGTGAAACGCAGCGTAGCATAGAAAATATGAAGAGATCGTATGAGATGACCAACCTATTAGAGTGGGAGGGAATACCACATGCCGTCACGATATAAGTAAAGACCAAGGCTCATACAATAAGGCATAGATGCCTGTCCCGTCTAAAGCGATATTGCGATCAGTCAAGAAGACTCAGGACCCAGATGGATTTTTTGATTTTGGATGTACTGATCGAGGTAAAAGAGCGTTAGTAAAGCTATGTTAAAAGTGTTGAAGCGGACCACCATCGCTTGCTTAATTATCTATGCAGTGGTCATGGTAGGTCTGTACTTTATTCAGGATAAATTGTTATTTCTACCAGATCAACTCAGTGATGATTATCAATATCGAAAAGGTGTGGAGCATCAGATACCAGTAGCTGATGGCTTAGATATTAGTGCCTACTACCATAAATCTGCGGATGCTAAGGGGGTCATCATCTATTTACACGGTAATAAGGGGAGTATTAGAAGGTGCATGAGGCAGGCGGATATGCTGAATGGCCAAGGCTACGATATACTAATGCCAGATTATCGATCATACGGTAAGAGTAGAGGCAAGATAGAGTCAGAGGCGCAGATGCTATCGGATATGCAAAAGGTGTATGATCACGCCCTGACAATGTATGATGAGTCACAAATCGTCATCATGGGCTACTCTATGGGAAGTGGGATGGCATCATATCTGGCTGCGGAAAATGATCCTCAGCAACTATTTTTAGTAGCGCCTTATAAAAGCTTAGTGGATGTAATCTGGCGTAGATTTCCGCTGATTCCTTCTTTCCTGATTAAATTCCATTTTTCATCTTTTGATTTCTTACAAAAAGTTATCTGTCCTATTACAGTGTTTTATGCTACAGATGACACAGTGATTCCTGCAGCTTCATCCCTTAGTCTACGAGAAGCTAATAAGGCGGTTGATTACCATGAATTGAAAAATACATCTCACCGAGGTGCTATATTTCATGGTAAAATTAGGGAAGAGCTAAGTAGGAAGCTAAAGTAATGGTAGACAGTTACACCTACACCATAGCTAAATTTCGATATTAGAAAGTTTTTAATCAAGTAGTCATTTTGTGGGTTAAAGTCTTAATAATACAACCTTCTATTGCTTAACTTTGTTTACTAATCTTCAACTGTAGAATTTTAAGTAAAGCAAACTTTAGCAGAACACCATGAATGCAGTCCTCAGGAATCGATCTTTTAAGATTCTTATGTTGCTTTTCTTTTTTAGTATTCAGCTGCCAGCTAATAATATTGATGGTCAGGGGAATTTAGAACAATTACTATTATCAGCTAAGTCATCCAAAGATGCAGCAGCTATAAGTACAGAAATATGTATTAATGCTGTAAAAGCCACCTCAACCCAAGTCTTAGTAAAATGCCGAAGAGCTATAAAAAATGCAAGAGAGGCAGAAGCTGATTCTTTACTCGTCATTAATCTATCTATGGTTGGATTCCAACTTCATTTGACTAAGGGAGTGGATGAAGCATATCCATACCTTAAAGAAGTGAAAGATATAGCAGAAAATTTTAAGAGAAAAACGCTGCTCCCACCTGCCTATTATTACTATGCCACTCTGTATGAACGCTACATCGATCTTGATAGCGCTTTCAATTATTTGTGGAAAGCTTATGAAATAGCTGATGAGCACGATGATCAGTTGCATATGATCAAAACTCTCTCGGGTATAGGATATCTGCAATTTGAATCGGGAGAATTCATAGGCGCTTTAGAGAATTTTTCAAAAGCCCTGGAATTATCTAACGAGATAGAGGATCTATCAAGTGTGGCCCTAATGTATGGATATAAAGCCATGGCCTTCAGAGAACTATCTGAATATGACAAATCTGAAGAACAATTCAAATTGGCCTTAGATTATTATCTCGAAGTGGAGGACAAACTATCTACCAGTAGGATACATTTTGGCATCGCTAAATTAGAATCGTTAAAAGGCAACTATCAAAAATCAAATCAAATACTGCAAGAAAACGTAGTGTCGAAATATAAAAATTTGCAGACGGTCAAATACTCTAAAGAACTCATTGCTGCGAACCATTATAGATTAGGAGAATACAGCAAAGCACTTACTGTATATCAGGACATAGAACAGTCTTTAGATAAAATAAGGTACGACCTATATACGCAAAGAATCATGAAAGGGCTGGCTGAATGCTATGAAGTACTTGGAGATAAAGACATGGCGCTTCAATATTATAAATCAGTCGTTAGCCAAGACGAAAATCTTCTGAAAAATAAGATTAGCAACGCGGTTAACTCTTCCCAATTACATTATAAGCTCAATGAAATCGCATTTAAAAATGAAAGGCTAATAGAAATAGGAAAGCATAAAAATCAAATTTTCTTCATGTTTTTGGTTTTAGCGGCACTACTCTGTGTAGGCTTCCTTTGGATTTTTGATTACTTGAGAAAGAGAAACAGGCTGCTGCAAGAATTATCTCACGATCAAGAAAAGGTCAATTCAGATCTTCAGTCCAAAACACAGCAAAGAGATAGTCAGAATCAGCTTCTTATCAATAGAAATCACGAGCTTTCTATATTCGCAGGTACAGTCGCGCACGATATCAAAATACCTATACTGACAAATAATAAATTTATACAACTGCTCAGAAGGCATGTACCGACTAATGATAAAGTGAACCAATACTTAGATTACATAGAAAAGACGAATATTAGGATTAGCCAAATAATCAGCGATTTATTAATATATGCCAGATCAGGTCAATACGATAAGCAAGCTGTGCCTATAGACCTCAATGTTATCTTGTCCATGGTAGAAGGGTATTTAGGCTCTAAGAAGGAGGATGCTAAGATGATCATAACTGCAGTAGAGCTGCCTGTAATTTACGCTCATGAGACCGCTATGATTCAGCTATTTCAAAATTTGCTATCAAATTCTATTAAATTTTGCGATAAAGATAGAATGCCACAAATCGATATCACGGTATCAGCATTTGCAGATCGGATCTGCATCTGTATTAAGGATAATGGGATAGGAATAAAAGATAAGTTTCGCCACAAGATTTTTGAGCCTTTCATCAGATTAAACGCCGAGGCCAATTATGAAGGTTCAGGTTTAGGATTAGCTTCATGTAAGAAGATAGTTGAATATTATCATGGCTCACTCGAAGTACGTAGTGAGATTGGCGTAGGCAGTACTTTCACCATATTCTTCCCATTAGATATGATCATTAGCTCCAAAAAATCCGAAATACATCGTCAACTACAGTGACTTGAGGCTAACAGAAATTTAGATTTATATTTAGGAAGCAATCTAATGATGAGGAGCCCCATATAATTTGCTGAATCATTAGTTAATGGCCCCATTCACGACACTTTGAGCTTCATCTTGTATCTGCTTGAGGTGGTCCGGACCTTTGAAGCTCTCCGCATAGATTTTATATATATTCTCTGTGCCAGAAGGTCTCGCCGCGAACCACCCATTGGCCGTTTCAACCTTCAGACCTCCTATAGCTGCACCATTACCAGGTGCATTAGTAAGTATTTTAGTTATTTTTTCGCCTGCTAATGCAGAGGAGGTAATCTGTTCGGGAGACAGTTTTTTCAATTTATCTTTTTGGTCAGGAGTTGCTGGAGCGTCTATTCTATCATATACAGGCTCTCCAAAGCTATGAGTAAATTCCTGATAGATCTCTGCTGGATTTTTCCCAGTACTTGCCGTGATCTCACCAGCTAGTAGCGCAGCAATGATCCCATCCTTATCCGTCGACCAGACTTTGCCTTGCCTATTGAGAAAAGACGCACCAGCACTCTCTTCGCCACCAAAACCTAAGCTGCCATCATAAAGACCATCCACGAACCACTTAAATCCCACGGGAACTTCTACCAGCGTCCGACCAAGTTTTTGCGCGACTCGATCGATCATCTGGCTACTCACTAAGGTCTTACCTATGCCTGTAGCAGCTCCCCACAGTGGTCTATTTTGAAAGAGATAATCGATGGCGACTGCCAGATAGTGATTAGGCTGCATCAGGCCTCCGCTCTGAGTGACGATTCCATGTCGATCATGATCTGTATCACAGGCAAAAGCAACGGGAAATTTATCTTTCAAGCTTATTAGTCGCTGCATGGCGTGATTAGATGAAGGATCCATTCTGATCTTACCATCCCAGTCTAAAGACATGAAGCTAAAGGTGTGATCAATAGAATCATCCACCACAGTCAGATTCAACTGATACCGGTCGGCTATTCTCTGCCAATACTTGACACCAGCTCCCCCGAGAGGATCCACTCCCATCTCTATCCCAGACTCTCTTAGTAGGTCCGTATCAATCACTTGACTGAGATCAGCTGTGTAGGCGTCAAGAAAATCGTAGCGTTGGATAGTCGGAGCGCTCAGCGATCTGCTCAGGGGCGTTCGCTTTACATTTTGAAGCTTATTTTCTAATATTTCATTAGCTCTTGATTCTATCCATGAGGTGATTGACCCTTCTGCTGGACCACCATTCGTCATGTTATATTTGAATCCGCCATCCTGTGGAGGATTATGGGATGGTGTTATCACTATACCATCGGCATAGCCATTACTCCTACCTTTGTTATATTCTAAAATAGCATGACTCACAGCAGGTGTAGGTGTATAATCATCGTGAGTCGCAATCATGGTCACGACATCATTAGCAGCGAGGACCTCCAGTGCTGTATGCTGTGCGGGGGTGGATAGGGCGTGCGAATCGATCCCTATGAAGATGGGCCCAGTGATGCCTTGCTTCTCCCGATAGTGACAGATTGCCTGGGTAGTGGCCAGAATATGCTGCTCATTGAATGAGTTAGAGGATGAGCACCCTCGATGACCTGAGGTCCCGAAAGAGACTCTCTCTTCTCGTTTAGATGGATCTGGATGTTGTTTGAAATAGTCCGTAATGAGTTGAGGAATATTAGTCAGCTGGTCGTTGAGTGCAGATTGACCTGCGCGTGGATGAATTGCCATGTGATTGTTTTAAGAGAGAAATCTGCTTAGATTGAAGATCAGATTTCGGAGTTTAAAAGTAATACCAATGTAAGAAAAATATAGGCTAAAGCTCTCCATTCTGTTAAGACGTCATGAATTGATGAGGTGCATTTTTATATTATTTCTCACTCAGATCATATACTATTTGGCCAGCCACATAAGTCTGCAGCACTTTTATGTCCTTTATCGCGTTAGGATCTACACTCAGTATATGACCATCTAACACCACGAAATCAGCCAGCTTTCCCTCCACCAGAGTCCCTTTTACATCCTCCTCAAAGGAGGCGTAAGCAGCATCCTTGGTATACGCTATGAGGGCTTGCTCTGCCGTGATTTTCTCTTTAGGCACCCAGCCATTGGGATGCATCCCATCCAGGGTCCGTCGGGTCACAGCAGCATAGATACCTTGCAGAGGTGAGGCAGGTGCCACAGCCCAGTCACTTCCAAAAGCTATGGACGCATCAGCTTCTAACAGGGATTGGAATGCATAGGTGGTCTTGATCCTTTCTGCACCGATGTAAGATTCGGCCCACCGCCCGTCATCAATGGCGTGGTAGGGCTGCATACTGGCGATGACATCCAGAGTAGTAAATCTGCTAATATCCTCAGGAGCTAAGTGCTGCGCATGCTCTATGCGGAATCGTCTATCTCTCTCACCATTCTCTGCTATGACGCGCTCATATATGTTGAGTAGAGTGTGGTTGGCTCGATCACCGATGGCATGGACCAAGACGTGAAGTCCAGCACTGTCAGCTGCAGCAATCCATTTGTATAAGTCTTCCTGCTGATTGATGAAAAAGCCTTTGTCATCATCTTGGTCTGTGTAGTGATTGTGAAATGCAGCAGTATGCGAACCTAATGATCCATCTACAAATCCTTTGACACTTCCAGTTCTCACCCAGTCATCATTTTTATGACTTAGCTTAGATACTTCTTGCCAGTCTTGGAGCACACCTGCTGAATAGATTCTGACCTTTAGCCTACCTGACTTTCTAAATTTCTGAGCGGTGCTAAGGCTGGCCACATCCTTATTTTGTCCATCTACATCGTGGACACTCGTCACGCCTTGTGAGACAAAGTAATCCATCGCAGCTTGGAATGATCGGTCTTTATAGGCCTTTGACATCGGCGGTATTTTTTTCATGACAAGATTCATGGCATTGTCTTTTAAGATGCCTGTCAGCTGTCCACTGGCATCCCTCTCTATGGTTCCGCCAGCCACGTCAGGCGTGGACTCATCTATGCCAGCGTAGCGGAGTGCTGCCGTATTGGCTAATGCCATATGCCAGTCTAGCCGCATCAGTAAGACAGGATTTTCACCTGTGACCTCGTCTATCCAGTCTTTATGCGGCAGTTCACCACCCCATAGGGTATGGTCCCAATTGCCTTCTAATATCCACTCTCCTTCATCTATCGTTTGCACGAAATCTTTAACCAGACTACTGAATGCCTCAGGACTATCGGCATGGCGCAAGTCGACACTCAGAAGACTCCTGCCTCCGGTCATTAAGTGTACGTGACTATCGATGAATCCAGGCGCAATAAAACGACCTTCAAGGTCTATGACTTTGGTAGCAGCCCCCTGGTATATTAAAGTTGATTCATTAGAACCCACGGCAATGATGGTATCGGCATGTACGGCTATGGACTCAGCGTAGGGCATGTCATTTTCTCCCGTCCAAATGACTGCATTCTGAATGACGAGATCAGCCCTGACGGCTTGGTCCTCTGTACATGACGAAGCGCACATTACGATAAGGCAGATTATAAAGGATTGTCTCATGACCACACTAACATTTATTTTATGACTATCTACACTTTGACTCGTGCAATTTATACGACTGCTAAGTTAGTCAATCAATAAGTGAGTGGTTTGGCTACCACACTATCAGGATAGCTATACATCTTAAGGTCAAATGGCTTGATCAGTATATTCGCTGTAAACTGACGCTACTTCTTCAGGAGTTTTCTCTTCATTATTTATATACATCCATGTAAAATCCTGGAATCTCTCATCAGCGCGGCTATTCATGCGGTGTTGTTCTTCGCTATCCAGCAGGTTTGATTCTGAATTCAAAAGATCCCTTTTAGTCCGTTTCTGGTCCAGACGATATGCTGATTTATTTCTGAGCAGTCGACTCTTCATACTGGCTTCAAGCTCCAATACCTTAAAGCTCCAACCAACTCCTGAAAAGCGCTCTTGAATTTTGAAGAGGTAGTCCCAATCCTCTTTAAGATCAAAATCCATGACTAAAGTAAATACGAGGCCTTTAATTTCTTCGCTTTCCAAAGCCGTCTGAAATACTAATTCTCTAATACCTTCATTCACTTTTATAAAATCAGTCGTGCCCCAGTGGAACAGTTGATGAGCGACTTCGATGGAGTGATGATTATGAAAGAGTACATAGCCTGCCAGATCAGCTATAGCTTTTCCTACCGTCATCTTGCCGACGGCTATAGGGCCAGTGATCAGTAAGAATAGCTTGTCCATGCTCTGTTTATACTAAGACGCTAGATAGTCTACAGCAAAGCTTTTAAACTCCTTGATCTGGCGCACTTTCCAGTCATCTGATTCTCCTAAGACTTGCTGCATTAATGCGGCGACCTTCTCTGTAGCGTTGATAGCTGCCTGCGCATTTAAGAAGAGGGCTCTGGTTCTTCTGGCTAAGACATCCTCTACCGTACAGGCTAATTCATTATCGCATGCCCACACCACTTGGGACATAGTGTAAGGTAGGGCAGGGTCCAATTTTTCCTGAAGAGCAGTATCTTCAGATTCCAAGTCTTTTAATTGTGAAGCGTAGCCGCCATACACTTTAAGTCTGGCGTCTTGCGTATCCGTACCTCCGTGGTCTAGCTTAAGATCATGCGTTACGCAAGGACTGGCTGAGAGGGTTGATGATTCGATAGCATCATCTATAGTGTCTTCAGCCATTTTACGGTAAGTAGTCCATTTTCCACCTGTAATATTGACCATCCCTGACTCACTGACTGATACACTATGGCTTCTCGAGATAGACTTGGTATCCAGTGTCTTGCCTTGTGTGACTAATGGTCTGATACCTGCGAATGTGCTGAGGATATCATCGCGGCTGGTGTCTCGCTTAAAGTATGCATTAGCAGTTTCGATCATAAAGTCTATTTCCTGATCAGTAACTTTTGGGTCATTAGATATGCTCTCCGTATATACATCGGTGGTGCCGACCAGGGTGTGATCATACCAGGGTACAGCGAATAGAATTCTGCCATCTGAAGTTTTGGGTATCATCAGTGCGGTGTTACCCTCTAAAAATTTCTTGTCAAAGACTAAATGAGAACCTTGACTGGGGGTGACGGCAATTGAAATATCAGGGTTATCCAATTTTTGAAAAGCTTCCGTGAATACGCCGGTTGCATTAATCACCACTTTAGCGCGGTATTCTGTGTTTTTATCCTTTAATTTATCATGTGTCATGATCCCTTCAATACGCCCAGAGGAACCTTTGATCAGGCTGGTGACTTCCGTGTAGTTTTGCGCGACTCCTCCTTTTTCAGTATAAGTACAGAGCATGCTGATCAGCAATCTTGTATCGTCAAATTGCCCGTCTTGGTAAGAAATCCCATTTTTCAGCCCATCCGTTTTGATATTAGGTAAGAGCTCTTCTACTTCCTCACTGGATAGGTATTTAGAAGCACCAAAACTACCACTACCTGATAAGAAGTCGTACAGTTTTAATCCAGTATAATAGTAGGGACCTCTTATTACATCGTAATTCGGGATGACAAACCTAAGATTAGATACGAGATGAGGCGCATTAGTGATGAGCCGCATTCTCTCTTGAAGGGCCTCCCTTACCAGAAAGATATTACCCTGTTCGAGATATCGTACACCTCCATGAACAAGCTTGGTACTTTTACTTGATGTCCCCTTACCGAAGTCATCCTTCTCTACTAGTAATGTGCTGTAGCCCCTGCTGGCGGCATCGACCGCACAACCTAAGCCCGTGGCACCACCTCCGACAACGATTATGTCATATTTTTCCATTAGTCTTTTTTGATATTTTCTATAGCTGAGATCGCGTTCAGTACGGCTATTTTGACAGCCTCATGTAAGAGCTATGTCTAATCGTAATAGCTTCAAATTTGAATATATGAATTGTCACCGATATTGATATAAAGTTAACCAATGAATATGAAGGCAATTCCGATTATCATCTAATCAATGATGCAAAAAAAGTTGGGTATATAAAGCATACAATTACTCTAAATGGCAGCTTACCGTATTTATTTTTAACGTCTGCTTATATTAATACATGACGGTTATGGTCTCATATACGATGAGTGCTACATGCTGTAGTCAGCTATTCCCACGATTCTTTTATTTGTGATTCTTGATTTAAGTGTTTCTTCATTATTTTGGCGCTTGAATGGTACGGCTGGAAGTAAATGATAGATAAGGTGAGTCAAGAACGAGTGTTAGATATAGTTATTCCCGCTTATAATGAGTTCGAAAATCTGTCCCTGCTGCTCCCTATATTGAAGCGAGGATTAGCTAAAGATAGCATCAACGTCATTGTCGTTGATAGTAGCAGATCTAACGACGGCACTCCACAGCTCTGCATTGAGCATCAGGTCCATTATCTACAGTCCAGTTATACTCAGAGGAGCCAACAGCTTAATGCTGGAGCAAGACTTGGCACGAGCGAAGTAATTATGTTTCTTCATGCTGATGTCATACCACCTGAGGACTTCTATGAGCAAATCTTCGAAACAGTAGATGCTGGTATCCAGGCTGGTTTTTTCTCCTATCAGTTTCGAGACAAGCGCATCATGCTCAAACTCAATGCCTACTTCACCCGATTTGATGGCTTCTTCGCTGGCGGAGGCGATCAATGCCACTTTTTTACTCGTGACTGTTTTAATAAGCTGGGAGGCTATGATAATGATGCTCTAATTATGGAGGACTACGAGCTCTTCGATCGAGTCAGAGCTCTGGCTATTCCGTACCAATTGATCAGATCAGATGCGCAGGTATCATCCAGAAAATACGAGAATAATAGCTACTTGAAAGTTAATCTGGTCAACCTAATCACTTTCGTGAAATATCGATTGGGCTCGGATCCTCGTAGTCTGAAAGAGAGTTATGAATATTGGCTTTGAGTACTTGCCCAAGACGAATATGAATGTTCATTAGAATGCTCCCATAATTTGGTCCGCAAAACTCTGTATAATAGACGGATTACTGACTATGGCAAATAACACGCCGTACACAGCTCCAGTAAAGTGCGCCAGGTGGTCAAGATTGTCTCTGCCTTTCTCACTGGCCCATGATGAATAAATCAGATAGCCGATGCCTAATATAATGGCAGGTATAGCAAAAAACGGAAAGAATATAAAGGTAAGACCTTGCAAAGGATAATACATAATAAACGCAAAGACGACAGCTGAGACGGCTCCCGAAGCCCCGATACTAGAAAAACTTGGGTTGTCTTTATGCTTCAGATAAGTAGGAATATCAGCGATGACGATAGCTGTTAGGTAGAAAAGCACGTAAATGATCCTACCCATATTTCCGAAAAGGTCGACAAATCTATACTCAATAATTTCTCCAAATTGAAGCAGGACATACATATTAATGATCAAATGCATCCAGCTGCCGTGCAAGAATCCAGATGTCAGCATTCTATAATATTCCTTGCTATTCTCTTCTGCGACAGGGTAGTGCTTAAGCCTATCGAAAAATGATCGATTATTGAATCCTTGATAGGAGATGATGCCAGAAATGACGACTATGACCAGTGTGATGGATAATGACATATATTATCTGATAAAATTTAAGGTTATCGGCAATGTAATAACTGGGTTGTTACAGTCCTATGAACTACGTCATTACGTTTATAATTCTCAAAAAGGAATAAAATATATTGCGTGTGGACCACGAGGTGTTGAATAAGCTGACCTGATACTATCATTATTTATAATTAATCATCAGGTCTTCCATTACTAAGTAAATTCACCAAAATGCCACAACACACCTGAGGGATCATGCAAGAAGCACTCTCTTCCCCAGTGATTATCTACTATGGGGCTTAACCTGACCAGATCATACTTGTGATGTAGCCTGAGCTCATTCAGTTCTTTCCAATACCGATCTACATTATCGACTTCGAGAAAGACCATCGTATTATCTATCCAATCCTTAACATAATAGTCTTGAAGATAGAATCCTACAGTATCAATGCGGTAGTAAGACATTTTATCGGAGATTACTATTTCTGAGAATCCTAAATCGGTATAGAATTGCCTGGATTCTTGAAAATTTTTAGCCCCGATGAATGTGCGTATTGATTTTGGGCGGTGCAGCATAACTTGATTTGATCGAGGATATATTAGCGTTTTACAGCTGATAAAGATAGTCTGAAATGGTTACCTTTAGCCACTTAACTTAGAATAAAATATGGCTGAAGTAAGTATGTGGAGCGGTTCGGATGCGTATCTATGTGATCCAGAATTAGCTCAGGCCTTTCATATGGCGCGAGTTTTGGGTATGCCTCTATTAATAGAGGGAGAGCCTGGAACGGGCAAGACTGAGTTGCCACTGCAATATGCTAAAAGTTTGTCTCTGGACTTGTTTGTTTATCCAGTTGGGTCCAAAAGTAATGTGGAGGCTTTCGTTGCTAAGTTTGATCATGTAAAGTACCTGAGAGACTCTCAGATTGAAGTGCTGAATGCGCAGCGGAAGGAAAAAGGCATGGGTACGAAATTGACTACGAGTGGCCGACAAACGGAGAATTTAGATGATTATGTGAATTTAGGGCCAGCTGCTCAAGCTTACTCTACCGCTGACTCAGTTTTGTTGATTGACGAAATTGATAAGGCTCCCAGAGAATTTCCTAATGACCTGCTTTATGCGCTGAGTCACCGCAAGTTTGTCCTGCCAGAATCAGGACGCGTCATCGAGACGACTGAAGATAAGATGCCGGCTATCGTGATTACAAGTAATCGGGAGCAGGAGCTGCCGACTGCATTTAAGGGCAGATGCATCTATCACTACATAGCCTTTCCAGAACCTGATGTGATGCGAGAGATTGTGCTGAAGCATTACCCGTCGGCAGACGATGATATCATCTCAAAGAGCATCGAAATTTTCTATCAATTAAGAAACTTTGGTCTGGAGCGATCTCCTTCTACAAGAGAATTACTCAATTGGCTAAAATATATGCAGCAATTCGCAAAGGATGAGGCTATTGCCAAGATAAAATCATTGGATGGAGTAGGCGCACTGGTTAAGACTCAAGCTGATATAGAACGCATCAAGCGTCAGAGACTGGGCGGAGCAGCGGATTCCGACGATCCGCCTTCTTTCTATGGCAATTATTCAAATCGATAGACTATAGTCTTTGCGGAGGTTTGCTTTATAAGGTCGGGGTAAGTTAGAATCAAGTATGCCCAGATGAAAAGATGCCTCTTATATGCTATAATTAAGATTAAAAACGTTGATTTGCAGGTTTATTAGTTCTTGGAAATTCAAAAAGAATGGATTAAGGCACAGCTTAATCTATCACCGAAAACATGAAGCATAAGAAACGAGTCATTTTTTACTTGATTGATGGTGCTAGACCAGACGTGCTATCTAATTTACTAGATTCAGGAGACTTACCTCACATCAAGACCTATTTTGTCGATCAAGGCTCGTACGTAAAAGGCACCACCTGTTTTCCCTCGACGACTGGTCCCGCATATCTGCCATTCCTCACAGGTAAATTCCCTGGAGACCATCACATAACAGGCATTCGCTGGTTTGACAAGCCTGCTTACTTTCAGGGTCGCTGGGCTCGTGATGCTATGAGGAGTTACTGTGGCTACGAGGCGAAATATTTTAATGAAGATATGGATGATACTATGCCCTCATTAATGGAGACCTACGATGATAGCTATAACATCTATAACATGATCACCAAGGGTGTCAAGGAGGAGAATGATTTGACCAAAGATAGAAAGACGAAACTGTACTTTCGTTCGCACTTCAAACATGAGCATCACGTGGTGGATGAGTATGGTCATGAAGAGTTGATGAATGCCATTGAAAAAGACTTTAAGTTCATCTTTGCTGTGTTTCCGAGCATAGATTGGGATTCTCATACCTACCACTATGAAGATGATCGAACCAGGGACGCTTATAAAATCGTGGATCGAAGCCTTGCTGAGGTGGTCACCAGATTAAAAGAGCAAGGGACATACGAGGACACTATGATCATCATGGCTAGTGACCATGGACTGACATCGACGCATTCGCATCTTGATCTTGGTAGTTTCTTCAAGAAGCAAGGCTATCGAGTCTTAGAATACCCTTCTATCTGGACACTCTTCCCTAAAGTGGCGGTTTTTATATCGGGTAATTCTTTTGCTACGCTCAGCTTTTTAGATAAGCAGGTGATGTATGATAAAGAGTCACTGATGGATAAGCACGGGCAAGCGATAGATGAATTTCTGAAAGAGCCTGCAATAGACTTCATTGCCATGAGAAATGCAGCAGGTCATATCAGCATTATCACTCAAGAGGGAGAGGCCTTGGTAACTCTTTCAGAATCAGGAGTAGGCTATAAAGCCATTACTGCTAATCCTTTTGGACTGGATGACACAGATAAGCAGCTCACTGAGAAAGAAGCATTCGACTATACCTTTGAGTCTGACTACCCTGATAGTCTAGTGCAGTGCCAGCAGCTATTTGCGAGCCATCGCTCAGGTGATATCGTCGTCAGTGCTCATGTCGGCTATGATCTTAGGGATTTTTGGGAGATACCAGAGCACAAAGGCTCACATGGCTCACTTCATAAAGATCATATGCATATACCCATTTTGACAAACAAACCTGGCGTGCTGACTGGACCCATGCGCAGCACTGAGGTTTACCAAATCATAAGAGATCATCTCGATCAGTAGATGGGAGAGGAGAAAAGATCTATATCAATCCAAGAGGCATTTAATCCCGCGGTAATTAAAAAAGGAATTTTCTATTTTACCTCGATTACGATTGTGGCTTTTGCAGCTATCTTTTTTTATACGAATACAGGTAAGACTTTAGAAGTGTGGTCTAATTTAGATTGGAAGTATTTCTTTATCTGCGCCGTGATCGTTATTTTGGATATGCTCTTGGGAGGTTGGCGTAATCATATTTTCGTCAGAGAGTTTCTTCCAAGAACTTCACAATGGGTCGCATTTAAAGCTAATCTCGCAAATATTTTCATGGGTGCCGTCACGCCATCTCAGACGGGCGGTGGAGTCGCTCAGCTCTACATCCTATATAAAAATGGCTTGAAGCTTTCAGACGGTATTACATTGAGCTTTATCAATTGGATATCTACGTTGATCTTCTTTCCTATTTCAGGTGGGCTGGCTTACATCATTATTAAAGACAGGATCCCAGAAGGATTTATCAGCTATTTGGCTCAGTTTGGATTTACAGTATTTGCCACGCTTATCATCGTTGTGATGATCGGCCTATTTTTTCCTGCGACTATCGGCTGGGTGGTGATTAAGATCAGCTCCGTCATTGCTTTCTTTAATAAGAACTGGAAAACCAAGCTCGAGGCAGCTGGTCTGAAGGTCAATGAGTCACTCATCGATTATCGAAATAAGTGCACCAAGTTGCTTAAACACAAACCACAGCTTCTCCTATACAGTCTCCTCATTACAGTACTTCTGTATTTTAATAAATACATTTTAGCATATTTTATAGTTTTAGCATTTGGCGCAGAAGCGGATTTTGCTGTGATTATTTCTATTCAAGCGATCGTCTACTTATTACTCTACTTCAGTCCGAGTCCTGGCGGTAGCGGTATAGCGGAGCTAAGCATCGCAGGCCTGATGGCTGGCATTTTATCTAATGATTATTTAGCTTCATTTACCTTGCTTCAGCGTAGCTTCTTAGTGATGATCCCAGCTATGAGTGGCGCCTATGTAGTGCTAAAGCAGCTGGCCAAGTCTGCCAAAGAAAAGTGAATTGGCAAACTACCTCTTATCAATTTTGATAAAATATATAAGGACTTAACTACCTATCAATCAGAATTTTCACTCTTGAGACTATCATAATTAAGTCGCTTCTTTTCGGTTTATGATGTCCTTTACAATACCTAATATAGCGGATTCTCTATAGTCAGGTAAGGTAAAACTTTAATTCATCGATGCCTGGATATCGTTAATCGAAATAGTCTACGAAATCGAGCTTTGGCAGAACTTGTCATTGAGAATAATATGTTAAACTATTACTAATACTTTTTATTATTTAACCTCGTAAACTATTGATTATGAAGACTGTAGGAATTTTAATTATTGTTATATGTACGATTATTTTATTAGCAGATATCCTAATCGATAAGTTATCATCTAATTGGAAGACTCCCTTTGACCTCATCGAAAATAGGAAGAGATGGATCTTAGCAGCGATAGCAGCAGCAGGCATTTTGCTGACAATCAACCCCTTTATTCACAATAGTGCAGGAGAGCGCACTTATGTTCAGGATCCAGTACTTGGTACGGAGAAAATAGTCTTTGAGCCAGGCTATGCATGGGGCGGATTTTTTGCGCGGACGGAGGCATACCCAGATGTAATGAGTACAGTATTCGACTCTGCTAATCTCGTGGATATTAGATTTAACGATGCGACCCAGGCGACAGCCTCAGCTAATGTCAGATGGGCACTACCTAAGGATGAGCTGTCTATGATTGATCTACATAAGTCTTATCGCAGCGCACAGCAGCTCGGGTCCAGAACCTTGGAGCCCTATGCGCAGGAGTGCTTAGGTTTTTCTGCTCAGCTCATGGAGAGCGAGACTCACTACAGCGGTGGTCAGTCCAAGCTAAAGGAAGACTTCAGAGATCAACTACTGAATGGACAATATGTATTAGAGACCAAGATAGAGTATGTCAGAGATAGCCTGACCAGAGAGAAAATAAAAATCACTGATACCAATATCAGAAAAGATGCCCGAGGCGTGCCCATCAGAATACCTTCTGATGTCCAAACTTATGGGATCAAAGCTGTATTCGCTGCGGTGCCTCATGTGGATTATGAGCCAATAGTCGATCAGAAGCTGCAGGCAAAAATCGATCAATCAACCAGAGAGAGCATCGCTAAGCAGGAGCTCATCACTGCTCAGCAGCAAGCCCTCACAGAGAAGGCTAAGGGTGAGCAGCTCATCGCAAAGACGCGAGCTGACGAGGAGGCATCTAAGTTACAGGCTGTCATGCAAGCCGAGAAAGCGAAGCTCGTTGCTAAAGAAGAGGCAGAGCAGGCTAAGTATTTTGCTAACCGCATAGAAGAGGAGGGTAGAGCAGAGGCAGCGAAGAACATGGCACTGGTGAAAGCTGGATTGACACCTCAGGAGAAGGCAGAGTGGGATTATAAGACGAAGGTAGATGTAGCTAAAGAATTAGCTAAGGTTCAAGTACCCAGTATGGTCATCGGAGGCGGCGGTAACGGTAGTTCACCCATGGATGCGATTGGCATCAAATTTTTAATGGACATAAATGAAAAATTGGCCGCTTCTGACAATTAGATATAATTTACATTTAGTATAGTTTTTAGCCGATGGAACTGGTCTCCCATCGGCTTTTTACTTGTGTCGTTATGATAAAATTGATTGCCTATATTTTTGTTTAACTTCTACATAGCATTCAAGTAGGCTGATGATAGGACAGACGAATTTTTCTATTTAAAAATATCGCTCTCCAATTAAAGAGTAAATAGTAATGGGAGTCAAATTGATCACTTTCTTCTATACTTCCGTTTAGAGCCAGGTTTGCCCGCTTTAGCCTTCTGCTTTAAGATCTCTCTCTTAGCATGCCTCTTTTTATCATGCAGTAGCTTCTCTATCAGATCCGAACGACCCATATTGTTGAGCTTGTCTCTGATCATCTGATAGTTCTCACGTTTATGCCAGAAAAAGAAGATGTGTTGATTCATCTTATCTTTTTTACTCTTGGCGGTGTAGACTGGTCTTAGCGTATAGGGATGTAGCCCTGAATAATATATGATGGTAGCCACTGTCATGGGCGTAGGAGTGAAATCTTGTACCTGTTCTAACTTAAAGCCCATCTCTTTCGTCTCTGCTGCCAAATTAGCCATCTCTTCTTGAGTAGATCCAGGATGACTTGAGATGAAGTAGGGGATGAGTGGCTGCTTCAATCCATGTTTCTGATTGGCCTTTTCAAATTTCTCCTTGAATTTATGAAAATGCTTAAACGATGGTTTACGCATGATCCTAAGTGTGTCATCAGATGTATGTTCTGGAGCTACCTTCAGTCTGCCACAGACATGCCGACTGACCAGTTGATCCATGTATTCGTCCAGACTACCATCATTATTCTTATTGTAGTCATCCACCAACAGATCATAACGGATGCCGCTGCTCACAAAAGCTTTTTTGACCTTAGGGTTGGCATCCACTTTGCGGTAGATCTCAGTCATCGGTTTGTGGCTGGTATCCAAATTATTACAGACTACTGGATGAATGCACGAGGGCGCTACGCATCTATCGCAGATGGACTGGACCTTACCCTTCATCTTATACATATTACCTGATGGACCCCCAAGGTCACTGATGTACCCCTTGAAGTCCGGCATCTCTGTCACCTTTTCTACCTCTTTTAGAATGGATTCTTCGGATCTACTGGCTACGAATTTACCTTGATGCGCTGAGATCGTGCAGAAACTACATCCTCCAAAACAGCCCCGATGCATATTGATTGAAAATTTAATCATCTCATAAGCAGGTATCGCTCCTCGCTTATCATACTTCGGATGCGGTAGCCTCGTATAGGGTAGGTCAAATGATGTATCGATCTGCTCCTCTGACATGGGAGGGAAAGGCGGATTGATAACTATTTTATCATCAGCTACGGCCTGAATCAGCCTCCTCGCTTGGACCTTATTTGATTCCTGTTCGATATGCTTAAAGTTAGCAGCGAATGCCTTCTTATTCCGCTGGCAGCGCTCATGAGATGACAGGGTCAGGTCCTCCCACAAAGGATGCTCTTTCAGCTCTTCATTTCTATCCGCTAGATAAGCTGTCTGCTTGATGTCCCTGATCTCAGCTAAAGATTCTCCTGCTAAGATGCGCTTGACGATAAGACGGAGTGGGAGCTCACCCATGCCATAGACGAGCATATCGGCTCCTGACATAGACAGTATATTGGGAAATAATTCATCTTTCCAGTAGTCATAATGGGTCACTCGTCTGAGGGAGGCCTCTATACCACCGATGAGCACGGGTACATCTGGATAGATGGACTTCAGTATCTTAGTATAGACTGTCGTGGCATAGTCAGGCCTAAAATTTGCCTCTCCTTTAGGCGTATAGGCATCGGTACTTCGTTTTCTCTTGGATGCTGTATAGTGATTCACCATGGAGTCCATGCAGCCTGAGGTGACACCGAAGAATAATCTGGGTCGACCAAGCTTTTTAAAATCACGAAGATCGTCTTGCCAATTAGGCTGTGCGATAATAGCGACCTTCAGCCCTTCGCTTTCCAGTATTCTACCGATGACTGCCGTTCCAAAGGCTGGATGATCTACATAGGCGTCTCCAGATATCAAGATCACATCAAGCTGACCCCATCCTCGAGCATCTACTTCCTTTTTAGTGATCGGGAGCCATTTAGAAACATCTACTTTTGACATAGTGCAAAGATACGGGTATTTACTATAGTGCTTAGCAAAAATGGATTTACATTGGTGCTCTGAAATAAGTAGGCTTATGCTGACTACTTTACTGAAATGAGAGCGTATACTTATGTTACGCTGTGATAGGCATTTATAATAGAAATTATGAAAGTGGCAATCATTGGTGGGGGCGCGGCAGGATTTTTTTCAGCCATTCATGCTAAAGAGCATCATCCAGAAGCTGAGGTCTGTCTTCTAGAAAAAACGAATAAGCTCTTAGCTAAGGTCAAGATATCCGGTGGAGGCAGGTGCAATGTCACCAATGCCTGCACCTCTATCAAAGAGCTCTCAGATGCCTATCCACGCGGTGGGAAATTTTTAAAACGATTATTTAAAGAATTTAGCACAACAGATACCCGAACGTGGTTTGAGTCTAGAGATGTCCCTCTGATGGTGCAGGAGGATCAGTGTATCTTTCCTGTATCGCAAGATTCTCAAAGTATCATTGACTGTCTGCTTGATACTTGTAGAAAGCTAAAAATCAAAATCTTGACGAAACATAATGTCGAGACAATAGAACGACAGAATGAACAGCTCGTATTAGGATTTATGAATCAGGACATCTCACCTATGGTTATGGACAAAGTTATTTTGGCTACTGGTGGTGCGCCAAAAAGGAGTGGATTAGCATGGCTGGAAGCCATGGGTCACCAGATAGCTGACCCCGTACCATCGCTCTTCACATTTAATATGCCGAGGGAGACAATCACCGAGCTGATGGGCGTTGTGGTCAATCCTGCCACAGTAGGTATTCAAGGAAAAAAGCTTAAGGCTAGTGGACCGTTGCTCATCACCCACTGGGGGATGAGTGGACCAGCTATTTTAAAGCTTTCCGCCTTTGGTGCCAGAACGATGCAGGAGTTGAACTATCGCTGCGTCGCCCAAGTCAACTGGGTAAATGTTAAATCCTTCGATGAGGTTCTTTCAGAGCTACATCGTCTAAAAGCTGATGCGCCCAAGAAACAACTCAATAATCAGCGTCCTTATTTATTACCCATTCGCCTATGGGAGTACCTTCTGCAGAAGGCCGATCTGGCACTGGATAAGCCGTGGCATGAACTGGGTAGTAAGTCATGTAACAGGTTGGTCACTTTATTAACTAACGATGAATACCAAGTGAGTGGCAAGACAACTTTTAAGGAGGAATTTGTCACTTGTGGCGGGGTCAGTCTTTCCAGTATACACCCGCTTTCGCTCGAAAGCCGAGTCGTCCCAGGCCTGTATTTTGCAGGAGAGTTACTGGACATTGATGGCATTACTGGAGGTTATAATTTTCAGGCTGCATGGACGACTGGGTATATTGCTGGACAATTGCGATCGACGTCATACAGTGCTTAGTAATCTTTGACAGCTTATGATCTACATTGGATAACAATTTTTCATGAACTAACCGTACAATACCTATAACTATGGGCGGGGTACTTTTATTAAAATTCAAGATCAACAAGATTTACCGCTGAGCTATTTCATGAAAAAACCGAAATGTCTCACAGACATGCTTCTCCCAATAAGTCCACTCATGGCCTCCTGCAAATTCTTCGTATTGATGATTGATCCTGTGATTAACCATATAGTGGTGCAGTGCTCGATTACCTTTAAGCAGGACATCAGCGGTGCCGCAGTCAAATCTGATTGGAGGAAAGTCATTGATGGTAGTCATTAATTCTTCAAGGGATGATATACCATTGAGCTCTTGCCAAAGACTCCAATCTTCTTCTACAAATGTGGTCATCTCACTGATTGCTGTGATCGCAGAATGGGCGCTGATAGCTTGGTATCTTGGGTACTTCAGTCCAACCCAGAAAGCCCCCCAACCGCCCATAGACAGACCACCTATATAGAACTGACTTCGTTCGCTTACCTCATCTATCTCTTGCTCTATCAATGAGGGAAGCTCAGATCCTATCCACGCTTCATAATTTTCTACGCCATGGTCCACGTAGCCGCTACCATCGCCCCAAAGCCCATCAGAAGGAGTAATTAATATGAATGGCTTGATCTGATCGGTAGAAATCATCTCTTGCAGTTTGAGGTATGCACCAGCACCCATATTCCATGAGCAGTGGCTGCCGTATACTCCGTGGAGCAGAACAATAACAGGTATATCTGATGCCGCTATGGCCTGATCGGGTATGAAAACAGAAGTATCCACTCGCTTATGTAGAGATGGACTTTTACAGGTAATGTGTCTGATGCCTCCGACCTCAAATTTTGGATTGGATATGCGTACTGTTCGGAATGTAGTCATAGGCAAGAATCGAATTAGTAGACATAACATAGTCATGCCAGCATGTAAAGAGTAGCATTTTGACTAACCGTAGGCCTGTTTAATTAAATACGTCTGGGCAAGTAGCCACGATATCCTGATAGATTGGCTGATAATTAAACCAACCTGCTATGGGAAATCCGACCTCATTATTGCGCGTATTGAGGGCAGTATCGTGATCTATCGCCTGTGGCTTAAGGCCTGTCTGCTCCGCCATGATCTGTGACTGAAAACACCGCTCCATACAGATAAACCACCAAGCTGCTTCTTCGACTGATCCACCCACAGTCAGGTGACCGTGATTTTTAAGGATGGCCGCTTTTTTGTCACCCAAAGCATCAGCTATTCGATCACCTTCACTGGTGTCTAACACTACTCCCGTATAATTATCGTAGAGCCCATGATCATCATAAAACGCGCACGCATCTTGTGTAAGGGGATCTATCAGCCGACCGAAGCATGACCAGGTTTTGCCATATATGGAATGCGCGTGTGCAGCAGCTATGACATCCGGGCGGGCAGCGTGTACCCTTGAGTGGATAGCAAAGGCAGCTTGATTCAGCATGGTATGCTTTCCTTCCACGATTTTTCCGCCACCATCCACGAGGATGAGGTCTGATACAGTGATTCGATTGAATGAAAGACCGAATGGATTAACCCAAAACTTATGCTCATCCTCGGGATCACGAACAGTGATATGTCCCGCCACGCCCTCAGAGAATCCAAATTTGCCGAAGACTCGAAATGCTGCTGCAAGCTGCTGTTTTCGATACGTTCTTTCCTCATCGATGCTATTTCGTTTAGGCATCATGGCTTCTAAGTGTTTAGGATTCGCTACTGGCATAAGTATATATTTTGTCCTAATATATTGATTTTCACATAGACATTGATGTTAAATCTTAAAGCATGACTTATATCAAGAACCTAATTTTAGCCAAATCATAATGTTTAGCCAATGTCATGATTATAGTCATCATTTTTATTAATTTGGTTGAGATTATTATTTCAGAAATAAGGTGATAATAAGTTTGTTTGACACAGCTGTGTGTACGATCCATCTATCATAACTAATTGTCATATCGAAAAGATACCAAATGAAGAAAACGTGTTTATTTTATTGCTTTGCCATTATTTCCTTTACGCTGAGTGCTCAGATAACTGATCCAGTAGCTACAGAAGTGTGGGAGCCTGAGCCCAGTGTGGTACACCCAGGAATGTCGTCCGCAGCTCCCTCGGATGCTATGGTATTAGGACCGGATCAATGGGTTCATAAAGACGGTGCTGCACTTCAATGGGATGTAGCTGATGATGTCATAACAGTCAAAAAGGGCACAGGATCCATATTTACTAAAGAAAAATTTGGAGACTGTCAGCTGCATATCGAATGGAGAGCATCAGAAGTAATCGAAGGTAAGGGACAAGGACGTAGTAATAGTGGCGTCTTTTTACAGAATCGATATGAGGTACAGGTGCTGGACAGTTATCAGAATCGAACCTACTCTAACGGCCAGGCTGGATCAATCTACAAGCAGTCTATGCCTCTGGTAAATGCCATGAATCCTCCAGGAGAATGGAATACATACGATATCATCTACAAGCAACCGCACTTCAATGCTGATGGCATTAAGGTAGCGCCCGCTTACATTACGGTGCTCCATAATGGCATCATCATTCAGAACCATACGGAAATAAAAGGCACGACACCATATATAGGCTTGCCTGAAAATCCACCTCATGAAGAGGATGTGATACAGCTGCAGGATCATGATAATCCTGTTAGTTTCAGAAATATTTGGATTAGGAAGTTATAGTGGGGAGGCATTCATTACATCTTGAAATCCCGTATCTCATTGAAAAGTAAGGTAATTATATACAAATTTACACCAAATAAATTTGTTTTGGTGTAGATAACTACTTATTTTTATATCATCAATCCTACCACGATGATTAATAAAGAATTTGATTCCCTTATAGACTTAGTAACAACTTTCACAGATGAGCAGTCATGTATTGACCACTTAACACAATTAAGATGGAACGGTGATATAGTTTCTCCTTTCGATGCTTCATCTAAAGTATATGTATGTAAAGGTAATAAGTACAAGTGTAAGAATACAGGCAAATATTTCAATGTAAAGACGGGAACTATGTTTGATAACACTAAGATCAAGCTACAAAAATGGTTCATGGCTATATACCTAATTACTTCACACAAAAAAGGGATTTCATCATTACAATTAAGTAGAGATATTAAGATCACTCAAAAAAGTGCATGGTTCATGTTGCAAAGAATCAGAGCTTGCTTTGGCATCGACAATAATGATGATAAGCTAACAGGTGAAGTAGAGATAGATGAGACTTATGTAGGTGGTAAAAATAAGAACCGTCACGAATCTAAAAAAGTTAAGAACAGTCAAGGTAGATCACCTAAGGATAAGACGCCAGTAGTAGGAATGGTGCAGCAAGAAGGTAAATTGATTGCTAAAAAGGTTATAGATGTTAAGGAAGGAACGATCACAGAAATAGTTGCGAAGAACATTGATCTTAATGCAAAAGTCTATACAGATGAATATAGAGGCTACAATGCAGTAAGGCGAATCTACGATCACCAACAAGTTAAGCACTCAGCTAAAGAGTATGTTAATGGCAGAGTCCACACTAATACAATAGAGGGGTTTTGGAGCTTACTTAAAAGGGGTATTGTAGGAATCTATCATTTTACATCAGAAAAGCACCTTCAAAGGTATGTCGATGAGTTTGTGTTTAGGTATAACAGCAGAGATTTGGATGAAGGACAAATAATCTATTATTAGCAAATAACGAAGTCAGAACGACTTATAAATCTTTAATTAATGGATAAGTTAGATGAAAAAGATTTTCTTTTTTACCGTTCTCCAGTAGATGGAGAAATAAAGGTTAGGGTTGCTCTAAGAAATAATACAATCTGGTCTACCCAAAAAGGAATGGGGATAATATTTAATACGGATAGATCAAACGTAACTAAACACCTAAAAAACATATTTAAAACCAATGAACTAGATGAAAATGCAGTATGTGACAAAATTTCACATACTGCATTAGATGGAAAGAATTATACGACTACTATTTATTCATTAGATGTCATAATAGCTTTAGGTTATAGGGTAAACTCTTATGAAGCCACCCAATTTAGAATTTGGGCGACTAAAGTATTGAAGGAATACCTTACAAAGGGTTTTGTGCTTGATGATGAAAGATTAAAGCAAGGAAATCAACTTTTCAGTGCAGATTACTTTTCAGAATTACTTGACAGAATAAGAGAAATTAGGGCATCTGAGAGAATGTTCTATCAAAAGATAACCGATTTATATAGAGACTCAAGTATTGACTACGATAAGAACTCTAAAATCACCAGAGAGTTCTATAAGAAGATACAGAACAAATTGATTTTTGCCGTTAGTGGTAAAACTGCTCCAGAGCTTATAAAAAGTAGAGCAAGTTCTAAAAAACAGAACATGGGATTGCAGACATGGAAGACTCAAAAATCTGGCGGCAAAATTATAATCAGAGACATTGTAATATCCAAGAACTATCTGTTTGAGAATGAATTAAAAGAGCTTAATAGGTTGGTCAATATGCTTTTAGATTATGCAGAAAACTTAGTAGAACGTGGAGAGACTTTTACAATGGCAGAATGGGTAGATACTTTAGATTCGTTTCTTGAGTTTAATCGATATGAAGCCCTACAAACTGCTGGAAGCGTTGCTAAGCAATTCGCGGATAAGATTGCAAAAAGAGAATACAAAAAATTCAGAATTGTACAAGACAAAACATTTGAATCTGATTTTGATAAAATTGCTAAAGAAGTAACAACCACTGGAAAGATACCAGATACTAAAGTTGAAGAGGCTGTTAAAGAAGAGACTCTATATTCATTTAATAGCTCACTCAAAAGAGCATTAGACTTTAATCCAAAAGAGAAAGAATAGTTATCATATGTTAAAATTTCATATAATTGGAAAATTTACATATTTTTCAAATACGAAAATGAGGAAGGTTTAAGCTCTGCAAGGATTATCCCTGTCGTCTTGCCTTTTGAAACAAGACAAAACAAGCCGCCCAATCGTAAGATAGGCGGCTTTTTTAGCTCTATTCTGGAAAGAAGTAACCTATGGAGGGTTTCCATCCAAAAGGGTGTTTTTTAAACCAAAGCTTTTCAGATATGACAAGTTTTTTCCATGTTTTCGTAAACGCTCTATGTAGTGTCGTAAGGCTCTTTCTTGACATCTACGATAGGTTGCAGCCTGATGTAGATTCTGTTGATGAAGATCCTTAAAACTGCATTATTTCTAATTACATGTAATTAGAGTTTGGCAATCAATAAACCAATATGAGATGAAATCAAGTTGGAGTTGGTTTGCCATTTTCTATTCTGGCAATTTCTATATATCATATTAATCATACAAGTCGGGGAAAAGTATTTATCAAATATAAATTTCACTTATATTTAACTCGTTAGTGTAAACAAGTATATAGTTACCAAAATAAAACCTCATGAGAAAGCTGCTTATAATCACTGGTGACGGGGGAGAGAGCTACGAGACGCTCTACGCGATGCATAGATTTCAAGAAGCTGAATGGGAGACTACAATTGCTGCCCCGACGAAGAAACCGCTTAATCTAGTAATCCATGACTTCGAGCCAGGTTGGGATACATATATAGAGAGAAAAGGCTATTATGTAGAGTCAGATACAGCGCTGGCAGATGTCCGTCCAATGGATTATGAAGCCGTATTACTTATAGGTGGACGAGCTCCAGAATTTTTACGTAATGATGAAAAGGTGATTAACATTGTCAAGCATTTTTCAGAAGCAGATAAATTTATTTTCGCCATATGTCATGGCATTCAGATCTTAGTAACTGCTGGTCTTGTCAAAGATAAAAATATAACTTGCTACGAGCATGTGCGCTTTGAAGTAGAGAGTTGCGGTGGTACTTTCATAGGTAAGGACGAAGCGGTGAGGGATGGGAAGATTGTGACAGGACAGACCTGGCAGTCACATCCTGATTTTTATAGATTGGTATTCCAATGTTTAGCTGAGTAGACACGATTTCTGCTCTTCATGTCCTCCATCATTTGTCTAACCTAATAGACTGATCTACAATTACTACAGTATGAGCCAAGAAGGCGCTTTCAGAAGTAAACACAGTTACGTCGCAGGAGCAATATCTTGGTAGCCCAGTTCGAAGTACTATGAAAGATAGCAGAGAAAGGCTTCGGTTGGCCAGATTTTTGGTAAAATTATGACACCCAATTTATACAGTGACCCCGTCTTTTTTTTGAGAGTTATGTATTACAGTGCAACAGTTCTATATTTTCTATTAGAGCAGCATAATTAAATAAATCATCTTTGACCGTTTAATTAACTGACAAACATGTAGAGTTTTGCATCAAGCATCATGTTCTTCTGAACATCCCTAAGAAGAAGACTTATCAGTTTCTTATAGTTAATTAACAATGACTACCATTCGTTGCAGGCTGTCCAAGTATAATCAATCATTACTTAAATTAGTTTCAGCCCAAGATTTCGTCCTTTTTCAATTTATCGATTGTCCGCTGCTGTATCTCATTAAAAGCTGACTTTGGTAACACTTCGTCCTGAAATTGATTAGCCGGGTAAAAGGAATGCTGGCTGTAAGATGGTGCATATAATTCGAATCGCTGCCTGGCGATGTAGTTTTTCATAGAGACTCTAGAGCGATATTCGCGCAGAGCTTCAATGTGGATGTACGCATTGGCAACTACGCTTTCTCCTACCAGAGCTTCTGCCAGAATGTGTCCATCATAGTGGACGATCTGGGAGTGACCATCAGTACTATTAGCTAAGACAAGGCTATCTATCATAGCGGCAGAATTAGCTGATACTACGTAAGCTATATTCTCCATCGCACGAGCTCTTTTTCCAATATTTTTTTTCGACAGCGTGGCGCTGGCTATCTCGGAGGAAGAGTGGAGTAATACCTCAGCACCTCTCATCATGAGGCACCGAGCCACCTCTGGATATAATATCTCCTCAGAAGCGATGCAGGCTAACTTTCCAAGCTCTGTATCAACCACAGGGAATAATGATTCGTAGCCGTAGATCTCAACGTACTTGTCTAAGACATCGTGAGGCGTCGGCGAGTACATGGAGTTGAGGCGCCTGTAGTTGAGGATCATTTTGCCAGACGGATCTATAATGAAGCTAGCCTGAAAGTAGAAGTCAGGAAAGTGATCATCTATTTCATAATAATTGCCAGATAGAAAGATATTCTCTCGCTGGCAAATATCTCCCAGCTGGGCAAATATTGGATCATCTTTCGAAAAGCAGGCTTTATCTCGCCATTGCTCTATATTTTCTCTCGTGGGAAATCCTGTTAAGAAGTATTCTGGCAGTACGATCAATCTAAGTGACGGACCTATAAACTTTTTAGCGCCGAATATCTGGGCACTGATGGTCTTGATGCGGCTGTCTATGACGGACCTCACCTCTACCTTAGTATTATATTTATTGATAGCTAAGCAAGGTATTTGCATGGCTAAAGCGATATAGTCTTTAATCATAAGCGTATTAGGATTCCATCATGTTTTTGGTTATTAGCTGTAGGTGACTGAGAAATTGCTTTTTCTCTTGTATATTCAGGCCTTTCAGTTGAGCTTTATTAGACTCCATTCTATCAGGATGTATTCTCATGATGAGTCTCTCTGCTTTATCTGTCAGGACGAGCCTCTTTATCCTTCTATCTTCTTTGTCTTCTATTTGTTTGACAAGTTTTTTTGTGATTAGCACATTTAGAAGATTGGTGATGTTTGCTCTGGTAACGCCCAATGATTCAGCCAGTTCAGTAGCCATCATAGGCTTATTGTGCTTTTCCCTGATTAGGTAAGGGAGGTTGGGATCTTTCGCCAGATGGATAAGAATGATCCATTGTTGATTAGACAGTCCCGCTTTTTGAATGAATTCTACATTCTTACTGACTAATTTTATGGCGGTCTCATAAATACCTAAGAGGATTGATGTTTCCAAGCACTTTTCTATCATTAGTTTATTCTTTGGTGTAAGTAATTTCAAATGTTCTCTTGGGCTGGTGTTGCACTTTCTGTTTTTCTATGATTTGCCAATGACATCCGCCCGGACCTGTAAATATAAAACTTAGCTCTCCAAACTCATTCTTTTGTGGAGTCGAAGTAACAATGTTTTGTTTACCTAATAGATCATGAACGTAATCTAACTTGTCAGTATAAAAGCTATGTAATGTGACACCTAAGGAGCCAATTTGTTGCAGATGCGACTTATCTTTTATCTGCGTGGTGGGAATAAAAAATTTTAACTTTCCGCAGATGTTATTGGGTGAGACAAATCCTTGATACCAGTGGCCCTCACCCTCTTGTAGCATGAACACTTGGCGCGGACCTTTTTTTCGGTAGTCATCAATGACCGGATCATCTTCAGGTATGAGCCCTAAAGCCTCCGAGAGATAGCTCATCTCTTCCAAGCTGGAAGCATTGATGAAAAAATCGTGATGAGTAAATTCGCTTGTTTTTAGATGGGTCTTCTTGTCTATGGTGCCATAGCCCTCTACCAGGTAGCCATAGCGTTGAAAAAAGATATGATTAAAAAAGGGACTGTACACCGCATTTTCTCTGACGATGATTGGTCGTTTAAAAAAGTCATTTGTCTCACCGTTAATACCGAATATATCGTCAGCCACGGGTTCGGTTGCAATATAGGAGTGATCCGATGGGGAGTGAGTATAAATATCGTGGAGTCTGAATATGTCCTGTGTCATCATGACAGAGATACGCTGCCCGATGGTCCTGGGAGCGCTGGCCTGCAGACCCTCATTCAGAGGTGTGTCCCACTTCAAGATGCGCAGCAGACCATGGCTATCAATGGAGCCATTCTGCAGTCTTATCGATTCCACAGCTGATTCATAGCCATAGATAGCTTTAGCTTGACTGGAAGATAGAGATGAGCGCTGGATGATTTTATATCCAAAATCTGCAAAATAACGACACGCATAGTCTAAGTCATCAGTCGCAAGTATGACCTCATATAGACCACTGATTCCTGTATCAGGTATGGTATCTTCTTTTTTATTTATCATATTTCTAAAATTAATTTCCCAAAATTTTTTCCTGAAAAAAGCATCTTTAAGGCCGATGGAAAATTTTCTATCCCTTTGATGATATCTTCTTTGGTATTCATCTTACCACTTTCTAACCAGCCAGTAATCTCGGTGACGGCTTTTGGATAATCTTTTATATAGTCAAAGACTATAATGCCTGTGATATAGCCTCGTGCTGTAACTATTTTCATGTAGTTACTGGGACCATATATCTTCTTCTTATTATACTGAGATATCGCTCCACAGATGACTACTCTAGCCCCCTTAGCTAAATTACCTAAGGCTGTATCCAAGATCGGCCCGCCGACATTATCATAAAAGATGTGTATGCCATCGGGGCTATGCTCAGCTAAGGCTTCCCCTACATCCTCTTGCTTATAATTGATAGCCGCATCAAATCCACATTGACCAGTCAGGTAGTCACACTTTTCTTGAGTGCCAGCTGTACCGATGACCTTGCAGCCTTTGATTTTTGCTATTTGTCCCACGGTGGAACCTACGATTCCTGCAGCACCTGATATGAATACTGTCTCACCAGCTTGCGGTTTTCCTTTCTCTAATAGACCGAAATAGGCTGTCATGCCTGGCATGCCTAGTATCCCAAGATGCCAGGATAATTTACCAGAGGTCACGTCCAGCTTAGAGAGGCCAGTCCCATCGGATATAGCGTATTCTTGGGCGCCTAACAGCCCAGAGACATAGCTGCCGACTGGATGCTCAGAGTGCTTCGAAGAAATAACCTCACCACATGAGAATGCGCGCATGACCGTACCAATTTCGACGCCTTTAATGTACGTCGTGCCTTCATTCATCCATCCTCGGAGGGCAGGATCTAAAGAGATATAGCTTATTTTGATTAATAATTGACCTTCGGATAGATCATTATCGACATCTATGGAAGTAATGTTAAAGTCAGTTTCTTTAACCTCTCCATCTGGCCTTGCTGCTAATAGGACTTGCTTGTTTTTCATATAGTGATAACTTTATCAGAAATAATATTTGTTAATGTACTTAAAAGTTAACTATATTAACTAAATTTAATTGAATTAATTAATCTTTTATTAAAACCTGATGCATCTTATTGTACATGCTAAAAACAGTTTGAGGGAAAATTAAACATGGCCAGAAGTATTATTATTGATCTTCCTGAACAATTACACTGTAAGATATATGGTCAGGGGCCACCCATCATTCTATTTCACCCTTCGCCTAATAGCTCCGCCATGATGGAGCCATTTGCTCAGGTTCTTGCAGCACATCATACAGTTATATGTCCTGATACGCCTGGATACGGATTGTCTGATAAATTAAATATTGATGAGCCATCAATTGAAGATTATGTGCATCGATTTAAGATGCTTTTTGATGCTTTACATTTAAAGACTTTTTCAATATATGGTTCGGCTACAGGTGCTCAGATTGCCATTCGATATGGTATAGCTTATCCAGAATCTATTTCATATTTATTTTTGGACAATTGTGCTCACTTCACTGATAAGGAGCGACTTGAGATCAAGGCCAATTACTTTCCAGACTTACAGCCTGTCATGGATGGGTCACACCTTAGTAAAGTGTGGGATATTGTATCGAACCTATTTAGCTATTTTCCTTGGTGCTTTCAAGATGAAGCCCATAAATTGAGCGGGCCTGCGCCCACACCCGAGGTGCTTCACCGCATAGCCTTGGATTACCTAAGAGCAGGTCCAGATTACGATCTGGCATACCGCGCTGCTTTTGATCATGAGAAAGCAGAATATATAAATGAACTGACCGTGCCGACGACCATATTTAGATGGGAGGGAAGCATACTTAAGAAATATACTGATCGCATATTTGAACATAATTTACCAGCTCATATCGCTGGTAAGATTATCCCAGCAGATAGAAACATAAGAAACCAGTCTATGTCCGCATATATTTTGGAACAGGACAAAAATGGTCAGCCCTACACGCTGATTGATTCTATTTTATCTCTGGATAATGATCTTTTTGTTCATCCCGATTCTGATCATATAATTATTGATCATTTACCAGCACCAGATTCCGAAGGTGTCTATTTAAAAGATGCTTGGAATATGGTCAAATCATCAATGTCAAATGTGGATCAGAGTGAGTCTGATGCACAAGCAATGGAAATTCAACACCGCCTCATAGTTAGTTACCTCAATCATTCCACAACTTAAAAGCACTCAAATGAAAGATTTAAAACAGGTATTTTTTGTGCTCATTTTGTTTGCATTTGCGCAAGCTGCAGTAGCTCAGGAAGACGTGACCGGAGTCGTTCGAGATGTCACAGGAGAGACGCTAATGGGCGCTACCATTACCGAGAAAGGTACAAGTTATGGCACTGCTACAGACATTGATGGCACCTATTCGCTCTCAGTGAATGAAGGAGCAATATTAGTAATAAGTTTCACTGGACTTAAGAATAAGGAGCTTAAGATAGATGGGTCAAGTAGCTATGACGTTTCTATGGATCTTGATGCCAACGTTCTGGAAGAAGTATTTGTGACCCCTACCTCTAAACCGATTCGAAGGATTGAGGCTGTGACAGCTGTGGAGTCCATCAGTGCTAAAGAGATTGAGCGCATGAATCCCACGAGTTTAGTTGATTTGGTCAGATTCACACCAGGGATATGCGTTCAAACTCAGGCAGGCCATGTGAGAAATTTAATTATCACCAGAGGCTTTCCTGATGCGACTATTAATGGATTGGTCTATACAGCTCATTTGATTGATGGAGTACGGACATTCGCCAGTCCAGAAATGGTGTCCGATGCTTCCTTTAGAAATAATACTGCTGCGGGATGGAAAATGAATAGACGCGACGAAATGATAGGCAGATACTAAGAGAGAAAAAGCAACTAAACCCTATCACTAGTCATAAAATAATGATAGGGCTTATTATATCATATTAAATAATCCATATCAAAATGCCAAACCCACTACGTAAATTAATGCCAGAGATATACTACCATGAAGGGGTATGGGAAGGTACTTATAGACATATGGATATAGATGGAACCACCTTAGATTTTCACAAGAGTAGGGTGGAGTGTATTTTTCCAGATGAAGGTGATGTGGTCTATATTCAAAGGAATAAATTTGAGTGGGAGGATGGTCGTACCTACGAGGTAGAGTTTCCAGGGATCATTGTAGACGATAAAATATTCTGGGATACTGACACTTTTACCGGATATGGATGGCAATCTGGGGAGAATATATTCTTATTAGAATTGGATAGAAAAGATGAAGTCGGCGCGTGTTTTCGTGAAGCGATTATTTTAGGTAGTCATCGGAAATCAAGAGCCAGGACGTGGCACTGGTTTAAGGATGGGGTCTGCTTTAAAAGGACATTGTGCGATGAGCACTTAGTGACATAGCAATAGACTAATGATCCAGTCATAAATTGCTGATCAGAGGGTAGCCTCCATGAAGATAGATGGTCCAAGTACTTTTATAGACTAATTATTGTTATAGGACAGCTGCTGTATACCTATTGTTTCGGCATTATTTTTAATTAATGAATCACTAATTTTTATGATAAGACGACTGCCGAATAAGGGTAACACTTTATATCACTATGTGCTACTGCTGCTTTGTCCATTTCTATTGGGGCGGTGTCAGGATGAGTCTAAGCTCAGGCCTGATGCTGAGAGTGTGTCTGCTTACGACAACACAAAGCAAGCTAAGATAGATGCAGCGAGAAAGCCTATTATGTTAGATGACATTCATTACTATACTTTAAATAGAGAAGCAAGCAATATCTTTTTTGAGCAGAACTTTAATTCGACTGCTATGCTTGAAGAAAGTCCTAATCCATTTAAATTTATTGATTTTCAGCTAATTAAATCTGGACAGTCGACGGTCAATATATCTGAGCAAGGTCCTTTTCCGGGCATCAAGGTCGGTGACCCAAAGCGATGGGAAAGAACACTCATGAAGCCCTCTGCCACTAATCCGCCTCGCTATGGGGTACATTGGCTGGCACTCACCTCTGGAGATATAAACGCTACGCAAGATACACTGCGCAAATACGATGTTCAGATCGTAGACGATAACTTCAAAATGCCACATGATGATTCTAAAGCCATATTATGTTTTGGACCAGATTATAATTTAATCGTCATTAAAGAATCTGATGCACATGACCAGAAAGCATATGCCATAGATCACTTACTGCTATTAGTGAAGGATATGAAAGCTAATGTGGATTTCTTCATAGACGTCTTCGCAGGTCAAGTTATCAAAAGTCAAGGTGGATATACTATCATGGATGTGGCTGACCACACCTTTGTATTAGCTTCTCCTCGATCCATCGGAATAGATCCAACGATTGTTTTGAATCGTGACCCGACTGTATTTAAGCCGGATATAGATCATTTAGGATTTCTCTATGAGGATCTGACGCCAGCTTATGAGTATGCTGTATCCAAAGGTTACGAGTTTCTTTCCAAGCCAGTGCCTATCAATTATTTTGGCCGGGCTACATTATATACTTTTGCTATTACCTACAGTCCAGACGGATTGCAGTGCGAGATGTTCCAAGAATCTGGACGAACGGGATCTCGGCAGAAGCTTAGAAATAGAAATAGCTAATTGCCCGACATCCATTTTTATATATGTAAGACTACTAATGCAATCTCTAAGACAATTATTATTGACAATATAGCCAGGCTACAAAATGATTGGCAGATGGAACAAAGTATTGGCTACTCAAAAATGAAGGCTCATCATGACACAACTAAAAAATAAGCGTTACGTCATTAATTCTTTCAGTAGATATATTGAAAAAGCGACGGCTATGGATGAAGTGCTTGTCGCTATGCCCACTGCTAAGCAGCTATTGATCAAGCATAGTTATATCGGCATTAATGCGGTCTATGATAGAGAATTATATCGAGGTGCAGTACCCTATATAAATGTAACATTTCCTTATGTATTTGGCGTAGAGGCAGTGGGAACAATCATGGCTGTAGGAGATGAGGTGAGCCAATTCAAAGTGGGCGATGCTGTCGGTACAGTCAGGGTCGGAACAGCTTATCAAGAGTATCAACTGCTCAATGAGCAGGATGCTATATTATTTCCAGAAGCCACAGCGGAGTACCTGACACTCAGTCCGACGGGTGTATCCGCACTCTTGGCGATAGAGAAATTAGCAGAGCTCGCCGCAGGTGAGACAGTCGTCATCTCTGCAGCTGCTGGAGGTTTGGGTCACATCTTGGCCCAGATCTGCAAGATGATGGGATGTCATGTAGTCGCCATATGTGGCGGTGCTGCGAAAGCTAAAATGCTGCAGGACTTGGGCTGCTGTGATCGTATCATCAACTATCATGAAGAGGAGGTGGATAAAGTGCTGAATTCTGAATATGCTGATAGGATTGATGTTGCTTTTGATTCTGTAGGTAGAGGTATATTCGATGCCATGCTGAGCCAACTCGCCGATCGTGGTAGGCTAATTGTCATCGGAGCAGCAAGTGAGTTAGCGGATGAGCAATTTGAGCTAGTGACTCAGCCTCGGGTCTACAAGTCCATTTATTGGAAAGGTGCTTCCGTGCGCTGCTTTATGAATCATCTATACAGGGAGGATCATGCCGCCGCGCGGCAGCAGCTCTTTAGCTGGTATCAGCATGGTCAGCTTCAAGTAAAGGTGGACCAGTCGAGCTTCCGAGGTATAGAGTCTATTGCCACTGCATCGCAATATTTGCTAGCAGGAAAAAGCTGCGGCAAAGTGATTGTCTCCTTATAAATGTCACACGGTATTTTTGATTTTCGTCTAAGTCTGATGCACGACTCATTGGCTCTAAAATAATAGTGGGGTATTCATACAATTGTATGGTTAAGCAAGAAGTAGTATACCCGGAAAGGCATGATCAGATGAACCTGATGCTTGAAATTGAAAACTCTAAATGATTGATAATTATTCGCTTAGAGTTTGTCAATTATGCTGCTTTGATAATATGTATGGAACTGTTATACTGTGATAATTAATTCTCATAGGAAAACGGGATCACAGTAAAAGTTGGTGGTCATGATTTTATCAAAAATTTCGCCAACCAAAGCCTCTCTCTACTATCTTTCCCAGTACGAAGTACTGGGCTACCAAGGTATTACACTAACGGCGTAACTATGATTACTTCTTAATATGCCTGGACATGTAATAAGTGGGCTAATATCTGGTAGCTAAAGCAATACTGATATAAGTCAAGATATTAGATTAACACAATGATAAGAATCAGAATTAAATAGTTAACTTGATTAACTATTTACTGAGTTATATAATCTCATTCGATGTAATAAATTTTAATGGATGGAGTAGTAGCAAAAGATATAAATAGCGCATAAGTGTTTAGCCACTTCGGACTGATATGTTTGATAGTAATCTGTGATTCAGATAAAATACGCTCAGGGCGAAATTAGCTCTTGGTGAGTGAGCTACATCCATATGAAGTGTTCACATTGTCGAGGCACATCCAGAAGTATCTTAATCTCATGACAATACCTTTAATGAATAAATAAGCCTTAAATCCATGGATATAGACATTCTAAAACGCACCACATTCATAGTAGGAGATGCAGAACAATCAGCAGCTTTCTACCAGTCAGTGTTTAACTGGAGCATATGGTATGATAATGAGCTTGAAGCTGATTATCGATTTCCGCCGAGTGGCGCATCCGATCAGGCTAAAGTGCGCCTGATTATTCTGCAGGCAAAGGATCCAAAGCTAGGTAAATTAGGGCTGTTAGAATATATCGATTCTCCATTTGAAGCTGCCGTACCAGAGCTAAAGACTAAGGTCAGATTAGGTGATCCAATTCTAGTGATAGAGACGACGGACATCGAGGGTATTCACGAGAGAGCGGTATCAGCTGGCGCGACAATAGTGTCCGCTCCAGTGGACTGGCATGTGCCTGGCCCTACAGCTGGAAGTAAAATCCACTTGAGGACGGTTTCATTTTTTGACCCTAATGGAATCTATATGGAGGTCAGCGATCATCCATCCCGTAAAGTATAAATCATGGACTATCATAAACTAATAAACCGACAGTGGATACTGAAAGCACGGCCTACTCATGAGTTAGACCCAGATCATTTCGAATATAAAGAATCTGAGGTAACAGCGCCAAGATCAGGTGAAATCTTGCTGAAGACCCATTATCTAAATATAGCTCCCGTGATGCGCATGTATATGATGGCAGATGGTGGAGGCTATTCCACAGAAAGAATATTGAACATTGGAGATGTCATACATGGCAGGGGTGTTGCAGAAGTAGTAGCATCAAATCATCCTTCATATCGAGTAGGCGATTTTGTCCATGGTCAGGTCGGTTGGCAATCGTACAAGCTATCAGTGGTCAGTGCTAAAGAAAAATGGCGTAAGATGACAGCCAGGCAGCTGCCGATTCACTACGGACTATCTGCACTCGGTATGACTGGCTATTCGGCCTATTGCGGATTTATGGATAGGGGACAACCCAAGCCAGGCGAAGCTGTTTTAATTTCTGGTGCGGCTGGAGGTGTCGGATCATTAGTGGTGCAGATAGCTAAAGCCATGGGGTGTAGTCCCGTAGTAGGTATCGCTGGAGGTCAGACAAAATGCGATGTTACTTTACAGCTCGGTGCTGATGCTATGATCGATTATAAAAATGAAGACGTGGAGGAGAGGATAGGAGAGTTGCTGCCAGATGGCTTCGATGTATTCTTTGATAATGTAGGAGGTGATATTCTGAATATATCGCTAAATCATATGAGTCGATATGCCAGAATTGTGCTTTGTGGTGGGATATCGGAATATGCTAAAAAGGAGCCTTTCGGACCTGTAAATTATGGTAAGCTTAGGATGAAGGGAGCTGATATGAAAGGTTTCTTTGTCTATTATCATGCGGATCAGTTCAATATAGCAGAAGAGAAAATAGCCAAGATGATTCACCAAAAACAATTAAAGGTATTAGTAGATATAGTCGAGGGCTTTGAGCACATGCCTGCCTCACTGATTGGGATGTATCATGGTACTAATATCGGCAAGCGCATTGTGAAGGTCGATTCCAGTCCAGAAATTGTCTACTAATGAAAACTAAACTACGTGATGCTGGCCTGGCAGTTATTAGACCCAAGGCGCAGATAATCTTATATTAAATATAACTTAGGATAGAATTAAAGATACTATGTCAGATTATAAAGAATTTAAATATGGCTGGCCAGTGGTGCTGTCATCAGCTTTGGGCATCGGAATAGGAATGTCTCCGTTACCCTTTTATACCATTGGTGTTTTTGTTGCTCCATTCATGAAAGAATTTGGATGGCGAGTGGATCAGATCATGCTGGCCTTATTAATATTTTCAATGACGGCACTTTTTACTAGTCCTCTGATTGGATATTTAACAGATAAAATTGGAGTTAGGAAAATGGTCCTGATTTCAGTGGTCACCTTCTCACTCTCATTTATGGCTTTTTCTTTAAATAATGGATCGCCTTATTTGTATTGGGGACTTTGGGTTCTGCTGGCTCTTTTCGGATCAGGCACGCTACCCATCACCTGGACGAAGGCTGTGAATGGTTGGTTTTACAAAAAGAGAGGTTTGGCCTTAGGCTTATCTCTATTGGGTACTGGTTTTTTTGGTTCCTTCGCCAAGATTTATGCAGCCTATTTCATTGAGCATTATAATTGGCAGACAGCGTACGTGGCCTTAGCCATGCTTCCACTACTTATTACATTGCCTATCGCTTATTTGTTTTTTAGAAACACTGATGATCCTAAGGTGCAAGACAAGGTGCGGCGCATGAAGGAAGAACTGCCATACTTGAATGACATAGCAGTCACACAGCAGCCAGGTCATTCGTACAGCGAGGCTATGCGAGACTATCGTTTTTGGATACTGGCTTTATCATTTATTCCAATTTCTTTAGCCATTGGAGGCCCGATACCTAATCTGGAGACCATATTGAGCTCTAAAGGATTTGAGCTGACGGATGCTGTATATATAGCCAGCCTGATTGGCGTATCCGTAGTCGTGGGTAGATTAGTGGGCGGCTATTTATTAGATAAGATCTGGGCCCCAGGGGTTTCATTTGTGATCTTCATGATTCCCATATTAGCTTGCTATATATTTATGCAAGGTACGCTCAGTTTTCCTATGGCCATGTTAGCCGTTTGCATTTTAGGGGTATCCGCTGGTGTAGAGTATGACTTAATGGCCTACTTAGTATCACGCTATTTTGGAATGAAAAACTACAGTGCTATTTACGGGACTTTATATGGATTCTTTGCGATAGGTGCAGGATTTGGACCCTATATCTACGCGAGGTCATATACCATTACTGGGAGCTACGCTACTATTTTCTTTTATGCCATTTTTGCATTTATCATTGGAGCTGTTCCTCTTTTATTTTTAGGCAAATACCAATACGATTAGTTAATTAATTCTTTGACTTGCTTAGGATTAATTTGTTGGTGCGACGGAATGAACATGGGATATCTCTTTAATTGATTAAAACTAAATATGTCTCGATCATAAATGGAAACTCTCTGCCAAATCAAAAGTTGAAATAACTATAACTGCTAACGCCGGATGAGCTCGTAGACTAATCTAAAATTGCAATACAAATACAGACATATTGTTCACGATTTATAATGCGTTTAAGAGAAGATATAGCTTTGAGATTATGGCGAAACATAGACCAGAGGCTCAAGCAGTTAATTGGAAATAGTAATAAAGATTAAATTGCTTTGTATCACTCAAGCAAGCCTTATTTAAGCCTGCTGATCAATCACTAACTCAATAATCTCACCGACTAAGCCTTGGTATACGATCGCTTGAGGTTCTGTATTTTCTCTGATGGGTAATCCAATCTCTGAAATTATTTTCCCTCCAGCTGCTCGGATTTTGTCAGCAAGATGAGAAGTATCTACCCCCTGCCAGCAGGCAGATGCCAGACCCGTCTTTGTAAAATCACAAGGAAATTCGTCAAACGTAAATGTTGGATTATGGTCTTTGTAGATGTGCTGCTCCATGCCAGATTTGTATTGGCCATTACCCATCAGGCACATGTCAAATCCCATGCCTGAGGGTCCTCCCATGATGAATGCAGCTTTATCTTCTCTGAGCAGTAAGTCATTTTCTGGATATAGGCCAAAGACATCTCCGTAAAAACGCTGAGCGCCTCTATCCTCCATTGATATGACTACATTACCTAATGGAAATACATTAATGTCTTTGCGCTGCTCCCAGAGGGGCGTCCCTCCACGTCGATTAGTGATCTGAGTGAGGAATAGTTGCTCGCCAGCGGGAGCCATGATTGCCAGCGCCCTCATCTCTACATATCCGAGTGGTTCTGGTCCCTCTACTGAGAATGTGGTAGGTGGAGCCAAAATACCAAATCGATTTCTGATCACTGAGCGATAGACTGCATCTACATCCGCCACACCTATCTCCATGACACAGAGCCCTGGGTCCCACGGACGAGCCTGGAGTCGATTAGGTAGCGCTTCCACTTTGTCACTGTGAATTAATCTAATGACTGCGCCTTTATCCTGACCCAAAAGTACATACTTACTTAAATGGCTTCCATAGCTTTGCTGCTGGGCAGGGCTGAGCTTTCCTGAGTCCACTATCTGATAGCCTAAGGCCTCCGTGTAAAATCGTAGACTCTGCTCCCACGTATTAGTGATGACGGAAGCTGCCAGAGCAGTACCAGAGAAATGTGATTGGGTTTTGTTGATTGGCATATTAAAAAGTTAACTTTATTAATAATTAATATAGTTAACATTTTTGGATATGTCAGATTATAACATCATTAATATTCGTGAAATCATTTATTCCACTGGAAATATGAAGCGGGCACTTCATTTTTTTGAGGACTATGGCGGGTGGAATCGAGTGGGACAGTATCAGACAGATCCATCAGTCATTGCTCATTGGGGATTATCTTCAAATGTTACAGCGGAGGAAGTGCTTGTCCAGTCAGATGGCTATCATTCTGGGCAGGTGCGAGTGATGCAGTTTCACGATGTGGAGCAGGAGATGATTCGCTCCTCTCAGCAGCCCTGGGATGTCGGTGGTATCATGGATATTAACCTCAAGGTACACACAGTCTCGGAGAATTTTGAGAGGCTGCGAGACATGGGATGGCATGGCCTGAGTGATCCCATGCTGCAGGAAATGGGCCCATTCAAATTATATGATATCTTGATGCGTGGCTACGATGATGTGATTGTTGCCTTTACTCACCGCGTAGAGCCGCCAATAGAGTTGAAGGCACAGATCAATCTTCCGACGCACGTATATAAAACAACGTTGACAGTCTCCGACTTAGAAAAATCAAAATCATTCTTTGTAGATCAATTGGGTTGTACAGTATTGACTGAGTATGCTGTAGTCAAAGATAAACCTCAAGAAAATATGTTCGGCCTTCCATTTAATATGGCCGATAAGGTGACTTGTAATGCGATCATTCTTACCATACATGGCGGTACTGATGTGGACTTTCAGATAGTAGAATTTGATGGCGCGACCGGTAGAGATTTTAGCGATAAGGCCGTCCCTCCGAATAAGGGCTTTCTGCTTTATCGCGTAGAACTGACTGGTATAGAAATGTATCATAAATATGTGATAGAAAATGGGGTGTCTGTCTATGGCCAAATGCAAGAACTAACGATAGAGCCATACGGCCAAGTCAATCTGTTCAGCGTGAAAAGTCCTGATGGTGCCATATTCGAATTTTTTGAGCGACAGTAAATTTAATTATTGGCAAGGGCCTATGATCAGTTCAGTTTCTCCATTAAGCTCGGAATCAGCAGAGACTAAAATACAGCTACCAGCTCTGACTGTAACAGAGGAGCCTGATGTTACTATGCCAGCATCAATACTTATTTGTTGACTGGCTTGGTATGTGCCAGAAGGTATCTGTCCTTGTAGTGTTTGATTAGTATTGCTGCACAGACTTGGGACAGTGTAGCTGATTTCTAATATTGGTGGATTATCTGGATTCTCTCTGGAATTAAATCGCAATATTGAACCTAATAGTGATTCATCGCCTATGATGATCCATCCGTGATTTGGGCTTCCAGATATCCAGTCTTGCACATCGTTATTAATTGTAGCGCTGCTCCAATTTACATACATTCCCTCATCAACTACCTTGGAGGCTGATGCTATGGGTGCATAGTCGCCACCTACGCTTGCCCAGGTTGAGAAGCTGAATGAATTATGTGTCCAAGTAGCGTCCCCAGGCGCAGCGGGAGAGCCTTGTCCTTCACTCTGATTCACAGTAGCGGTCTGCTCACCCCAGTCTTTAAGTACGCGATGGAGAGTCGCTGTAGTCCCAACGGTCACTGTCCTGTTACAATAGGTCTTAAGCGCCACAGCGGTAATGTTGGCCCCAGTAGGTATGGTACTGACATCAAACTTTAGCAGAGCTCGTCTACTTAAAAATCGGCGCGTTTGACCAGCGTATAAAATGCTACCTGCACCATTACTTAGAGTACCGTCATTTTCATAAATTGTATTGTCTTTTAGAGCATCAAACGTAGCAGTCGTCTGGCAGTTTGCCTGGACTAAAACACAAATGATGATGAAGCAGCAAAAGAAGACATGATTCATATTTGATTTTTTCTACGTTGATAATTATCGGATGTCTCGAAGCTATGAATTCTCTTTTTACAAAAGGGCAAATTCAGTATAAATGAGTATCTTAATGTCTTGTACTTGTTCATTACTAAATTAGCAAAATGCTTAGCTATCTCAGCCCTATATGATTGATATTTCAGGACACTACAATAACTTTCAACAGTTTTGGGGAGAGCACACCGAGGATGAAATGCACAGAAGCAATACAAAGCTGCCTCATCGTCACTTACACACAGCCATTAAAGCCGTAGATGAAGGGAGCAAGTTTTTAGTTTCGATTTTTGAAGGAAGAAATGAAAAGTCATGTCTTATCGAAGATTCAGTGATTATAGCTGACCAACTTGTTGAGACTGTGCATGGATGCAAGACTGTGGACGGCTCATTCTCAATAGAAGACGGTAAATTATCACTCCATCACTGGGACGGTATAAAGATAGAGAGTGGTCATCAATACACCATGCTGCCGTGTCGCTACTTTTCTGGATGGATCCAATATCCCCCAGATATGAAAACTCCTGATGTGCTATATGATCAGAGAGATTTAGTCATACATGATCAGGGAGGTATGGTGGAGCTAGACGTCGAAGGTAAAGACTACACCGTGGAGCTCACACAGCTGGTGTACGCACATACCATCTACATTATGAAGTTGGCGATATATGATTTACCACTAGCAGAGGTAGACATAAATAGTAAAGCCATCAGCTACACTTGGGCAAACCCCGAAGCCACTCGTATTGGTATCAATCTGCGAAAAATAATCTCAGGATGGACACTTATAGAATCATAATTAGAATATACTCACCTGAAAAAAAATGGAAACTATGTTATCAAAAGGAGCTAAAGCACCCGAGTTTAAATTAATCACCACTGATCTTAAGACAATCACCAATACAGACTATACAGGTAAAAATGTGGTGCTGTTATTTTTTCCCTTAGCCTTTACGAGTGTATGCACTCAAGAAATGTGTACCGCGAGCGATGATGAGTCTGCCTACAGCGATCTCAATGCTGAGGTCATCGGTGTTTCTGTGGATTCTCCATTCGTACTGCAAAAATTCGCCGCTGAAAATGATATCAAGACCACCATGGCCTCTGATTTTAATCGAACCACTTGCAAAGCTTATGATACCCTATTCGAAGATGACTTTATGGGATTAACAGCTTTTGCCAAGCGGTCTGCATTCGTCATTGATAAGAAGGGAATCATCCAGTACGCTGAGATAACTGATGGAAAAAGCCTTCCCGATTTTGATAAGATTAAGGAGGTGCTTACGGCATGCTGATCTAATTAGTCCGCGTTATATAATCTTAGATGAGAATTGGCATAATAACTTAATTACCGTGTTATGTTAATGATGTCAATTAATATTCAATCACATTGGGATAATATAAAGTTACTTTCTGGAAGTAGTGAGTCTTTTTTAGTGCTACAATACCATTTTACAATCAATGATTATCGATTTCCTTTGATATGTTATATTTTAGAGTCGTTGACGCACGATCACATATCTACAATAATTTCTTAACTCTATTTAATATTTGAACTAATGAGCAAAACAAAATTAGAATACATCTGGCTAGATGGATATTCGCCTACTCAGAACATGAGAAGCAAAACTAAGGTCGTCAATGATTTTGGAGGTAAGTTAGAAGATTGTCCGATGTGGTCTTTTGACGGCAGTTCGACTAGACAAGCTGAAGGTGGTTCATCTGATTGTCTACTCAAGCCAGTGGCTTTATTTCCAGACCCTGAAAGGATCAATGGTTTCTTAGTGATGACTGAAGTACTTAATGCTGATGGCACGCCTCATGAGTCGAATGGTAGAGCTGATATTGATGATGATGATAATGATTTCTGGTTTGGCTTCGAGCAAGAGTATTTTATTATGAGTACGGAGACTGGGATGCCAATAGGATTTCCAGTAGGTGGATATCCTGCACCGCAGGGACTGTACTACTGTTCTGTAGGTGGTAAAAATACACACGGTCGGGACTTAGTAGAAGAGCATGCTGATTTATGTATCGCAGCTGGTCTTAATTTTGAGGGGATCAACCAAGAGGTTGCATGTGGTCAGTGGGAGTTTCAATTATTCGCCAAAGGAGCTAAGCTCGCAGGGGATGAGCTCTGGGTAGCCAGATACCTACTAGATAGACTGACAGAAAATTATGGGTATTACATCGAGTATCATCCAAAACCACTCGGCAAACATATGGATTGGAATGGATCAGGGATGCACGCTAACTTCTCCAATACGACTCTAAGAACGGCGGGATCAGAGGAAATTTATAATAAAATATGTGAAGCATTCCGACCTGTAGTGAAAGAACATATCGCCGTTTATGGCGAGTTTAATGATCAGCGATTGACAGGTTTGCATGAGACTGCATCAATTGATGACTTTAGCTATGGTATATCAGATAGAGGCGCTTCCATCAGAATTCCTATCGCGACGGTCGAGAGCGGCTGGAAAGGTTGGTTAGAAGATAGACGACCTGCCTCAAATGGTGATCCATACAAAATTGCTGGTAGAATCATTAAGACAGTGAAGTCTGCTAATGTGTAAATTATCGAATTAGTTATGTTGTTACCGCGGTAACATAAATTACCATATAATGTAGTAGAAGGGATGTCAATTTATTTTGACATCCCTTTCTTAATGATAACAGCTTCTTTGGTTGTATTTGTTTCTTTTATTTTTATCCCTACTACTTTCACTGTTTTCTTATTGATATGATCACTGATGTTGCTCAGCCAATGCAAAGGCTACTAAGTGCGCATTTTGAGAATAGGAGATTCAATGACTGATAAGCGCCCTTCACCTATGTTGATCATTGAGTCAAATTCAGATTGCTAACTTATCAAAGTCCTTGCATGATGATACAGAAACATCAATACGGTCGCTTCAGATATTTACCTTTAGCCTCACCGACTACGCTACCATTTTCATACACTAAATTACCTCTCAGGAAAGTCGATTTGACTTTTCCACCTAGCTCCATACCCTCGAATGGCGTATAGCCCTGTGCTGATTCTGACTCAGCGGCTCTTACCACAAAGCTGTCATTTGGATCGTATAGGACGATGTCTGCATCGTAACCAATAGCGATGTCACCTTTGCTGCGAAGTCCGTAGCGCTTAGCCGGATTCCAAGAAACCAGCTGGGCAATATGCTGAAGCGTCATACCGCGCTTCGTGCCTTCTGTATGCAGCCCGGAGAGTAGATATTCTGTTCCACCAAAGCCAGACTTAGCCAAAAATATATTATCGGGATTTTTATTATCCAGTTTAAATTCTTCTGAGCAGCAAGCATGATCGCTACACACCCAGTCAAGCTGACCATCCAATAATTTTTCCCACAAATATTCTACATTTTCTCTGTCTCTAATGGGAGGATTGACTTTGGCATGACCAGCGGCAGGTGAATCTACATCGAGAAGTAGATGGCCTACAGTTACCTCCTTCTTAAAGTTAATATGGGGAAAGACTGACTGCATCATCATGGCGGCATCTACGGCCTTCTTGGAGGTGAGGTGCAATAAGTTAATATTAGGACAGGCTGTCTCATTAGCTAAGTAGGCGGCAATAAATATGGCTAAACCCTCAGAGTGGGGTGGGCGCGAAGCACTGTAGGCTCGCAGTCCACTGAGTGTTCCTTCTCGTTCTACGATCTCTGTGTAAGCACGCATGATCTCAGCTGTCTCACAATGAAGACTAAGGCTGATCTCGTCTTTTTTATCAGGATGTTTAATTATGGCTTGCTGGATGCTCCGCATGATAAATTCGAAGTGAGCGATGTCATAGTTTTCGCCCTCTGGTGTCATCAAAAAGTCATTTTGGCTGCCCTTAGTGGCCTTGCCGTGCAGACCGTGACTTCCATAGAACATGAAGATCTTAAATGAGGTGACACCATATTTTTCAATGAGTAGTTCTACTTCTTCTCTATGCTCATACATGATAGGAGCTATGTGATACGCGTAGTCTACGTGGAACTTGCCTTGAGATATTTCCAATACTTCAGGAAAGAATTTATCGTAAGGTCCCGTTTTGTTCAGATAGTAATTACCCGTCCGCATATAGTTCAGACTGCTGGTCACACCACCCATTGCGGCAGCTTTGCTCTCGGTGATGGCATCGTCTTTCAGGTGGGAGTAGATACCCGTGTGCATGTGGGCGTCTACTAATCCTGGAAAGGCCTGCATACCCTTACCATCATACACTTCTTTGGCAGTGGAGGGATCTATGTCTTGGCCCAGCTGAGTGATTTTTTCATCTTTGATGCCAATATCTTGTGTCACGACTGCGGACCGATTAGGGCTAATGACTTTTACATTCTTAATGATCTTATCAAGCATTATACTTTTTATTTATGTGAATATGTAGTTTGACTCCATGGCCTACAAAAACAGAATGAACGTTGGCTTAATGAATTATGTCTAACGATCGTTTTCTATTTTGTTAATTTAGATTATATTTTTCTCTTTGAATAATTCGATCTCAGCAGCTGTGTAGTTTAGACTACTGAGTATTTCTCTGCTGTGCTCACCAATTTCTGGGGGATCACTTATTTTCACTGTGCGCTCGCCTCCATATTCTAAAGGAAATTTGGGAAGCTTTACCATAGCACCATTTTTCATTTTGACCTCAGAGAGGCTGTTACCTTCATTCAGCTGCTGATCTTCGAATAAGTCTCTGGGCTCAGAGATGGGCGCGAAGGGTATATCACCCTGCTCACAGCGGCTGATGATGTCCGCCTTAGTTAGCGTTTTTATCCTGCGGTCCAGCTCTGGCAAGAGCCACTCTCGCTCATCTATTCTGCCATTATTAGTGCTTAGTCTATCATCCTCTGACCAGTCATCCCATCCAAATGCGATGCAGAATCTACGCCAGTGTTTATCACTGATGATGCCGATAAAGACACGATCATCATCAGCGCTTTCGAATATTTTGTATACTGACCAAGCACTGATTCTCTCAGGCATAGGCGGAATAGGGTAGTCCACTTGCGACTGGTAAGCCATGTGCTGACCTACCATAAAGGCGCAGGTCTCGAATAGTGCTGACTTGATAAATTTGCCTTCTCCAGTCCTCTCTCTTTCGAATAGAGCCTGTAGCACACCAATGTACCCGAACATGCCGCCCGTGATGTCTACTACTGAGGTACCAGCTCTGAGTGGGTCGCCACTTCTGCCTGTCATATACGCCAGCCCTCCCATCATCTGGACGACTTCATCCATGGCGTGTCTTTTCTCATAGGGACCAGTTAAGAATCCTTTGAGCGAGCAGTAGATGAGTTTGGGGTTTAGCACTTTTAATTTGTCATAACCCAGCTGTAGCCTGTCCATGGTACCTGGTCCAAAGTTTTCAATGACCACGTCAGCTTTCTTCACTAATTGGTAGATGATGTCCAGTCCTTCTGCTGACTTAATATCGATGGCCAAGCTTTTCTTATTTCGATTATAATACCAAAAATAGCCAGTACCAAAACCTTTGAGGAATCGAGTCGGGCTGCCCTTTGTGGGTTCTACCAGCGTGACCTCAGCGCCATTCTCTGACATAAGAAATCCTGCGCATGGTCCCATGACAGCATGCGTGAATTCTAATACTTTTATTCCCTCTAATGGTCTAACCATATTCTGTAATTAATTTTTGAAAGGCTCTCAGTGGTTTTTCTTCGACGGTGGTCTTAATCGTGTCGTTAAATTTATTAAGAAATCCATAAAGAGATATGGTAAATACGATCTCTACAATCTCTGGCGAAGTGAAGTGCAGAGCAAGCAAATCGAAATCTGCATCAGTTGCAGCATTGGGCTGTACGCCTGCGTGATGGGCGAGCTGCAGCGCAGCCTTTTCTTTCTCAGAGAATAAATCAGAGCTTTGATAGTCCCAGATCGCCTTCATCTTAGCTTCATCTATGCCGTGATTAAGCGCGGTGTAGCTGGTGTGCGCACTGCAGTATTGGCATCCTGATGCTTGCGATACGATGTAGCCGATCATGCGCTTCAGCCCTCCGTCTATAGAGCCTGATGAAAGTATAGATTTAATCAAATGACCTGCTCCTGCGAGCATCTCTGGACAGTGTGCCATGATCAGTCCGTCATCTGATAAGAAGCCCATAGTTTTGGCTCCCTTTAGTAATAAGTCTTTGTACTGAGGTACCTCCTCGATATCTCTTGGCTGTATTCTACTCATGCATGACTAGCTTAGTTTATATTTTTTGTTTTTCTTAAGATACGGTACAAGACCACCTTCATCTAATATATCGATCATGATTTGCGGCAGCTTAGTCGCAGGGTATTCTTTGTTCTGACTTAAATCTTTTACAATTCCTGTGGCAAGATCATATTCTACCTGAGCTCCGATCTTAATCTCATGCTTGCCAATTTCTAAAACAGCCAAACCAATATTGATGGCATTTCTAAAAAATATGCGTGCAAAATCTTCAGCAATGATCACAGACACGCCTGATTGTTTTAGGGCGAGAGGCGCTTGTTCTCGGGAACTACCACATCCAAAATTTTTACCTGCGACGATGATATCGCCGCGCTGCACAGATTTGCTGAATCCAGGATCCAAATCTTCCAGTACGTGATCTGCCAGTGCAGAGAGATCTAAGGTTTTAGTGTATTTTCCTGGGATGATCCGATCAGTATCTATGTTATCTCCGTATACGTATACCATGATTTGAATTGCTGATTTTTTTTGTTGCCGATGCGATTTTTTATTATTTATATACAGTTTCCTGGATGTGTTATTTCTCCAACTAAAGCACTTGCTGCTACTGTGGCAGGTGCAGCTAAATAGATATTAGAATTAGGATTGCCCATGCGACCTCTGAAATTTCGATTGGCGGCGGAAATGACGACTTCATCATTTCCAGGGACACCCTGATGGGTGCCAACACAAGGTCCACATCCAGGTGTAATTATAGTAGCACCAGCTTCGATGAGTATCTGTATGGTGCCATCATTCATCGCATCCAGAAGCGTGGTTTTGGATGCTGGAGCTATCATGAATCGGACGCCCGCTTTTATCTTTTTTCCCTTAAGTATCTCAGCCGCAGCTTGGAGGTCTTCTAGTCTGCCATTGCAGCAAGTGCCTATGAAAGCATAATCAATCGCTGTACCAGCCACTTTAGAAATATCATCCACATTATCAGGTGACTCAGGTGCTGCCACTTGAGGCTCTAATGTTGATACATCGAACTCATATGTCTTGACATAGTGAGCATCTGCATCTGGATAAATAGCGGTATAATCATAATCTAAGTCGAGTCCTTCAGGATGTACAATACCTGCCTTACCACCCATCTCGGCCACCATATTAGCGATGGTCATGCGGCTGGCTAAGGACATATCATGGAAGGCACTTCCTTCAAATTCGATGGACTGGTAGGTCGCCCCTGAGATAGTCACCTGTCCGACTAAAAATAAAATCAAGTCCTTCGCAGAGACGCCAGCCTTGAGCTTGCCGTGACAGATTATTTTGATACTCTCCGGTACCTTGAGCCATATCTGCCCTGTCATCATTGTGGCGGCCAGATCCGTTGATCCCACTCCACAGGCAAATGCATTCAGCGCTCCATAAGTGGGAGTATGCGAGTCTGCGCCTATAAAGATGTCACCGGGTTTGACGTATTGATGTTCTACCATGACTTGGTGACAGATACCTTCCCCGATATCAAATAATTTGATGCCATGCTGATCAGAAAATTCGCGCATCATCTTATGTAGGTTTGCGATGCGCTCATTAGGCGGAGGCACGGCATGATCCAGCACCAATATGACTTTGTCTTGATGAAAGACACCAGTAGCGCCCATGGCTTCGAATGCCTTTATCGCCAGCGGAGCAGTGGTATCCGTAGCCATAACTCCATCTACAGGTGATATCACTAGATCGCCAGGGGATACTGCGTGACCTACGTGATTAGCTATGATTTTTTCACTGATTGTCTTTCCCATATTTCTAAGTGAATTTAATATCTTCTGTGAAGAGAAGCTCGTACATATGGCTAGGTAATTTTTGATTCAAAATGAGAGCCATATCGGATGATAATTGACCAATTTTATATTTATCAACACCAGTCTCGTAGCCCATCTGATCCAACATGTGTACAGTGTCTTCGGTAGCTATATTACCAGTAGCGCTCTTTATAAATGGACAGCCACCTAAGCCACCGAATGCCGTGTCAAATAGCCTGACACCAGCTTTAAGTGCTGCGTATAGGTTAGCGTATCCTTTACTCTCCGTATTGTGAAGATGGAGAATAACAGGTATGTCACCAGCGAGAGCTATGACTTCGCTCATCATCTCCTCTAACTGAATCGGATGCCCCATACCTGTAGAGTCAGCCAAGGCAAGTTCTTGTATGCCGGTGTCTAAGTGGGCTTTGACCATATCTATCACATGAGCCTTTGGGACTGCACCTTCATATCGACAGCCAAAGGCACATTGGATTCCGCCTCTGGTTACGATATCGTTAGCTTGACAATAGCTGACCATATCTGAAAATGCTGCTCTGGCTTCTACTAAAGTTTTGCGCGCGTTCTTCTGACTATGCAAATCACTTGCGGAGATAGAGCAAGATAGATGATTTAAGCCTGCGCCGACAGCTCTCTCTACACCCTTCAGATTGAGTACCAAGCCGCTGTAGATTACATCTTGTTTTTTATTCAGCCGCTGACATACTTCTTCAGCATCTGCCATTTGCGGGACAAGTTTAGGATGAACAAAGGAAGCTACCTGAATACGCTTTAATCCTGCGTCCACCAGCCGATCTATAAAGCTCAGCTTCTGGTCTGTGCTGAGCATTTGACTGATGTTTTGTATGCCATCTCTCAGCCCTTGTTCTTCGATGGTCACTTGATTCTGGTTCATATAGTTTATGACTATTTCTGTAAATTATGAATCTCGTGGTTCGTAAAATTCTATCCAAGCGCCATCGGGAGATCTGACGACGATGGCCTCGACCATGCCGTATGGTTCCATCATTATTGTCGTTGGCTCGCGGTGCAAAGCCACTTTATTTTTCTGCAAGAAATCCACATATGCGCTTAAATTTTGCACAGGGTATCGGAGCATTAAGATACCAAGATGAGGCGGCACGGCAAATTCAGAAAAATCCCTACCCGTCAGTCCTTCTAATTGCACTAACTCTACCGAACCCTGATTCTGATCTGTTGGGCTGACGATACAGAGCTTTCGCTTGACACTTGGATGCACATTATGAGGGATACCAAAAATATTAGGACCATCCTCTCCATCTACACCGACATATTCTGAAAATATATTGAAGCCTAATTGGTCGAGGTAGAAGTGCTTTGACACATCTAAATCCTTGACGACCTGAGAAGAGTTGAAAACATGACTTAGACCTTTTAGATTTGGATAGTGTTCTAGTGCTGGCTCATGACGCTCAATCAGGGCTACCACCATATCCTCGCTGCCCTTCATCAGAATCTCCGATACATTGAATTCATTAAATTGGTATCGCTTCACATCGCTAAAGCCATTCCAACCATATGCTTGAAACTGCTCTATTTTAGTCGCGATATCCACAGTACGCAGATCGATATCGTAGATGCCTCCAGTGTCCCAACTTTGAGCACTAGATCGGATGTGTCGCTGCTCGACCCCTGAGAACGAAATTAATCTGATCATACCAGCATCGTAATCTTCGTACTTCAGGATAACACTGCGAGCACTAGCAGATGCAGGAAGATCCCAGAAGGCTAATTGATCTGTGCTGACGTCCTCCTCATGAATATTCTCCCATTCCCCAAGCTCTTGATAAATACGCTTATCTCTTTCCAAGTTTCTGACGGACAAGACGACTTCTTTGTAAGCACTTATTTTAAACTCTGTCATAAGTATCTAAATACGGAAAAAATTAGTTAAGTTTATTAATAGTTTACTAAGTTAACTAATTTATTTAAACCACTTATACTTTGAAATCATAATTATATGAATGATCCCTTAGGTACAAAAGAAGTCGAATCAGATCTGCTGTGTGGACCGCTACACACTGCCACTTTATGTACCAGAGATATAGCAGGCATCCGCAAGTTCTATGTAGATGGAATGGGGATGGAACTGGTGGGTCCCATAGACCTGTCTGAGCAGCAAGTTAAGACTCAGGCCTCTCTATGGGATATTCCCAAAGATATTACGTATGACTATTATCATCTTCATAGACCATCAGTACCGTCATTAATACAGATCAGGGTATTGCTCTTACATCAGGATACAGCACATATACATCAGAGCTATAGCTCAAGAGAGTTGGGTCCGTTTTCTCTTGGATTTCCCAATGCAAATCAAAAGAGTCTTCACAAGAAGCTTGTGGAGATGGACATAGAAGTGATGGCTGACATGCAGACGGGTGAGATACCGCGTGCTGATGGAACGACCTATAGGTATTGGGAGACTATTTTCAAAGGGCCAGATTTTCTGCATTGTGTTGGCATTGAGAGGGGAGACGGTATGCCACCTCTTTCTCCAGTGGACGAATCTAATCAGATGGGTGGTCCTGGCTACTCTGCATTCGTAACTAACAAGTCGACAGAGGAGCTCTCATTTTACGTAGATGTGCTGGGCTTGGAGCTCAGAGCTGATCGATACTGGGAGACATCCCCTGGATCTGCACTTGGCATTCAGGAGGGCGTAGCTTATCGATTCTCTCTGGTGTACGCACCAGGGTCTGCCCAAAATCACCTGTTGTTCTTGGATTACCAAGATGGGATTTTTGAAGAGACGGGAGTAGCTCCAAGAGTCCCCAATATTGGTTTGGGTATGTGGAGTTTTCAATGTACCGATTTGGCTGTGGTACTATCTAAAGCTTCGGCGCATAATATAAAAGTTATATCTGGCCCATCACAGTATCAGGATCCTATTACTGGAGACGCAGCATATGTGACGCTGCTCACTCCCAGTGGCTTCTTAGTAGAAGTATTTCAGACAAATTAGATGAGTCGATATACTCGAATGCTGCGTCGGGCATCATGACCTAAGTGAGAGTCTACATGGATGTGATAATAGAAGGTCTATGTAGTAAGCATGCTTACAAGTGAAATAATGAAGCGATATTTGATCATGACATTGATAAGGAGCCATAGGCTGTCTGAGCTTCAAAAACATTTAACAGTTAAAAGATTATTTAATGAGAAAACCACTTGAACTTTTCATCGATATATTATGCGGAGACCTTGATAATAGAGAGCAAGTAGAAGCTGAGCAAAAAATGAATAAGCAGGTTCATCCATATGCGAAACACATTACCAGAGTCTGTGATCATAAAGTCAAGAATTTGCCAAGTGATCTGTTAGGTCATTATATCTTGGAGGAGAGTTACTATAGTTATCCTGATAGGGAAATGGAGATCAAGCCCTTACTATTTTTCATTCGCGAGAAAGATGGGAAGTCCGTCCAGCTACAATCATTGGTGGTCCCCGATAAGTATGAAAAGGCGGAAGTCATCAATACTAATGATGACTTAATTTTTGATTACCACGAGCTTCGGATCAATCAAAAATTTGGAGTAGCTGAGTATGTCATGCATGATAGTGCCTACTTTACCACTGATCATCATTGTGATTTTGGTGATGATGTTACCTTCAGACTGATTGAGACATTGTCGGCTGAGCATTTATTAGTCTTAGAACTATATTCAAAGGCTGGTAAAATATTGACTCCATATAACACGCCCATCATTTATAAAACAATCAGATGAATAGTGCTTTTAAATTTTTCAACATATTTGGGATAGCGATCCTTGGCACCTTTGTCATCCTGTGTACAAATGGCCTGACGATATCAGGTATTACAGCCTTTGATACTACGCTGATAGAAGAGTTTAGCTGGACCAAGTCCGAATTAAAATTCAGAGATTTCCTAAACTTAGTGTGTGCAGCTGCCATCGTCCCCTTCGTTGGAATACTGATTGATAAATACGGAGTAAAGAAAGTCATGTCCTTTGGTTTGATACTATTGACGATGTTGATATATTCTTACAGCTACATTGAGAGCTATATACATATGTATTTTATACACGTCGGATTTGCATTTGCGGTAGCGAGTGCGGGTACTATGCCAGTGATAATTATGGTCTCTCAGCGAGTAAAAGAGATGCGAGGTACTGCATTGGGAATAGCTCTTGCTGGCACATCATTAGGTGGATTATTGATTTCAAAACTCGCTGTATATCTACTAAATAACTACGGATGGCGCATGTCCTTTCGCTATGAGGCTATCCTTCCTATTATCGCCCTGATATTAGTGCTGGTCTTCCTCAAGCCCATTAACTACAGTAATAAAGATAAAAATGCAAAAACTGGCCTTACAGAAATAGGATTCCTACAAGCAATCAAGTCTAGCACTTTTTGGGCTATCTGTGGTGCGGGATTTTTCTGCTTCTATTCGGTATTGGGGATTATAGGTAATATGTTTCTTTATCTCTCTGAGCTGGGTTATAGCCCAGAAAAAGCTTCGACGATGTTTGGTGCTTTATTTATTATCATTTTAAGTGCTAAATTTTCGTCGGGATTTTTGACTGAGTTTATTCCGAAATATCTTTTATTCAGACTGCAATTGTGCTTAATGTTATTAGGCGCCATCTTTCTTTCGATTAATACAACCCAATTTGCCTGGCCAGCGATTATTGCTGTAGGTTTTGGCTGGGGTGGGTTGTACACTTTATTTAATTATGTCATTATTACCACTTTTGGCGTGAAGAATGCAGGCAAAATCAATGGAATAATTTCGACGTTTGAAAGTATTGGGGGTGGTTTAGGAATTTGGATGACGGGGCTCATCTCTGACAAGACAGGTAGTTATACAGCGAGCTTTTATGTTGTGATCGCTTTTTTATTTACATCGCTTATCATATCGATATTTATCAAGCCAGTAATAGCAGATGAAAATTAGAAATCCTCGAACAGGACAATTCGATTATGACCTCACCACGGATTCTGTGGAGCAGGTTGCAGCTAAAGCAGCTTCACTCAGATTGGCCCAATCCGATTGGCGATCTAAGTCCTTTCATGACAGGATTGCGATTATTGTCCAGCTGGCAGAGCAAATGGAAGCTCACCAAGAATCACTCATTGAGCAGCTTTCCATAGATACTGGAAGAAAGCATCTGAGTGCAGTAGAATTTCACGCAGGACTGGGATTGATCCGAGGCAGATGCGCCTCAGCTACTCATATCATGAAGGAGCCAGAGACCCGAGCTTCTCTGTCTAATCCTACGGTGAATATCAAACAACAATGGGTGCCCTATGACTTAGTAGGTGTGATCAGTCCTTGGAATTTTCCTTTACTTCTCTGCCTGATCGATGCCATACCTGCACTGATAGCGGGCAGTGCGGTTCTCCTTAAGCCGAGTGAAGTGACACCGAGATTCATGGATATTCTAGAGCAGTGTATAAATAATGTACCAGAACTCAATAAAGTAGCCACCCTGGTTAGGGGAGGTGCCGAGGTGGGTAGATCTGTGGTGGATCAGGTAGATGTCATTTGCTTTACTGGCAGCGTGAGGACTGGTCATATCATTGCCAAGCGAACAGCAGAAAGATTTATTCCTGCATTCTTGGAGCTTGGTGGAAAAGACCCTGCGATTGTGATGGAGGATGCTGATCTGGATGTGGCTGTCGCTGCTATTATGCGGAGTGGCTTTGGTGCATCGGGGCAGGCCTGTCAATCATTGGAAAGAGTCTATGTGCACCATGCTGTCTATGATCCCTTTATTGAAAAGCTGACAGCTAAGGCTCAAGATGTCAGTACGAATCATGACTACAGCAAAGGAGGAAATTTAGGGCCATTAATTTTTGCTGGCCAATCTGCCACCATAGAATCTCAGCTGAAAGATGCTATAGCTAAAGGAGCACTGATCAAGTCTGGTGGTCAGATAGAAAACCATCAGGGAGGTCTATGGCTCAAGCCTACCATAGTCACTCAGGTCACTCATGAGATGGAGATTATGACAGAAGAAACTTTTGGACCAGTGATTGGAGTGATGTCATATGAGACAATACAAGAAGCTATCCGACTGGCTAATGATAGCATATATGGTCTATCGGCATCTGTATTCAGTAAAGACACAGCTAAAGCCGTAGAGGTAGCTAAGTCAATTAATGCTGGAGGTATCAGTATTAACGATGGCAGTCTGACTAACCAAGTATTTGATGCCGAAAAGAATTCATTTGGCAAGTCCGGACTCTACGGTAGCCGGATGGGTGCAGATGGTCTGCTGCGGTTCTTCAGAAAAAAAGCGATTCTTATTCAGACGGCAGCTCCTGTATCAATAGATACCCAAGCGGAGTTAGCTTAGATTTAGATAATCTTTGTAGATTGTTAAGAGCTACTGAAGTGCTTATTTACATTGATCATGATGAACCATATTATTTTTAAATTCTTTTTCATTTTATTCTGTGTAAGCTGTAAAAGCGCTGCCCGTGTGGTCGAGCCAGTTGGGGGCTACATCATTTCTAATGTATCCGTCGTGGATGCTGTACATCCTGTGAGGGGACCCGTGGACGTATATATCCTCAATGATATAATCATCACCATTGCGGAGGAGATAGATAACGGTGCTCAGCGCATAGATGCTACCGGTCAGTATCTGATACCAGGCTTGTGGGATTTTCACGTTCATTTGACCTTTGAGAGAGATTTAGAAGATCGAATATTCGACTTATTCTTAATCAATGGTATTACTAGTGTCAGAGATACGGGAGGCAAGATGCACTTAGTACAGCCCATGAAGGAGCTGGCTGCTTCTGATCCAGATCGTTATCCCAGAGTGAAGATAGCAGGCCCACTGCTCGACGGACTGCCGAGAGTCTACGATGGGTCCTCACCTGGAAGGCCTGATATATCAGAGGGTCTTGAGTCGGTAGCCGCCATTCACCAAAAAGTAGATGAACTAGCAGGTCAAGGAGTCGATCTGCTAAAGGCTTATGAGATGCTAAGTCCAAAACAGTACTACGCCTTGCTGGCCAGAGCAAAGATGCACGGTCTGAAAGTGACAGGTCATATTCCTCTGAGTATGACCGTGGATCAAGCTGCGGAGGCTGGCTTGGCTAGCATAGAGCACATGAGAAATTTGGAGATGTCTATGTCTATCCATAAGGACATGTATTTAGCAGAGAGACAAAGGCTACTCAAGTCTAAAAAAGACACCAGTGGCTATGCTCTACGATCCTACTTGCACCGTACTTATCGTGTGCCATCTGTCAAGTCCATTAGTGAAGATAATAGGCAAGCTGTACTAACATCACTGAGTGAAAATAATACCTGGCAGGTGCCAACACTTGCCCTAGTCCTGAGTGGAAGACTTAAAGTATTTCAAGATCTGGAATGGCGCAAAACTTTCGACTACCTGCCAGCTAAAATGGAGGCGGCATGGATAGAGTATGCTGAGCAACTAGCAGCTACTAATTCTGGTAGTCCTGATCCTGCATACATGGACTGGGCAGCAGATATGATCAGAGACTTTCAAGATCACAACATAGGCGTTGTGGCTGGAACGGACTGTCCTATATTTTTTCTCACTCCTGGCTTCAGCTTGCACCGAGAGTTAGAGACTTTAGTCGATCATGGTAATCTGACTAATCGAGAAGCTTTATACGCGGCTACAGTTCGGCCAGCTGCTTACTTCGATTTGCAAGACAAAATTGGTACCGTCGAAGAAGGGAAAATAGCAGACTTGATCTTACTGAGGGAAGATCCTTTACAAGATATAAGTCATACCAGGTCGATCAATGCAGTGATTAAAAATGGAGTCATGTATGATCAGCAGAAGTTAGCTAAAATGAAAGCGGAATTAAAAGCAAATTAATTGTACATATTTAAAAAAAATTGTAGCTATGGTTGATGGAACCCACTTTAAGAGAACAACATTATTAGTCGGTGCATTAGAGGAGTCTCTTAGGATATACCGAGACATCTTGGGATTTACTGTGGAAGCGATTACTGACTCTGAGGCGGACTCCTATTCGTATCCTGTATTCAAAATTCCGAAGGAAGCTAAAGTCCGCTTTGCCACGCTCGATTCTCCTGATCAAATCAGGACCTTAGCCTTAACCGAGGTAAAAGGCATCAAGCTGCCCCAACATCAGATACCAATCATGAATGCCTCAGTCATTCGCGTTTCGAATATAGAATCTGTCATGGCTAAGCTTATTGCCTTAGGTTTAGAGCATACTACTTTAAAGATAGATGAGAGTGCATCGGGAGGTCTATTTAAAGAACAATCATTTATTGATTTCGACGGGCACTTAATTGTGGTCTATGAGATGATAAAGGGGCCCACGGGATAGCTTTACTAAATTTAGTCACCTTGAAATATTTAAGTCCTTTTTGCAAACAGATTAAAGGGACTTAATCACGAATCTTACAAAATATTGGTATTCAATCCTGAAGCAATAAAAACCAAAACAGACGGCACTTTCAATGCATATATTGGCTGTGCCTGATATACATCCACTTACCTCACTCGGTCTAAATGGTGGTACTGGAAATCACCAGCAGTAGATACCCTGCGAGTGGGCCGTTATACAAGTAGCACCGTGATTTGCCATCTGACCACGGCGTATATTGACAAAAAGATGAGCCTTATAGATGAAGCTTTGCCTTACAATTATAAAATTCTCGTATGGTTTGCTTACTTAGTGGAGACGCAGGTTCCTGGGTTTTTACTATGCATGGGATACATTTATAGATTCTTTTCTTGGTTTCAAGCATATCTTTGCATTTCTTGTAAAGGCTTTTGTCCATTTTTTTCCAAGATCAACGGACATCTATTTAATCATCTTCGATCAGTTTTTCATAGTTTACAACTGTCGCGTTGATGAGATAAACTTTACCTTTTCTGAGATCTGCTTTCTTGTCATGTACAATTCACACATGGGTAGATATTACTGTATTGTAAAATAGTTGATCTGGTAAATCTACGATTGCCTTCAGCCAATCATTTTTTACGATCCGTTTTCAATATAATTCGTAGAGGACGATGAGATGCCCATCAAAATCTACGAAGGCTTGTTCTTTATAGTTGTAAGATTCTCCTGGCACTAACTTTATGGCGGTAGTTTCTAATCCAAGTGCTGAGATTTTCTCTATGGTAGCTATGATATCATCTACTTTAATAACTAAAGCACTCATCAAGGGAATAGATGGTTTCGGTAGCTCATAGCCTGTCACTTCGGTCAGTGCCAGTGTCCTTTCCTGTGCCTGAGTGTCCATGGTGACGAATCTTATTTTTGCTGATTTCGGAATTTTAAAAACTGGATAGGAGTAGGAGTCCGAATCAGAAGTTTCTATTGCCGAATTTAAGGTGAACCCAAGGATATCCCTGTAGATAGTCAGTGATCTGTCCATGTCGGATACGACTAAATTACTCCTCTTAAAGAGGACACCTTGAGCATCCTTTGTTTGCTTTGCATTATCGACATCGTCTGATGACTGCTCTAAGCTACCGCAGCTGTAGATGCATAAACTTAATAAGATAAGGAGGCAAGAATGCAGTTTACTTACTGTCGCTGTTATAGTCATTTATATATTTAATTGATAAAGAAAGATTACATTTTGAAGCCATGATTGATCATATTTTGACCAACTGTTTACCAATATTTTTTCCTTGGTATAATCGATTCAAAGCTTCAGGCATGCTTTCTAAACCGTCCAAGATATCTTCGTGATATGTTAGTTTCCCTGACTTGATCCATTCTATCATTTGGTCTCTGGCCTCCTCAAAATGTGGTTCGAAGTCATATATGAAGAAGGCTGTCATGCTGCCTCGGGCGACTCCCAGTTTATGCCAATTTTTAAGATGATATGATTGTTCGTCAAGCGAGTCAGTGTATGTAGATATCCTTCCACACATCACGACTCTGGCATATTTATTCAGATGATCAAGTGCTGTATCTAAGATTTCTCCTCCTACATTATCAAAGTAGACATCTATGCCATTGGGGAATAGTTCCTCAAGGCGAGAGCTGACGTGCTCAGTCTTATAATTGATTGCCGCCCGATAGCCAAGCTTCTCCACCAGCACCCTGCACTTCTCATCAGTGCTGGTCAGTCCGACGGCAGAAGCTCCTTTAATCGACGCTAGTTGCCCTAGCGCACATCCTACCCCTCCAGCCGCAGCTGATACCAAGACTTGGTCACCCGCCTTTAAGTTGCCAATACTGTACAGACCAAAGTAGGAGGTGTACCCAGTAATACCAAGGACACCCAGAGCTGTTGAAGGTGACAATCCATCGGTGTGCACGTGGTACATCATATCATACTTTTCTCCTTTAGATATGACATACTCTTGCCATCCGAATTTTCCTTGAACTGTGTCTCCAGGTTTGTATAGCTTGTGCTTACTGTCTATCACTACACCGACTCCTCTGCCTCTGATCGTGCTACCTATCGGCAGCGGATCTTCTATTCCTGCACCATCCAGCATGTAGAATTTCATAACGGGGGCAAGTGATAGGTACTGAGTTTTTATTAGAAATTCGCCATCTTGCAGGGAGCGCACGTCCGATTCTACAAGGACTAAATCTCCGTCTTTGATGAGGCCTTGCGGTCTTTTCTGAAGGTTTAGTTGGCGATTAATCAGTGTCATATAGTAAATCTTATCGTGCTCTATATCAATGGCTGCCTCGAACAGTTTTTGGGGTCTTATCCTGCATATATTCTTTAAATACTGTCCAGCTCGTCTCATTATCGCGAGCATCATCGAGTGGTGGAGGTATATTATAAAGTGGATATTCTTCGTCTAAAATCTTTTGTAACCGGGGCCATATTTCTGACTTATCACAAGTACTGAATCCAGTAGCATTGAAAATCATGATGCCAGTGCGGGAGCCCATCTGCATCCACGGTAGCCACTGAGCGACTCGAGTCCAGGCTATATTAGAATGGCCTAAGTCAGTTACTGACGCATCAAGCATTTTGTCACTGTAGTAGCTTGAATTAAATATTTCCATTGCATGATAAGCCCCTCCTACATATACCTGGTACTCACTACCAAGAGGATTATCATAGAATAGGGGTATCTCATCAGCGGAGAACGTCCGATCTCCGTATTTACGTAGCTTCATAGGTGGTACATCTTTTCCATCTTTATCTTTCTGATACCTGAAGCCTCTCATATTTACAGGATCATTAGCTACGTGAAGTACCTCTACTTCTTCACCTGACCAGGGGTTGGTCCACTGATCCATGATCTCATTTGTCTCAGGGTCAAGGTACATCATGATTTCTCTGCCAACACTTCTAAAACCCATGCCCCTAATTTCATCCTCTACCTTAGTACAGTGCCTAACGTTGATACCCAGCACATTGAATAGGTGTTTGTCTTTTTCACCGGGGACTCTGCTGTAGGCTCTTCCTTCGAACATGCCGTAGCGCGTTTTGGCTTCTTCTGTGGTGCCACAAGTGGCTTTCATCCTAGCGATGATAGCGTCGTGGCCATGCAGTACTACTTCTTGTGCCTGACCTGCGTGCTGACAGATCATGCATAAAGTGAAAATCAATAAGAGCTGTTTCATATAACTTTAAAATTAGAGATGAATATTATAAAATGAATAATTCATCAGGAAGATCTTGATTGACATCGAAGTCAATCCAGATTATTTCATTTGACTTACGGTCATTGTAGTATAATTCTACTAGACCTGCCTGATGCCATGAATACTTGTCCTTACTAAAAAAGTTTGAATAGATCCTATGATGCCAACCGCGAGGAGTATCGAATGCTACCTTGACTATCTCAAATTTATCTTGTGTTATGTCAAAGTTTGTTATGCCTTGCGTGGGATCCGTGACTTCTATGGTGAAGGTTTTTTGCTGCTTCACTGTATCCTCACCGATAAGCGAGATACTGTAGCCGGGATCGAGAGCATGTCGTATGGCTCCGTAACCAAAATTGGAAGCCCACCGCTGATCAGCATCTGATTTATCTTGTTTTCCAGTATTATCATAGGTGTGTTCACCATCGAAGCTGAGTAGAATCACGGGTGTCCCGTCCCGGTACGATTCGATCCTCACCTTGCCATTAGCCTGGTGCGCGTTGTTTTTATCGCGCGCATATACTCGATACATCTTATGTGACTCATGTATGAGGGTGTCTTGGCCCTGATAGAAGATGCCGTGACCGATGAGACTAAGCGACTGAGGACGACGCCAAAATTCGCCACCAGCTTTCTGGTGCGCCTTTATCATGATCTCTTCCGCACTGTGGGTATTTACGCTGACCGCTGATTCTATATTTCGGCAAGCAGCAGTCGTCATCATTGATATGATAATGACTGTTATGATCTTGTCTAATGGCAAAAATGTCGATTTAAGAGTCAGGCGTTATTTAGGATTTTTCTTTTTATAATAGGTCCAACTAGTTTCATTGGGTTTTGTGAATGTTTCTGGCGCGTGTCTATAAGACGGCTCGTGAGCGAGCACATATTTTCTAAGTACCTCGGGCATTTTATCATATTCATCACCCATCAGCTTGTACCCAGCACCTTGATAGACCATCTTTCCAGGAGTCTGCCCCATACCTAGCCAAGGTAGCCACGGCCCTAATCTTGTCCAGCTGATGGTCACATCCACACTGTTTTTAGTTGGATCATTAATATCTTTCTCAGAAAAGAAAAATTGAAAAAGCTCCGCAGCTTCATAAAGGTTGGACTGTGAATTTTCAGGATATTCTTCTACCGTCAGTGGCGAGGGGTATGCCAAGAATATATCCGCATTCATACAGATTAGATCATCACCCAGCTTAGAGTGATTCACGCCCCACTCGCCATATTTACCATTTAGTTTTTGTTCCTGATTTACAGGAGAGTTCCAAACATGCAGGACGTCTACTTCTTCTTCGGTATAAGGATTCAGATAAGTATCTAATACTTCACCCGTCTTAAGATCGGTGTAAAGCAGGACCTCATTAGTGAGCAGTTGATACTCATTGTCACCCGACTTTATATTTCGACCGATATTGTACATTTCGAAGCCCATCATGGGCTTATCTCTCTCTCCATCTACGAATCCATAGATTTTTCCATTTGCATAATAGATCACTTCTTCACCATCATTAAGCGACCCTCTCACTTTTAAGAAGGCTGTCAGGTTATCCTCAGCTTTATCGAGATCTAAATTTAATGAAGGTACATCTGAAATTGGCTCCAAAGGAGCAGGAACCGTGATAGACTTCTGGCTGCAGGAACTGATTATTAGCGCTGCTATAGCAATTAGAAAAAAGTGTTTCATCATCATATAACTTAATCTTAAGCTGCATCTTGCCCTTTTATGGACAAGATGCATACTTTGAAAAACTAATTAATTATTTCATTTAAAAATCGTAACCTATCGTCAAGAGGAACCTTCTTGGTATCTGACCGATGCCAAATCCTAAGACTCCATCAAAGTTAGGCGTGCTTTGCTTCTGAATCAAAACATCATCATTAGTACTACCTAAGACTAACTGCTGAGCTGAAGAAGTATTGAATAGATTTTTGATTCTCATACCCAGCTTTAGCCCAGTTCCGTTATTCAGTCCGAATCTATAATACACATTTGCATTCGCTACTGTCAGGTCAGGTGTCTCATATAAGTTAAGAGCAGTAGCAAATCTTCCTCCGTAGTGCACCATATCATATGACACACCGTATTTCTGAGTATTGTACCCTACTATCACAGAGTATATTAGATTAGGTGTATTCTGAACTCTGTTGCCAGAGGCGTCTATGGCGTATCGATTAGATGCTTCATCTATCGTAACTAAGTTGAGGCCAAACAAATTATCGAGGTCTGCCTCTGGCACATCGGGAGTCGTCTCGTCGCCATCATCATCTACATTGTCTAATCCTATTTGGAATCCATCGTACTGAGAGTTTTGTAGTGTTAGGCTTCCTCTGATTAGCAAACCACTTATAGCAGATGGGGCATAGGTCAATTGTAGCTCCGTACCCCGAACTGTGTTAGTACCTACTGGTCTGGGGATGAATGTCTGTCCCATACCTGCGTTCGGATCAAACACAGTTGCGATTCGATTGTCGATCACTGTACTATAGACACCGAGGTCAATTCCTAAATCACCGATACCAAATCTTAACCCCACTTCTATATTAGTCACGATCTCATCTTCTTCTGGCAGAGGGGTATTGAGCCCTACTGCTGGTAAAGAGAATGCCCTCACAAAACTGGCATAGATAGCTGATCTTTCATTGAGCAAATAGTTAGCACCAATGGATCCTGAATAATTAGAAAAGTCTAATTCATTTTCCTCGAGCACTGCAGGATTATAATCAATGCTACCAATTTTACCTGGATCATTATTGAAGAAACCGGTCATTCTATCCCAGCGAAGTCCAGCATTTACACTTAGTTTATCTCCAAATGTCATCTCATCTCCTATGAAGAATGCTGTCACACTTTCCTCTTGGTGAGACGTAGTGGCTGACAGTGAAAATCTGGTGATGGGAGGAGTCCCTGGAGGGCCAAACCATGAGTAAGTGGGTCTCGGCGAGACTGTAGATGTATACCAGTGCAGTCCCCCAAATCGATCGTAATCTGCATCGCTGTAGTAAAATCCAAGGCTCAGATTATGACTCGATTTAGCTCCTTTTACTGACAGCTGTAGTCTGGTCTCATTGATAAAATCACTTATGTTACCATTACTATTAGCATTCAAGCGCAGAATATTTGAATTCACGTTATAAAATGTGGTAAGTGATATTTCATTTTGATCACGCCAGTTATACGAGCCCACTCTTGTTTTCTGAGTAAGCAATAAGTTATCAGTTATTTCAAATTCAGCTGAGAGTCCTGCAAGACCTCCGATCACTTCCTCGATATTATCCCTTGCCTGATTCTGCTTTATTTCATTCCCATCAGCATCTAATAGAGGTGTGGTAAATTGTATGGGTGCGAATACGCTAGACCGTAGCGTGGACTCAAAGTCCAATGATGATGCATCTGGGTAGAATGTGTTATTATTTTCCCAGCCATCTGCTAATTGTCCTGTTGCCAAGTCATATGGTGTATCAGTCAGATTATTAAACCTGTTGTCTCCTACGATACCGTACAATCTAAATTTGAATCGATCAGATACAATAAAATCTAAATTAGCACTGACCTGACCACCCTTATCTTTATTTGCCCATTCTTTATAGCCTGCATCTTCCATTAGATAGCCACCAATGCTATATCTGATATTATCGCCGAGCGGCCCATTTAGGTTATAATCCATTCTGTAATCAAATGAGCCTTCGTTAGGATGACCTTCACCCATGACATTGTTAAATTTGGTAAACGAAACACTGCCTCCAAATTCGTCGCCCCCCGTCCGCTGAATCATATTGACGGCACCAGCACCTGCAGCTCGACCAAACAATGTGGCCCCGCTACCTCTGACAACCTCCACGCGCTCGACATTTTTATCTAAGGCTAAGTACTCCGAGGTTCCTGCTGACCGGGATGCGAATCCTGATAAGGGTAGCCCATCTAATAGTGTAGTTACATAAGTATTGCCTGCGGGGAAGCCCCTAATATTATAATTAGATTTTCGCCCCTGACTATTTTCGACAGTGACACCAGGTGTCGATATGAGTGCCTCGGCTACAGATTCCGGCTGGATAATCGCCAGCTCTTCTGCACCTATGGTATTAATTGCAGTTGTGGTTTTGATTTTCCGCACAGGTTGTCTAGTGGCGGTAACGACTATGTCAGAGAATGTTGTATTATCCATGGCGAGGCTGACAGTCACATTGCCAGCAGAGGTGACGGGCACATCTTTGCCTATCATACCGACATAGCTTATATATAATACGTCACCATCAGAAGCTGGGACAGTGAAGTTTCCATCGAGATCCGTAATGCCTCCCGATGTGGTGCCCTTGACTAATACAGTGGCACCTATGAGAGGCTCTCCATTGATATTAGTGACTGTACCACTGACATTCTGAGCAATTGACAGTGAATAACTCGCTAGTAGTAGGAAGCAAGTTATTAGTGTTGAAAGTTTCATATTCATGCTTTATAGTTTGTTTCGTGACAATTTAAAATATGAGGCCCTATTTTCAGAAGAATCTTTAATAGGTCATCGTATACGATAATCCAATTTTAAAGAACATTATAGACGTTTCATATTTAATTCGAATAAATATATATAATTAACCTCGTTAATTGTTAACTTAATTAACAAAAAACTTTAAATTTGGAAAAAGTACTATGACTATGGAGTTAAAAATATTTCCAAAACATATAGGCGTATGGGAAGGCACATACACCAGAATTAATCCTGATGGTTCAGTCAAAGACAAATGGAAATCCAAGCTGACAATTAGATGGGAGGGGCCGAGAGACTATCACCAAGTCAATGAATATATGTGGGACGACGGTCATTATGAATGTCATGATTTTGGCGTGTGCCAGTTTAACGATCAGGGAGAATTAATATTCGACAATCCAAGAATCTTAGGTAAAGCTTGGGAGACTAATAATAGTATCGTACTGATATGGTCCTATAAAGATCGTCCAGGATCTAAGCTCTACGAGATCATAGATCTCATTGGGCCAGAGGATAAGCACCGCATCAGGGTCTGGAAATGGGCTCAGGATGATGAATTTCAAGGACTTACGATGATTGATGAGCGCCAGACTAAGACTGAGGAAGAGATCGATCCGCAATTCTGGATCGACTTACCCTCGAAGAGAACTAATGGACAACCATCCAGATCAGATAAATAATTTAATACCTTCAATACTTAATGTACGCGGACTAAAGTAGAACTATGGGAATGACCATCACAGAAAAAATAATGGCAAAACAAAGTGGCAGAGATAAAGTGGTGCCAGGAGAATTAGTATGGGTAGATGTCGAGTCGGTTATGACTATGGACTATCTGGGCAAGACATGCTTCGATAAATTCAGATCACTCGGTAAGACGGAAGTCTTTGATAAGAGTAAAGTTATCTGTGTCTCAGATCATCTCGTACCACCACCGAATCAAAAATTCGCCACCATGCTGAATGAATGGAGAGAGGTGGTGAAAAAGCATGATATAGAGTACTTCTATGATCTGGGACGGCAGGGTATAGCGCACCAGATTATGGTGGAGCAGGGCCACGTATTGCCTGGAACCATCAGTATAGGTACTGACTCCCATGCTAATACATATGGGGCAGCGGGAGCCGTGGGCAATGCTGTGGGCGTCACTGATGCCGCTGTGGCCATGGCTACAGGTAAGGCATGGTTCAGAATTCCAGAGGCGGTCAAATTTCATATTGTGGGAGAGTGGCAACCATGGGTGATGGCCAAAGATTTGAGCCTACACATTATGGGGATGATGCACTGGAACGGTCACCTTATATATAAGACTTTAGAATTCACAGGTCCGGCGATAGAGTCGCTGGATATGGCGGGTAGGATGACCCTTTGTAATATGACTGTAGATCTTGGAGCCAAGAACGGGATCATAGCCCCTGATCAAATTACCTCCGACTATCTTAAAGACGTAGCCAAAGGTGATTGGGACATGATTAAGAGTGATGAGGATGCACACTATGAGGCAGTCTATGAAATAGACGTGACTGACTTGGTACCTACTGTGGCCTTACCAGATAAGCTGGATGATACTGTGACCGTGGACAAGCTGAAGGGCAAGAAATTTAATAAAGCATTCGTCGGTACGTGTACCAACGGGCGCTTAGAGGATTTGGCTATGTTAGCCAAGATTCTTAAAGGAAAACAAATCCATAGAGATGTCAATATGATCGTCGTACCTGCCAGCCAGACCGTTTATCTGGATGCTCTGAGAGCTGGGCATATAGAGACGCTCATAGTAGCTGGTGCTGCTGTGGATACGCCTAGCTGTGCTGCTTGTGCCGGTATACATACTGGAGTAGCTGGAGATGGCGATATCGTACTTTCTGCAGGCAATCGAAATATGAAAGGCCGCATGGGTAGCAAAAATGCTCAGATATATTTGACATCACCAGCTGTCGTAGCAGCAAGTGCCATCACTGGTGAGATTACAGATCCGAGGACAATATCTTTGTAAATCACTAATGAATGCAGCATATGATATAATCCGCACTTTAGCCGCTGGACTACAAGCAAATAATAACAAATGAATCGAAGGAAATTTCTTAACCAATCTATTATTGCAGGCACTGCCCTAGCTACACTGCCAGTGGCTTGCAGCTGTAAGATGGACACGGAATTTCTCATTTTGGGTGGTGGTCTTTCTGGCTTATACATGGCCTACCTATTACAGAAGGCTGGTAAAGAATATATGATCTTAGAAGGCAGTGATCGCATTGGAGGTAGAATGTACTTTCATCCAGAGATCAAGCAGGATGTCGGTGGCAGAGGTATCGGAGATAAGTATACAGAAGTCATGAGTCTTGTAGAAGAGCTAAATGTGCCTTTAGTCGACATCACACAGTTCACTTCTAGTCCTAAGTCTTACTATATAGATGGGGATCTAAGAGAGGCCTGGCCAGACAGAAAGAGTGATCCGTCAATACTTCAATATACAACAGAGATATCACCACCGCAGCTCACTTCATTAGATGAGTGGTATCAGAGATCAGACCTGGATCAGGCTTATGCGGATCAACTCCGCGCTAGGGGTAGGACTGACCGAGAGGTAGAGCTCATCAATCTGAGTGCTAATTATAATGATGTTAATAAGACCTCAGCTATTAATGACCTTCACAGTTCAGCTTTTAGAAAATTTAATGGATCCAAATCGATTTATAATTTCGAAGGTGGTACTAAGACCTTCATCACTGCGGTAGCTGATGCGCTGACAGGGCCAATTCAAACTGGAAAGTACATAACCCATATCACCAATAAGACTGACTGCGCCACAGTCAAGTGCAGCGACGGGACTACTTACTGCGCACCACAGGTGATATCGACGATGCCCTTTTCGACGCTTAGAGATGTGGACTGCGATATTCCCTTTAACCAAAATCAAAAGCAAGCCATTAATCAATTAGCTTATACTACTATTACTCAAATCCACTTTACGGCTAAGGATGCATACTGGGATGAGGATGGACTGAGCGCATCTATGTGGACAGACACACCATTAGAGAGAATCATGACGATGGGATTTGAGGATGATAATAGAGATCTTGTCTGCTGGGTTAATGGCATCGGGACGGCTTTCATAGATAATATGTCGGAGTCAGAACTTCGGGATTATACACTAAAGACATTAAAAAAAATTAGACCATCTACAGAAGGCAAGATAGACTACACCGGAGCTCACTCATGGGGTAAGTATAAATATAATAAAGGCGCATACGCAGAATTTTTAGTGGGGCAGCCAGCACTATTTCTTGATATGATCAGACCTGCTGGTAATGTATATTTCGCAGGAGAGCATACCGCTATGCAGTCCAGGGGAATAGAAGCCGCGGCCGAATCGGCAAGACAAGTTTTGGACTTATTTAAAAAAGAAAACATCGTAAAATCATGATAGAAGGTAAATGTTGGGTAGCAGATGACTACGTGCTCGCATATGAGATTATAATTCAACAGTATTGGACTACGCCCATAGACCCAGAGGATAATAGCAAATGGGTGATGGCTGGAGTGAAAGAAGAGTTCAACGCAGAAAATGCATTTAAAGATAGAGGCTATACCTTCATAGTAGCAGCGCATAATTTTGCTGGAGGGGGGAAGAGCATTGAGCATGTGATAGCAGGACTGATGGGTGCTGGAATCAAGGCTGTCTTTGCTGATAGTTTTGCTAGATTGCAGTTTAGAAATGCCATTAATTATGGTCTACCTTTTGTGACCTCCCAAGATATTGCTGTAAGCTGTGAGACAGATGATGTCCTATCTTATGATCCTCAATCAGGCCTAATAAAAAATAAAACCAAAGGCAAAGAATTTCAATCGCTGCCGGCTGCACCTTTTGTAGCCGAGGTAGCTGCTGTCGGAGGTCTAATGAATTATGTCAGAGATAAAATTGCTAACGGCGAGCCAATAGGGTAAGGTGCCAAAACGATAAAGTAGAATACGATGAGAGAAAATAAACTCAAAAAGAGAATCGCAGCTGGCAAAGCTGGATATGGCGTCATATCACCGTTGACAGATCCCACCATATGCGAATATGCTGGTCTGAACGGTTATGATTACTATATGATTGACGGAGAGCATGGAGCCATCTCTATATCTGATGTGACGAATATGGTGAGAGCATGCGAGCTTTATGACTGCACCCCTTTGGCTAGAATACGAAGTGTGGATGCTAAGCTTATCTTGCAATATATGGATGCTGGTGTGATGGGTGTCATGATGCCATCTATAGATAATGCTGATGATGTGCAACAGCTAGTGGACGCAATTAAATATCCGCCTATCGGTAAGCGAGGTTTGGGTCCAGTAAGAGCTGCGGACTACATGCAGGGCAGGATGACTCAAGCTGAGTATGTCACCTTCGCTAATCAGGAGACACTTGTCCTGCCTCAGATAGAATCAATAGAGTGCGTGAATAATCTGGAGGAGATCTGTAAGATAGAAGGTGTAGACGGATTCATCATCGGACCGAGGGACTTAGCTATGTCCATGGGATACTACGACGGTCCAGGCCATGACGAGGTCAGCAAGACCTTGGATCACATCTTTAAGACTGTGTTAGATAGCGGTAAATTCTATGGGACAGTAGCGGGTACAGCTGAGCAGGCTCAGGGTCTCATAGACAAGGGCGCGAGCATGATATTGAATTCTGTACAAGGCTTACTCAAGGGATCTTCTAAGACATTTTTAGCTAATAGACAATCTTAAATTAATCAAACAAAATAAATATAATGCCTTCAATCGTCGTCTTATTTAATCTAAAAGATGAAGCTGCTCAGGCTTCATATGAGCAATGGGCTCAAAGCACTGATGTGCCTACTGTGAAGGGTCTCGGATCCATTGATGACTTTAGAGTCTACCGTATGAATGAAGTCATGGGTACTGGAGAAAAGCCTCCATATCAATATTGTGAAATAGTAGAGGTGAATGACATGGCCAAATTTGGGGAAGAAATATCTACCGAGACAATGCAAAAAGTTGCAGCTGAATTTCAAGAGTTCGCTGACAATCCAATGTTTATCGTATCAGATCATTTTGCATAAGTTTTGCGTAATCCAAAAACTATAATTCGCAAGCTTTTGTAAGATCAGCGTAATCAGTTACTTATCGATAGTCATAAACATCTAAAATGAAATCACGTGAAAAATCTAAAGGGTAAAGTAGCCATCATCACAGGCTCTGGCCGAAAGGGTGGCATCGGGGAGGCCATTGCATTGCTATTAGCTAAGCGTGGATGTCACGTGGTCATCTCTGATCTGGGCGCGGCCGTGGGTAAGAACTTTAGTAAGAAGCACATCGGATCATCATCTGATATGAAGGACATTGTGAATAAGATTAAGGCCGCCAAGGGATCAGCGATAGCCATCCCATGCGATGTGCGCAAGGCCAAAGACGTCAAAGCTATGATTGCGAAGACAGTCGAAAAATTTGGAAGCTTAGACATCATCGTGAATAATGCTGGTGTAGGCTACATTATGGAGCCCTTTGAGGAATTTAAAGAAGCCAGCTGGGATGCTGTATTAGATGTCAATCTTAAAGGAGCCTTTCTGTGCTCACAGGCGGCAGCGGTCCAGATGATAGAGCAGGGTAATGGCGGCAGTATCATCAATATAGCGAGCCAGGCTGCAAAAAGTGGATTCCCCTATGCAGCCGCTTATACGGCATCTAAGCATGGGATGATAGGCCTGACCAGGTCCAACGCAGTCGAATTAGGACAGTACAAAATTCGAGTAAATGCTGTATGCCCTAATCATATCACGACGGGATTAGGCGAGTGGCAAAACAAATTCTTCAGTGAAAAGCTGGGATTAGAATACGATGATTATTTACAAAGTATAAAAGATAAGAATCCTCTCGGCAGGACAGGACAGGTTGATGACATCGCTAAGGCAGTCGGATTCTTAGCGTCCAATGAAGCTTCCTACATCACGGGTGAAGCCATGAATGTAAGCGGAGGCGAAGAGTATCATTGATAGTCGTATACAGACTACATGAAAATTTTTATGATTACTAAAATATTACAGCTATCAAATTAGGAATAGATATAGGCGGGACCTTCACAGACTTAGTATTATTTGATGATCAGGCTAAGATGCTGAGACTCACTAAAGCACTGACGACTTACCCAGATCCGACCATCGGAATATATAATGGCATCGCCGATTTAGAGAAAAAATTTGACCTTGACATTAGCCAATTGGAGACTATTGTACATGGTACTACGCTGATCACTAATGCGATCATCGAGAGAAAGGGATCAAAGACAGCTTTCATTACGACGAAAGGATTTGAAGATGTTTTAGAGATAGGGCGAGAGCTGCGCTATGACATATACGATCTATTTCTGACGATGCCTAAGCCACTGGTACCACGTAATCTTCGCTATGGGGTGTCAGAGAGAATTGATAAAAATGGCAAAGTATTAACTCCCCTTAGTGATGCTGAGCTGCGTGCCTTAGGTAAGCAATTGATCAGTGAAGATATAGAAGCCGTAGGCGTCTGCCTATTGAACTCATTCGCTAATACGTCTCACGAGCAGCAAGTAGGAACGTATTTGGCAGAGCATTTACCAGAGATATACTTTAGTCTGTCTTCTGAAATCATGCCAGAAATCAGAGAGTATGAGCGCAGTTCTGCCACTGCCATGAATGCTTACGTGCAGCCATTGACTGATCGGTACCTCAAGAAATTAGAGCGAGAGCTGGGCGAAAAAGGTTTCTCAGGTAAGTTGCTGATTATGAATTCTGCTGGCAGACTTACCACCATAGCAGGTGCCAGGAAGTCTCCTATCCAATTATTAGAGTCTGGCCCAGCAGGAGGATCCATGGCTGGCGTGTATTTTGGAAAACAAAAAAATAAAGAAAATCTGCTCTGCTTCGATATGGGAGGGACTACGGCTAAGGCCTCTCTAATATTTGAGGGCAGGCCAGAGATATCCAATAATTTTGAAGCAGGTCGAGTCAAGCGCTTTAAAAAAGGCAGCGGCTTACCAGTGCGTATACCAGTCATTGACATGATAGAGATCGGAGCTGGCGGAGGTAGCATTGCTAGAGTAGATAAGCTTGGATTACTCACAGTAGGTCCTGACAGTGCCTCCTCTACTCCAGGCCCAGCTTGCTATGGACTTGGGGGGGAGGACCCTACAGTCACTGATGCCGACCTGATCTTAGGCTACCTGAACGATGCTTTTTTTCTGGGTGGCACCATGTCCCTCGATAGGGAGGCAGCGCACAGAGCCATAGAGAAGAAGCTGGCCATACCACTTGGCATCTCTGTAGAGGAGGCTGCTCACGGCATACATAAGATAGTCAATGAAAACATGGCAAATGCTTCGCGCGTCCACGTATTGGAGAAAGGTATGGATCCTAGACACTTTAGTATGATAGCCTTCGGAGGTGCAGGTCCCGTACACGCTTTCGGCGTGGCGGACTTACTGAATGCTCCGCAGCTCATCATCCCCGTCGGAGCGGGTGTGACCTCCGCTGTAGGCTTCTTATTATCGCCTATAGCTCAAGAAGATATACACAGTCACATCTCTAATGTAGAGGATACTGAATGGAATGAAGTCAATGAATTCCTCAAGCAGATGGAGAAGAGAGGCAAAGCATTTTTAGTCAACTCAGGAGAGCCACTTAGTCAAGCGGTCGTAGAGCGCGTCGTAGAGATGCGCTATGAAGGTCAAGGCCACGAGATCACCATCACACTACCTGATGGTAATCTCAGTGATCTTAGCGTTCCTGAGATAGAGAGTCGCTTCAAGGCAGAATATGAGTTTCGCTACTCTAAGAGTATTGATGATGTCCCCCTCCAATTCGTCACATGGCGAGTGCTGGTCAAGGGGCTCATTCCTGAGATAGAAGTAAAGCAAGCGGAATTTTCATCTAATGATTCGACAGCTTCCAGAGGGACACGCCAAGTTTATTTTGAATCGACTGGGTATATGAATTGTCCAGTATTCTATCGCTATGCGCTGCCAGAGGGATTTAGTCAGCAGGGACCGATGATTATCGAAGAGATGGAGAGCACCACCGTGATCGGACTTAATTGTCAGGTGAGTATAGACGAATTTAAAAACATTGTAATCGACTACCAATGAGTCAAAAATTTGATATCGTCATTATTGGTGCTGGTACCGCTGGCATGGCCTGCGCTATAGAATCAGCTCAGCGAGGTGCTACAGTCGCCGTGATAGAAAAGTCGCATCAGGTCGGTGGCGCTATGCACTGGTCTGGAGGCCACATGAGTGCGGGTGGCACGCAGCTTCAGAGGAGGAATGACATTAAGGATAGCATAGACGATCATTATGAAGATATCATCAGAATCAATCATAGTACAGGCGATCTGAAGCTGATAAGAAAGGCCGTAGAAGAGGCGCCTATCACGCTCAATTGGCTGGATGATCTAAAGTTTCCGTGGGCTCCAGAATGCCCCAGAATTATCTATGGCCATGTGCCCTACACTAAGCCAAGAACTCAGTACGGAGTGAACAAAGCGATTTCTATTTTTGAAACAATCAAACCCCTGTGGGACAAGGGTGTAGCGACCGGACATATTCGACTGTTTCTCAACGCTACATTCTCTGGGTTGAGTGAAGTCGACGATCGATATAAGATTGTGCATTATCATTCAGCTAATCAGGAGCACAGCTTAGAGGGAGAGCATATTGTGATCACATCAGGTGGCTATGGTAGTAATCATGAATACTTTAAAGAAAAACACGGAGACATACCGTACAGCTCATCAGCCTATCCAGATTCTACTGGCGAAGTGATGATCTATATGGAGCAGTTAGATGCCGCATTTCGCATGGCTGATTACCACCTACCCAGTCTCGGTGGTTTAGAATTAGAGCCTGGAAGTCACAGAGCCAATTTTAATGAAGCTTGGGCTATGGTCTTGACATCAGTCTATCGACAGCCGAGAGATATTTATGTGAATAGTGATGGCGAGCGATTCTTAGCTGAAGATGAGATCAATGCTGACACCAGAGAGAGAGCCGTGATTCAACAGAAAGACTGGGTCTTCTGGGTAATCTTTGACGAGGCCGGCCTCATGGCGAAAGATGATAATGGCATGGATAATCCGATCATCATTGGATGGGACACAGATAGAATTAAAGAAGAGGCTACACGGGGTAAAGCTATATTTGTAGCCGATGATATTCCAGCTTTGGCGGCTCAAACGGGCCTGCCAGCTGCCGCCTTAGCTACCACCATTTCAGCATTTAATGGGATGGTGGATAATGGAGAAGATCCTGATTATGGGAGAAGCTATCTGAAGCACAAGATATCACAAGCACCATATTACGCTGTGAAGGTGTTTGCCTCACTACTTGTGACTTTCGGTGGCCTAGCGGTGAATGAAAATTTGCAAATCCTTAACCGCGATAGCAATGTCATGCCAGGTCTATACGGGGCAGGTGAGGTATTAGGCCTGGGTGCGACTAGCGGTGATGCGTTCTGCAGCGGTATGGCGATCACGCCAGCATTAAGTTTCGGCAGATTGCTTGGGAGGCAGTTGACGGACTGATCCCATCAATATTTTTGATTAAGTTAATTAACTATTAGTAAAATTTAGATACTTTGTTAAAATCCATTCAAGCATTCGATCCAGTGACGCTGTCCATATTATGGTCAAGGCTGATCAGTATTGTTGATGAAGCAGGGACGACACTACAACGTACCAGCTTCTCTACTGTGACCCGAGAGTCTAATGACTTTGCCGTAGTCCTTATGGATGCAGAGGGTAGGTCCATCGCGCAGTCCAGTATTTCAGTTCCCTCTTTCTTAGGTGTGTTGCCGATGTTGACTAAGGCATTATTAGCGGATTACTTTCCCTTAGAGAGTTGGGCAGATGGGGACGTGGTGATGACTAATGATCCATGGCTATGTGCTGGACATAAGCCAGATATAGGTATCGTATCACCTGTATTTTATCAGGAGCAATTGATTGGATTTATCGGGACGATAGCTCACTCTCCTGACATGGGTGGCGTGTTATGGGGTGCAGGCTCAAGAGACCTCTATGAAGAAGGGTTGATGGTGCCTCCCACCAAGCTCATCAGTCAGGGAGAGCCCAATGCGACTCTCTTCTCGCTCTTAGAACATAATGTCAGAGCACCGCTACAGACCATTGGAGATATTAAAGCTCAAATAGCAGCTAATGATCAGGGCATACGATCCCTACATAAGCTCATGGTAGAAAATAATCTTACAGACCTTAAAGAACTAAGTGATGCGGTGATCAGTGCCTCGGAAAAATCAATGCGCGAATCCATCAGACAGGCTAAAGATGGTGTATACACCTATGCTTACGATACGGATGGGGACGGAGAGGGTCATGGCTGCCACTTTGAAATAGCCATCACCATTAAGGCCGACGAGATCAGCGTGGACTATGAAGGCACCTCGGGGGCTCATCCACTGAGTATCAATGCCGTCCTCAACTATACCTACGCGTATACGGCGTATCCAATCAAGTGCGCTTTCAGCCCAGACGTACCTAATAATGATGGAGCATTCTACCCGATCACAGTGACAGCGCCAGAGGGATGCTTAGTCAATGCTCAAAAGCCGTCGCCGCTGGGTGCTAGAAATATCACAGGGAATATGTTGCACTCCGTCGTCTTCGGAGCACTGTCGAAAGCTATTCCAGAAAAAGTGCAGGCCGATTGTGGAAGTGCTTGCTGGTGTATTGTACTCAACGGCCAACACAAAAATGGTCAAGAATTCGTAGAGTATTTCTTCTTAAATGGAGGCTATGGAGCGCGGCCAGGAATGGATGGAGAGCATGCGCTGAGCTTCCCGACTAATGTGGCAAACGTACCGATAGAAGTCTTGGAGAATGACGTCAGCATATTAGTCACAGAGAAATCTCTCGTTGCTAATTCTGGAGGCGAAGGCCAGTATCGTGGCGGCTTAGGTCAGCGATTCTCATTCAAGAATGTTGGTGAACATCCGCTGAATATTTCTATCCTAACAGAAAAGACAGCCACGACAGCTCAAGGGATATGTGGTGGTGAGGATGGAGCTATGGGCAGCATCGAGATTATACCTGACCGACCATTTCCTAAGAAGGGACTGGATAAGTTGCATCCTAATGAAGAGCTTATTCTAACCCTACCTGGAGGAGGCGGATACGGCAATAAAATAAAAAGAGAAAAAACATTGATCGAAACAGATCGTTTATTATCCTATACATCATCATCTTAATCATCAAAATAATCATTATCCATGGCAGCTAAAAATCTACCACCGACTTACGATCATATTGCTCATCATGAGGTATTCCCTCAGACGACACATGATGAAAAGGCACGCTATAATTTTTTAGCGAGTCTGAATAAGCATCTGGCTCATGTCTCTCAAGGTAACGCCTTGGCATTCAAAAATAGGGTGCAACCAGGCTTTAAGAAAGAGCATGGAAGAGACTTTGAGACTAAGGAGGAGCTGGGTGATGCCATGGCCAAAGATCAACACTACCAGACCTGGTCAGCACTTCGCAGATGTACCATGGAGATGCGACAGCAGGCAGGGCGCTCCCTGACCTACCGGCAGGCCCAGGAGCTGACAGATAAGGTCAATAAACTCAATGAGGGTAAGTCAAGCTTAATTTTAGATGAAGAGGTATCACCGCCGCCGTATTTATTAGCTGTGGATAATCACATCATGCCTGGCAGCTATCATACGGAGCTCTTTGAAGGAGATGTCAGTAATGCAGCGAATTACGATGGAGGTTTATTCGTGACCACAGCAGGACTATTGGGCAGGTACTCAGATGGTGGAGGTAAGGCCATCTCTCAATGGGTTAAGGATAATCATCCGGACTTTAGCCCCAAACGAATTCTGGATATTGGCTGCGGTATGGGACACAACACGCTGCCGATAGCTAAGATGTATCCGGACGCGGAAGTCATAGGTATAGATACGGGGAGACCTATGCTGCGCTACGGACATGCGCGTGCCATGGCACTTGGTTACGACAATGTAAAGTTTATGCAAGTCGAAGCCTCCAAAATGCCATTCGAAGACGAGTCATTTGATTGGATCCAGACTACCATGTTCTTACATGAGACGGGTGGTAAGTCAATCTATAATATCATGAAAGAGATTTATAGATGTCTAGCGCCTGGTGGTCTTACGATGCATATAGAGCAGCCTCAGTATACGGATGACATGACCATGTACGAGAAGTGGATTAGAGACTGGGATGCCTTTAATAACAGTGAGCCTTACTGGTCTAAGATGCATGATATCGATCCTAAAGAGCTCATGGTGGAGTGCGGCTTTAATGCAGATACGTTCATGCAGATTGGAGCGCAAGCCATCAATGATTTAGATGATGGTACCCAGAAAGCAGATGAGCCAGAAGATCATGGCAGATCCCCCATTTGGAATGTATTTGGAGCCTGGAAGAAATAGAAAACTGACTAAAATAAAAGTATGGATAATCCAATAGACTACATCAATATAGCTGGTAATAAACCTAAGGGTAAGCGCCCTTATTTCTTCGATGACCCCGCAGTGGAGCGAGTGCTCAATATCACGATGGCTGTGAGTATGGAGCTGGCCGTAGCGCGAGAGCGAGTAGATACTTTAGAAAGGCTGCTCGAAGCAAAAGGCGTGTTGACGAGAGAAGAAATCACTGCCTATACCCCGACCTCAAAGAAGATTGAAACAGAAAGGCAGCTATGGCACAGCGAGTATATATCGCGCATTCTGAGAGTCATACAGCAAAGCATGGAAGAATTAGAGCAGCCTGATAAATCGCTCCAGGAGATTGCTGAAGACATCAATAAAATGTAAATGATACTAGCGGAACGAGTCGAATTATTTTGGGATGCCGTCAAGAAGAAGGACATGGTAGGCATAGAAGCAGCCTATGTGCCCAGTGAGGATACCTATGTCATCTTAGAGGGTCCTAGATACTCTACGCTCAGCTTTACTAAGATTATCAAGGGATGGGGAGACTTCAGTGGCTCACCCATCACATTGATTAGTATGGACTGGGTAGAAGGTCCCTTCGAAGAGATAGATGGTACTCTGGGCTGGGTTGGTGGTATTACAGATATCACCATCTCAGTGAATGGGAAGGATTTTGTCACTCGCTTCCGATGCAGCTTCGTCATGAAGCAGTATGAGGGTGACTGGAAGATCAAGCACGAGCACGTATCAGCTCCGATGGAAGATCCTTATGGCATAGGGGACTGGCTCAAAGCTTAATCTGCATGGCGAAGTTTTTATCGCCCACGGCTGAAAGTTTACAAAATTAATCTCTCTTGCTATTGATTTTTAATCTAATTAAGAATCCAATAGATGTATACCCTGAATCACTAACATGCCATGAATATTCTCATCGTACATGCACACGAAAACCCTAATTCTTTCTGTAGCGCTCTCAGTAATACAGCTCAGAGTACACTGGAGTCACAGGGTCACCACGTAGAGCTTTCTGATCTTTATGCGGATCAATTTAATCCAGTCGGTGGTAGTCATGACTTCACTTCCCTCTCTGATGCGGCTCATTATAAATATGCATCAGAACAATTACATGCTTCTAAGCATCAAGGCTTCTCCGAGGAGCTGCAAGTGGAGATGAATAAACTATTAGCTGCTGATGTATTAAATTTTAATTTTCCCCTGTGGTGGTTTGGATTTCCTGCAATCATGAAGGGCTGGGTGGACCGCGTGATGGCCTATGGCGTAGCTTATGGTGGTGACTACGGTTTTCGAGAAAAAGGGCGATTCGCTGGAAAACGCGCTTTCGTCACGATCACTACTGGAAGTCCTGCCTCAGCATACCAGACGACGGGAGCGAATAAGCGAACAATGGATCAGATCCTACAAAATGCTCACGAGGGCATATTTGGATTAGTCGGTTATAAAGTTTTAGATCCCTTCATCGCTTACGGTGTGTCATGGATTGATGCCGAGGCTCGGGACACTATATTAAAGGACTATACGACTTACCTGAAGCAGCTTTAGTGAAGCGATTAGAATTATCAGCAACTAATGAATATTTATCTACCAATGCACATGATATGTAGCATTAATATAGTTTATTTTATTATTAGATGTCTTCATTTTAGTAACACCGCCAACTTCATAAACTGTAACTGCTGTATCCTCTACATGAAATATCTCATTCTACTATTCAAATAATGTCATAGGAGTATTCAGAAGTATAGCATAAACACATTTTCTATAGATGCAAAGCTTACTTGCACTCGCCGTGCGGGCCTTACTTTTTTCAATTGCAAAAAAAGTAAGCAAAAATGCTATGCCAGCTAATCCCCTCCGGGTACCTGGCAGGCAGCCGCCACTTCTAAAAATCCCCTTACGTTTCTAAAGAGATTTTTACAAATAAGACCTTATTCATATGGGAAGTTTAGTCTTTTAATTGACAGTCTTGAATTTGATTTGAACACGTTTACCCTGAATTATTACCTCGCATTTAAGGGTTTTTGACAATAAACGGGGTTACGAATCTAATCCAGATAAAAAGCAATCTAAAAGGTATTTGACAGAATTAAATTATACCCAAGTATTTGTACAGATTTTTACCTAAAAGTGCTAAAGTCATGACCAACAGTTCTCTTACTTCTGAATTTATTTACTACTACTGAACATGGCTCAGTAGGCATTATAATGATATCTCGACCATTCTAAATGTAAAGCCCAATCACTAATTAGAAAAAGATTCTATTTTCAATTGATTTACATAGCTGGTAATCTTATAGCCTATGCAAGCTCAACTCATGGTAGGTGCATCTATTAAAATGGCGAAGGTCATTAGCCAAAGGTGAAGTTAATTTACTAAGTGTTTTCTGTGATAATGCCTGATTTTGTGGCTACTCGTTGCGGGATGCGATGCGCTTAAATATTCCTGCATTATTATTCATATCCGAACTCATTACTGCAGCATATGCCAATGTACCTTCAAAGTTACTGAGGACTATCTTTATAATAGAAATGATCGGAAGGGCGAGTATGACCCCAGCTACTCCCCAAAATGTCCCGAAAAAGACTAGGCTTATGATGGCGAAAAGTGGATTGATATCTACTTTATCGCCCACTATCTTAGGTGTTATAAAATTTCCCTCTACTTGCTGAATGAATAAATAATAGGCTAACACTGCGATAGGCTGCCAGCTAGTATCCGTATTGGCAAATGCATAAATAAAAGGTAGCATGCCACCCACGAGCGTGCCTACGTAAGGTATAATCGCCAGTATGCCCGCTAGTGTGCCCCAAAAAATAGCATAATCTATACCTATGAGAGTGAGGCCAATACTATTGAGAACAGATAATATGACCACCACTAAACCTAGACCACCGATGTAAGACTGTATAGTTTCCTTTATTTTACCAAGTGTGACTTTAAAGTCAGCGCGCGAAGATTTCTCTGATTGATAAATGATAAACTTGCTGATGCTGTTGCGATAGTAAAGGAGTAAGAAGGAGTAAATTAATGTCATCCCCAACGAAGTCAAAAAACTAGTCGTTGATATTAGACCCTGTCCTATAAACTTAAGAGGGCCAGTCAGATTCGGATCCTCCGTCTTTTTCATTAGCTCATCACTGTCTAAGTTTAAAAAAGGAATGACATCATTAACTTTGGCCAAGATGCGGTCTAAACCCTTAGTCATGTTACTACTTATGGATGGAAGCGAGTCCAGTATAGTTAGAAGCTGATAAGAGAAGAGAGAAGTTATTATGAGAAAGGGAACAATCAAGGTAAGAAATGCTAATATAACTGATACCGCCTTCCACTTCACAAACTTGCTAATCTTATACTCTATAGGATATAAGAAGACAGCCAAAAAAATAGCGAAAATAAAAGGGATGATGATCGGTGCCCCTATCTTCAGAAGCCATCCTACTCCGATGAGTATAATAATAGAGTGCGCGACATTACGGAGCGTCGAATTGACAGACTCCGTCATGACCTGAATATCTTAAGGCCTGAAGAGAAAATTCGAGTGTACTTTATTAATTGATTTATCAACTGGCTATCTGCAAATAACAGTCGTGACACTGACGCCAAAAAAGTATTAGATGTCAGAGGGTTTCGGGACATATGATTGTCCACATCATTAGAAAATATATCTATTTCTGGAAGTAAATCTTGTAACTCAAAATCATTGAAATTTGATTTCAGATTATATTCAGCAATATCTATTTCGGTTCGGAGTTTCCGAATCTTTTCTTCTATTGTTACGTTCATGATTTATGTTATTCTGACTCTACAAGATTTATCATTTTTGACTCTATTGGTCTGAATATAAGGGCATTACGAGCTATATAGATAATAAATGCGATTAGCAATAATGCGCCTGCTACATATGCGCACGCCCAAGGCCAAGACCCAATCCAGTACGCGAGTAAAATGATGCCAAGTACCAACAATATCAAACAGCTCAGCCCAATTAAAACCGCTAAAATGGCAAACAATATGGTCTTACCCAAAACCTGAGATCCACTTTGCAGTAGTTCAAGTTTCTTAATCTCCACATGATTGTTCACAATGGTCTTGATGTAGTGATAGTTTTCGCCAGCACTGCTTAGGGTGCCTTGGGCTGGTTCTGGTGGTTGCTGTATGATATCTTGATTCATTCTTAGGCGTTGGCTAATTTTGATTTGGCTCTATCTACGCCACTTTGAAAATTGTCTATTTTATTTTTCGAAACATCCTTAGCATCATGTATGGTAGACTCTACAGTATCCTTAAGGTCTGTAGCTTTCTCTGTGCCTAGTTGATATGCATCATTTACGAGTGATTTACCACTCTCGACTAATGCTTGTGACTGCTCACTTACAGTATTTTTCAGTTCATCTCCCTTGGTGATCAGTAAGTCCAGCATTTGTTGGCCCTTATCGCTTTTCAAAAAATAGACGGCTGAGGCGCCCGCTATTATTCCTGTCAGGATGAGAAGTGAACTGTTATTATCTTTATTTTTCATTTTTTTATTTTATTAATTAGGAAATAGGTAAATCAGAATTTGATGACTACATATTGAATAAGGATTTCACCTCTTCTTTGGACTTGCCTATCTTCTTCTGTATTCTACCCAGCATTTCATCTTCTTTTCCTTCTTCGTAGGCAAAATCATCGTCAGTAAGTTCGGCATATTGCTGCTTCAATTTACCTTTTACAATATTTAAATTTCCTTTTATTTTATCTGTTAATTCGCTCATTATTTTAAGTTTATATAGTGGTTAAATTTTTTTCTACTTCAATTTAGGCTTTCTTAAATAGTCTACTGACCAGCGATATGGCGAAGAGTATTAAGAAAATGTAAAACACAATTTTAGCTATTCCAGCTGCTGCTCCAGCTACGCCAGAGAATCCTAAAACGGCTGCAATTATGGCAATGATGAGTAATGTGACTGTGGTTTTAAGCATGATGATATAGTTTAATGGTTAAAAATTAATTTGGAAGATGGTAGCTCTGTTCTAATGATACATTTTTATGAAACTATACTTCCTATGTATGTGGGCTATACTATCATGCCAGGCCAAAGTTCGATAACCTTAAAAATAAACTGATAAGGTTCCTATCCTATTAGAAACATAGACATAAAATGAAATGATAGTATTGCTATTATCAATAATAGTATGTATATTTATATTAATAAGTAACCTTAAAATATAAAGCTTATGTTAATCATGCAGTCAGTCTTTTTGGTCCTCTCCTTCACCTTTAAAATTTTAGTCTTGGGTGCACTTTTGTTCGGAGTTATGAGAACATTAGAATACTTCGTAGGATACAGTAGATCTTGTGAAGATTAAATCAAGTGATTACGACTGACGAGAATGTTCGACAGATTAGTTACCCCCTGCGGATTCTTGTTGATTATTTGCCCATTGTTTTAACTAACGAAATTGACTTACTTTAATCTGTCACTAATGTATTCTATTTGAGTCTTCCCGTGCGGCGATGGTTTGCCTTCCTTATTAAGATTCACCATTGTGATATTATCGATGGATATGATGATGTCTCTGGTCATCATATTTCTGACTTCGCACTTTAGAGTCAGCGAGGTCGTCCCAAATCTAATAGCTTCTATGCCAATTTCGATAATTTCACCCTCGTAAGCACTTGACATAAAGTTAATTTCTGTCATACCCTTTGTGACAATATATTGATTCTCTAGCTGTACTATAGTATATAGCGCTGCCTCTTCATCAATCCAGGCTAAAAGTTTGCCGCCGAATAGAGACTTATTGGGATTTAAATCCTCTGGTTTTATCCATTTCCGGGTGTGAAAGTTCATATTGTTTAGAGTTTTACCTGTGTGTCCAAATTTAGATCGTACGCTAATGTCGTCCAGTCAGCTTCTTTACTCCCGCGCCGACTCTACCGGCCAGCCATCTGTAGAGAAGGCGAAACCAATATTATTAAATTCTCCGATCATGATAGCTTGGACCAGAGGCTTCATCAGCTGGTTGCGGCCTTTGAGCGATACCATAAAGTTAGCACCCGTACCCCCTGAATCATCTTCTTTCTCAATGACATAATTCACAGTAGCCATGGGCGGTATATTGATGGTCTTGTCGAGAAACCGGCGAGCTACTACGCCGTCTGAGTCATAGTAGTCCACCTTGGACACAAATAGTGAATCAGTGTAGCTTGTATTCCTAATACTCAGCGTAGCGGCCAGGAGTGTCTTTTGCTTCTGCTTATCTATATATATATCTGAGTAAATAGGAATATATACTTCCTCCTGATACTGCATCTGTGTGGGATCGAGCTTGGATTTAATTTCTAAGGATTTAAATTCATCAGATCCATCACTTTTCAGATTTGGGTCTTGCTCCTTACAGGAATGGAGGCTTAAAGCGAATAAGCCGAGTGCGATGAGTCTGTAGAGGTACATAGGTTCCATTTTAGTAAGACTCAAAAGTATATAATTTAGGTTTGAAATGCGGATAGTGTACTATTTTGTCTTACCTCAAGAGAGGTGGTACGAGCGATGATGTCTCGCCTGATTCGTATCGACTTGTACTAAGCTTGATGTTATCCGGTGGAGCATAGTGTCGTCCGTATCGAGTCTTTCTAATGTAAATCCTATAGGGAATCATTTGATGATATCCTCTATTGCGTGCTCTCTTACTACTAACAGGTAATCGGTTATAAGTGCGCAGCTTAAGGTCAGAAAGTATTATTACTCTAAAACCAAAGGTCGCATCGTTTACCCTATTACCGAAGGTATAATCAGCTGTTTTGTCAATGAAAAGTGCTGACTATATTGACGGCTTCTACTACATTCAAGTGTAGCCCGATCATCAAGCCTCCAATAGCAGTGTGATGATAATAGATAGTGATAAGTAGCCATAGTTGTAGCAAATCGAATTACCATGATGCGGTCATCGTACCTTAGAGAGGATGACTTTTTTTGGATCAGGCAGACGATGAGTTAAGGACTTAATAATACTTACATCATCGCCATTTATATAGACAAAGGAAAACCAGTACTTCAGCTTCGCAGGCGTCATTAATGATACTATGAAGCTGTCAAGTGCCGAGATGTGATAGATTTATCCATCACCCTTAGATCTGCATTTTTTGTTAATACTAAGTCAATGACTCGCCATTGGGAATATCCTTTCTATTGCAAATCAAGGAGCTGGATACGTCATATAGATATCAGACATGCACCGGTGTGAGTTATCGATTTGCATCAGCTAAGAATAATGTAGTCAATCCAAGATTTTAAATTAGAAGGGCTACAGCCAATGACGCCGTTTAAACCAATAGATCAGGCCGATCACTAAGATCACCATGACGGCTAATAGCGTATGGTATCCATAACGAAAGCTGAGCTCTGGAATATAGGCAAAATTCATCCCATACAGTCCAGCTAAAAAAGAGAGTGGTACAAAGATGGCTGACATGATAGTCAGTACCTTCATGATCTCGTTCATCCTAAAGTTAATTTCTGATAGATACAGCTCTTGAAGTCCATTAAGTAGATCGCGCTGAGTATCCAGCATGTCCAGTACGTGTATCGTATGATCATAGAGGCCTCGGAGATATACGTCAGTACTCTCTTGAATGATCTCACCTTCTAGCCTGAGCAGCTGACTGATGGCTTCTCGCAGCGGGTAGATCATCTTTCGAATTTTGATGACCTCTTTACGCATCATGTGTATGGATTCCTTTTGATTGCTGGAAGTGTTAGCTAATATCTCGTCTTCTTGCAGCTCTACACTGATCTGTATTTTCTCTATGACCTGATAATAATAATCCACGATGAGGTCACAGAGGGCAAACATAAGGTAGTCTGCCCCTCGCTGCCTAATCTTACCCTGCTTCTCTTTTAGCCTCTTTCTGATCTGATGAAAGATATCAGATTCATCCTCTTGAAAACTGATCAGCATGTCCTCTCTAAAGTAGATGCTGATGTGCTCAGAAGAAACTGACATAGTAGACTCATCATAGCTCAGGGCCTTCATGACAAGCAGATGGCCACCTGTATAACTAGCGAATGACGGTCGCTTATAGACATCTACAATGTCTTCTAATACCAACGCACTGATGCCAAAGATTTCAGCTATCTGATTCAGCCATTGAGTGTCATGGAGTCCTCTGATGTCATACCAATTGATGTGATCAGCAAGATGCTTCGTCTGATTGATCTCCTCAGTATCGACCATTGAGTCACTGAAAGCTGACTCATTATAACAGAGATGATGAATACTGCTTTCTGAGACTTTCTGCTCTCCGGTGAAGATGATTGTTCCAGGTGGAAGTCCTGCTTTACGCCGTGTTTTGCTCATAGTATAATCTAATATATCCCTACTGTAAGTTTACGCCCAATTCTAAGATACTATTTATTAAAAGTGCCATGGGTTTTATTCGTCCGCACAGCGTAAATATCAGTGAAATCCTTCAGCTCTACTTTCCCTTTGACACCCGAAGTATCAAAGATTTTCCCAGATGTAAGACAGAAATATCCCTACTATACGGAAAGGGGGTCATACAGATAGTGATAAGAAAATCGTGACGACTCTTTTTGGGAATTTGCCAAATATTGAACAGGGTCAACCCTTAATTAGGGACGACGCAGTGTACATGGGGTGTCATACTCATGTTCGAGACTAAGTTCGGAGTATCATAGTAGCATCTTTTGTGGCACCGATTCATTAAGGATGAAAAGCTAAAGTAGATAGGGTGTACTAAGCCTCTGTGAACAGCAAGTTACAGAACTGTCTAGTATGTGTCATGCTTTTGTTCTCAAATTTTTGCAGTTAAGTTCAGATTAAATGAGACATCGCTTGTCAGATCGCCCACTTTCACCCCGATGAAATCCTGATCGAATATTTGACGCCTTAAATTAGAGTGTAGACTTCCCAAATAATACGCCAGTTCAAATATTAAATAAATTAGAACTATTAAGGAGAGATTAAAATTACAGAGAGCCAAATAATTAGATCTCTTAAAGTAAATGAAGCTGGTTGATCAGTAGAAGAGATTAGCAGAGAGTTTGGTATCAATAAATCTATCCACAACAGGCAAAAAAATATGACGGAATGGAGGTTAGCCATATGAAACGTCTGGAGGCATTAGGAGACGAGAATAAATTCTTAAGCGAATGCTTGCTGATTTATTCTTTGATCTCCAAATCACAACAGATGTTTAGTCAAGTAGTGGTACGGCCTTCCGTTAAGCGTGAGGCTATCAGCCACTTACAGCAAGCCACTAAAATATAAATTACAAAAAAAACATTTATAATTGGTATAAGTAGATTGAGTTATTATAGAAACAGCAAGCTTAAGAAATCCGTTGTGTCAAGCATCTCAGGTAAATGAGATATGGAGCTTAGACTACATGAGCGATAGCATGACAGATGGTAAGATGTCTAGGATACTCAATGTAATAGATGACTGTAATAGAGACCACTTTTTAAATAAGGGCAGTATCACTTACCATCAGAACGAGAGATTAAAGATTTATAAAGACTGATAGAATACTATGGAAAACTAAAGTATATAAGATCAGATAATGTCTCAGAATTTATATCTATTGTTTATAAAATGACGAGAGTATATTCTTCTCCAGGCAGACCGACGGAAAATAGATATATAGAACGCTTCAATAGAACATAGGGAGGATATTTAGATGCTTATCTATTAAGTAGTCTAAGTCAAGTTAATTCAATATCATAGTTGAAGAATGGCGAGCAGAATATAATAAGACTCATCTCCATAAATCATTAGGAATGATAAGTTTGGAAGACTATGGCAATAGGCAAAAGTACCTATTGCTTGGGACGAGTCTACTACATTCCCATACGATAATATACAGCTATCAGTAGATTAGCTGTACTAAGCATGGAAATATGGAAGCTCTATTGTTTCATATATGGTCTGTATAATTTTTGGCAAGGCTTCAGTATAGCAATTATATTTTGATTACAAAGATTTGTCACTCAGTGGTTACGTTACTGGAAATATTGACACTACTTAAATATAAATCATGTAAGCAAAACTCCATTAGATTATGAACAGATCATTTAAAGGGCTTCTTAAAAAACTCAGGAAGCATAGTTTTGAACTTAGTCAAAATTCAATCAGAAAAGCAAAAGAAATTGGTAGCACAGATATTTCAAAAAATCTAAACCTACGAAAACTGGAGGTTAATTCCACAACTTTTGCAAACCTTTCAATTTATGGCCTTATAGCCTTTATCATGCTGCCTATTGAACAGGTCAGAACAATGTTATTCTATAACGTCAAGAATATTGGGATAGATCCAATTATTACGACACTATGGATGTGTACTCTATCATTCGCCATTTTTTCTTATAGTAAATTTGTTGGTATTAGGAGAAATAATATTTTAAGAAAAAGGATTTTTGGTGACGAAAAATCAAGTCTATCTAAAGAAGAAAAATTGCTATATATACCAAGGATAAACAGAGATAGTATATGGAATCTATTATTCTATCTGTTGCCAATCATCTTTCAACTAGGCTTGTTAGTTTACAGCTTGAGGAAGCGAGATGAAAGAGAGATTACATCTATATTAGAGTACTATATAGTTAGTTTTTTAATAATTGGTCTTTACTCAACGGTTTTTATCATGGCTACCTTTTTTGTAAAAAATGACTGGGGCTCTTCTTGGTCAAAGTTGCGGTATTTCTCGCGCAGAAATGTTTATTACGTAAATTCTCTGTTCATCTTAACTATGGTTGCTATTCCAATTTACTATTGTCAAACACATCATCAAAATTTTAAAGGTAACTTAGGTATCGGATTTTTTGATGTAATAATTTTATTATTAATCTTTCTTCGTGGGTTGTTTGCATTTGTTTACTATTTATATTACAAAAGTCCACCACTCAAGGAAATATTTAATATTAGAGCTTATTCCAATATCAAGACCAATACATGGATCCCAGTAAGTTCGCCCGTTTGCTTAGCAATTTTACTCGGCACTTTATTAATATTATTTCAAACTATATATCCTATTAATTATCTGATAAGACCTGTTACTAAAGTTGTTGCAATTAAAAATACGAAAAAAATTAACGCTCCTAAAAATTATATAAAGAGACTGAGCTTGTCCGACTATACTAAAAAATGGATGATTAGTGATCGAGATGACGGTGATCCAATATATTTGGTAGCAGGACAAGGTGGTGGTTCAAGAGCCGGATTTTGGACAAGCTCTGCTTTATCAAGATTTCATACAATTTCCTTAGATAATGAAGGTGTTTCATCAAGTTTTTATAAAAATTGTTTTGCCATTTCTACTGTATCTGGATCTTCTACAGGTGCATCAATATATCTTAACACTGTAAAGAATTATCCTACTAATGTTAGCGAAAAACTTACGAATGATAATCTAATCAAGTTTTATGAACAGGATTATATCTCATCAAGTATATTTAGATTGATTTTTATAAATCCAATACAGAAATTTTTTCCGTTTATGACAAGACATGGAAGAAATGACCAGCTTATCTTAGAAGAGAAGCTGAAATATCATGAGATTTTCGGTGAGGCATCTTCTGACAAGTCTTCTAATTTTCACGATTATGATAACTATATGCCATATTACACGAATATTGATGATACTGAAGTTACCGAACCTCTCTTTATTCTAAATACTTATAATGTAGACAAAAGACAGAAAAGTATAATATCCCCTTTAATGATTAGCGAAGAATATCCTCATGAGGATTTTGTAGGAGTAATGTTGAATGAAGATAGTCTTCGACGTAAAGGTGCACCAGAAATACTGAATCAAGGAAGTGCGGTTAATCTAAGTCAAATGTTTCCCATTATGAGTGCTAGTGCAAGATATGATACTTGTCATTATTATGATGGAGGGGTATATGATAATTCTGGACTATCAACCGTAAGAGATATCTATGCTGTAATCGCACCGCTGAGAGATAAGTTGTTACCTCGCAGCAAGATAATTGTTATTTACCTTGCTAATAGTACTGATAAAATTAAAATTGAAGATAACCCTCAAAGTGGTTTAAAGACGTTAGTAAATGCGGCTTCAGGCAGTATTTTCGGAGCTGGAGTATCACGGCACGTTGATAAATTTATGAAAAGTGCTTTGCAAATGGGTGATACACTAATTACTAGTATCGCTAATCCTGACGTGATTACACTAAATAGATGGTTAAGTAAAAGTGATTGTGATACTATGGATATCAGACTCCGGGGCCTAATTAAATCAAACAACTTTTTAGTAAAATTATTGAAAAATGAGAGAGTGAATGATTCAGATCTTGTAAGACGTAAACTCCCAAAGTCACATAGATATTCAATATATTTTGATACTAATAAATGTAACCTTAATGCATTATCTATTAAAACAATGAAATCATTGTTATCTGGAATTAGACCTAATAAAATTAACTTATATGCTTATGCTGACAGTACTGGCAGTGCTTCTTATAATTTAGATTTATCTGGTAATCGGGCGAATGTAATTAAAGATTATATAGTAAAATATCATGATATTATCGCTGATAAAGTAGAAGTCGATACTATAGGTATGTGTGGCAGCCTTACACCTCACTCTAAGCAACACAATCGTAGAGTAGATATCGAATTTACTTTTTATGAAGAATCTGGCAGATATTATACGCAATCCTTTAGTAGTAATTAGAGGTAATTATAATCCTGTGTAACTCGCTGATTCGAGAAGACTTTTCTTATACAATTTCGAACTTCTCACTATTACACTAGTTTTTTGGTTTAAGTTGGGATATCAATTTGCTATTTCCATTGTTTAGTCCACTGATCTTATGTATTTACCTTATTGATTAGAAACCTGAAGTCTCTGTCAGATGACCAAGTATTTATACCCAAATAGACGACTTTATTGGCCTCCCCCCAATTGCGAGAAGCTGACTCCCATTAGTATATGGGAAACAGGAGTAAAGTGATGAATATAGCTAATGGTGAATTATATATACTGCGAATACATCACTTATAATATCAAAATCCAAACTCATGCATAGAATACAATGCCTTCTATCAATAAATTAGTATAATGATAAAAAGGATAGTTGACTGAGGATTTCAAGCAGTATAGTGAAAAGCGACGTTTTAGACTAAAAGCTGAGACCTGAATTCGTTACTATACTTTAATGAAGCTTCAATCAAGTTTATTTATTGTGATCAACATGTCTGACAATGTGAATTCAGAGTAGATCAGACGACCCATTTTATCGACTTTTGCCAGCAGTTAATCAGGAGATTTATGACCCGTAAGCCACGCTCAAATTTATATGTCCTCAGCTATTAATTAGATTACAGCCATGGACAGTAAGCCTAGCTTTCATAGTTTTTAATATCTCGTGGCTTAAGGCTATATTATCAATTTAAAATTTATCTACGTACCAATGAAATACAAGAGCATCTCTGATAAAATTATTGAACTGAGAAATGCTGACTTAGCATGTCGAGACCGCTTACGCGTGGAGGGACAGCTTGATACGGGATATCACAGGGAGATGAATGAGATGCACAATCGTAATGCTGATATACTGCATCAGATCATAATAGAAATCGGCTACCCGACAGAAGAAAAAGTAGGAAAAGAAGCGCACGAAGCTGCGTGGTTAGTCATTCAGCACGCTATAGGACTACCAGACTTTATGAGAAATTGTGCTGTGTTATTAGAAAGTGCGGTGGCTGAACAAAAGGCGAGTCCTGTGCACTTAGCGTACCTTCAGGATAGAATAGCTGTCTTCGAAGGTCGACCTCAACTCTACGGCACCCAATACGACTGGGATGAAGAAGGACGTATGAGCCCTTATGACATGGATGACGATCTTGAAGTGAATGCAAGAAGAATAGCGATAGGTCTTACAGCTTTAGATGTACACATCAAGCATATTAGAAATCAAGTAGAAAAGGACAATGAACGTCCTCCAGCTGATTACAACAGACGAACTGCAGAAAGAGATATTTGGCGAAGGCGGGTCGGTTGGACCGTATGAGTTCGACTCTTTTGTCTGGCTTGTTCGACCTATATGATATGCCAGTCTATCATTTGCAGGACATAGCGGCTTCGCAGTTTTGAGCATCATAAGCGTACATGATGCTGGTCGACAAGATATGCATTTCTGATCCCTATTCAGATGTAAATTCCTATGACTATAGCATAGCTTCTCTATCTACATCTAAGCACGCTTTAAGCTGATGAACTATGATGCTGCATATTGGTTAGGTCACCACTTATTCGACGGTAAAGGTCACCACAATTATGTAGTAGGCTTGCAGATCGGTTGATACAATTTGTAGAAATGAAAATATTACTCACAGGAGCCACGGGATACATAGGAAAGCGGCTGCTTCCTGCTTTGATAGAGAAAGGCCATCATGTGATTTGCTGTGTTCGAGATCCCAAGCGATTCAATCCGCCCGATTCCATCCGAGACAAGATAGAAATTTTAAAAATTGATCTGTTGGATCCTGAGACTTTAGCTCAGATCCCTCAAGATATTGATGGTGCATATTATCTGGTGCATAGCATGTCCTCGTCTCACGATTATAAAGACATAGAGCGAAAGACTGCTGTCAATTTTCGCGAGGCCTTGGATCAGACAGAGGTGCAGCACGTCATCTACCTCAGCGGCATTGTGAATGAGACAGAGCTTTCGGAGCATTTATCTTCGAGAAAAAACGTAGAGAACGAACTGGCCAAAGGGCGATACAACTTCACGACCCTCCGTGCAGGAATTATCATAGGTTCTGGAAGTGCATCGTTTGAAATCATTAGAGATTTGGTCGAAAAATTACCGATCATGGTAGCTCCGAAATGGCTTTCTACTAAGTGTCAGTCCATTGGGATATCAGACGTTATGGAATACCTGGTCTTGTCATTATTTAACTCTCGCACCTATAATCAAAATTTCGATATTGGAGGTAGCGATGTATTATCATACAAGGAAATGCTATTGGAGTTCGCCAAGATGAGAAATCTAAAAAGACGCATTTTTATCATTCCTATCATGACGCCGAAACTATCATCATACTGGCTTTATTTTGTCACTTCTACCTCCTATAGATTAGCCATCAATTTAGTGGATAGCATGAAGGTAGAGGTAGTCTGTCGGGATAATAAGCTGAGCCAGATATTGGGCATAGAGCCCATAGGGTATCAAGAATCGCTGAGAAAGGCATTTAATAAAATAGAAAATAATCAGATCATCTCAAGTTGGAAAGATGCTAATGTCAGTAGCGGTTTTAATGCCATGATTTCTGATTTTATTCAGGTGCCTACCTATGGTTGCTTTACCGACAAGAGGGCCATGAAGTACGAGAATCGAGCAGAATGTCTAAATCGAATTTGGAGTATTGGTGGTAAGACGGGGTGGTACTATGGTAATTGGCTATGGCAGCTAAGAGGGTATTTTGATAAGTTGGCTGGCGGTGTCGGGCTGAGGCGAGGCAGGACTAATATTAATACAATTCACGCTGGTGATGTATTAGATTTTTGGAGAGTACTCTACGCCAATAAGATAGAAGGCAGACTACTACTTTATGCAGAGATGAAGTTGCCAGGGGAGGCTTGGCTGGAATTTAAAATAAAAGATGATGCCCTCATACAGACTGCTACATTTAGACCTAAGGGTATCGTAGGTAGATTGTATTGGTATTCCGTACTCCCATTTCATGGATTTATTTTCAAGGGTATGTTGAAAAAGTTGACTCAGTGAGGCTCTCAAATTTTCAATATTTAACCTAATAATTAATCTTCATGTGTCCTGTCAATTTTACTGATTAGTATTCTCATACTATATACTTTATCTGTCACTGTAATTTTTCAGTGGGGCTTATCGCGAATTATTTTTATTAGCTTTAGAAACGAGAGCATGTCTATTAGTAAATCGCATTCAGACGATTGCGAGAACTATAGTCAGTTTTTATTATTCTAAGCGATCATCTATTTTTCAATAATGCAGGTCTTTAGACTATTTGATAATTAATTATTTGCTCTAAGCAAATGACAGTGTACCAGATAATGATACCCCTACTGAAACTAACGTCAAGCGTAAATCAATGAAAAGAAGAGATTTCATCCAAGACAGTGCTGTAGCTATAGCTGGCTCCTTAGCCAGTAAGCCATGGGCCAAAAGATCGTCCTCACTTGATAAGCTCCAGATTGCCGTCATCGGCTGTAATGGTATGGGCTGGTCGAATACCAGCTCTATGCTCGCTATGGATGATGTGGATTTAGTAGCGATATGCGATGTGGACCAGCGCGTTATAGACCGAAGATTAGAAGAGTACAAAGAGTACAGATCTAATATCCCAAAGACATACATTGACTACAGGAAGCTCCTGCTCGATGACAGCATAGATGCGGTGATTATCGGGACGCCAGATCACTGGCACTGCCTACCTATGGTGGATGCAGTCAGGGCCGGTAAGCATGTCTATGTAGAGAAGCCCATCGCTAATACTATAGAAGAGTGCCAGCTCATGAAAGCAGCAGCTAAAAAGTATAATCGAGTCGTCCAAGTAGGCCAATGGCAACGCAGCGGTCCTCACTACGCAGATGCTATAGAGGTGGTCAGGTCAGGCGTGTTAGGTACTATCCGCTTAGTGAAAGTTTGGGCGTATCAAGGCTGGATGAAACCAGTGGAGGTGATACCGAATGCCCCAATACCTGAAGGGGTGGACTATGAGCGTTGGCTCGGGCCTGCGCCCCGGCGACCATTTAATAGAAATCGATTCCATTTCAGCTTTCGATGGTTTTGGGATTATGCTGGAGGTCTGATGACTGACTGGGGAGTGCATGAGATAGACATAGCGCTCTATGCGATGAATGCTATAGCGCCAATCTCCGTGATGGCAAGCGGAGGAAAATTAGCCTATCCAAATGATGCTTCTGAGACACCTGATACCTTACAGACCGTATTCGAATATGACGGATTTAATATGCTCTGGGAGCATGCCACTGGAATTGATAATGGGAACTACGGTCGTACGGAGGGCATCGCTTTCATAGGCAATAATGGCACCTTGGTATGCAATCGTCAAGGTTATGAAATCATCCCTGAGAAGGGTGGAATGGAAGCCGCCACCTATGAGAAGCCTAAAGACGTAGACTATTTAAAGCTGCACACACAGAATTTTGCGGCCGCGATCAGAGCCAATGATATCACCATGCTAAATACACCCATTGAGTCAGGTAGTGTAGCAGCCATCAATGCTCAAATGGGAAATATCGCCTACAAGACGGGTCGCAAAGTATATTGGGATCAATCATCAAAAGGCTTCATCAAAGACCAGCAAGCTAATGTTTTGATGAAAGCCAAGTATTTTAATGGTTATGAGCTACCGAAGATGTAGGCAGTAAATATGTGAGAGTTATCTTAAGTATTTGCATGAGTAAATAAAAATAAATTGCCGCGATTTAATATATAATGCCGTTGATGAACTTCTATAATTTAACAATCTTATCTCTCGTGCTTTTTGCTGTCAGTTGTCATGATCGGCCACATGTTACAGAGATTAAATATGCTGATGGTGCTATAACGGAGCCGAGCCTATTTGGCGAAGGGATCATCTCTTCGGAAGGGAATAGCGAATTCTCAGTTATGTTCAGTCCAGACGGTAGGCGTGTTTACTTTTCGCGTAGAGCTCCTGGTGAAAAACAAAAAATTTATCAATCGGATCTCATAAGAGGGGTCTGGTCAGATCCGGTACGATCTGCATTTTCGACTGATAGAGATGAGACGCCGTCAATCACGCCTAATGGTGAGCTCTTCTTCTTCGGATCAGAGAGACCGATCCCATCCAAATCTAATCAAGGTAATTTTGATATGAATATCTGGATGATGAAGAAAGTGCAGGACGGTTGGAGCGAGGCTCAGCCACTACCATATCCCATTAATGATGTGCAACAAGAAGGTGAGGAGTGGCCGTCGTCAAATAATAATTTCATTCACACTATAGATAATACAAACTTTTATTATACCAGCATGTATAGAGGATCAGCAGCAGTGAAGCTGTATCAGACAGAGTATATTGACAATGTGTTTTCTGATCCAATTGAAATAACAGGATTATTTGAGGAGGATAAATATTGGATATACTCAGCAGTGCTATCACCTGATGGTAAATACCTCTTATTCAATTCCTATGGAGTTCCAGGTGGGGCAGGAGGGGAAGACATTTACGTATCGAGAAGCTTGGGAGGTAAGTGGAGCCCTGCGGTCCCTATTGGATCACCAGTCAATACTAAAAATGAAGAAAGCAGTCCGAGATTCTCCAGAGATGGCAAATACTTCTTTTTTTCAAGAGCAGCAAACAGGGGGAATGGAGAATATGGCGAGTGGAGTATTTATATTATTGAAACAGCGTATCTACAATTAGATACATTATTTCCGTAAAATAAATTGGGCTGTGGCAGCATAGTGTAAATTACTATGAGCTATCAGCCGATGCCATTATTTTCGCCATAATTATTTGAACCACCCCAGACTGTCCCCTGCTCATAAACAAATTAAATAGGGGTATTCAGAAGTAAAGCATAAACACATTTTCTATAGATGCAAAGCTAACTTGCACTCGCCGTGCGGGCCTTACTTTTTTCAATTG